>Ga0182024_10002667_pt1 | contig 43841 bp, 46 predicted proteins | sample P32metaG_FD_120480 | JGI IMG/M metagenome (GOLD analysis project Ga0182024, IMG submission 120480) | Permafrost microbial communities from Stordalen Mire, Sweden - P3-2 metaG (Illumina Assembly) | ecosystem: Environmental > Terrestrial > Soil > Wetlands > Permafrost | place: Sweden: Stordalen... | reverse complement strand
GCGACAACGCGTTCGCCGAACAGATCGAAGCCCTCGCGACTGAACTCACTCCGCTATCTGCCAAGCCGCGTGAGATCGTACGCTTGGCGGCGGAGTGGCAACTCGAGGTGGCGCGCGTTCAAGAGACCAGAGTCGATATAATCAATCGCAAGCTCGGGCAGCAAGCCGGCACCGTTAACGATGCCGTGGACGAAAAAGCGTGCGTCGCCTCGGCAATTGCAGAAACTTTACCGGACCTGCTGTCGTTAGAGCGTTACGAACGGCGCGCGTTGTCGCGACTCAGAAAAGTGCTTCGTCGTTTAGGGGAGTAATTCATGTCGCATCGTCCTATTGATTCGCCCAATTCAAAACAGCTGTTACCGTCGCAAGACCAAACGGCCCAGGCGACGGTGCTGGCTGAGAACGCCGCTGCAATCCGAACACTTACTAAGCACGTGATCGGCGACGTGATCGAAATTGGGCGCCGGCTTAGCGATTGTAAAAAATGTTTTGGGTACGGAAATTGGCTTCCTTGGCTCCAGCGTGAATTTAGTTGGAGTGAATGAACGGCACGGAATTTCATTGGCGCTTATGAATTTGCGCAGTCAAAATCGGCAAACATTGCCGAATTGAGAATAGAGGTCAGTTCGCTTTACTTGCTGGCTGCGCCAAGCACGCCGGAGAAAGCGAGCGTTGAAGTGTTGCGCCAGGCCGAGGCGCGGGGTGGCCTGCCGCACGCTGAAGTCAAACGCATCGTCGAGCAGGCCAAGGGCCATCCACTTGGCGACAGAAGCGTAAAGCCCAGGACAAGCGCGCGAGAAGCCATCAAAGGACTTGGACGTGGCTCCTTCGCGAGTCTGCCTGCAGTCGAAATGGATAAAATTGTGGAAATGGCGCGGCGGAATATTACCGCTGTGGTCCGGCAGGATACAAGCGCTGCAATTGAAGACGCGGTAAGGAGGCAACGCTGGAAGCGGCCGTACCGGCATCTGATCGATGCCCTCAATGCCCTGGATGCCCTGAATCCCTCGGACGCTGCGGAAAAATCGTCAATCAAAAAGGTCGTTGCCGCATTTCCCCTTGACGACGACTTCGTGGTGACACTGGCGCGGATTAAGCGAGCGATCGAGTTCTTGGTAAAACTTGCCGTCAAGCTGGGGCCGGCTAAAAATGACAGCCACGCCAGCGACGCGACGATCCTCGACAAGTTGCTTGCACAAGCGCGTGAGGACAATAGAAAAAATGCCGGCAGACCAATCCGACAAAGGTCCTCAAAACCATTTGATGCGAAATGAATCTCGCGCGTTTTGGGGAGGCCTTGCGGTTCCTTGGCCCCGGGAGGCGGCCGCATCTTCGAACCGGCAGAGTCGAGCGCCGACACGTTACCTCGGTGTTGGCAGCTCCTCGGCCGCGGCCCGTCATGCCGGCGCGGCAGACCGCCACGCACGGATCGTTCAAAGGCTTGGTCCGTCGCCGATCCACATTATGCGACGAACCGATGGTGCATGCTCTAGATAGATGTTCCCCCCATGCACTTCCGTTAGGGCCAAAGCGATCGGGTAGTGGATGCGTGACAGATTTGCTACGCCGCCGGCACGGCAGTGTTGTCGGATAGCGAACGCTTGGAATGAGAGCCGAAGGGGATGTCCTCGTCCAGCGCAAAGCCGTCTCTCGTGCGAGATCGGTCGCCCGACTCTGCATCCCGGCTTAAGCGGTCCGGTCCTGAAAACTTTCTGGGTTTCCGATTGTCCTTATTTAATCTATATGGTGTTTTAATTCACATTCCTCCGGGCAACGTTGGAAGCCGCCCTTGACCCTCACGACACATGCAATTGTTGGCGGCGCTATTGTGAGCTTAATACCGACGCATCCGTTGCTGGGGGTCTGCATTGCTTTCGCGAGCCATTTTCTGCTCGATGCAATCCCACACTGTGATTATCCTATCCGATCGGCTTCTATGAACCCCGAGATCGCCGGGCCAATGAAATATGATCGCGCGTTTTTCGCCGATATCGTCACAATCGGCGCGGATGCGCTCCTTGGCATAGTGCTCGCGCTCATTCTTTTCGCGACCCAACGGAGTATTATTCTGGTAATTTTCGGAGCGTGCGCCGGCATTCTTCCGGATGCGCTTCAATTCGCCTTCATCCGATTTCCGCATGAACCTCTGGCTTCCCTCCAGCGCGTCCATGGATGGTGTCATACATCCCACAGCTTGGGTAGGCTGTTTGGAATATTTTCGCAATTCGCTATTGTTGTCGCGTTTTTGCTGATCGTCCGTACACTGTTGCCTCCGGAGAATTAGCACACGACCCTCCGTTTCATCGGTTGTGGCGCACCACTTCCGCCTTTGATGCTGTGGACGGCTTCTCCACCGGGCTCGGGAGTGCCACAGATATGGGCGGTGTTGAGGCTCCCACGATTCGGAGGAGCTAGACATGCAAGTGATTACGACCAGCGGTCTTGCCCGCACGGCATTACAGCGCCGCTTACCACCTCTATTTCAATGTTGTCTGGCGGTGCGCAGTCGAGATGAGAGTATAACTCCATAGGCACGCCGCCGGCATCGTAAATCCGCCCTGTCGCATCCGAACGCTAAATCGGACACGGACCCGCGCCGCAATCGGAGTGCGTCATTTATTTGTCCGGGAAATTCTTGATCGAATTACCCGCTCGTATATCGCCACAAACTTGGGGGCAAGCAGTTCACTGTCATAGCGTTTTGCTTCGTGCCGCCCCCAGTCACCGAGACGATCGCACAGAAGGGGATCTGAAATCAGTGCTTCCAACTTTCCGCGGGTTGCATCGACATCACCGGGCCGCACCAGGAAGGCTGCCGCTTCACCTTGCAGCAATTTTCGGTAGCCTTCGTTAGCCGCTGCAACGACTGGCCTACCGCTAGCCATTGCCTCGGCGATAACAATTCCAAATCCTTCCCCGTAGAGCGAAGGTGCGCAGAAGATATCGCATGTCGCATATAGTCGAGGAAGATCAGCGTCTGGAATGGTATTCAGAAAAATTACGTCGGGAACACGGTGCGTCTGTACGAACTGCTCGAGTGATGAGCGCTCCGGACCGTCCCCCGCGACGAGCAGACACGCCGCTATGCCCCGGTGGCGCAGATCTCGATAAGCTTGAACCAGAACCATGGCGCCTTTTCTCGGTTCAAGTCGACCAAGAAACAGAATATTCAATCGATCGCTACGGTATTGGGCGAATGGTTCAACGGGCGCGTCGAACCGACGAAGATTTACGCACGGCGGCAGCACTTGATACGGAGACTTTACGCCAAACGAATAAAGCTCCTTTTGTACGTCGGATGCCAAAATGACCTCATCCAAATGCTTCATCAGTGTTCGACCGACCACGGCTTGCAGGAATCGTTGAATGAAACCTGATGTCCCGCCCGGCGGGACGTTATGGAAAGTCGCGACTCTGGCGCAACGTGACCGAAAGAACACCTGCATCGGCATAAGGGGCGAGATCAAAGTGTGAAAATGGACAATATCGAACCCACCATCTTGCATAAGTCTGTCCAGATGGGCGCGTTCATCGCCCAGCGCTAAAGTGATTTCGAATTGCGTGCCGTTAAGCGAGATAAGCCAACCCTTGCCGACATAGTCGATTGCGCTCATCCTGAGAGTCGGACTTACAAGAGCGACTTTATTGTCGCTGTCAATGCGTGGCGATATGACGGTAACTTCGTGGCCGAGCTTGATGAGTTCGGCGGACAAGTCGCAAATGTGGCGCTGGACGCCGCCCGGCCGATTGATGTCATACGGACTTACCTGCGCAATTTTCAAAACGGATCTCCCGAGTTGGCCTATTGCTCCAATACGAATGACCAAATATCATTTGGATCATTCATTCGGATCGCCGGTCAATGGTAGCGAAAATTCCTACAATCCTGCACCAGATGTGGCGGACCGCAGAGTTGCCAAGGCCGTTTGCCATCTGGCGCGCTGGATGGATCGCGCAACACCCACATTGGGAACACCGCATCTATGATGATGCGCGGATTCGTAATACGATCACCGATCGCTCGCCGCAATGGCTGTCAACATTTGAGGCGCTGCCCAAGGCGATCCAACGAGCCGATTTTTTCCGTTACCTGGTGGTCTTCCTCGATGGCGGCCTCTACGCGGATATAGACATGATCTCATACCGGCCCTGCGATAAATTGCTGGAGGGATCGAGCTGCGTTCTGGGAATCGAGATACGTCTCGACAAAATGTCCCAGGAGGCACTGGGTTATTCGCAGCCGTGGCAACTCGCCAATTTTATCTTTGCGGCCGCGCCGGGACATCCATTTCTCGGCGCTTTGCTTGAGGAAATCGCGCGAATGGCGACAACGCCCATCCACAACGACGACTCTGTTCAAGAGACGACCGGTCCGCGGATGCTGACACGTGTAGCCAGTTCTATGCTGCCAAAACACAATGGTTCTACCAAAATATTACCTCAGATCAATTGGAACCCACCGTGGATATTGCCGCGGATTGGCCCGTTTGCTGCAAATATCTATGCCCGCCACGTCTGTTTCGGTACCTGGCGAACGGAGAGCTTATTGCGGCGACGCTTTGAGCTTGGACTTCGCCGTCTCACGGCAGCTATCAACTAGCATCGGGTCAGGGTAGGGCAGGGGCCACCTTGCGAGGAAGCCGAGCCCAAAAAGCCGTATCGCGGGCAATTGCATTCAACGCAAAGAGCCGGCTGTGCCGATTTGAAGGCGGCCTATCGCCATGACAAACTTTCGTTCGGAAAAAGCGAAATCGGAATCGCCTGCGGCGTCGCAAATTGAATTGCCGCTTTATTCGCCAAGGCGCGATGACGGTCTCTTGGTCCGCTTTGGCGCGTGTGTTGCTGCCTGCGCGCTCATCCTGTGGACGGGCGATAGCCAATCCGAAGGAATGATACAAGTCGGACCTAACCTCCTTCAGGAAATGCCAACGAGCGTGTGGTCGGCTTCCGAGACTTTGGCGTGGCGTTTGTGGCCCCTGCTGGCGCTGGCTGCCGTACAATACGCCTTTATCCTTTCGTGTGCGCCGCTGGAAGCCGTCAACCATGACCTCATCACGGTCGAAAGCTGCATTGCGCGGCACCCGCGGCGAATTTGCGCGGGAATCATCGGCACGGCGTTAATTCTTTCGCTGCTAGGGGTGTGGGACTTACGGGCGTTTCCGAATTCGGGTGACGAGTACAGCTACCTTTTTGGCGCCCGTACATTTCTCGCTGGTCGGCTGTGGAACCCGGCACCGGAAAATTCGCAATTCTTCGCAACTTATCATATTCTAATATTTTCTGGAAAATGGGTGAGCAAATACGAACCGGGATGGGCGGCCATTTTGGCGATGGGCCATCGCCTCGGTCTGCCATTTTGGGCAGTCAACCCTATTCTAGGCGCCGCGCTGCTGGCGCTTATCGTCAGGACGGCCTGGCGATATGAAGGCGGTCTTGCTGCCGCAGTTGCAGCGGCGCTGATTGGCCTATCGCCGTTCTATGTATTCATGACGGCTTCCTATTTTAATTCGATTTCTGCGGCAGTATTCGGTGCTTCCTTTGTTTACTTTGCATTGGAATATCTGGAACGTCCGAGAGCCCTGCCGGCACTGTGCGCCGGCGCGGTGCTAGGTGCGCTTGGCCTCGTACGTCCGTTCGATGTGTTTATCTTTGCGCTGCCATTTGCCGGCGCGTTGTTACTGCGTAATGATCGGCGTGGGTTCGCCTTTGCCCCCTTGATCGTGCTGGGGGGATGTCCCTTTCTGGGCGCGCTGTTGTTATACTATGATGTCGTTGGGGGCAGTCCGTTCGTACCATTGGTTAAAATATATGGACCGGATCTGGGACTCGGCCTCTTTCCGGTGCTCGATTCGAACGGCGAGGTTTATGGTCCCGGAATAACATTTGCTGAAGCGGTCGATCAAATCGTCATTCTCGTAGAATGGACGTCGCCGATGCTTGTGGTGCTCAATGCCGTCGCCATGATCTGGCGCGGTCGGCGAAAGACACTGCGATTTACGGACTGGATTTTTTCGGCCAACGTATTGCTTTATATGTTGCATGCGGGGAGTGGCGCCGATCAATATGGGTCGCGATATTATTTCGAATCTTATCCATATTTTGTTTTGACCATCGCCGCCGCAGCGGATGATTTGTTCCGGCAACGCGCGGGGACGCGATGTTGCCGTATCGCCGCAGCCGCGGTCCTTTCGCATGTGGCCGCGCTCAGCGTAAACTTGGTGATGTTGATGTGTTTTATGCGGCCGATTATTGATAAGCGTATGGATCTGTACGACCAGGTCGAGCATGATCACCTTGAGAATGCGGTCGTCATCCTGCGCTCTTCGCTTGGCACCACGGACTCTTCGCCGTCGCGTAACCTTACTCGCAATGGCATTGCACTGAGCGGGTCCGTCATTTACGCGCTGGACCCTGGCGTTGCCCTGGCGGCGCTCAAATCAATGTTCCCGCATCGCAAATTTTACGTCTATGATCGCGCGCAAGGCAATCAGAGAAGAACATTACGATCGCTTGAGTGAGTAATAAGAATGTTTTATTGAGTGACATAACTTGGCCGCAGCACGAAATAAAAGATCCATCGGATATCAAAAATCATCGAAAGCTGGCGGCTACCATCAATGGGCATTCTGTCATCTCATCCTTATGAACCCTGACAGGCTACTTGGTTAAATTGCGGTTCAGCTACACTTGACTGTCAGGAGCGTTTTGGAGTCGCTGCTGCGTTACCTTTGACTTTGGCTTACGCCATTCAATATCGAGCAAATCGCGCCAATGCACCGGATTAGGCGGGCGATCCCAGGGCATTTCCTTGTAGGTACCAAATACATGGTCCCACCAGTCGACGGTTACACCGAAATTGTGATGCCACTGATGATACACATGATGGATGTGATGCGACGGCATCTTCATCCAGAAGATCAGTTCGGGGCGATCGTGCTGAGCCTGATGGCAATAGGCTGAAATTGCCACCCAAACGACGCCGCCCGCAGCAATGCCGATGCAGGCGGCCGGGAGGCCTAGCAGCCATGCAATCGGCAGCAGGACGCCCAGGACCGGCACGAGCGAGATCGAATATTCCTTGAATTCGCCAAGCCATCCCTGACCCGTTCCAGGACCGGGACCGTTGCGATGGTGGTTGGCGTGCGCCTTACCCCATACGAATTGAGCGTGCATGATGCGATGCGCGACATATTCACCGAATGTGCCGGCGAACAACGCAAATGCAAGCCCGCAAAGAATCTCGATCGTCGTCACCACACCTCCACTCAATCACACTTCGTCGAAACCTTGAGCATTATATCATCCTGGCGTGGCTGTTCAGCTTTTTTGACGCCGACAGTTGCCACATGCCGCCCAGCCAGCGAGGCCTCGGCGTTGCGGCCTATTCCGAAGGGGCCGCCCAGAATGGCGCCGACCGACACGACGCCGACGATGCTGATCAGCCAGCCGAACATGCCATCCACCAGCCAATGATGATCGAGATAGACGCTTGCCATCAGCATCGACCCCGCATAGAGCAAATGAAGCGGCCGCGTCTTCCAGCCTGCGACGCGCCACGCCGTGAGCAGGCCGACCATCGGGAATGCACAATGCATGGATGGGAATGCGCCGAATGTGGTCATGCCGCGGCTGTAGAAGTCCTGAAAATAGCTGATGCCGAGGAGATGATCGACCCGCAGCAAACCCGCGGCGCTCGGCGGTGAGCTAGCATCCATGATACACCCGTGGGCCTGAACATACCATGGCGGCGCCGCCGGAAATGTAAGCCACATACCCCATGCAATGACCTGTGCGACAAGCAGCGACCATAGATAATAGCTCAGGCGCGGCCGATCAGCGTAGAACAGCCAGCAGGAATAGCCCAGGGGTAACATCCAGAAAATGCCATAAGGAATAGCCGCCAGCAGGTCGAATACCGGCGCATGATGAAGCGCAAAATAGTCCGGCAGGGTCTGGTTTGGGCCAACCGAGAACAGTGCCAGCTCTACGTTTCGCAGCGAGCAGCCCAATATCCGATCGGACGTCACGAATATCCGGATCGGGTATCGAATTGCATCGTCGCCCCAGGCCATCAACAAGAATGGCACGGTCAAGACAAAGAATTCCTTTGTGGTGCGCCCGCCGAATGCCAAAGCCGCCACCAGGAGGCTTACCGCAACATGTTCCCAGCGCAAATCGCCGATCCAGAAAAGGACGGCGGAATAAACGGCCGGCAGAAGGGGAAGGATCCAATAACGGCCCCAGAGGCCGTCGATGTGTGCCACCGCGCGCCTCAAAAAACCGCTGCCTTTCGCGGTCTGCGAGGACGGTTCCATACGCCGGTCGGGCGACGGTGGCGGGCGATAGCCGACGTTGGTCTGTGTCTCCGTCACGTCTACGATCTTCCAATGGTCGTGTGGCTACGGAATGAAGGGGAGGGTTGTGACTTTATTATTCGTTCGCCGAAGCCGGCCTCATCATCTCGGCAGAAGCCGAGCGACGCTCCGACCGCGCATTCTCACAGTTGGCACCGTCAAATGCGCCCGTCATCCCCAAACATTGAGCGTTGAGCCCGATAACGATTGAGAAACCCAATTTGCACGCGGCATTTAAGTTCGTCAACAGCTCCATTACTCTGCCAACTACCAGGAGTGGAGCGCGGATTGATACTTTGACGTCCGCTTAATTTTCGACGATTCATACGGTCTTCATGCCTGCCTCGAACTGTGCAATAAAATCCGTGGTCTCGAAGGATTCCGGCGAGCGGTGCACGCGGGCGGGTTAGGGGTATGTGTTAGGGGCGTGGGATTGGGGCGTTTGATCAAAAATCGACGTGAAGAGGCAATGCCGAAAGCCGACGCCATGGAAAAGCTGGCAGCGACCAGCGCGTGGCGGCGTCGGCATTTCGCCCCGCTCTACGCGATTTTTGTGTTAATTTTGATATGTGCGCTGGCTTGGCAGCTGCGAACCTTGCCGTGGCGCGAAGCCTTCATTTCAATGCGGTCTGCCAAGTTGCCAGCATTGCTGCTCGGCATCTGCGGAGAATTGGCCGTCATTCCGCTCTGGGCATTGCAATGGTGTTTCCTGGCACCGGTAACGCATCCGGTTCGCGTGATCGTCATGGCGGAGATCGTAACGATCAGTTCGGCCATTCAGAACACGGTGCCTTTTTTCGGCGGACCTTTATCTGCGGGCGTGATGTTGCGGATCAGAGCCGGCTTCGCAAATGGTGCGGTGTTGTCGTTGTTAGCAATGGATCAATTGGCGACGGGAATTGGTAAGGCGGTGGCGATCGCAGGTGCGCTGATCGCTGCGCCCTTGCCGCCAATCGTACATAGCGCGGCAATGTTGCTCATCACCGGAGTTTTAGCGTTGTTTCTAATCTTGCTTATGATGACGCATGCGAGTGAAAAAATACGACGTCAGTCGCTGTCGCTCTCAAAGCGCTGGCGCAGGATTTTCGTTTCGGTCGCGGAATGGGCGGCTCTTCTCGAACCCCTACGGCAGCCGAGGCGCGCTGTCGCGATCGTCGCTCTCGAGATCGCAAAAAAGGCGGTGGATGTCGCTGCAATCATGGCGATTCAATATGCCTGTGGCATTCCGTCGAGTGCGGCGAGCGCCGTTACGATCGTCGCGACCCTCGGCTTGTCAACGATGGTGCAGGTCACGCCGGCCAATCTCGGCGTTTACGAGGCGACGGTTTTCTTCGTCTACCGATCGTTCGATATCCCGGCTGCGAACGCTCTCGCGGCCGCGGTGCTTCAGCATTTCTCCGTCCTGATGCCGAGCCTGGGGATCGGCTACCTCTTGATATTGTATCGGCTATTTTATCGCGGGGGCAAGTACCGCTCCGCGAGGACGTATTGAAATCCGAGCAGATTCAGTGGTTTGGTCAATCACGGGGTGACTGCCTGGAAGGGCGCAGGCGACGGGCTTTGATGACTCTCATGCGGTTTAGAGCCAAGATGGAGGGACAGGATCATCGGGTGGGTGGATCGGCTAATGCCAAACGGGATGCTGCCTGCGCATAAAGTCCCCGCCGCCCGCTTCTCTCTTCCGCGGTCTTATGCCGTATGGGTCGCAGCCCAGATCGTTCTCTATTTTCTCGCGATTGCGCTTCTGGTTGAGGGCATATTTCTGTCCGAACATTTTATCGACCTGGTCGGCGATTTTACAGACGAGATTGGCTCGGTGGCAAAGGCGTTCCTCCTTGCTGTGCTGACGGCGCCCGAGGTCCATTTTGCTATTCCGGTCGCGATGTTCGTAGCGGTCTACCTGGTGTTGCTCCGATGTCGCGAACGCCGCGAACTTATCGCCATTGCCGGCGTCGGCATTGGTGGCCGCGTTTTTGCACGATTCGCATTGATATTGGGCGTCGCGACGATGGTGGCAAGTTTCGTGGTTACGGGCACTGCGTTGCCATATGCCCGTTTCGATTTTCGCAGCGACCTCTTTGCCTTTCGCAACGAAGCGATAAGGGCCGGCGGGGCTGCGGAGCATTTCTTTATGTTTCGCGATAATACGGTATTCAAATGGTCGGCGAGCCGGCGGACCGGCAATACGGCGCTCTTTGTCTATCAAAGCCGCGAGAACGGCAACGACCGCGCGATTTCGGCCGGCGATGTTCAAGTTATGAAATCCGCAAAACAGGACACATTGCAACTCGCGCTTATCAATGTGATCGCCGCGGACGTTCCCCGCACGAGTCCTTCACTGGATTCCAGCGCATCGGAAATGGCGGAGAGCGGCACCGGCGGTTGCGCTAATTGCGCGTCGGCCGGCGAGCGAACCCTCCGGGCCGGCAATTATCTGGGCACATTGAAGCTCAGCGACTTGTCCGACCTCGAACCGCGGGGCAGTAAATCCGCTGAATGGAGCTCGAGCGAACTGCTCGCGATCTCATCGCCGCCCGGCGACATTTCCAATCTGGACAGAACGCGCGAGTTGATGAACCGGTTTGCTCGAGGGCTGCTGTGCCTTTGCGCGCCGTTTATCGCTCTCCTTGCGGTCGGCTACACGACCCGGCGGTCGCGGCCATTCGTGCTTCCGGCGGCCTGCGGCCTGATTTTGTGCCTCGATGTCCTCAGCCTGACGATCATTCGGGCGCTCGCCGTTGCCGGTGCGGCGGCGACCGCCGTTGGCCTAATGGCGTTCTTCGTCGTGGTCCTGATGCCGACGGTCTGGCAGATTAACGCCCGACAATCGGCGATAATCAGGCCGGCTTTGGCAAAAGCATGAATCGTCCTGACAAAAGCATTGTCGCGCACCAGTTCGTGTCGGCCGGCAGCCGGCGAGTGACGTTTCCGACGCCGTTCGGCCTGCATACCAAGCACATGTTCGCGGCCTATCTGCGCGATTCCACCCTGACGATGAGCGCACTGCTTGTGATCGCGCTTTCCATGGATCTCGCGCAATATCTCGTCGGCGTGCTGACAGCCGATCGGGGCGATAGCGCCCTCGGGAGCATGCTGTACCTGGGCTGGTACATTTCATTGCGCAGCACCGATATCGTCACCGAGTTTCTGCCCTTGGCTTGTTTCTTCGGCGTGTTCGTAGCCGAGGTACGTCATACGCTGTCGCATGAGCGGCTGATCATGCTGATCACGGGCAGGGCCCCCTTTCAATGCCTGGCGCCTTTGGCCTTGTTTGCCGTCATGATCGGGCTGATCGAGTTCATCCTAATCATCTATTTACGCCCGGCGGCGGTCATGCAGCAGACCGCAGCGCATCTTGGGCACTACGGGGAGATTTTCGATCGGGGTCCGACCGCCGGTCGCAAATGGATAGCCACCGGCAATACTCTTATCAGAGCTGAGATTGAATTCGTCTCCTCGCCGCAGCTTCGCGAGGTTCAGATATTCCGGATGGGCAACGAACACCAGCTGCGCGAGGTGATCGTCGCTGCATCCGCAGCTGCGGTGGACGACGGCAAGAACTGGATCCTTCGCGACGGTTGGCGCTGGTCACTCGAGCCGGGTGGCGCGGCATCCGGCAGTCTGCAGACGGAGCTCCCTGATCGCGGCGAGGCAGCCAGCGAAGCGAGATTTAGCAGCGAAAAAATCGTGCTCGACGTCAATCCCCTTTGGCTGCGCAATTTCGGTATCGAGCCCAAATATCTTCCCGATCAGGTGTTTCGAAAGCTTGCCGGTTTGGCTCTGCATCCCAACAGCGCTTATGCGACCTGGGCGCAAGCCAGGTTTGCCATCCCCGTTGCGGCGGCCGCAATGGTTCTGATGGCGGGGTCCTTGTCGCTTTTGCTGCTCACGAGCGAAATTCGATTCCGAGCGATTGTTTTCGGCACCCTAGCCGGGTTTGTTGCCCATTTGCTCACCAGATTATTATTGGTGCTCGGCGATCACGGTTGGATTTATCCCATGTTGGCGGGTTGGTTTGTCCCGGTTCTGCTGTTGTCGAGCTCATTCGCCGTCCTGCAATTGGTTCGCAGGGGAAACCCTCATACGGTCCGCATCCCGATTAGCGGATAGTCACGCAATCACAAGGAGAAACCGGCGCCGAGATAGCTGCGGCGGACTTCTGGGCTTGCGATGATCGCCTCACGACTGCCTTCCATCAGGATTCGGCCGTCTTTGATGATATAGGCTCGATCGACGAAACTTAAGGTTTCCCGAATATTGTGATCGGTAATCAATACGCCGATTCCGCGGTCAATCAACGAATCGATGACGATGCGCATATCGCCGATCGCGATCGGGTCCAACCCGGCAAAAGGTTCGTCTAGTAGAACGAAGCTTGGATTACTGGCGATCGCCCGTGCGATTTCGCACCGCCGCCGTTCGCCTCCAGAAATCTGGCCCGAGCGAAATTTGGCGACATTGCCGATACGGAATGTCGTCAATAGTTCCGCGACGATCGCGCGCCGCCGTTTCGCATCGGGCTCGTGTGCTTCGAGCGCAATGAGGAGATTTTGTTCGACCGTCATTGTAGGAAACACCGACGGTTCCTGGGGAAGATAGCTCAGACCACGCCGCGAGCGTTCATAAACGGGAATGTTGGTGATATCGGCGTCGTCGAGGGTTATCCGGCCATAATCTGGCACGATGATGCCGATAATCATCCGAAATACTGTGGTCTTGCCGGCGCCGCCGGGACCCAGCAGTGCGACCTTCTCGGCGCGTCGTACATATAGGGTGACGTCGCTTACGGCGGCGTAGTCACCTAGGATTTTTGCGAGGTGCTGGGCGATGAGCACTTTAGATTTTTTCCGTCCAACGCGGCGCCGAACGCCTCGTGGCGGCGGCGCCTCAACGCGTCAACCGCGCCGCGACTCTCCCAAATAAAATCGAGAGTCAACTCCCGCGCCTCGTCGTCGGTGAATTGCTGCGGCGGCGACTTCATATAATACGCCGACGGACCGACGATCGCACCACCTATCTTGCGGTCCAGCGCGATCTTAGCGCAGCGAATGGCATCAACGACGACGGCGGCGGAGTTCGGCGAATCCCAGACTTCAAGCTTGAGCTCGAGATTGAGAGGGCTACCTCCGAACCCGCTGCCTTCAATACGGATATGGGCGACCTTCTGATCCTTCAGCCACGGCACGTAATCGCTCGGGCCGATATGGACATTGTCCGTATCGAAGTCCTCGGCCATCTGGCTGGTGACGGAAGCTGTTTTTGAGATTTTCTTTGACCGCACCCGATCCCGGTCAAGCATGTTGAGAAAGTCGGCATTACCGCCGAAATTGAGCTGATAGGTCCGGTCGATGCGGACGCCGCGCTCATTGAACAAGTTCGCTAAAATGCGATGAACGATGGTTGCACCAACTTGGCTCTTGATGTCGTCGCCGATGACCGGCAGGCGCCGTTCCTCAAACAGCTTTCGCCATTTCGGATCGGACGCGATGAATACCGGGATGCAATTCACATAGGCGCACCCTGCCTCGATCGCTCTTTTGGCGTAAAACTCCGTAGCTAGTTGTGATCCGACCGGAAGATACGAAACAACGATTTCGGATCGCGTTTTTCGTAAAGTCTCGACCACGTCGACCGGCGGCTGCGAGGAGAGCTCGATTTTGCTCGCCAGATGATGGCCGAGCCCATCCAATGTCTCGCCGCGCGAGACGCATATATTGGTGCGCGGCACTTCAGCGAACTTCCGCGTATTGTTAGGGGCGCTTAAAATCGCTTCGGCAAGATCGTAGCCGACCTTCGTGGCGTTGATGTCGAAGGCCGCGGAAACTTCGATGTCGCGGACTCGGTAACCGCCAATGTCGGCGTTGATGAGCCCCGGCGGAGTTTCATTGCCGGATTGCTCGTTGTAGAAGCTCAACCCTTGAACGAGCGACGACGCACAATTGCCTACGCCCACCACGGCGACGCGAATTTTCGAACTACCCATCCTATGAACTCATGCGCTCGAACAGCCTTTGGCGGGGTCGATCAGTTGGAGTACGCGAGACCGTGTCTCGGCCGTCAGTTCCTCAGCCGGGAGAGTATGTAACCCGGCGCCAGCGAAGGCAAGTCACGGCACTCGTGAGGCTTTGAGGTGACCATCTCATGCGCAGCCGCGGATAAGTTCTGGGAATTAAGATAGACTGTTGCAATTTTGCATCAACCTCGCAATGACGAAGCGCCTCGCGCCATGCTGGCGCAGTAGACGGAACAGGTGATGCCCAACCTAACGCACGTTAAAATAGCCCTGCGGGCCTGAGCAAAATGTCGATATTGGTCGTAGCGGTTGTTCTCTTTGCATTCGGTGTATTTGCCGAAACGATTGGCGGGAAGCCGTTAGCGCTTGATCGGCGCATCGCGCTTGCTTTCCGCAACCCGGCCGATCCGTCAGTTCCGGCTGGGCCCGCGTGGCTGCGCGAAGCCGCACGCGATGTCACCAGTCTCGGCGGTACTGTGGTGCTCGGAATGATAATTTTCGTCGTGGAAGGCTACTTGCTTCTGGCGCGCGAATTCGCCGCGGCTTGGTTGATCGCAATCGCCGTGCTGGGCGGCCTTGCGCTCAACAACCTTCTCAAGCTCGTTATTGCGCGTCCCCGCCCAGCCGTGATCGCGCATGGCGCGCCACACTATACCAAAAGCTTTCCAAGCGGCCACGCGGCCATGTCGGCAATCACCTATCTGACGATAGGAGCCCTGCTTACGCAAACGCATCCCCCCTTTGTGACCGGCCTCTTCATCCCGGCTGTCGCAACCTTCCTCACATTCGCTGTCGGCGTCAGCCGGATCTATCTTGGCGTTCATTATCCGACCGATATCCTGGGTGGCTGGTGCGTCGGCGCCGCATGGTCGATGCTTTGCTGGCAGGTCATGGCATGGCTTCACGTTGCACATTGATCGCCGCTCTTGATCTGTCTGTCAGAATATCCGGCGGTTCCCGGACTTGACCCTCGATAATCGCGGTGCTCCGATAAACCTATGGCGTCAATTCGGGGCGGCCTCGTCGGATATGGGTTCATAGCCTCTCGCGGGCACGCGCCCGTATATGCCAGGCGGCAGGACGTCGATATCGTCGCGATAGCCGACACATGCGCGCCGCGCTTGACGATTGCGCGGGAGGAACTCAAAGACGTTCGGCTTTATCGCTCCGCGGAAGAATTAATTGCGCGGGAGGCAGATAATCTCGATTTCATCGATATTGCGACGCCCCCTGTTTTTCACGCAGCCATCGCCGCTCAGGCGATCGAGCGAGGGCTACATGTTCTTTGCGAAAAGCCGCTGACGGCGTCGAGCGACGATGCGCGGCGCCTCATAGGTCTCGCCAAAAAGAATCGTCGGGTTTTGTTTCCCTGCCACAATTACCGGCATGCTCCAGTCGTCAAAACGGTTCGAGAGGTCCTTGATAGCGGACGGATCGGCAAGGTGACCGCGGCATCGTTGAGCACATTTCGCAATTCGCATGCTAAAGGCGTTCGAGAATGGCATCAGGACTGGCGCCGGGAGCTGCAATACAGCGGCGGCGGCATCGGAATGGATCACGGCAGTCACACGTTTTATCTCTGCTTCGATTGGCTGGGCGCTTATCCGACTGCGATTTCGGCTAAAGCGACTTCTAGGACTTCGGATAAATACGACACGGAGGATAACCTTACAGCCACCCTGACGTTTCCGACAGGCACGGCTAATGTTAGTCTCAGTTGGACGTCCGGAATTCGTAAGGTCGTCTATGTCGTTCAAGGGGAACGAGGTGCTGTAATGGTGGATGATGACGACCTTCAAATCGTGCTGCAGGAAACAAAGGGTAATTCGGTTACGGACCGGCAGTCCATGTCGTGGGCCACGGAACGGCGCTCGATCGCGTCGTGTTGGATCGACGCCAGCCACACTCAGTGGTTCGATTCGCTGTTTAGCGATTTCCGGCGCGCGATTGTGTGCGAAGATTTTGCGGGCCGAGACGCGCACGACGCTTTGAAGTGCATTCAGGTGATCGAGGCGGCCTATCGATCTGCCCAGGCCCACTGTCTGGAAGTTCCGATCGGCGAGCCCGACCAGCGCTGATTGCAATGAACCGACCATTCCAAATGCGCCCGCGAAAAGTCGAGCTTCGGACCGAGATACCGGGACCGTGCAGTCGCGAGCTGCGCCGCATGGAGGACGAACTTCTCGCTCCTGGATCGCAGAATTATGCTTTGCTGGCGGGAATTGTCGTCGAGCGTGCGCAAGGCAGCACCATCACCGATGTCGATGGCAATCGTCTGCTCGACATTATCGGCGGCATCGCTGTGGGCGGCATTGGCCACAGCCATCCCGAATGGGCAAGATCAGTGAGCCGGCAAGCGGTTGACATGGCGGTCGGCAGTTATACGTCTCGCGCCAGGATTGAACTGCTCGAGCGGCTCAGCCGCCACGCTCCGGCGCCGGATATCTGCCGCACCCAAATCTATTCCAGCGGGGCGGAGGCTATAGAGTCAGCGTTGCGGCTCGCGAAATCTTATACCGGCAAGCATGAATTCGTGGGCTTTGCAGGGGGATTCCACGGCAAAACCATGGGGGCGTTGTCCCTAATGGGTTCGAACTTCAAGGACGGCTACAGCCCGTTTGTGCCGGGAAATCATACGGTCCCCTATGCCGATTGCTACCGATGTCCTTTGAAACTGTCCTATCCCTCGTGCGGCCTGGCCTGCGTCGACGAGGCTCGTCGGCAGCTGAAGGCGGGTGGGGCCGGGGCCATCGCGGCCTTCATCGTCGAACCGATGCAGGGGACCGCCGGCAACATCATTCCGCCGCCGGATTGGCTACCGGCCATTGCTTCGCTCGCGAAAGAATTCGACGCCTTGCTCATAGTCGACGAAATGATTACCGGGTTTGGCCGGACCGGAACCTATTGGGGGACCGACCATTCGGGCGTTACGCCGGACATCGTCGCGCTGGGCAAGCAGATCGGCGGCGGTTTTCCGATCAGCGCGATCATGGCGCGCGAAAGCATTGTGAATGCCAAGCCTTGGGCAAATCCATCCGGCTCATCGTCGAGTTACGGCGGAAATTCTCTTGCCGCCGCGGCTGCCGCCGCCACGCTTCGCATCATCGATGAGGAGAATCTGGTGGTAAATTCTGACAGAATGGGTGGGTATTTTTTCAGGGCCCTCAAACCGTTTGTCGATCGCTATCCGTTTGTCGGTCACGTCGACGGATGCGGGCTGATGATCGGCGTCCAATTCGTCAGGGACAAGGGCACGCGCGAGCCGCTACCGCAAACGGCGACGCGGCGAATCTTCGACGAGTGCCTGCGGCGCGGCCTGCTGACGATGGCCTATGCCGCGAATTTTCGAATCCAGCCGGCGATGACGATAGACGAGGCGACAATCGATGAGATCGTTGCCATCCTGACCGAAGCATTCGATGCGGTGGCCGCGAGCGGCTGGCGCTAGCGTTCGGCGGCGCGATGCCATAAAATGATTTCTTCGCCGCCGGATCCGTTTATTTTTTATCGTCATTCCTCTCACGCCAGACGCGGCAAAGAGACCATAGATTGCTGCTTTTTCCCCATCGCAAAACGTTGCGACAGGCGTCCGAAACCGGCTCTCACTCGGGCGGCGTGAAATTGCGCGACGTTCTTACGTCACCCTCCGCCATCATCGCGACGGATTTCGGATTCGGCCTATTTCCCGTCGGACCCGGCACCGTCGGTTCGGCTTTAGCACTGCCCCTGGTTTGGCTGTTGTCCTCATTAAACAGTATCGAACGCATCCTCGTCTTTGCGGTCTTATTCCCGCTTTTGGTTATCGCCGCGCATCGGGCCGGCCCAGTGTTGGGCGAACAAGACCATCCAAGTATCATTTGCGACGAAACCTGGGCGATGGCGGTTGTTTGGGAGAGCACGTCCGACAGGTATGGCTGGATGGTCGCAAGCTTTCTTGCGTTTCGCGTGATTGATGTCATCAAGCCATGGCCGATATCGACCGTGGATCGGTCGATGAAGAACGGGCTTGGCGTCATGCTCGACGATGCGCTCGCTGCGCTGGGCGCAATTGTTTTTATTGTTGCCACGCATGCAATAATGTCGGTTGGAAAGTAGGCGCGTGCTTGCGCCAAACCTATGGACCGTGCGAGCAATGAACCGACGGCTGGGAGCGCGGGAATTGCTTCTGCAAAGGCTGATATTCTTGACGACGGTCAAGCTCAGCGATTTCATTGAGCTAGGGAAGAGCTGCGGCCGATATCGTGCGAAACAAGCATACGCTGGGCACGGATGAACCGCTGCAGCGCCGAAAAGTGTGTAAGCGCAGCAAGATAATATAGAGCAATTAAAACTAAATGTCCGCCCAAAGCGCCCGGAACGTAAATCGTGTGGTCCAGAATGAGCGCGGCGCAAAATATCGATGCGCGTCGCATGCGATCCATGAGGTCTGGCCACGCCTTGTCGTCGATCGGAATTTCAATTGCCACCGCGGCTTTATTATAGCTGACCATTATAGCCCCGCTTGTCAGTAAGAAAACCGGGAGCCACCATGAGTTGACAACGCCAAGAACAAAGTAGCTAGCAATTTCCTCGTACCGATCAATGACGGCATCCAAATAACCCCCGAACTTGGTAGATTTTCCCAATTTCCTTGCTACCGCTCCGTCCAAACCGTCGGTGGTGTATGACAAAGCAAGGCCCAGTCCGAAAAAGAACGTGTCTTGATGGACAAGATAGAATACGCAATTGCAAAGGACTAATGCGAAGCCGATGCACGTAATCTGGTTTGGCGAAACGCCAGTACCAAGAAGAAAATCAAACAATCCGCGGCCGACGGTGCCGAACACAGATCTCAGCCAGTTACCGATCATCCCCACTCCACAGAACTGCTTATCCGGGGTCGATCACTTGCAAAGGATGGAACCGCATCGATGTACGGTATATCCTAAGCGACGATACGGGACTGCACATTGTCAAGTCAACTAACTTGATCGCACGTGAAGATCATCGCGGACGTGGCTTACCGCGGACTTTTGCAGGTTCGTTCTGGATTGCCGAAAGCCAGAGGTTGCTGAATGAATCTCGATAGCAAACGAACGTGGCACCAAAAATTGTATGCTCTTTCTTACACAATGTTCGGTTCGATTCCGCGCGACGATACCGACCGCTGGACTTATTGGATGACGGTTGTCGGCACGATAATCTATTGCGGGATGGCCATCGCAATTTTCCTGAGTTTGAATCTTTGCACGCTGTGCTTTGGAGTTTTTGCCGAACCGATTTGGCGAGCGAAGGCCAGTTTTCGACTTCTTCGCTTTCCGAGCGGAATTCCAATCATACCATTTTCCGTCGCAGTTCTGCTTGGATATGCCTCCTACCGCACCTGGATACTGCGCGGCGCTCTCATGGCCTTTGGACCTTGGTTATTCGTAGGTACTCTCAGTCTTATATTCCTCGGGCTGTCGATGGCTTACAACAGACTGCGACGCTTCAGAGACTGATCGGTTCACCTGCTTGACATCGCTTATAGAGCTGCACCCCAAGAGTGAATGGCGGTGAAATCCAAGTAACGACTAATCGGAAAAAGCGTTGACCGCTGAGTACAAAGTCGGCGCGTTGCGTATCGCCGCAAACGTTTTTTGATCGGTCAGCTGATATCCTGATCTTTGACTGCGGCATTGACGCATATCGAAATCCCGTTTTTCAGACAGGCCTGTCAGGACCCGGATCAGATCGTTAGTGAAGCACTACAAACCTTGGCGACGGGATTTGATCTGCAAACGGCAGCCGCAGCCTTAGTGGCTAGGTCGAGGCGAAATCAAAGCAACAGTTCGAGATGCGTCGCGTACACTGGCGGCTTTAACCCAATGACGCTGGCCTGAACCCGTTTTTTCATCGTCTCTAGGCCGGGCTATGTCCATTTTGGATGGTTAACAGCCAGCAGGTTCAAAAACGCTGTTACCGGGGCGGGGCCACGAATGGCCAAAGCGAACCTCAGACTAAACCGCACGTGTGTCCGACCGCTTCCACCGTGCTAGTTTGAGAGGTTATAGTCATTTGCCCGGCAGTCCGCGAACTGTCCAGGATCGCGATCTGCAGCTTCAAAAGAGGCGTCCATGTCGTTTACAGAAATGTACCTCGAAGAAACCAAGCGGATCATCGGTTCGCTTGACGTCGGCGCCATTGACCAGATGGCCGCACTGCTTGCCAATACGCGCTCGAGGTCTGGCCGCCTCTTTTTTCTTGGGGTCGGGGGAAGTGCGGCAAACTGTTCGCACGCAGTCAATGACTTTCGAAAAATTGCGGGCATCGAATGTTACGCTCCCACCGATAACGTTTCGGAATTGACGGCGCGCACGAATGATGAGGGTTGGGAGACGGTGTTCGTGGAGTGGCTGAAGATCAGCCACCTGACGTCTGAGGATGCGATTTTTGTTTTCTCAGTCGGGGGCGGAAGCTCTGAGAGAAACGTGAGTCAAAACCTTGTTAGCGCGCTGCGATACGCTAAAGGCGTGGGTGCTAAGGTGCTCGGTGTCGTGGGTCGCGATGGTGGATATACTGCGAAGGTTGCTGATGCTGTTTGTATCATTCCGACGATCAATCTCAACACGGTGACGCCCCACGCCGAGTCCTTTCAGGCAGTAATCTGGCATCTTCTCGTCATGCATCCTGCGCTCAAGATGAATCAAACCAAGTGGGAGCAGGTACGATGACCCGCACATAAATATAAAAGCGCAACAGGATATGAAGCGGCAGTCATTTCAATGAAAAAAATTCAGCAGATCAAGACGCAGATTTTTGCCGATGGCGCGGCTAAAGCAGACATGCTCGAAATGTATCGAAATTCCTACATCAAGGGCTTTACTACCAATCCGACGCTGATGCGCAGGGCCGGCATCGCCAATTACGAGAGTTTCGCGCGTGATATCCTCTCGGCCATTCCTGATCGTCCGATTTCTTTTGAAGTCATTGCGGACGACTTCACCGAGATGGAGCGCCAAGCCCGTCGAATCACGACATGGGGCCGACTCGTATCGGTGAAAATTCCAATCACAAATACTAAACGTGAGAGTTCGGTTCCGCTCATATGTAAGCTTTCTCAAGACGGCGTTGCGCTTAACGTGACTGCGATTTTCACGCTGTCCCAAGTGCAGGACGTAGTGGCTGCGGTGTCTGGTGGCGCGCAGTGTTATGTTTCGGTATTGGCAGGACGTATCGCCGACTCCGGTCTCGATCCGGTTCCAATTATGGCGGCTGCCGTCGATCGCCTGCGAGCTGCATCGAATGCACAGCTTATCTGGGGAAGCGCACGCGAACTACTCAATATATTTCAGGCCGACGAGATCGGTTGCCATGTTATTACCGTCACAAATGAAATCTTAAAGAAGATCTCGCTACTGGGTAAGGATCCAGACGAGTATTCGCTTGAGACCGTGAAGATGTTCTACGAAGACGCAATGATTGCGGGCTATAGGCTCTGAACTTTACCGCGTAGCAGTGCATCGGTTTCACGCAATCCTTCGATCGAACCAATCTCGTAAAAGCGGGTGCCAATTTCGTAACCAACGAGATCGCCCTGCTGTGCGAGTTCCGAAAAAATACTCGTGAGATCGAACGGGGTGTCTGACGCTCGGCGAAACAGGATGTCAGCCTTGATTACGCTCAATCCCCAATCAATGTGGCGCATTGCCGGGCTGCGATGCGTTTTGTCGTGGGCGAGGATGCGGCCATCCTCAAACCACACGTTGCTCTTATCCCATCGATCTTCATTGCGATAAACGGTCATCAGCGCGGACTTGCCGCTTGCGCAGAAGGTGTCGAAAATCGGGGTGAACTCAGCGTCGAGCCAACTGTCGCCGTACATAACGAAGAACTCCGAACCTAGGTGCCCGAGCGCTCGACGCAGCGCGCCGCCAGTTCCAAGCAAATGTGGACCATCGTAGCTGTAAGTGACATCAATGCCATACTTCGCGCCGTCCTTGACGAAGGCCTCAATTTGATCGCCGAAATAGGATATGCACAGGACAACGCGACCGATGCCGTTCCGTCGCAAAAGACGCAGTTGGTGGGCGATGAAAGGCTCGCTTGCGACCTCGATCATGGCCTTAGGTACTTGCAATGTGTATGGCCGCAGCCTTGTTGCGAGGCCACCTGCCAACAATGCTAAAGAAGGCAACTTCATCATTGCACAAGCGTCTTTGCGCCTTCGAAATCGAAACGGAAGCGAACCTCTTCGAGGCCCGACTCGCGCATGGCATGCCGCAAGCGTTTCTTGTCCTCCGCATAAAATAGCAAGAACCCACCGCCGCCGGCGCCGATTAATTTTCCACCAACGGCACCATTGCGCAAAGCGAGGTCGTACCATTGGTCGATTTCTGAATTAGATATCGCACTGGAGCGTTTTTTCTTGTGCAGCCAATGTTCGTCCATCAGTTTGCCGAATCTGTGCAAATCACCCGCCTCCAGAGCCCGGAGCGAGCGTAAGCCAATGTCCTTGATGTAGTGCAGATTATCCGTAACCGCAGGGTCTTTGACCTTAGATCTGTCGTCCTGGTCCTTCAAGATGGCCGAGGCCGAGCGACTCATCCCTGTAAAGAACATCATGAGACTGTCTTCCAGATTATCGCGGATTTCCGACGATATCGAGGGCGGAAATACATCAACTTTATCGTTTCTACTGAAACGAAAGCAGGTAATGCCGCCGAAGGCTGCGATAAACTGATCCTGCTTGCCAATTGGCTCGCCCAACCGCTCAATCTCGATGTGACAGGCTTGTTCGGCGAGTTCCTGGGCGCTAATGATGTTTTTCTGGTGTGTGTGAAGGGCGCGCAACAGGGCGGTCGTGAAACTCCCCGATGATCCGAGCCCGGTACCGGCGGGAATATCGGCCATACTGGTAATCTCGACTTTGTCATCGACCCCTGTGATTGCCAAAGCCTCGCGTACGATTGGGTGTTGGATGTCTTCACGTCGCTGGACTCGTTCCAACTGCGAATACTTGACGATGATCCCGCGCTGAAAGGTCTGATGAATGGTGATATAGACGTAGCGGTCAATCGCTGCGGCGATTAGAAAGCCCTCATGATCACGATAGTAAGAGGGCAGGTCCGTCCCGCCACCACCAAGTGTAATACGCAGAGGACTACGAGCGATGATCATGCATCGTTCTCCCGATAAACGCGCTTGATCAGCGATATAGGACGCCGACGTTCTGTGATCGTTGCGACAAATTTCTGTACCTCAAGATTCCACGAATTGTCGGGAACGGGCCATTTCCAGCGGAGTGTGTTAGGAGGAGGCGGCGCGGTAAAGGCTGAGGGGGCCTTTGGTGTCTGCAACAAAGCGCACTCGTCCCGTCCCACCATCAGCAAATCGATATTTGCGCAAGCGGGCTCGATGGCGATCAGCCGGTACAGCTCGCGGCTTGCGTCCGTTGCAATTGCGGTAGGGCGCCTCGTGCCATTCATGTGCGGTCACCGAAGTACGAAGTACGAGCACTGGTCGCCGCAGCCGTTCGGCGCACGGAGATCATGGGCTCCTTTACCTATCGAACACCCACTTGTTCGCTTTGAGCCAGTCGACGGTGCGTTCGATCCCACTCCGAATTCCGACATGCGGCCTCCAGCCAAGTGATCGAATGCGCTGCGTGTCTAAGTAAATGAAGGGGTTATCACCCACCCATCCGCGGTCACCGCCGGCATAGGTCAGTCGAGGGGAAACGCCAAGCCTCGCGGTGATCCAACTGACGGAGTCGTTGATGTCGCAGTAATCGTCGATGCCAAGATTGAAAACGTTGAGCTTGTCGTGCGCGTGATCGAGCGCCGTTTGGATCGCATTCACGCAATCTCCAACGTAAAGATAAGATTTGCGCTGCAGGCCGTCGCCTAGAATATGGAGCGTCGAAGGATCCACCGAGAGCTTCTTGACAAAATCGAAAACGTGACCGTGCGTATAACGCTCACCGAGGATGGATACGAAACGAAAAATATAGCCGACGAACGAATAACCTTCGGTGTAAGCCGCGATCAAACCTTCGCAGGCGAGCTTGGATGCACCGTAGAGCGACGTTTGGATTGGGAAAGGTGCCGTCTCTGGCGTCGGGATCAGGCTCGCAGTACCGTAGACCGAGCCGGTCGAAGCGAATACAATCGTCTTGGCGTTATTAGCGCGCATCGCTTCCAAGACATTGAACGTCGCGATTGTATTTTGTTCGAGGTCCTTCCTCGGATGCTCGAGACCAAACCTGACATCAGCGTTAGCCGCCATATGGATGACGACATCTGTTCCGTACATAGCTGCGGCCAGCGTATCCACGTCAAGCAAATCGCCTTCGACAAAGCGAAAGTTGGCATGCTTAAGTGCGGAGGCCAAGAATGGCCGCCTGCCAGTCGATAAATTATCGTACCCGACCAAATCGTGGCCCCGCGCCAGGACATGATCGACGATGTTGCTGCCAACGAAGCCTGCGGCACCGGTAACGAAAAATCTCATGGCGTACTCAAGTAGCGAATTTGCCAGCTTATCGCTCGCTGAAGTGTTCGCTTTGTACATGTATCAGCAGATTATTGAAAATATCGGACCAGTAAGCTAGGCCACAAGTACGATAACGACAGTGCGAGAGTGCCACGCCCGCTCCCGTTGCTTCGTCTATCTTCATCGCGCGGCTCTCCATCACATAACTCTCGCGCCCTCTTTATCGATGAAAATCAGGACTAGCCAACCACCCGTTGCTCGGATGACTTGCCTGGCGAACTGTATGAACGTTGCGAAAGTATCTTGCCGGTTCCAATATTAATCGATACCGCCATGTCACACTAAAAAGTGCGAATAACCGAAGAAGCCGCATAAAAATATCACAGTCCAGCACGATGTGGTTAGACAAAAGCTTTCAGAGCATCTAACTGGACTCCGGCCATAGATATAGCTTTGAAAAGCGGTGCTTCAAACAGGCCTTGATCCAAGTGGGGGGATCGCGAAAAGGTAAGATTTTTTTGCCCTCATCGAACGACCGAGATCGATAGCGACTGTCGATTTCGACGGGGCTAAACCCATTGCGGACCAATTTTCCAACGAGCTCGTGATCGAAATCGAAGCGGTTGCATTCAAAATGGATATTATGGATACAATCTCGGCGAAATACCTTGTACATTGTAAGCGGATCACGCAATCGCTGCCGAAATATCGCGTTGAAAAGCAGGGTAAAGAGCAGATGCGCGAAATTTAGCACGTTGGAGAGGCCGGGACGGCCGCTGAACTCACGAATTTGCCACGTCTTTTTGCCAACGGGACGTCGTGATCCGAGCACAAAGCTCACCTCGAGTTTGCGAATCGGGTCGAGCAGCCTTTGGTAGTCATCGAGATCGTATTCAAGGTCCGCGTCCTGGATGAGAATAATGTCGCCGGTCGCCAGCTTGAGGCCGTTCCTCACCGCATGCCCTTTGCCTAATGGCTTGTTCTCGAACAAAAGACGGACGCGTGGATGTTGCGCAAAAGCCATAACGTCGTGACGGGTTCCGTCGGTGGAGTTGCTCTCGATCACGCAAATCTCGATGTCAAAACCAAAAATCTCTTTCTTGAGGAGGCGCTCTATAACTTCGCGGAATGATGGCTCCTCATTATAGACAGGCATGATGACGCTAAGAAGCCACGGCCTATCGCCAGGCCGAACGAGTGCACCGCGGCGCGCGAACGCGACAAGTCGGTCCGACATTGGCTCTAGCGTTGCATCGAGGCCGGGGAATCGCTTCGGCGCCGCTCCGCGAGCTTTTGCAGTGAGAAAAGAATCGAGGAGGGATGGGCGCGAGGCTTCTGCTGCGAGCACATCGCGACCCGCCGTGATGAAGGGACAATCAAAGCCGGCAGCAAATAGCTTGCGCGAGAGAATGTCGCGATCAAGGCCTATCGATCGCTCGCCGCGAACGCGACCGGGGACGTCGACAAGCACAATATCACCGGCTGTGAGCTTGCAGTATGCAGCAGCGAGGAGCTGGTCCAATGAGCAGACGGAGGGGTCATCCAGAACGATCGACACGACACGAATTGCATTTCGCGTCGGCAAATTCTCTTTCCGAACAGGAATCACGCCCGGTATGGTCCCGGCGGCTAACGCCTGGCCATAGAGCTGCGCTGCCTGCATATAAAGCGTCAGCGAACGCTCCGGAACCGTCAAGGCCCACGGATCGCCATCCGATAACCGGCTATGGTGAGTAGATGCGGGATCCGCCTTATCAATATTCAAATTATCAAGGTCCGTTGCAAATATATACCATTCATCGCCACAGTCGATCCGCAAACGACTTTACCAAATTTCGTACCCACGAGCGCGGCGTATGTCAAGAAAGCGACCACCACGCGTTACTGTCGGTTCGACGACTGGCCGGAGGGGTGTTGTAAAGAACAGTTCAAAGAAGAAAAGGCGTTTGAAACCGCGTGCTGAATCTTAGGTCTCGGGCACAAATCGCAGCTCGGCGCGCGATGCCGAAGGCTCGCTCCCTGGCACGAGGCCTTAGGGAAACTGATATTAATCACCACGATTGACTTTAAAATATGAGGCAGACCCGACCGCCGCTTATCGCTCGCCTCAAACGGGAATGACCGCGCATACGCCCAAGTCGCATTGGGATGGCCGGTAAGATCGAATACGTGGACAGACGCCTTCTCCTACCGTTTCATCCTCAAACGTCTTGACGCAGGCGCGGATTGGGGCTGGTGAGCCTTACATTTGTGCAAGCGTTTGACTGCCGTTCGTAATGACATGCTTTCACAGCTATCCCTGCGAGCGTCTTCTGGCGATCAACAATATCGTTCCATTTCCATTCCGACGTATCCGTTTGGACACTACCCGAATATCAAATGATTTGTTTTTCGTATATCCTGTATCGTTTATGCTCGCGAGCACCAACCAAAGAAATGATGTGCCTCACCTGTTCGTTCTGTTCAAGGACCCACGAGAGCTCACCATACTCTGCACCGCGCTCGATATTAAACCCGCGCGCCGCGGCAATGACCGCGAGGGCCAGCGAGGCACCAATAGACGAGGACTGTAGTTTCTTCCGCACGCCCATAAACGGCATGCGAGTGCGGCGAGTTCCGCTCACCTTCAACCGCCACAGAAACTTCGCCCAGCCTAACGGAAATAAACGCCCCCCAAGGTCGCGTATCGCTTCGTTAAAGTCGGGAATGACCATCGTGAACGCTACCGCTTCACCTTTGTATTCAGCGATTGCAACGTCACCGGGCCGAAGCGCTAAGCGCACCATCATTGCGATCTCATGCATCTCAGCCGCCGTGATCGGGACAAAGCCCCAATTGTTCGACCAGGCGTCATTGATGATATCCATCATCGATTCAATATCAGCGCTAAAATATTTACGTTCTTTCCGGATCTGTCTGACCGTGACGTCCTTGTTCTTGAGAGCATGCTCGACGATCCGCGTGGCAACGGCCGGAAGCGGGGTGTAGCGGTCGTATTCGAAGGCCAGCAGATCCTGCACGCTGCGATAGCCGGCCGCTTTGATATGGCCGTCGAAATAGGGCTTGGCGTGACCCATCATGAAGTAGGGCGGAGTATCAAATCCCTCAACCAGCAAACCGCACTGATCCCAGGTGGAAAAGCTGAGCGGGCCGAATGCGCGCGTCATGCCGCCGGAACGGAGCCAGTTCTCTGCCGCGTTCAATAGGGCCGCGAATATCGCGGGATCGTCTAGTCCTTCGATAAATCCAAAGTTACCCGCCGCATCCCGATGTTGATCGAGGTGCAATTGATTGATTTGCGCCGATATTCGCCCGACCGGCTCACCGCCCCGATAGGCCACCCAAAATCGAGCCTTGGCGTGCTGAAAATAAGGATTTAGAGAAGAATTGAAGTGGGCGCGCCGCTCCAATAGTAGCGGCGGCACCCAATTCGGATCCTCGCAATAGACGCGATAAGGAATCCTGTGGAAGTCCCGCATTCCGCCACCGGCGGCTTGCCTGATTTCAATATCGACGGCCATTCCTACCCTTGATTCGGAGTCTCGGGGCGATCAGCCAAACGTTGCGTAGAGTCACATTTTACCGGTGAGATAAATGTTAATTCGTTCGGCGTCATAACCCTTTGCGCGATTGTGATCGGCTTGCCCTCGTGGCAATGCGTGGCCAGGGACAGGATATGTTGTTCGACGCTCCAATTGAACAATTGCCACTCGCCGGTTTCCTGCCTCGCCGCCCCATCGGTAAAAAGAATATTCAGTGGGTCGAGTTGAAATACGAACTCTTCATTCGGAAAGTTGAGACCCCCTCCCGCGGCTTTCACGTAGGCCTCGCGCAGGGTCCAGAGTCGCAGGAAAGTTTCGTCGCGCTTGTTTGCCGGCATGGATCGCACGAGATCGAGCTCGCTCGCAGCGAGTATCGTATCCATGACTTCGACGGGTATTCGCCTTCGTCTGGGCTCCGCATCGATCCCAAGGAAGAAGCTCTTGCTCGCAGCGCAGGCAACAAGACTGTCGGTATGGGTGAGGCTGAATCGCGGAACGGCGAAGTCCGCTTGCCCAACCGCTTCGAGCCTGCCGTTGTCGCCGGTTCTGAATTGCCAATCACGCGCCGGCATGCCGCCGATCACTTCGAGAAGCGCGCGCATCAATGCGTGGGCGGCAATGTAGGTTTTGCGATGGGCAGCGGAAAAGCATCTTGCGGCACAGGCGATCTCGTCGGGCCCCAGAACACCTTGCCAGCGCGCCAAAATATCGGCGTCGACGAAGTCGACTTGCATCGTCCAGACCAGAGCCGCATCATCGTCAGAGATCATGTGAGTCTAATCCGCGCCAAGTCGGAAGCTTCATGTTGCGATCGCGGTGTCGAGCAAAAATCCGAATTGCTCGGCGGCACGCAAGACAATGGAGGCGCATCGGCGAATTTGGTCTTCCGAATGCTCCGAGGTCACGAACAGCCGTACACGCGCTTCGTTCATGGGAACGGCAGGAAAGGACATGACGCTGCCGTCCATGCCGTGACGCTGTAGCCAATCCGACAGCGGAACGATCAGCGATTCCGAACCGAAAATCACCGGCACAATCCAGCTTTCGCTATCGCCGATCTTGACCCGACCCTTGAGCAGCGATCTGAGCAAGGCGGCGTTTTTGCGCAGGCGTTCCCGGGCAGCATCGCCAGCTTCGCCCATTCCAAGTTCGAGGCCGCGCGTTACGCCAGCGGTGACGGCGGGATCGATGGCCGCGGAAAACATCCGGCAGCGCGCATACCAGTTGACGTATCGCGTCACATCGCAACGGGCAATCAGTGCGCCACCGACGCCGCCTAAGGCTTTGCTGAATGTAACAACGAGATAGTCGACTTGGTCGAGAACGCCCATCATGTCGGCAACGCCGCGTCCATGCGAGCCACACAAAAGGAACGAATGAGCCTCGTCGACCAAAACGTGGGCACCGTGGGACTTCGCCACCGGCAAGATCTTGTCGAGCGCCCCGAAATCGCCATCGGCGCTAAAGACGCCCTCGGTGCAGACCATGATCCGCTCGGCGCCTGCACCAATTTCCGTCAATACGGAGTTCAGACTATCCGCATCGTTGTGCTCGAAGAAGTGAAGCTTCGAGCGCGCGAGCTGGGCGCCCTCGACGATGGACATGTGCGACGATTTATCGATCACGATGTGATGGCCGCGCTTCATAATCGCGGAGATCGTGCCGGTATTCACGGCGTAGCCGGAGGAGAACAATGAAACGCCGAGATTGGGCGTGCCGATAAAATCAGCGAGCCGCTTTTCCAATATTGTATGCAATCCTAACGTTCCGGCTTGCACGGGGGAACTACACGCGCCGAGGCCGTATTCGTCGAGCGCCGCTTTGGCGGCTGCTATGACCTCCGGATGGTGCGCATAGCCGAGGTAATTGTACGATGAGAAATTGAGCAGATTGAGCCGTAAGCCATCGGGACGTTGCGCTTTGACTTCGGTTCGCTGTGCTTCGAGGCGGGGAACTTCGTAGGCATATACTCCATCGGCGATCGCGGAGTCGATCGTGTCTGAAAAGCGCGAAATCTCCGATTCTTCGCCGTCGACGCTGGCAATGAACATGTCATAAGTGAATTCATAATAGTCCGGCCGCCGCGAAGCTGAATCCGAAATCTCTCCTTTTCTGTTCGGTTCAGACATTACTCTGCTCGAGAGAGACGCGATAAAGCAGGTCGACAAGCCCGCCGATATTATTGAGCGTGGCCAATTCGGACCGCGGGACTTTCACCTTCAGCTCGCGCATCGAAAGCGAGACAATTTCAACGAGATCGAGGCTGCTTGCGCCCAAATCTTTCATGGATTTTGCCGGATCTACGTCGGATTCATTCACGCCGTCCAGCGTCCGCAGCAGGTTTTTTCTCACGACGGCGAAGACATGGTCTTTCGTCATTTCCACTCCTTCAGTTCTGGTCCGGCTTGTCGGTGACGTCCATCGCCTGAAACTGTACTCGCAGTTCGGGTTGAGCGAAAGAAACCGCGTGCATCAGCGCCTCGTGTGTGCGCGCCGCCTCGAACGCCTGGCGGCGCGGGGAGGACAGGGTGCGCTTGAGCGAGATCACAGCCTGACGGGGCTTTTCCGCAATGCGCGCTGCCACGTCTATCGCCTTCTGCAGCACGTCGCCCCGCGGGAGGATATAATTGATGCCGCTACGGCCCTCGAATTCGCGCCCCAGACGTCCCTCGCCGGTAAACATGAGTTCGTGAGCTATCGCCGGGCTTAGAATATGTTCGAAAAGGACCGTCGTGCCCATACCCGGCGTGAACCCTATATCGAGGAAGTTCAGGCTATAGCGGCTTTCGCGTGCCAACAGAACTATGTCCGCCGAGATTCCTAGCGCAAATCCACCCCCCAGGCCATATCCGGCCATGGCGGCAAGGCAGGGCAACGGACAATCTAGCAGGAGCCTGGGTAGCAGAATTTCAGTCGGGGCGCGGCGACCACCCACCAGATCGTCAAGGACATCCATGCTAGCGCCGCTTGAAAAGACGTCTGGCAGCCCAGCAAGAACGATGGCGCGCATGTGCCGGTCTCTACCGAGCTCATCGAAGACCCCGCCCAGTTGCGACACCATCTCGTGCGTCAGGGCGTTTTTCCGTTCGGCGTCGTCCATTTGGACGCATACCACGCCCTCTGACGCGACGAAGACGCGCAACAGCCCGGGCTTGTCCGCTTTTAGAAATTGCCGTTCCATGGCGTGTCCTCGTCGCTGGCCGCGGCGGTTAGAGCCGCAATCACCCTTTCGTCGGCCAGTGCAGCGGCCGTTTCGGCTACGCCGGCGTTGAGCGCTTGCGTGAAGGCCGCCGCATTGCGCCGGCGTGCGGCGATAACCGTCTCGCTTCGCACCCGGCGGTAATGCCGCACGATTTCCCTCTTTGCATTCTCGACCTCATCGGGAGCGACAATCCTATCGACCAAACCCAACGACAGCGCCTCCTCGGCGGATCGCGAGCGGCAGGTGAACAGCAGCATATTCAATTTCTGCAGGCTCAGTCGTGTCAACAAGGCTGGACGAATAATCGCCGGCGCCAATCCGTAGAGCGCCTCCGGCAGACCAAACCGCGCGCGGGTGGTCGCCAGGACGAAATCACACGCTGCCGCAAGACCGAGTCCCCCGCCGAGTGCCGGACCGTCGATGACGGCGAGTGTTGGGCGTGGCGAATTCAGAAGCTGTTCGAGAAGCGACGCAAAAGAGTCTAGCGCGTGGCGAAGCCTTTTGCTTCGATCGTCGCCGTACGCCGCAATAAAGGTCATTCCAAGACAAAAGCGTCCGGACGCACCCTCCAAAATTACCGCCGATGCTCCCGTCGTTTCCGACATCCGGGCTAGCATCGCGGCAACGGAGGAAGGGTCCAGCCGCTCCGGAACGGGAATCGCCAACGGGCTCAACATCAGCTCCACGCGTATTGGCGATAGTACTCCTTCATGCCCTTGAACGTGAGCAATCCCTTGTCCTTGTAATAAAGATTGTACCAATCGCCCAGTGTATCCAGGTCATTCCAATAGTCCCCCTTGTCGATCGCCGCCGACCGAGCGTTTTCTATTGCCTCGTATTCGCCGACGCTCACCTTGCGGCGCGCGTCGAGCAATCCTTGCAAGCCGGCCTCCATGACCGCTCGTCTGGCATCTGGTCCAACGCGCCCGCTCCAAAATTCGGCGCAGCAGCCCGAACCATACGAAAAAAAGCCGATGCGGTCACCCTCGCGCGGTTCCTCGTCGATCGCGATCAGCCCCATCAGGGCAATGAAAGTGCTGGAGCCGTACGTCCCGCCCATGCGCCGGACGTAATGCAGCGAGGGCTGCGTTTTTCGCGTGAAACTTTCCAACGCCGCATTCTTGCCGGTGATGCCAAGCCGCCGCAGCATCGCTTTGTGCGCGAGGTAGCCCATGCCACCGAATGGTAGGTGATAGATGGTCCGCTTGAAATATGCATCCCAATCGGCGGCGTCCGGATGACGGCGCAGAAAATCGTCGAATGCTCCCTCCAGCGCGTCCAGATATGAAAGTAGACTCGTTTCACTATTGCCCGTTTCTACGCGCGAGGTCGGGCGCGTAAGATCGGAAATTTCATACGTGTAAATGCCGCTTGAGCCGAGTTCGATCTCCAGCACTCTCGGATTGTCCGAAATCAATAAGGCGGTCGCGCCGGCGCCGAGCACGAACTCCCACGGCGCGCCAAGATGCATCCGGCTCTCGTCGGTATTGATGACGAGTGCGGTTCGGCCGCCCGCGGTCCCCGATGCGATCCAGCTTGCGGCCAGTTGCAACGAGGCGGTGGCGCCGTAACAGGCATGCTTAACCTCTATGTTGCGCGCGCTTGAGGGTAAATCGACATAGCGCTGGACCCAGGTACTCAAGGGCTTTTCCTGGTCGACGCCGCTTTCACTGGCGACGATCACAAGTCCGATCTTGGCGCGGTCCGCTTCGGAGAGCATCGGTTTGGCCGCATTGACGGCCATCGTCACCGGATCTTCCCACGGCACGTTGAGCGAGCGCTCGTCGACCATCATGTCATCACGAATGTCGCCGATATCGTGCCGGCGCGCTTGGCACAAATCGGCCATAGAGAGGGCGAGGCTGCCCGGATAGACCCGAAGCTTCTCGATCCCGACCCGACTCACGGTGCCCAATCCAGACCGCCGTTAACGCGAATATTTTGGCCGTTGATGAAGGCTGCGCCGGGGCTCGCCAGAAACGTCACAAGATCGGCAATCTCCGGTAATTCTCCGAGGCGGCCTAGCGGACAATATTCGATCCAGAATTTGCTGTTTTCCTTCGACCACTCGGTACGAGTCATATCAGTCTCGAAAAAGCCCGGCGAAATCACATTGCTTGTGATGCCCTTTTTTCCATACTCCTTGGCGAGCGTGCCGGAAAGGCCGAGCAGGCCGGCTTTGCTGGCGGCGTAATTTCCCTGGCCCGAAACCCCGCCGGCGCCCAGCGACGAAATCAGGATGAATCGTCCGAACCGGTTAGTCAGGAAGGTGGGCAGAAAGAAGCGACAGACGTAAAACGCACCGCTGAGATTGGTATCGATCACGGCCTGCCAGTCTTCATCCGACATGGAAACGATCAAGCCGTTGCGGTTGACGCCCGCATTCGTCACCACAACCTCGACCGAATCAAAATCGGCGAGGACTTCGGCGCCAACCTTATCCACGTCCGACGACTTTCGCACGTCGAGCCGATAGGCCCGACAGCGGCCGTCAGGTCGTATCTCCAGCGCCTTGCGAACGACGTCTTGCGCGGCGTTTTCGTCATTGACATAGGTGAAGGCGACGTCGTGGCCCGATCGCGCCGCCTGCAGAACGATAGCGGCGCCGATGCCACGCGAGCCACCCGTAACAAAGAACACCATGCTGATTAATCTTCGTAGCGTTGCAAAATGCTCACGCAGTTGATTCCTCCGAATCCGAAAGAATTCTTCATGGCCGTGTGCATCTCGTAATCGACCGCTTTTCCGCGGCAGACATCCAAATCGACCTCGGGGTCGAGCTTTTCGATATTTATCGACGGGTGAAGCTGGCGCTTTTGCATCTGCAAAACCGTTGCGATCGTTTCCACGGCGGGCGCGGCCCAGCAGGTGTGACCCAGCATCGATTTTGTAGCATTGAGCTTGAGCTTGTAGGCGTGCTCGCCGAAGACACGCTTGATCGACCTGATTTCCGTGAGGTCGCCGAGCGGTGTGGACGTCGCATGCGCGTTGACGTAATCGATATTCTCCGCGGCCAGTCCGCACTTTTCGAGCACCCGCTTCATCAGTCGCGATTGCCCCTCCTCCGAGGGATGCAGCAGGTGATTGGCGTCCGAATTAGCCTCGATGCCCAGGATTTCGGCATAAATTCTGGCGCCGCGCTTTTTGGCCGATGTCAGTCCTTCGATCAGGAGCGCCGCGCCGCCATGCGCGGGCACGAAGCCTTCGCGGCGCACATCCCAGGGGCGGCTGCTCTTTTCGGGCTCGTCATTGAAACTCTGGAAGGTCGTTGCGCCGACCATGCACATGGCATGAAGTTCGACGGGCGAGAAATCCAACACCGCGGCCGTTACCAGCGCCATATCCATATCGTGCGACCGGATTTCATCGATCGCCGCGCGCAATGCCGTGTTCGCGCTCGCGCATGCCGCGCCCACCGTATAAATCGGTCCGCGGATGCCGAGTGCTTCGGAGATCGAGCCCGCATGGTCGGTGTCGAGCCCCGTCAGCGCTAGCAGCGGATCCATAAAGTCCGGCTCTTCCTCGTATTGCAGGCGATTAGCGTAGTGGTGGTTCAGATTGATGTTGTGGCCGGCAATTATGCCGGCCACGCGATCCAAATCGACGTTCGCTTCGAACAGCCCGCCGTCGAGAAACGCGTCGATCGCAAGCAGAATGGAAAGCTTGATCGTCCACGGGGCTTTCAGAATGAGTTTGCGCGCGCGCTTATAGACGGTGGGATCGAGCTTGGCTTCGAGGAGCGCAAGTTTTCCCGCGACATTGTAATCCGATAGGTCGGCGCCGATCTTGGAATAGCACCGGGAGATATCGAGGTTCTTCCACTTTGAAATTGCCGATTTTCCGGCAAGAAGCCCCGCCAGGAATCCATCCAGCGTGTCCCCAAGCGGAGTATTGACCGACATCCCTGTAATGACGATGCGTTCACACGTCGACAAAATAAACCTCCAGCACAGCAAACGCGCAGATTGTTTGCTCCTTTGTGATTTGACCAGCGCAGATAGCCGTGTACTCATCCGACTCTATGATCTTGACCAAGACAACAAGGTCGTCCCCGGGCCCGACCTCCGCCAGGAAAACGGCGTGATGAATTTTAAGAATGCGAACTTGACGTGGTTTGCCCCTCAACGCATCCGATACTCGTCCATTTTCGAGTAGCGCTAACAGACATAGCCCGAGCTGGCCAATAATCTCTAGCAGCAATACGCCCGGATAAATCGCTTGATTGGGAAAATGCCCGCGCAATATTGGGTCCGCTGGGTCGATTCGCCGCGCGCCAGCGGCCACCAGCTCGAGAGTGTCGACCGCAGTTACCTCATCCAGCAGCAGAAAAGGCTCGCGGTGAAGCAGCAGCCTTTCGATTTCGTCACGACCGAGCCGGAGCGCTTGAAGAGCGGTCGGTTCGAACAGGAGACGCTTGCGTCCGGCGCGAACCAGGGAACCGACATCTTCAGGATTCATGGCCTAGTTCTGCCGTCAGTCCCTTGATGTGCTCGCGCCAATTGTGGCCGTTATCGGCCTTCGAGCTCCGGCCTGGGTTCCAGCCCCGACCGAACATATTATAGAGAACGGCGCGCGGTCCAACCTCCAGGAAATGCGCGTCCGGCAGATGTTCAGCCAGAGTGTCGATGCTGTTTCGCCAGCGGACGGGCTCGCATACATGCATGGCTAGATTGACCCGAATTTGGTCGGGGGAGGGGTTGACGGCTAGCGCACCGGTGACATTAGCCAGGTACGGCACGTGCGGCGTTGCGATCGGCGTCCGCGCCAGCACCTCGCGAAACCTTTGCGCGACCGGCGCGAATGCCGGCGAGTGCATGGGAATTTTCGGCTCGATCTCGATGACCTCGATAAGGGTTTCCTCGTCCAGCGCGGCAACGAGCTGTGCCACGGCGTCGCGATCGCCCGATACGACCTGCTGGCGCGGCGCATTGTAAAGGCTGATGACAACTCGTCCGCCGGCATCCAGTTCTGCGATCTTTCTTTCAACGTTGTCCGCCTCGATCGGAAACAGCGACGCCATGATGCCGGGCGGGCCTTCGTCAAAAAGCCTGCCGCGTTCGTCGACCAGTAACAGTGCGGCTTCGAATGTCAGGGCGCCGGCGTGAACCAGATGATTATATTCACCGAGGCTTAAGCCCAGTGACCAGCGCCCCACGACGCCGGCTTGTTCCAGGCGTTTCATGTGGATGTGGTTGGCGATAAAGACGCCGATTTGCACATCACGGTTGTGCGTGAAAATATCCGGATTGTCGGACCGGAAATGTGAGGCGATGTCGCGCCGCAAAAGATCGGAAGCATACGCGACGATGGCCGCGCCCTGCGGCCATTCTTCCGTCACCTTTTCGATCATGTCGGGATGCCGCGAGCTCTGCCCGGGAAACATGAATATCAGCGAACCTGGCGCCACGGTCATAACCCCAATGACTCGCGCTCACGATAGATGAGTGAGATCCCGTCCGCGAAAGTATTGCCACGGTCGGCGGTGACGACCTGGCCCGTCATAGCGTCGAACATGCCGCTACACAGTCCGAAGGCCGCGTTGGCGACTTCTTCCACCGTCGTCAGCCAATCCTCCGGCACTAGGTGGCGTAAGAAATCGTGAAAGTCCGCTCCAAACATGCCGGTAAACGAATCGGTTTTGATGCCGCGCGATCGGATCACATTGATCAGGCAGTCCTCGCCACGCAGGCGATAGGCAAGGTATCGCGCTAGCGTCTCGGTGGCCGCTTTCGCGCCTGCCACAAAATCGTAGGCGGGGGTGAAGTGGTCGGGGCCGTCCGACGAAAAGACGATAACATAGCGCGGGTAGCGGCCGAAATGCGCCTTCGCCGCCAGAGTATATTCGACGGTCGGCCATGCGCAGGCGCGCATACTTTTAAGAAACGCGCGCTCCGTCAAATCATCCACGGTCTGCACCGATGCGGCGTTCGAAGCATTGCTGATGAAGACGTCAAGCCGGCCGAATTGTTTCTTGATGGTTTCGAACAGCGATTTAGTGTCATCGCTTCGCGCCACGTCGGCCTCCACGATCAGCGGTTCGAGCGCGCCGATATCGGCGAATTGCTTGCGAACCTCGTCGGGATCCGCGCTGCCCCAGTGGCAAGTCAGAACCGTTTGCGCGCCGTGCGCGGCGAAAATTCGCGCAGTGCCCAGCCCAAGCCCCTTGGTGCCGCCCGTGACCAGCACCACACGCTCTTTATAGATGGACGGCGGTCGACTCATGTTTTTTTACGCATGGCGGCTGACAATCGATCCCGCTCGTCGTAAAGCCGGCTGAAATTGTCGAAGAAGCTCGCGCCGTGGTCAACCGTGATGGTTTGGCCGCCTACCGCATCCATCAATCCGCAACACAGGCCGACCGCTGCTTCGCCAACTTCGTCCGCTTCGGTAAACAATCCGGGCGCGTATTTGTCTGCAAAGGTTCCGAAATCGTCCCCAAACATATCGCGCATGGAATCTGTTCGGGTAAAGCGTGTCCGTAAGATATTAACCCGGGTCCCGTAGTCGCGCAGGCGCAAGTTCATATATCTGCATAATGTCTCCAAAGCCGACTTGGTCGCTGCCATGAAGTCATAGTTCACGCCATAGGATTCGGCGCCCTCCGATGACATCGCAACGACGTAGTTGGGATAAGCACCGAAAATTTTCTTAATCAACTGGACGTGAGAAACAAGGGGCCACAAGCTGTAATCGATGCATCTAGCGAAATCCCGATGAGTGTAGTCGGAAAATGTTCGAATGACTGGCGCAACGGCGACATTGGAAATAAATGCATAAACCGAACTATGTTTCTTGCGAATTGTCGTCAATGCGGCATGGGCGTCTTCGTCTCGCGAGGCATCGGCTTCGATAATGCTCGGTTCAGGGGCACCCACTTCGCGAAACTTCGCATGAATGGCTTGCACGCCGGTAGAGTTCCATTTGTGCGTCAGAATCACGTCCGCGCCTCTGCGGCCGAACGCCAAACCTGTCGCCAAGCCGATGCCCTTTGTACCGCCTGTAACGAGGACAGCATGGCCGCTGAGATCGTTCCAATTTTTTTGAGCCTTCAAAATGTCCGTTCCTAACGTTTATAAATTATCATACTGGGTTGCCGGAGGTCGATCAACTCGCCGATCGTGTGCTAATCGATCGTAGCGACGATCGCTAGAGCCGTGCCGGGCGCAAAGTGTTTATTGTGCCGCTTGTAGCGGTAGCCTGATGGTCTTAGCGTGGTGTCGATCTGCCGACTGTTCCGTTATGCAACGAAATTTATCAGGTTCGTCGCGCTTTCTGAATGCCTCGCGTTTGGTGGAGCGATGTACCTGTTGCTTGGCGTAGGTTAAAATGAGGAAACTGGCTCATGGCCCTTCCACCTCGCGCTGTAAAGCATGTCGTTATTACAGGCGCGAGTAGCGGTCTCGGTGCGGCGCTAGCGCGCGCTTATGCAAGGCCTGGCATTGCACTCACACTGTTCGGCCGGGACGAACTTAGGCTGGCAAGCGTGGCGGCCAGTTGCACGGCGCGCGGTGCCGATGTCGCTGTCATCGCATGCGACGTGACCGACGCGCCTAATATGACCAATCAGGTGATCCGCGTCGATCAAATCCGCCCCGTCGATATCGTGATCGCCAATGCTGGTATTGGGGGGAAGACGGCGATAGCGCCATCGGGAGGTGAATCAACTTCGATTGCCCATGCGATGTTCGCGACTAATACGATCGGCGTTATCAATACTGCGACGGCGATTATTCCTCGATTTGTTGGTCGGAAAGCGGGACACTTCGTCGTGGTCTCGTCCCTAGCTGGTTTGATTGGCCTACCGCAGTCGCCAGCCTATTGTGGTTCGAAAGCGGCGGTGCGGATCTATGCGGAAGGTCTACGCCGCCTGGTCCGACCGCATGGAGTGAGGGTAACTATCGTTAATCCGGGCTTCATTGACACTCCGATGTCGCGTTCACTTCCGCAAATGGGCCCCCAAGTGTGGACCTCGGACCGGGCCGCTGAAGCGATAAAGTCAGCCGTTGCCAAGGGCAAAAGGGAAATGAGTTTTCCTCGGTCATTGCGGTTCGCAGTTGCGCTATCGCGATTGTTGCCCGGTCGATTGGTCGACGCGGTTCTTGCAAGGGCCTATCGGCCAACAACGTTTTCCTGACGCAAGCTGCAGCGCCGATTGTTGCAATTTCGCCACAGTTCACAGATTTTCCGCGAACGTAGACGTTTTGGCTGTCAATCCTTGTGGTGCTGCGTAAGATCACCGCATCCGCCATAACGGGGCACAACAGGAGGCGAGGATGTTGCGGACTTCGGTAGTAGTTGCGGCAGCTCTAATACTAGGCCCGCTAAGCGCGCGTGCCGCGGATCTTGCGACAAAGTCAGCCCCTCTCCCTGCACCTCAGTTCAGTTGGACGGGCGCTTATGTCGGCGCTGGCTTCGGATTTATGTCCGGGGAGGTGATCGGCCCCGGAACGGCCGGAAACAATGTTGGAGGAACGACCTCCTATTTCGAAGTCAATGGCGGTTATCGCTACGAGATTCCTTACGGCCTCGTGCTCGGCTTTGATCTTAGCGCGCCGGTGTGGATATCGAGCTCCACCTTTAATGCCCCTCCGGGCGCCGGATTCAGCACGTCGAAACCTCAGTTCATTTTGATACCCCAAGCTCAGCTCGGCTACGCGCTTGGCCGGTTCCTGCCGTATTTAGGTGTCGGTGTTGGCGTTGCTGACTTGAAGGGAGGGTTTACGACCGCGGCCGGCACATCATTTTCGAACACGCAATTGAGCCCGGTGGTCGATCTTAGTTTTGGTCTCGACTATGCGCTCACCGACAATTGGATAATCGGTGTGCGCTATGATCACCTGGATTTCGAGCAACACAATTATACGTTTTCTACACCGGGCTTGCCTACTGTCGTGCAGGTGGGCGCCGTTTCGGACGGTCTAACGGGTATTGTCAGATATAAGTTCTGAGTTAGGTCGGCTTAACTTCGGCGCGGTTCCCATCAGAGAGCCGCGCCGTTTTATTTGAAAACATCCGGCCTGGGTTCTTATCGATGGAGCGTTACGGCTCTAACGGAGAGCCCGAGACGGCTTGATTTCTTGCGACGGTGAGATCGCCCGAAAATCGATTGCTGCCGCGGCTCTGGCGGCAATTCCAGCACAACGCCTCCTTAAGCGTCTCTATCCGCGTGTAACCGGTGCGCACCCGTAAAGAGCGGCCAATCAGTTTCCGGCCGACGACGGCCTGATCACTTCGTGCAGCACCTGCCCGTCGGCAATATCACGGCCCAATACGTCGACCTGTATAACGGATGGAATTAGTCTAGTTTCGTCGACCGCCAGATAAACATAGATCAGCGTTGCAAGATGGTTGCCCATCTCTATTGTGGCGCGCGCCTTTCGCTGATCATCGAAATCGACGTTGATGATCCTTTGCGGGTAGGACACGATATTCGCCGCAATCGTATTATCCTTCGGCGAGGGAGAATGAACCTTCACGCCGTAAGCGAATAGGCGTTCAAAGAACGAAAGGGGCACCCGCTCTCCGCTGTTGGTGAAACGTCTCCAATAGACGTCGATGGGTTGCTGAGGATCGAGTTGGCCATCCGGATCGATGTTTGCGGTGTAAACGACCGTATTGGGACTTGAGGAGTGTTGAATATAAAACAGAAGATTCGAGTCAGTTGGACGTGGAAAGTCAGGGCGCAGTTGCGGCAACTGACTGAGTTCGGTGATTGCACTCGAATATTCCGCCCCGGCAGAGGCTGCGCAACTGATTGGATTGGCGTTTGCGACGGCAGCTATCGCGATCATGAGGAAACAGGCGCGCAGCGGCGAGCCGAAACAGGAACGCATAAATCTCTGTCCCTCAGGGAAGGTTAGTCTTTCAAGCAGACGCGTCTAGCCGCTCCCGGACGAATGACGGAAAATTTTCCGTTGGCAACTGCCTCGGTCCCGAGCGTATTAACGTAGCAGATTTCCTCCGGTGGCAAACGCGAATTCCGCTATCGCAATCTCCATGGTGCCGTCACCCCGCCGGCTCCCATCGGACACTTTCGTTTCCGCCTTTAACAAGGGCGACGTGAAGACCGCGCTGGGTGACTGTGCGGGGCTCAATCGTCCATTATTGATGAATTCCACCGTACGTATGGCAGGGCGCTACGGGATGTTCTGATTGGTCAAACGATTTCGATGCCTACAGCAAGAAGGATGGCATGACTGGTCCTAAAGTGACATTGGGCCGCCTAAGGCATGTCGATGTCTCGGGAGGTCGCGCTTATGTAGTGATCCCGGCGAGCTTCGCCTTCATAGAGAATGGAAAGCAGATTACAGAGCGCGGTTCGATCTGGACGGTAACTCTGCAAAAGGTTGCGGACAGTTGGCGCATCACAGGCTGGGCGTGGTCGAAGCGACGTAACCGCTGTTGTCCGTGTCGCACACCAGGCCCGCGGAGGTCGGCTGCGCTGAATTAGACATTTCCAGGCTCCCAATGGCGACGACACGCCTGATCGAGGTCAAGCGATCTTGGCCAGGTTTGTGCGTCAGTTACTGCGACCGAAGGCGTGCTTTAGGAAGCGCTTGCCCTTCGTCGTAATTTCTGGGTGCCCTTCGGATCGGCTCGCGCAGTTTGTCGCTCCGCGATCAGGGCCCCGACCGATAATATCGAGACGGCGCCAAAATTCGCAGTGCTTGCTTCGGTTGTCCCCGTAGTTTGAACATTCCTGGTTTGTTCTATTGAACCCCCCATTTTGCGAGACCTTAGAAATCGACTTCTGGATTCGGTGGGTTCTTGCCGCTGCGGCCTTTTAAGGGGCCTTGGTGTGTTGCGGGGCTGTCACCGGGAAGGCTCATGTCACCGGGAAGGCCCATGGGTCGAGCTATGCCGGCGGTCATCAGCGCCGTGCCGATTTCAGGATCGAAGTTAGGCAAGCTTATCCCGGTTGAAAGCCTTTCGCACGGAACACCGGCGCAGCGACGGCCCGGTAAGAAATTGGATAAGCGATTTTGCCGCCTCCGGCGCCTTGGTGCCAGCGCCTATTCCGCCGGTGAAGAGTGTCGTGCTGGCTAACTCCCCCGGCAGCGGGCCGAGTACCTGTGCGCCTGCCACCGGTACGATCTCCGAGGTCTGTCCGACGCCGATCTCGGCTTGGCCTTTAGAGACGACGTCGGCGGCCTGGGCGCCGGGCACCAGGATGGTCTTCTACTTTAATTGGTCGGCGATTCCAAGGCGGTCCACAGCGCGCGCGAAAACCACCCCGCTGGCGCCGCCTTTGGCTGGGTCCGCATAGACAATTGATTTAGCAGCGAGCAGCGTGCGCTTTAGCGCATCGACCGTGCTGATGTCCGGTGTCGGCGCGCCTGCGCGTACCGCCAACGCAACTGGCGTACCGGCGATATTTTCAACGCTGCTGGGCGCGAATTTATCCTGTTTCTGGAGTTCATCCATGGCCGGCCGCGATAAGATAATCACGTCGGCGGTTTCGCCTGCCAGAATGCGCTTCCTGATATCGGCGATAAGGCTGTAGCCGATGGTAAGCTTGTTTCCGGTTGCCTGCTCGAATTTCGGCGCAAGTTCGTTTAACGCCGAGGTCAGCGCCACTGAAGTCAGCACTTTGACTTCAGCAGCGTGCGCAGCGGTTCCTTTTGTTACTGCGATTGATGCCAACAGCAGTGCTCCAGCCGCTGTCACCGCAAACTTTTTTGTAAATGATAGGTCGGTCATGGTCATTCCTCCCGTGTGAGGTCGAATTTTTCGGCAATTTTATGCGAGGCTAGCCCATGGGCTCTGCTCCGACAACAATAGCCCGTCCCCCATATGAAGATCCGACACGGTTGAATTTTGACCCGATTGACGACGTCCGCGACCCGGAAGTCGGAGTAACCGCGCGAAACTGTGGACGTAAATGCCCAGCCTTCCTGGGGCGTCAGTCTCTCAAAATAGCCATCCCTATAAAGTTGTCGTTCAATCCACATCGCACCTTTATACTCGCGGTACTATTTCGAGGTCGTCGAGGACGATTGCCATGCAGACCTCGGAATGGGAGCAGTTTGAGACGACGTCGAAAAACGGCGACGAGGTAGACTTCGCTACTCCTCGGTCACCGGAAGACTTGGTAGATCAGCTTGGCATCAAGATCGCATTATGGGTGCTCTTTGCCGCGCTCGTGCTCGCAGCCGTATGGGTGCTAAGCACCCCAAGTTTTCAGAAATGCATCGCGTTAGAAAATGCGACGCAGCGCGACGCCTGTTACAGCGAACTCAGAAATGAGCTATTGAAGCCCCCTGCCAAAGGACTTCAAG
>Ga0182024_10002666_pt1 | contig 43846 bp, 37 predicted proteins | sample P32metaG_FD_120480 | JGI IMG/M metagenome (GOLD analysis project Ga0182024, IMG submission 120480) | Permafrost microbial communities from Stordalen Mire, Sweden - P3-2 metaG (Illumina Assembly) | ecosystem: Environmental > Terrestrial > Soil > Wetlands > Permafrost | place: Sweden: Stordalen... | reverse complement strand
TCGCGCCAAAGACACGCGCCTGCCTCGCGACGCAGCGATCAAAGTCTCGGCCGAGCAGTTCAGTGAGCGCTTCTCCCGCGAAACCAAGATCATCGCCGGGCTCAATCATCCCAACATCTGCACACTATACGACGTCGGCCTCGACTACCTGGTGATGGAGTTGGTCGACGGCCCCACGCTCGCCGACCGCATGAAAGAAGGTCCGTTAAATCTGGCCGAAGCTTCCGGCATCGCCCGCCAGGTAGCCGACGCTCTCGAATACGCGCATGAGAAAGGCGTGGTTCATCGCGACCTCAAGCCCGGCAACATCAAGATCCGGCCCGACGGCGTCGTCAAGGTGCTGGACTTCGGTCTCGCCAAAGTGGGTGGCACTCCTGTCGCCCAATCCGATCAGTCCCCTACCATGACCGGCGGGGCAACCGCGGCTGGCATGATACTCGGCACCGCAGCTTACATGTCGCCCGAGCAGGCTAAGGGCAAAGAGGTCGACAAGCGCGCCGATATCTATCTTCGGCGTCGTGATATCACTTCCGGCCGGTCGGTTGCTGCCCGATCTCGGAGCATCCCGATTTTATCGCCAGGCCCTTCCATTTCTATCGGTTCTGTCGCGGGCAGTCTACGCAATCAGCCCGAACAATGAATCGTTTCGGCGCAGCTCCCAAGTAATTGAATGGATAGCAGGTTACCAGAGTCAGCACCTCGTGCCCAACGGGGTCCAATACCTGGATATCGTCAGGGCGGACGACCTCTGTCGAGGCGACTCTATATTGATACTCCTGCTGGTGGGTGATCAACTTGATCGTGTCATCTTTGCGAATGAAGCGTAGCGGACGAAAAAACGTGTCTCTATGGCCCGCCACTCCGACGTTGCCGCCGTCGCCTGGTAAAGACGTGCCCCGTATGTGTCCGGGACCTAGTTTCAGTTCTGGTTCCTCTGCGCCCTCAACGACGACCGTCGACAGGCCCAGACGGGGAATTGCCAACATCGCAACTGGCGATCCACGGCTTGGGTATGGCCGCTCCACGGTGATGGGCGATGGCGCCGGGGAAGCAGTGTCCGCGGGGTGCGGTTGGGGCTGCCGTTCGCTGACAAAACGGCGACTTTCTTGAACTTGAAAAAGCCGCGCGGTTACCAATTCGAATGCCCAATATGCCAGGAATAGAAGGCCCAATACCGCGAAACCCTTGCTCAAGGTCCTCATCGAGGCGCGCCTCCAGCAGCCGGCGCCGCTCGGTTGCTTTCCGGAGACGCAATATAGCCTGCCCTTGTCCTGCCCTGAAACTTTGCGCCTTTGTCACTGGTAACACTCACTTTGATGGCGTGGTATTCAGCATCGAACTGTTGATTCGATGGCGAGTAAGAAATGGTGTACTGCGTGCGAATGTCTTTGGCAATGTGCTCGCAAATTTGTATGGCTTCGGCCGGCACGCTCGGCAGGAAAGCTTCACCTCCACTGGCCCTGGCGATTCGCCGCAGCACTCGAGGATTGCGGTCCTGATCGTCCTCATCGAAGAGGCCGATTGTAAAGATGGTCACATCGGATCGCCCGGCGTCTTGTAAGACTTGATCCAAGGTGTGGGTGCTGGCGTTGTCTCCACCGTCGCTGATGACTACGAGCACTTTCCTTTCGCTACTGCTCTTTTGAAGATGGGCAAGCGCGGCACTGATGGCATCATACAGCGCAGTCTTACCTGTTGGAACCGGCTTTAAAAGGGCGTCTTCCAGTTCCGCAGGTGACGCGGAAAACAACTTGGTATCGGGAAGACTGAAGGTGGCGTGCTCATTGAAGTTGACGATGAACATTTCATCGCTCGGGTTACTTGAGCGCGCGAACGCTACTGCCGCCGCGGTGACATCGGATCGCTTCGTGTTCATGCTTCCGCTGTTATCCACGACCCGCCCGACCGCGACCGGGATATCTTCCGGGTGGAACGCTTGGATGGTTTGTGGCTGACCATCTTCCTCCACGCTGAAATTCCGCTCTTGAAGCCCCGATACGATGCCGCCCTTCTTGTTCCGGACACTGACGTGCAGCACTACCACACGAACGTCGACGGAGATCGCGGCGCCCGGTTGGTCGTTCGTCAATGCCTGCGCGTGCGCGGATACAACACATACCGCCGGCAAGAAGAAAGGGAGAGCCCAGGACATGGAAACGCTCCGGGCTCTCTGAAGAAGAGTGCTGCTCATACGCCGCTCCGCATAAGTTCAGCCGCCATCGAGCGCCCAGGTTACTTGGCTTTCACCGCAACGAGCCGCAGAGTGACTGCGGTTCCCAGCGATAGCAGGCCGATGAGGCCGAATAGAGGCAATGACGTCGCGGTGGCCGGCAGCTTCGCGGGCGCTGAAACATCGAAAGCCTCAGCCAGCTCCACTTCCTCTCCGCTTGGTTCTTCAGCCTTCAGAGGCGCCGCGTTCAGGGCCACGACTACCGGCCCGTATATGGTGACATCGGGTTGCTTTGTGCTGGGTGTCAACTCAACCGGCATGGACGGGACGGGAGTGTCGTTGGCTTTGGCTAAGGCCAGAGCCTCGGTCTTCGGGTAGACAAATTCATGGCCGTAGTTCCTGCCGGGATAAAACCAAGCTTTAATGGCGTCCGGCGATCCGGCGGGCCGCTCATGGAACTTGATGATCGGTTTGATGGAAGGGCGAAGACGGTAATCGGGAATCGCGAGAAACGTTCCGAATACATGGTTTTCGTCCTTGTTGAAAACCTGCACGATATGCCGGTTCGATTGGGAATTGGCGAGCTTAAAGACATACGTTCCGGCAGGAAGAACTTGTCCGGGGATTTCGACCGGACCACTGAATGTGAACACGGTCTTTTGGTTCCAGTCATCGGCCTTGGCGCCAGGCAACAGTGCGAGGGCTCCGAGGCCGGCCAACAACATCATCTTCGTTTGTAGCTTACTCATCTCTATTCTCCTTCAAGAATTAGTCGGGCGATGGTGCCAGGGTGAACTGTGAGTCTCAGACTGCTGCGATCGCCTTACGACGTTCCAGAGGGCAATCTGCGAACCAAAGGCAGCCATTCCTGAAGGCAAGAGATATGCGACTTGTCTTCAGCATCTTGGGGGCGGTCAGCGACAAGAATCGGAGTAGCGGCGATTGAGGAATATCAGCGGCGAGACGAAACTGTGCGACGCGCTGATGGCCACAGGTCACGGCAGGTAGCTCTTGGATCGTATAATCTCAAGAAAGCTCGTGTTCGGTACCGAGAATCCATGAGTCGTTTGGAAAACATTCCCGGAGCACGCCGGTCAGCATCGGTGATCCTCCGATGTGGGCTCGCGGTGGCGCTTGTAGCGGCGGCCCTGGGCCTAACCTCGCTTCTGCAGAACATCGTTTCGACGGCTGGATATCTGTTCTTCTACGTAGCCGTAGTGGCAAGCGCCTGGTTCGGTGGCAAGTGGGCCGGCTGGCTCGCGGTCGTCTGCAGCGCACTATCAGTCGCTTACTTTTTCTCGCCTCCGATTCATTCCTTTTATGTGAACCGACAGTCCATGCCCGTATTCATTGAGTTTGCCGCATCTTCAGTGATCGTAAGCTGGTTCAGTTCGTGGCGAAGAAGAGCGGAGGCCGCGCTGCAGCAGGCCCGCGATGAACTGCAAATGAAAGTAGAGGAGCGAACAGCCGAACTCAGGCACACTAATGAGCAATTGTTGACGGAAATGGCGGAGCGCAAGCGCGCGGAGGAAGCTTATTACAAAGCGCAGGCCGAACTCGCTCGGGTGACCAGGATCAGCGCGATGGGCGCCCTGGCGGCATCCATTTCACACGAAGTGAACCAACCTCTCGCTGCGGTTGTCACCAACGCCGATGCCTGCATGATGTGGCTTTCCAGCGAACCGCCCAATCTGGATGAAGCGCGCGTGGCGGTGGATGCCATAGCCCGAGAAGGAACACGGGCAAGCGACGTGGTCCGGCAAATTCGGGCCATGTTCACGAAGGGCACGCCTGAGAAAAAGAAGGTACAGGTAAATCAACTCATTCGTGAGGTCGGCGCTCTCATACAAGCTGTGGCTTCCAGGAACGAAGTTGCAGTCCAGGCCGAGTTGGCCGCTGATCTCCCGGTCGCGATGGGCGATCCGGTCCAATTGCAGCAGGTGATTGTGAATCTGATCCTGAACGCCATAGAAGCGATGAGCTCCATTACGGATCGGCCCCGGCGACTCGTGATCCGTTCGGAGATTCAGAACTCGGATGAGGTGCTGGTTGCCGTGCGGGACTCCGGTACCGGGATCGACCCAAAGGATGAGAAACGAATGTTTGATGCATTCTTCACGACGAAGCCTCAGGGGATGGGCATGGGCTTATCCATCTGCCATTCCATCGTCGAGGCTCATGGCGGCCGGCTGTGGGCCAGCAGGAACAGCGACTACGGTGCGACGCTTCAATTCACGCTACCGGCTGACACAAAGGCCGTCTCATGAAGGAACCCGACCCGATTGTAATTGTGGTTGATGACGATGCCTCGGTCCGTGACGCCGTAAAGAGACTGATCGCGTCCGTAGGCTTGCGAGTGCAGGCATTCGGCTCCACGCGAGAGTTTCTCAGCAGCCAGCGTACGGAAGGGCCGGCATGCCTGGTGCTCGATGTGAGGCTGCCGGACGTGAGCGGACTGGAACTACAGCGAGAGTTGGCTGAGGCCAACGTCCACATCCCGATCATTTTTATTACCGGCCATGCAGATGTACCCATGACCGTACGCGCCATGAAGGCAGGTGCGGTTGAGTTTCTCACCAAGCCCTTTCGGGGGCAAGAACTGCTCGACGCAATTCAGGAGGCGATTGCGAGAGACCGTATTGCGTGGAGCGAACGCGCGGAGATGAAGGAACTCCGCACTCGTTACGAATCCCTGACGGCCCGCGAGAAGGAAGTGCTGGCGTTGGTTGTATCCGGGTTTCTCAATAAGCAGGTGGCCGCCGAGTTGGGCACAAGCGAATTGACCATCAAGACCCACCGCGGTCACGTCATGGAAAAGATGGGGGCGGACTCCCTCGCCGACCTGGTCAAAATGTCTGAGAAATTGAAGTCCTCCGCAGCAAAAAACAGGTGACCGCCTCCTACTAAGGTAGGATGGACCCGCGCGGAAAGACCGCCTATCATTGAGCCAGGTGAAGCTTGTGGAACAGAGTGCCGCGGGAGCGGTCACAGGAAAAAACACGCCCCGCCGCATCTCGATCGTGGACGACGATGCGTCGATACGCGAGGCCTTGATGAGCCTCATGAGGTCGGTTCGATTCAACGTGGACGCGTTCGGGTCCGCGGAGGAGTTTCTGGCTTCGGAGCATCTCAATAGCACTTCGTGCCTGATCCTGGACGTGACCTTGCCCGGGATGAGTGGTTTCGAGCTTCAGAACCGTTTGAACATGGAGCGACGCCATATCCCAATCATCTTTATCACGGCCCACGCGGACGAAGTCTCGCGTCAGCGAGCTTTGAAGGGTGGAGCAATAGACTTCTTGGGTAAGCCTGTTCGCCGGGAAACCTTGTTCAAGGCTATTCAGACAGCGATTGAATCCTGACGCGAACCCGGCACCGGCAGCTAGTAAGTCATCTGCTGAACCCATACCTGCTATAGATCTGATCAATTCCGCAACTAGGGGCAGTAGACTGTCGCGTGGTCCATCGCTAAGCCGGTTAGTTGAAACGACACCTAAGAGATGCTTGGGCCACAAAACGAGCAGTCAGCTCCTACCAAAAGAGGATGCCATTCGGACTTAAAGAGCCCTACGATTGGGATAGACGAACACTTAATTGGAGGGACAATGATGCTAAGGACCTTTACTCTCGATAGGAATGGCGCCGGTTCAAGCCCGATTGGTTGGAGTGCTGAGCAGCGAGGTAGCGAAGGGCTTCGCCTCGTCGACGAAACTGACAATGCCCGGTACGGAATCATAGGAACTAGCCGAGCCATAAGATCGGTGTTGGAGCAGATCGATGTTGTGGCGCCTACTGACTCGACGGTTCTCATTCAGGGCGAGACCGGAACGGGAAAGGAAGTATTCGCCCAAGCGATCCACAAGTTGAGCCGCCGGCGTGCTGGTCCGCTCGTTACACTGAACTGCGCGGCTATTCCCGCCGGCTTGCTGGAAAGCGAGCTGTTTGGGCATGAGCGCGGTGCTTTCACCGGTGCCTTGACGCAGCGGATTGGCCGCTTCGAAATGGCAAACGGCGGAACGCTTTTTCTTGACGAGATCGGCGATATGGCCTTGGACCTTCAGGTCAAGCTGCTGCGCGTGTTACAGGAGCAGTCATTCGAGCGCTTGGGTAGCATGCGGACCTCCCGAGTGGACGTCCGCGTAGTGGCGGCCACAAATCGCGAGCTGCTGCAGATGGTGGAGAACAAGGACTTTCGCGCCGACTTATACTACCGCCTCAGCGTGTTCCCGTTAGTTCTACCTCCGTTGCGTGACCGACCCGGTGATATACCGGAGTTAACCCGACACTTTATCGCTAAGTACGCTGGGCGCATGAACAAGCTGGTAGAAGAGATCCCTTCGGAGACGATGGAGGCTATGGTCGCGTACGATTGGCCAGGCAATGTCCGCCAACTTCAGAATTTCATCGAGCACGGTGTGATTGTATCTAGCGGCCCGGTATTTCAGCCGCCTCTAAGCCAACTGCGCGCCCAGAAGCAGAGCGTTGTGAGAGACAGCAAGACTCTCGAGGAAGCCGCGCGGGAGCATATTCTCGAAGTTCTGAAGGGAACGAACTGGGTGATAGGGGGACGGCAGGGAGCCGCGGCTCGTTTGGGCGTCGCCAGGACAACTTTAATTTCCAAAATGCGGCGACTTGGCATCGAAGCGTTAGCAGCCGAAGCACGCGCGGGGAGCGCGAACCGTCAGACGGCATTCGCGGCAGTTTCATGAGCACACAGTCGATGGTGCGGAAACTATTACCCATTGCGGGCGCAGTGATGGCGGTCACTTCGTGCGGAACGCGTCACGATTCGGAGAGGGCGCTTTATGCGCCTCTGGCCGACGTAGAAGGCACCTACGGCACACTCATCACCGCGGGCAATCACCCTACCCCGGATCAGAACGGAACGGGCGAACGGGTGGGGCTTTTTCAGGATGCGAGCGGCACCGTGTGGGGTTTACCGCTGACTGTGGCGAGCAGTGGCGCGGTAAACGTTTGTGCGCCGCCCGGACTTCGCGGTGAAAACATCACTGACACTTTTCCCGCGGGCTCGACCATCATCGGTTCTACGAATGAGCCGACCGGTTGGCGCGAGGGAACCGGAAATCTGGAGCTTCTGCTGCGAGATGCACGCGGGACGATCCGCTGGCAAGCGGCCCGCGGCGCTGAGTTCGCGACCGGACCCGTGTGCTGGGCTCCGGAGTCGCCTGGACCGCCTCAACAACTTCACTATTACCGTCTGGTTCCAAGTGCTGCCGGCATGCCGTAATCGCCAACTCCGACGACCCGCGGCTGCCGTCGCACTTATAGCGCGTATCCACAACTCCGCCGGACAAGCACACTTGAAGAAATCTTAGCGCTCTATGGGCCGGGCATGGCCCTAATGCTGCTTAGTTTCGCGGCGGTGGTTGGGCGGACAGGCCCCAGCCGAACTGCTTTGGTTTCGAGAGGCTTGATTAGCCAGGCGAAGAACGGGTCCGGGGGACCCGTGCGGACCTGGGGTCCGCCCTAGCAGCTCGATTTCCGAGCGCGCGAAAACTGCGGATATCAGGCGTGAACTGGTTGCTGGAGGACAGGCACGGGTGCAGGTTTCATGAGCTTGAAGAGAGTAGCGTTGGCCAGAATGGTGATGAGCGAGGCGGCCAAGGTGGCGTTGTACACACCGGACCCGATGAGGCCCGAGTGCAGCGAGACTTGGGCAAGGATGAAAGAGAATTCACCAATTTGCGTGAGACCAACCCCAACACGCAATGCTGTCTGCGCTGGATAACCGAACAGACGAACCACCGTGAACCAAATCGCGAACTTACCGACCAGTATCAGCCCTACCAGGACGGCGACAAGACTCCAGCTGGAGAGCCAAGTGCGCGGATCGATAAGCATCCCGATGGTGACGAAGAACAGAGCGACGAAGGCATCGCGGATGGGAACGGTTTTCGCGGCGAGTTTGTGGGCGTAATCGGAGCTGCCGAGGAGCATGCCGCCGACGAACGCACCGAGCGCCAGAGAGAGACCAACTGCCTCGGTAATGGCGGCAATGACGAGACAAACAGTGAGTGCTAGTAGGAGAGAGATTTCGTCATTGCAGGTCTTTTCTACACGAGCCAGAAGCCGGGGGACGAGTTTCCAGCTAGCAACAACAATAGGGGCAAGTAAAAGAAGGGCTTTGCCGATGTTCCAAAGGACCTGACCGTAGTCTGCACCACTAGAGGAGCCCAAACCCGGAAGCAGGACGGTAAGAATTACAACGGCGAGATCTTCGACGAGTGTAAGAGTGATCATGATGCGGCCCGGTCCAGAGCTGAGTTCACCACGATCCATAAGAAGCCGCATCAGAACCATGGTGCTGGCGACACAAATGATGCAACCGACGGCGACGCTCTGGGAAAACGGCCAGCCCAGAAGAAGGCCTACACCGACACCAAGCCCAATGGAAAGGGAAATGCCGACGGGCGCGCCAATGAGTGCGACCCACTTAACGCGCAGCAATTCGGGAATGGAAAACTCGATACCGATAGAGAACATCAGAAGAATGACCCCAGCTTCGGCCATAACTTCGAATGTGTGGACGTCATGGACGCGAGGACCCGGCGTGAGCGGACTGAGAATGAGGCCGGCCAAGACATAACCGATAATCAGCGGCTGGCGGAGGCGCCAGAACAAAAGGCCCACGATAAAGGCGCCCGCAAAAACCATGGTGATGTCGCGAAAGATAGATATATGTTCGTTCACGGATGCACTCCGATTGGATGATTTTCACTCGTCCCTAGCAGGCTGCCGATAACGCTCAGCAGCTCTGCCAGGGCCTCTACGGTTAGACAGTGACGTAGCCTGCGATACCTTGCAGAGTTCGGCCAACACCGGGCGCCAACCCTGGGGGCTGGTTCTCGACCCGCAGATTGTTGGTCACAGAGAACGCTCCGTGCACTCCCTTAGCTCGTATGGTGACGATGTTCTTGTCGGCTTCGTTGGCGACCACGCCCTCGAGAGTGACATGGCCGTTCTTTACGATGATGCGGATCGGTTTGAGAACCGGCATCGCATATCGATTCAGCGATAGGAAACCGTAAATCGCCCGGTAGAGCGAGTGGCGTAGCCTATCATCGTGGAAAGATACTGGCAATACCTCGATTTGATTATCCACTCTCTCCACGCCTGCGACACTCTTCACGGCTCGCTCGGCATCTGTCTTCAAAGTGGAGCGGGTCACCTGGCCGGCTAGGGTTACAGTAGAGCCATCCACCTGATAGGTCAGGTTATCGAACACGTCCAGATATGGAAGCATCACCAGTTCGTGGCGGACATCCTTGTTGATACGGGCCAGCGCAGGATCGGTCGATGCGTAGGCCATTGTGGTTGTCAATACAGCTATTGCGCACAAATACTTAATCATGGTTTTCTCCTTTTAAGTTTTGACACTGGAAACTACGTTTGAACTAACGACGACGTACATCGACCGACCGGACCCTGCCGGTGCTGAAGTCGACAGAGCAAGAGAACGAGAACCATGTGGTTTCGAATCCCCGTCTTCCGCTTACCATTCCAACTACCCAATCGTTACGGCCCGGATTGTTGTCGGGAATCGTGCGTTGGAAGGCGACGTAACGGTAGCCATCTCCATTGAGACGATTCGTGACGGAATCCTGACAGATCTGAATTGCTCGAGCCATTGGAAACCCGCCCCATCCAGGCCCCCGCCCCGGAGGGAAAGGTGGCGGCCCAGGTGGTGGCGGCAGAGGCGCCCAGCCTCCTCCCGGTCCGCGCCATTGGAAGTCGAAGGTATAGCCGGCACGGCCACCCTTGGGGTCATTAATGCGTATAACTGCTGTGCCTCCGTTACTGCGCGGCTCTCGAAGGAGCCGCATGGTTCCCCGACCCTCCATCCCGGAGAAGCGGAAGTCAACGGGGTTACGAGGCATCGGTGTGTTGCACTGGAACCGGCGCCACATCGCGGACTGGCCCGAGAGTGTCCTCAACAGGCCTGTGTCGCCCGAGATTTCCACCTCCGCCGCACCGTCCACAATTACCCCAATGGTGCATCTTCCGTTCCCTCCGCCACCGCCGATGATCTCAGCCTGGCGGGTTATGGTATTGGCATGGACCGAGTGCACCAACACAACTAGTAGTGCCACTTTCATCAAGCCTTGCTTGTTCATTTGAATTGCCTCGTATCTTGAAGTGGATCAGCCTCTACGGCTGGACCCGCGTTACCCGCAGATGGCCGGAAACCTGCGCAGTTACCTTCAGCGCGGTTGACTACGTTCTCAACACCATTAATCCGCCTGACAGCGCGCTCGGCGTTGTGCTTGACGCTTTCCTTTACAGCCTGCCCCGACAAAGTGACGGTCGGAACTTGTACTTCGAACCTGAGTGTGTCGAACACTCCATGGAACGGGAGGGCCGCAAGTCTTTCGTGGATGGCCCACTCGGCTTCATCCAGCGTCCTGCCCGCCTATTTATGGTCCTGTGCCAGGGCGGAAAGCGCGGCCAACATTGTCACGCATCCGACTCGCGAAAGTCTCTGTAGTCGTTTGCTTTTCATTGTTCCCGTCTCCTATATATGAAGCGACCCTTTGCAGCGTCGTCGCTTTCGCACATGTGACAAGGCAATTGCTGCGCCAAAATGCCGATCAAGGTTTCAGAGGCAGCAATCAGATGCATCTTCAGGAGGTTGCAGCGATTCAGGAGAAGGTGCCGCTTTTGTGCGAGATGGCAGATAGACCGGCACGACGAAACTGTGCGACGCGGTGATTCCCAGCGGTCACGGCGGACCAGACAAAATGCCAAGGCCGCGGGTTCCGACCCGGCGGCTGAAGATCGTGACCGCGTGGGCTGCCGAGACGAATAGTTGCGACACGCCGTGTCGGCCCGCTCCGGTCTGGGCGGTTGCACGTTCGGCAGGGGGCTCCTAAGTGTGTGAAAGCGCCTTGTGGTTAGTGCCTGGAGGCGAGCTTACAAGTTGGAGCACGGCTTGCACTCGACGATGGCGCACGAGGTGATCGGAAATGTTTAAACCAACGAGTGTGCTGGTGTGGGCCACATCACTGGCGCTGCTGGGGGCGTCCCAAGAAGCCGCGCCCGCGACCGCCCCGGAGTTTCTCAATTTCGACGAACTAGTTACTCTGTCGGATACCGATCGACCAGCTGGGCCTTTGCAAGAGAAGATCGAGAGGCTATTGAAGACTCCGTTCTTGAGCAATGAGGCTGCACTGGCTGGCGGGCAGCCTCATCGGCCTTCAGTAGATGGAATCGGGCCGGTTCTTCGCGTCGCTAGCTGGAACATTGAACGGGGCTTGAATTTCGATCTCATACGGCTCGCTCTATCCGATCCGGACGGGTTCCAGCAAGCCGCACTTCAGGGCGGGATGCTCGACACAAACAAGCAGGCGCGAATCGACCAACAACTGCGGACATTGCGCGATGCCGATATAGTCGTGCTGAACGAAGTGGACCTCGGTATGAAGCGAACCGACTATCGCGACGTCACTCGGGACTTGGCTCATGTGCTGGGGATGAACTATGTGTTCGGAGTGGAGTTCATCGAAGTGGACCGGCTGGACGACCTGGGTCTCGAGAGGGTCAAGCTGGAAGATCCCGATCTTGCTCAAAAGATGCGTGAGGAGCTAAAGCCCGATCCGGCCCGCTACCTAGGTCTGCACGGAAGCGCCATTCTCAGCCGCTATCCGATTCACAATGCCAGGATCTTCCGGCTTCCGGTCTGCTACGACTGGTATAAAACGGAAAAAGCGGAGATCTCCAAACTCGAGCGCGGCAAGCGCCTTGCCGCCAACAAGGTTTTCCTGGAGCGAATCGAGCGGGAAGTGCGCCATGGAGGGCGCATGGCCATCATCGCCGACGTCAAGATTCCCGATCTACCGGCGGGCCTGGCCACCGTGGCAAACGTTCACCTTGAAAACAGATGCAAGCCGGCATGCCGCGTACGCCAAATGGACGCGCTGCTTTCCCAACTTAAAGAGGTGGAGCATCCAGTGATTATGGGCGGCGATTTGAACACCAGTGGAGCCGATGGTACTCCGACGTCGATTCGCCGGGAGATTCTCACTCGCGTAAAGAACTACGAGTTTTGGGCAACTCAGGCATTGAAATGGGGAACGCCTGCCTCGCTGCCTTTGGCGGCTTTGACACCAGTCAGGTACTTCAAGAACTATTTGGATCCGACATCCGTGCATCTTCCCGTCATCGGCACCAACAAGGAGTCGGCCCTTTTTCGGCACATCGAGCGTTTTCGCTTCGTGGACCGGCAGGCCTTCGATTTTCGCGGGGAACCGGAGCGGAACCTGCACGAGAAGGGGGGAACCTTGGCGAATAGCAACCAGCGGGCGCGCAAAGGATTCGAGCCGACGTTTACGTTGAAACGCGACTTTGGGGGGCTAGTAGGGCGGTACAAGCTGGACTGGTTTTTTGTGAAACCCTTCATCCCGCAGCCGCGCGGCGAAGGCATGAGCTACGCATTCGCGCCGCACTTCCCGCTTACCATGCGCGACCTCAACAATGCCGTACCCGATGGCGTTTCGGATCATGCACCCATCACTGTGGATCTGCCGTTATCCGATCCACCTTGGCAGCCCAACCTGGTAGGTAGCCCCGGGCGCTATCCGCATGCTTTATCTGGCCTCTACAAGTTAGAGCGCGACAAGAACGCCGATTCGATCACATTACTACTCGCGAAGTCGCATCGGCAGGCGGAGCCGATGGACCGTTAGCGTTTCCTCCGTCCCTTATCCCAGAATCCGCGCCACGTTTGGGTTGAGGTCCATCGATTCCCGGTGCAGCACGCTCCGCGCTCTGTCATTGTTATTTACACGAACCGTGGCCGCGCGGATTTCCAGATTTGAGAGCACCCATTTGAAGTCCAAATCGAATCGAAGTGCGCTGCCCGGAGCCGTGCGGTTGGCGAGCTCAGCCGCCTCCATTTCAGCGGCTTCTAGTGTGGCGAAGGTCCCGATCTCTTGTCCATTCAAAAGAAGTTTATGCTCGAAAGGCTCGGATTCAATTAGGAAGGTGTTGCTGCTTGGCGTACTGAATAGCCCCGTGCGCCCTGGCCCGTGAACAGCCGCAAAAGAACGGCGTGACTTCTCCTCTTGTCCGCTCATCGTAATAACACTTTCCGAAGAAAGCACTTTTCTACCCTCCTTCTGAAAATCCTTGGCAACTGCCACCGGCGCGGCGAGCCGGAGAGTGGTTAACGCACGTAAGCGTATTCCCTGTCGAAACCGCCATAACCGGCTCTCGCGATTTTGACCAGATGAGGTTTGGCGTCAGCGGGTGCCCAACTTTCCACACCATGCGGAGCCGACGGCCTTCCGTTCTGCGCGGTCGGTTGCTTCGCAAGGCCGAGTTTTTGCATCCTGGCGATCAGTGAAGTTCTGGGCATCCCGAGCCTGGCCGCCGCGCCACCCGGTCCGCCGATTACCCAATTGGTTTCCCGAAGCGTCGCTACAATGTGAGCGCGTTCCGCATCAGCCAGAGTGCGGACCTCGGAGGAGACGGTCTGCATCTGCAGCTCTGCCAGGCGGGGCCGCAGTACCGAACCCGTAGTCATAATTACCGCGCGCTCGATGAAGTTTTGCAATTCGCGAATGTTGCCCGGCCAATCGTGGCTCTCAAGCGCTTCCATCACCTCATCGGGGATGCAATCGATCGCTTTGCCTTGCCGCTCGGCGAACCTTCGAACGAAGTGGCTCACCAGAAGGGGAATATCGCCGTCGCGTTCGCGCAAGGGAGGCAGGTTGATGGGAAAGACATTCAGCCGGTAGTAGAGATCGGCGCGAAACTTCTTTTCCTGGACCATGCCCCACAGGTCCTGATTGGTAGCGGCGATCACGCGCACGTTCACCGGAATAGTGCGGCTGCTGCCAAGACGCTCGACCTGCTGTTCCTGGAGGACGCGCAGAAGTTTGGGCTGGAGTTCCAGGGGAAGGTCACCGATTTCATCGAGAAACAACGTGCCGCGATCTGCGGCCTGAAACCGTCCCTCGCGCTGAGTAACGGCCCCCGTAAAGGCGCCTCGCTCGTACCCGAAGAGTTCACTCTCCAGCAGGGCCGCGGGAATTGCGGCGCAATTGATGGCCACGAACGGTTGCTGCCGCCGCGGGCTGGCAGCGTGGATGGCCTTTGCCACCACCTCCTTACCGGTGCCGGTCTCCCCGCGAACGAGGACGGCGCTGTCCACCGGCGCCACCATGTTGATTTCGTCAAGTAAAGCCCGGAATTTAGGGCTGGAACCGATCAAATCGTACATAGCCATCTCCTCCTCCTTGCTGAACAGTCGGAACCACAGGTCAATCCTCTTTGGGCCCACCGAGGGCGAGCTCGATTGCGCCCAACAAATCGGCGGCGTCGAACGGCTTGAACAGGAAACCGGCGGCACCTTGGCTGAGGGCTCGTTGTCGAGTCTCATTGTCATAGTGGGCGGAAATAAAAATCACTGGTAACCGGGGATATTGGAGCCTGACACGGCGCTGCAACTCGAGTCCGTCGATACCCGGCATCCTCACATCCGTAATCAAGCAGATCGCCAACTCGGGCGCCTCTGATTGCAGAAAGTCTTCCGCGGACGCGAACACCAAGGGAGTGTGCCCGGCCGAAGCCACCAGGCTCTCTATAGACTCACGAACCCTATAATCATCGTCGACCGCCGCGACGATGTGCTTTTCAGTGCCTGCGTTCGACCTGGAATCTCTAACCACGATTCGATCATAACCGCAGGTGCAGGAGGGGCACCATTATATGTTTATTTATGCGTGTCCCGTTCCGCGCGCTAGCGCAAGCTTGTCGGCCATACGGACCAGTTCGGCGAGCGATCGCGCACCCATTTTGCGCATGATCTGGCCGCGATGAACGCCGATGGTAATCTCGCTCGTGCCCAGCTCCGCGGCGGTCTGCTTATTCGCTAGCCCCGCTACGACGAAGGGCAGCACTTCCCGTTCGCGAGGGGTGAGCAGTGCGTAGTGCTTCTGCAACTCCGCCAGTTCCGCTCGCTCCCGCCGTCCTTTGCGATCGAGCGCAAGCGCCGCGTCGATCGCCGCCAGGAGTTCCTGATCACCGAAGGGTTTGGGAAGAAATTCAATTGCCCCCGCCTTCATGGCGCGCACCGAGGATGGAATGTCTCCGTGACCCGTAATGAAGATGATCGGCGGCCCGCTGCCGTCAGCCAGCTCGCGCTGTAGTTCCAGACCGCTCGATCCCGGGAGTTGCAGATCCAGCACCAGGCAGGCCGGCGCATCCGGCTTTTCGGCCTCCAGAAACTCCGTCGCCGAGCCATACGCGGTCACGCGAAGCCCGACCGATGCGATCAGGCTGGATAATGCCTCGCGCACGCGATGGTCATCATCCACAACGAAGACAATGGGATCGTCGGGAGTCATGACACCGGACTCAATTGCAGGGGAAGCGTGAAACAGAACGTGGCGCCGGAACCTTCTCCGGAGGCTGCCCAAAGGCGCCCGTTGTGAGCCTGGACAATCGAGCGGCAGATCGCCAGCCCCATTCCCATGCCATTCTCTTTGGTTGTGAAGAACGCGTCGAAGACTGTATCCGGATCTTTCAGCCCTAACCCCGAATCCCGTATTTCTACCAGGACGGTATCGTCACTCTCCCGTTTGGAACGAATGAACAGTCTCCTGGGGCGATCCATCACCGGATCCATGGCTTCGATCCCGTTCAGGAGCAGGTTGAGTATCAATTGCTGCAGTTGGACGCGATCGCCGGTCACCGCCGGCAGGTCCTGTCGCAGGTCGGTCTCTATAGTGACCCGCCGCTTCACGGTCTCACCTTGCAGGAGGCGCAGTACTTCGCCGATCACTTCGTTCAAGTCGAGCGGAACTTCCTCATGGGCGGCCCGTTTAAAAAGAGCGCGGATGCGGCGCACCACTTCGCCCGCATCTTTCCCATCGCGGACGATCCGTTCGGCGGCCTCGAGAGCCTTGGCTAGGTTTGGCGGCTGCGCGGAAAGCCAGCGCAGGCACGCATTACCGTTCGAGACTACGGCGGTGAGTGGCTGGTTCACTTCGTGCGCGATGGAAGCCGCCAATTCGCCCACGGTAGCGACCTGCGACGCAACGGAAAGGCGCTCCTGAGTATTTCGCAGCGCCTCCTCCGTCCGCCTGCGGTCCTCGACGTCGATACAAATTCCGTACCACTGCACAACTCGCCCCTCGTTGTCACGCAATGGCTCGCCACGCACGTCGAACCAGCGATATGCGCCATCCGCGCGACGGAGCCGGTAAGTAACCTGGTGAGGCTCTCCGGTCTGCGTGTTCTGCCGCCATATGCGTATGGTGGAATCGACATCGTCCGGATGGAGAAGTTGCAGCCATCCGTTGTTTGCAAAGTCTCCGAGCGGTTTGCCGGTATATTCCAGAACACGCCGGTTGACGTAGTCGATCTCGCCGTCCGGCGTGGTGCGCCACACAAGGGCGGGAATAGTTTCGGTCATCAGGCGGAGATGGTGTTCGCTGGCGCGGAGGGCCTCCTCCGCATTTATCCGTTCTTCAACGTCAGTGAGTAAGTTATACCAACGGACAATACGGCCCTCGACATCACGCGACGGGAGACCGCGACAGTGAAACCAGCGGTAAGCGCCGTCGGCACGGCGGATACGAACCTCGACGTTGAAGGGATGCCCGGTGGCTACCGAACGACTCCATAGACCCGTTACGGCCGGGAGATCGCCCGGATGCACCACTACAGACCAGTGTTTCAATTCCTCGAGCGGCTTCCCCGTATAGTTCAGGAGCGTTTTGTTGACGAGTTCGACCTCGCCTGCTGCAGTATTGGTGCAGAGGAGGCCGGGGATGCTATCGACGATTAGACGAAAATTGAGTTCGCTGGCGCGGAGTGCGTCAGCCGCCCGTTTGCGATCTTCAATGTCGATACACGTTCCATAAAACTGCACGACTCTTCCTGATTCATCGCGCAAAGGACAGACGCGGAAGAGGAACCAGCGATATGTTCCGTCGAAACGGCGCAGACGTCCTTCCAACTCACGGTCCTCCCCGGGAGAAGCCAAAACCGAACGCCAGTACTCCGCGTTCGCGTCCAGGTCGTCAGGATGAGACACAACCTTCCAGCCCCAACCCAGTGCCTGTTCCGCCGCGATGCCGGTATAGTCGAGCCAGCGCTGATTGACAAAATCGGTGGCGCCGTCGGCTCGACCGGACCACGCGGGCACGGGAATAGAATCGATGATGAGGCGCAGGCGAGCTTCGGATGCTTGGGCCTGTGCAAGAGCGTCGGCCGAAACCTGCCGGTATTTGGCGTCGATCTGGCGACGGGCTTCTTCCACGCGCCGTTTCGCCTCGATCACCACCGCGATCAACAGGACCGATCCCAGGAACGCAGCAAATCGCGGGTACGACCATGGCTGAATCCACAGATGGTATTTCGGCGGAAGGAAGAAATAATCGAAAGCCAGGGAGGATAGCAGTATCGACAGGACGCCCGGCCCCTTCCCACCGTAAAAGCTGCTCACCATGACGGCGAGGAAGAAACAGGAGGACGGAGAATCCAGGGGGACGGCCAGAGCCAGAGCAAGACCGCACGAAATTATCGCAAGTCCATAGCGCCAAACTTTGGAGAGAACCCTCATGTGCCACCAGTTCGCGGCCAAGTGCTCCAGTCAATAGGCCGCGCAGAACAGCATCCTTTCCCTTATGGTGCCAGATTCTGTTCCGATTCGGGCCTAAATGTTTATTCAGATGAAGCTGCCCGCTGGTCCGGCAAATCGCGCTGCCGTCAAAGCTTCGGCAGATTAGCCGCGTTCCAGCCGCCGCCCAGCGCTTTGACGAGCAGCACGCTAGCGTCCATACGGCACCGCAAGATGTCGACATCGTTCCGCTCGTTGCTCAGGGCGATGCTCTGCGCCGTAATCACCTGCAGGTAGGTGTCGACGCCTCCGGTGTAGCGGGTGGTGAAGATCTGGAGCGATTGTTGGGCTGAATCCACGGCCTCCTTTTGCTGCTTGGCTTCCTGCTCCAGGATGCGCGCGGCGGCAAGATTGTCCTCCACCTGCTGGAACGCTGTCAGGGTCGCTTCGCGGTAGTCGGCTACCATCGCATCGTAGCCGGCGAGCGCCGCATCGGAAGTGGCGTGGCGCCGCCCTCCATCGAACAGAGTTTGCGTAAGCGTCGGTCCTACCGCCCAAAGGCGGCTCGGCCAGGTGAGTGATTTGCAAGCGCCTCACAAGCAGCAAAGAGCTTTAATAACAGCAACTAACGTGCGGAGCTCGGGAAGGCGTGTCGCTGACACGTCGTCTCCTGACGGGCAGGCGACCCCGGTGTCGGCCCGTATGCCACTATCGCGGCGCAATCGCCGCGCAGAGAGGGTTGGCAAGGCAAGTGCACTCATGCCGGTTGAGTTATGACACCTTTTAAGAAAATCACTAAGAATCATCGGTTGGGCTTCATCGGCCTCGGGCACCTCGGGTCGCCGATGGCGCGCCGACTGCAGTCCGCGGGGTTCCCGATGATAGTCTACAATCGCGACAGTAATAAGGCGGAGGCATTGTCGACTCTCGGCGCCGTTGTAGCACGCGACCCCGCCAAACTGGCCGCCGAAGCGGATGTGGTGCTGTCCTGCGTGGCGGATGGAGCGGCCGTAGAGGCTGTCTACCTGGGTGCGGGCGGCGTTCTGCGAAACGCCAGGCCTGGTACCCGGATTATCGAAATGAGTACGGTGGCTCCGGAGACCTCCCGGAAGCTCGACCGGATTGCTCGGGAGTTCAGGATCTCCGTACTGGATGTGGCAATCTCCGGGAGCACCCCGACCGCGGAGGCGGGGATGCTGACGCTTCTCGGCGGCGGCGATCGCCAGGACTTCGAAGCGGCCAAAGCCGTTTTCGAGGCTATCGCGAAACAGTGGTTCTACATGGGCCCAAGTGGCAGCGGCGTGGCCATGAAACTGGTAGTGAACGCCCTCTTAGGTACCGGCATGCAGGCGATAGCGGAAGCTGTGGCGCTGGGCGGCGCGTTGGGACTGCCGCGGGATCTGCTGTTCGAGACGCTTGCCATGACGGCCGTCGTCTCGCCCGTGCAAGCCGGCAAGCTGGCAAGCACGAAGCGGCGCGACTATACGCCTCAGTTTCCGATTCGCCTGATGCACAAAGATTTCGGATTGGCCCTGAGCGCTGCGATGCGCGCGGGCCTTTCGCTGCCCGCCGTAGAGGCCGCGGCAGCAGTTAACACCGCCGAAACCAGCAGGGGCGTCGAAGAAGATTTTTCTGCGGTGGTGCGCCGGATGGAAGGGCAGGTTGCAGCTGAGACCTCTCTGCCACCGGCTGTATAGGGGCGAATCAATGGTATCGACTCTATTTTCGACCGATCCCGATTGGACCCTCACGGTCATCCGCGTCATTCTGGGCGTGGTCTTCTTCGCCCACGGCGCGCAGAAGGTGCTGGGCTGGTTCGGCGGGGCCGGCCTGAGGGAAACGCTGCGAACCATGCACGAGTCTCTGCGCCTGCCGGTTCCGCTGGCTTTCCTCGCCGTGACATCGGAATTCCTTGGCGGCGCGGGCCTCATCGTCGGCTTATTGGGCCGCGTGGCAGCAATCGGAATTTGCGTCACTATGTTGGCGGCGATTGTGATGGTACACGGCCGTTACGGTCTTTTCATGAACTGGTTTGGCGATCGAAAGGGGCACGGCATCGAGTATCACCTGCTGGCCATTGCCCTGGCGATCACAATTATAGTGCGGGGCTCCGGCGCAGCGTCGCTGGATCACCTCTTATATATCTCGCGATAGGAGTAAATAGAAATGAACTTACGAAAGTTAGGACAGAGCGACCTTAATATCACGCCGATTGGCATCGGAGCTTGGGCGATCGGTGGCGGAAAGTGGGAGTTTGCATGGGGCGCGCAGGACGATACAGAGTCCCTCGTCGCAATTCACGCAGGCCTTGAGCGAGGCATCAATTGGATCGATACTGCCGCGGTCTAAGGGCTGGGTCATTCGGAAGAAGTAGTCGGCCGAGCCGTCCACGGGCTGAGTAAGCGTCCTTACGTCTCCACCAAGTGCAGCCTGGTCTGGGATGAATCCGGGACCATTTCCCACAATGGATGTCAAGCCGAAGTCTTCTGTGCGAAGATGCACAGCAGCGGCCATTCCATGTGATCCTTCCACCAAAACCGCTTTAAACTCGGCCATTCATTTGCCCACGACTTTTCGGTGATACAGGTTACCTCTAGAAGTGTGGACCAGGCCATTCACCCACAACGCGATGATGGGCGGTCTCGGGTAGTGGTGGAACGGGTTCGTCCGCAGGTTGACTGTGGCCGATTCCCCGTCAAACGAACGGTCGGAGAACGCTTAGTAGTCGAAGCCGACGTCTTCGCCGACGGTCATGATGAGATCTCGTGTCAGATTCTATATCGCCACGAGGACGACAAGGAGTGGCGCGTATCACCAATGACGCGGCTTGATGAGGGTGACCGCTGGCGCGGTGAATTTCTGGTCTCGCAGCTCGGCCGATACGTCTATATTGTCGAAGGATGGATCGATCGGTTTGGTACGTGGCGGCGGGACATGTTGAGTCGAATGGCCGCGGGACAAGGCCTCCAGGTGGAGTTTCTGATTGGAGCCAAGCTGATTGACGACGCAGCGGCATCCGCACCCGTTGAGCATGCGGGCAAGCTTCTTGCATGGGCCCGCACGCTGCGCGAGGACGACGACCTCGCCGCGAAGAAGAGCATTGTTCTTGACGACGAGGCAGTCCGCGTGATCCAGGAGAGCGCTCACGACCGGTTCCGCGGGCGATACGACTCAGAGTTGGAAGCGGTTGTCGACCGCGAGAAAGCCCGCTTCTCCACCTGGTACGAGGTCTTCCCGCGTTCTTGTTCGCCGGAGGCCGGCCGCCACGGTACTCTCCGGGACTGTGAGGCTTGGATCCCCTATGTTGCTTCGATGGGATTCGACGTGTTGTATCTTCCGCCCATCCATCCGATCGGCCGAACGTTTCGCAAGGGCAAGAATAACTCGGTCACCGCGCAGCCGGATGATGTGGGTAGTCCCTGGGCTATTGGGGCAGAGGAAGGCGGCCACACCGCCGTTCATCCTCAGTTGGGTACGCTCGAAGATTTTGACCGCCTGCTGGCCACAGCGAAAAAGCATGGAATCGAAGTCGCCCTGGACGTGGCCTTTCAATGCACGCCCGAGCATCCATACGTGCACCAGCACCCCGAGTGGTTCCGAAGGCGCCCGGATGGCACGTTTCAATATGCCGAGAACCCGCCCAAGAAATATGAGGACATCTACCCGCTCGATTTCGAAACCGAGGATTGGCGGGCTCTATGGGAGGAATTGAAGCGCGTCCTTTCATTCTGGGTTGAGCGGGGCGTGCGCATCTTCCGCGTCGACAACCCACATACCAAGGCGCTCTCGTTCTGGGAGTGGGTCATAGCCGAGATCAAGCGTCTGTATCCGGATGTCATCTTCCTGGCGGAAGCGTTTACCCGGCCGCAATTGATGTATCGTCTGGCCAAGCTCGGGTTCTCTCAGTCCTATACCTATTTCACCTGGCGAAATACCAAAGAGGAGCTCAGCAAGTATTTCCTCGAGCTCACGCGAACGGAAGTGGCGGAATATTTTCGACCGAACCTCTGGCCTAACACGCCTGACATTCTTCCGGAATACCTGCAGGTTGGCGGACGTCCGGCTTTCATGATCCGCCTGGTTCTGGCCGCCACGCTGGGAGCGAGCTATGGGATCTACGGGCCGGCGTTTGAACTAATCGAAAACACACCCCGCGAACCGGGCAGTGAAGAATACCTGAATTCCGAAAAGTATGAACTAAAGCACCGTGACCTGAACGCTCGTCAAACTCTGATAGGCCTGGTCGCTAGAATGAACGCGATCCGCCGCGAGAATCCCGCGCTGCAGAGCGACCGGAACCTGCGATTTCACGAAACTGACAACCCGGTCATCATGTGTTACAGCAAGGCAACCGACGACCTGACGAACATCGTCATCGTGATCGTCAATCTGGACGCGTTTCACGCCCAGAGAGGCTGGGTCACTCTCGACCTGGATGCGCTTGGCTTAAAAACGAGTCGCGCATTTCAGGCGCACGATCTGCTGGGCGAAGGCCGTTACCTATGGCACGGAGCGCGTGTGTATTTCGAACTGGCACCCGAGAGCCTCCCGGCGCACATCATCCGTGTGCGGCGATGGGTCCGCACGGAGAGAGATTTCGACTATTACCTTTAGGTGAATACAAATGGCCATCTCAACCCAAGCACCATGGCTCAGCGACTACGATTTGTATCTGCTGGGCGAGGGCGCGAATTTCCGCGCCTATGAAAAGATGGGCGCGCACCTCGGCGAAAAAAACGGCCGGCTTGGAGTTCATTTCGCGGTGTGGGCGCCGAACGCCACCGAGCTCACCGTAGTCGGCGACTTTAACGGATGGAACCCGCGATCCAACGCGCTCGAATCGCGCGGAGCAACCGGCATATGGGAAGGTTTTGTACCGGATGTGGACGCGGGAGCGCGGTATAAATATCACATCACATCTCGCAACCGAGGCTACGTAGTGGATAAGGCCGATCCGTACGCATTTGCCGCGGAAATCCGCCCGCAAACCGCTTCCCGGGTGTGGGACCTGAGCACCTATTCGTGGGGAGATCGCGAGTGGATGAACAACCGTTCCGGGAACAACGGTCTAGGTTGCCCGATTTCCATTTATGAGGTCCATCTCGGCTCCTGGCGCAGGGTGCCGGAAGAGGGGAACCGCCCGCTCACTTACCGCGAAATGGCCGCACAACTTGCGGACTATGTGCAGGAGGCGGGTTATACGCATGTTGAGTTCCTCCCCGTCATGGAGCACCCGTTCGATGGCTCTTGGGGCTACGAAGTCATCGGCTACTATGCACCCACCAGCCGATTCGGAACTCCCGACGATTTTATGTACCTGGTGGACTACCTTCATCAGCGAGGGATTGGCGTGATCGTCGATTGGGTACCGGCGCATTTTCCTAAAGACGAAGCGGGCCTTGGGTATTTCGATGGTACGCATTTATATGAACATGCGGACCCACGGCAGGGCGAGCAGCCCGATTGGAATACGTTCGTATTCAATTTTGGTCCTACCGAGGTCCGCAACTTCCTGATCTCCAATGCCCTATTCTGGTTCGACAAGTATCATGTTGATGGACTCCGCGTAGATGCCGTCGCCGCCATGCTATACCTGGACTACGGACGTCGCGAAGGAAGCTGGATCCCGAATCAGTATGGAGGCAAAGAGAACATCGATGCGCTTCACTTCTTGCAAAAGCTGAACCAACGGGTCTACGCCGCATACCCTGACGCCATGATGGTGGCCGAGGAATCCACCGCCTGGCCGATGGTATCGCGACCCACGTATCTGGGCGGTCTGGGCTTCGGTTTCAAATGGAACATGGGTTGGATGCACGACACTCTGGAATACATGTCGAAGGACCCGATCTATCACAGCTATCACCACAACAAGATTACGTTCAGCCTGACTTACGCCTTTTCCGAGAACTTCATATTACCCCTCTCGCATGATGAGGTGGTGTACGGGAAAGGTTCGTTGATTGCCAAAATGCCCGGCGACGACTGGCGTAAGTTCGCGAACCTTCGCGTCCTTTATGGCTACATGTGGGGACATCCGGGCAAGAAGTTATTATTCATGGGTGGCGACTTTGGCCAGTGGAATGAATGGAACCATGATGGCAGCCTCGATTGGCACTTACTGGAGCATCCGCTGCATTCCGGGTTGCATCGATGGATTCGTGATCTGAACTCGTTCTATAGGGGACAACCATCGCTGTACGAGGTGGATTTCGATCCCGCGGGATTCGAGTGGGTGGATTGCAACGATTTTGACCGCAGTGTCATTTCCTTTATGAGACGGGCCAGGAATCCTACCAACGTGACACTGTTCATCTGTAACTTCACGCCCGTGCCCCGGTACAACTATCGTGTCGGGGTGCCCGTGAGCGGCTACTGGAGGGAAGTCCTGAATAGTGATGCTCCGCTGTACGGTGGCAGCGGCCAGGGAAACAGCGGCGGTGCCGAGGCCGCTCCGCTCCCGTTGCATGGCAGGCCGTACTCGCTGAACCTGACCATTCCACCGCTTGGCTGCCTGGTCCTCAAGCCAGGGGATGCGGAGTCATTCTAGTGGGTTATCCCATTCTTACTGAGCCGCGACCAAAGGGAGCGGACTTTGAGTCATGAAGAAACCTGGCAGCGCGCCCGATCCACTCTGGTACAAAGATGCCATCATATACGAGCTTCACGTGCGCGCTTTCTACGACAGCAATGGTGATGGTATCGGCGATCTCCCTGGCTTAACCCAAAAGCTCGACTACTTACAGGACTTGGGTGTAACTTGTCTCTGGCTCCTCCCGTTCTTTCCCTCGCCTCTTAAAGATGATGGATACGACATCTCCGACTACGTAAATGTTCATCCCATGTACGGGAATATGGACGACTTTCAGGCGTTTCTCGTGGCAGCCCACGAACGCGGCTTGCAAGTCATGATCGAGTTGATCATGAACCATACCTCCGACCAGCATCCCTGGTTTCAAACGGCGCGGCAATCTCCACCCGGATCGCCGGAGCGGGATTTCTATGTCTGGAGCGATACCGACCAAAAATACGGCGATGCGCGGATTATCTTCAGCGATACGGAAAAATCGAACTGGACCTGGGACCCCACGGCACAGGCCTACTATTGGCACCGGTTTTTTTCCCACCAGCCCGATCTCAATTTCGACAATCCTCGAGTCGTCGAGGAGGTGTTCAAGATCGTGCACTTTTGGCTCGATATGGGCGTGGACGCGCTGCGCCTGGATGCGATTCCGTACCTGGTGGAGCGCGATGCGACCAGTTGTGAGAACCTTCCCGAAACTCACCTGCTCATCAAGGCGCTGCGGGCTGAGATCGATGTAAATTACGGCGGACGCATGATTCTGGCCGAAGCCAATCAATGGCCCGCCGACGTCCGTCCCTATTTTGGCGAAGGCGACGAATGCCACATGGCATTTCATTTCCCGTTGATGCCACGAATTTACATGGCGCTACGCCAGGAGGATCGTCTGGCGATTACCGACATCATGGAGCAGACGCCCCCGCTCCCCGACTCGTGTCAATGGGGCCTGTTCCTTCGGAATCACGACGAGCTGACGCTGGAAATGGTGACCAATGATGAGCGGGACTACATGTATCTCGCTTACAGCGCCGACTCGCGGATGCGCATCAATCTCGGAATCAGACGCCGCCTGGCGCCGTTGGTGGACAACAACCGGCGCCGCATCGAGCTATTGAACAGCCTCCTGTTCTCGTTTCCCGGAACGCCCATCCTCTACTATGGCGACGAGATCGGCATGGGCGACAACATCTATCTCGGTGATCGCAACGGGGTGCGAACCCCTATGCAGTGGAATGCCGACCGCAACGCCGGTTTCTCACGCGCCATACCGGCAAAGCTTTACAGCCCGGTGATCATGGACCCGGTCTGGGGCTACGCGGCCATCAACGTGGAAGCACAACAGGGCGATCCCTCGTCGCTCCTGAACTGGATGCGTAACATGATCGCGTTGCGAAAACTGTTTCAAGTGTTTGGCCGGGGGACGCTGAAATTTCTCAATCCCGCCAATCGCAAAGTGCTGGCGTATTTGAGGTGCTATCGGGATGAACAAATCCTTTGTGTCGCCAATCTTTCGCGTTTTGCCCAGCCCGTCGATCTGGAATTGCCCGATATGGAAGGAATGACTCCCGTCGAGATGCTGGGATATGTCCAATTTCCGCGCATCGAGCGCCAGCCTTACCGGCTCACACTGAGCCCATACGCATTTTTTTGGTTGGAACTTCACGGCCAGGCCGAATCCGTCGCCAACGTCGAGACGGAAATGTCGATCATGGTCGTGGATAGCTGGGAGATCCTGCTGGAGGGGGCTGGGCGAGATCGTCTGGAGACCATCCTCTTACCGGAGTATTTGCCCAGGCAGCGCTGGTTTGGCGCGAAGGCGCGGCGCATCAAAACGGCGCGCGTTGTGGACTGGGCCGGTCTTCCCGGCTCCAAAGCTGTTTTGACCTTGGTGGAAGTGCAGTATGAGAAAGGCGACCCCGATAGGTATTGTCTGCCGCTTGCCATGACTTTCGGCCAGGATGGGGATCAATTGCGTCAGTTGGCTCCGAACTCTGTGGTCGCCTCATTTGTTTCGCGAAACGGCCCCGGCTTGCTGCACGACGGCGTTCTCGATGACACGGCCTGCGCGGCGTTTCTATCAATGATCGAAACTGCCGGAGAAGTGCGATCACGGCATGCCGTGATCCGCGGTGTCCCTGGAAAGATGTTGCCGGCGCTGCGCGGGCCCACCGAGGTGTCATTGCCGCTGCGGCGTGGTTCGGCGGAACAAAGCAACACCTCCCTCTTGTACGGCGATCGCTTGATTCTCAAGCTATTCCGGCGGTACGAGGCGGGCCCGAATCCGGACTGTGAAATCGGAAGGTACTTGACCGAAGACGAACATTTCGATGGTGTGCCTCCGTATGCGGGAGCGATCGAGTACGTGCCTGCGGAGGGTGCACCGGCAATTCTCTCGATGCTGCAGGGACTCGTGGAGAACGAGGGTGACGGCTGGACGTTGACGCTCGAAGAACTCGAGCGTTATTACGAGAATTGTGCGCCGCTGCCGTACCACGCCGACATGGAGGCGCAAGAGGCCAGCGACCTGTTCGTGCTCTCCGCGAAGCCGCCCTCGCAGCCCGCGCAGGACCACGTCGGGATTGCGCTGAATTCGGCGGCCCGCCTCGGAACGCGTACGGCCCAAATGCATTTGGCCCTGGCCGCGTCGACCAGTGATCCGGCGTTTGCTCCCGAGCCGCTGACTGCCGGCCACCTTCAGACTCTGGTGGCCGACCTGCGGAAGAAAGCGGCTGGAGTCTTCGATCTCTTGAAGGACAGCATGGCCGGCTTGCCGGATGAGGCCGTCGATCTGGCCGGCCTCGTGCTGGGGCGGCGAAAACAAATTCTGGAAACCTTCCGCTTGCGTGGGGCGGAGTGTATTCGCGCCCAGTGCACGCGCGTGCACGGCGATTACCACCTTGGCCAGGTCTTGCGTGTGAAGACGGACTACGTGATTTTGGATTTCGAAGGCGAGCCGGCGCGTCCCCTGGCCGAGCGGCGGGCGAAACACTCGCCGCTAAAGGATGTGGCGGGTATGCTGCGATCGCTAAGCTATGCGGCCTATGCCGGGCTCATCAACTATACGGCCCGCCGTCCCGAGGATCTGGAGAGACTGGAACCATGGGCACGGCTTTGGGAGCGCTCTTCCGGTGCGGAATTTCTGCGCGCGTACCGCGAAACCGCTGCCGGCGCCGCGTTCTTGCCGCCCGAGGAGAACGACTTTCGGAGGCTGCTCTCTGCTCATTGGCTGGACAAAGCCCTCTACGAGCTCTCGTACGAATTGAATAATCGTCCGTCCTGGATTCGTATCCCCTTGATGGGAATCTTGTCGCTTCCCTTGGAAGGTTGGAGAGCGTAATTGGGACTCGACGCCATCCCCGAGCCGGCCTTGGAACAGATTGAACACGCCGGCGGCGGTACCGATCTGGTGATTGGAATGTTGGGTACTTCCCACACCGGGGATGCCGCCGCCGCAGTTGCAATCGTCCACGAGGTTCTCGGCAAGCTCTCCAACGGCACTCGCGCCGTATTGGTTGTGAACGATGGTCAGAAGGGTCCGGCGGTCGAAGATGTCCAATCCGTACCCGTCCTTTTTTGCCACTTGCCCACGCCCGCTTCTACAGGCGGGCCCCCGCTGAATGCTTCTGCCGCCTATCACACCGTCTTCGGCCTGAGCGGAAGGTTGAAAGCGCGTGCCTGTGGCGTGATCCTTTCCGAGCTGCAGCCCGTGACCGCCCAATGGATTTACCGCTTGGTCCAGCCCGCCCTCGATATGGGCTTTGACTTGGTCGCGCCTCGTTATGCCCGGCACAAACTCGAGGGACTCCTCAACCTGAGCGTTCTCTCCCCGCTTCACAGTGCGCTCTATGGAAAACGACTTCAGAATCCTATGGGCCCCGATTTCGGCCTGTCGGGAAACCTCATGCAGCAGATTCTTGGGCAGGATTCCGAATCACGGCGCGCTAATCCCAGTTACCCCTTGGCTTCGATTGCGTCTGCCGCGGTCTGCGGCGGATTTCCTGTCTGCGAGTCCCATCTCGGCGTGCGCCTTCAGCCGCCCACCGATTGGATGAACCTGAGCTCGCTGCTGGCGCAAGTGCTGGGGCCGGTGTTTCTCGATATGGAGCACCACGCGGCTTCTTGGCAAAGGACCCGCGGCTTGCAGGCGGTTCCGCGATTCGGAGATCCGGAACCTGCCCCGGAGGAGGCGGGAACCGTGGATCGCAGCCGCATGATCGATTCGTTTCAGTTGGGAGTCAAGAACCTGCAGGACGTATGGGGGTTCGTACTGCCTCCCACCGCGCTATTCGAGATCAAGAAGCTGTCGCGCCTGCCCGCCGATCAGTTTCGGATGCCGGACGATCTGTGGGCTTCGATCGTTTACGATTTCGCGTTGGGACACCGCATTCGAACGATCAACCGCGACCATCTGCTTCGGTCCTTCACACCGCTCTATTTGGGCTGGATCGCATCGTACACACGGGATCTCGAAACAGCCGCATCAGCGGAAAGTGAATCGCGCCTGGCGAGCGCGTATGAAGCCGCTAAGCCTTATCTGGTTTCCCGGTGGCGATGGCCTGATCGTTTTAACCCGTAACGATCCTACGAAAGGAGTAGAGGATTATGTGGAATCAAATCCAACAAGCGCTAAGCGGAGCGACGGTGAGGCTGCTGAGTCAGATGGCCGGCTTGCTGCCCGGAATCGTCGCGCTGGTACTGGCGCTACTCATCTCCACACTGGCGGCCTGGGTTGTCGGCGCCATGTTGCGGCACTCCCTAACCGGCATCCACTTCGACCAGAAGTTGCCACAGTGGGGCTTTCCGTCTCTGGCTGACTGGTCGCCGCACAAGAGCCCGACACTTCTGGTAACGCGCGCGGTCTCCTGGACGATTGTGTTCATTGGGTTCTTGATCGCGTTGTCGGTTTTCGATGTTTCCCTGACCTCCGAAATGATGCACCGTTTTGTCGAGTATCTGCCCAACGTGCTGGCGGCCGTGATCGTGCTGGTGGCGGGAAGCTTCATCGCCCGGTTCCTCGCCCGCAGCGTTCTGATTGGTGCTGTCAATATGAATCTCCCGTATGCGCGTCTCCTCAGCGCGGGCGTGAAATGGCTGGTGCTGGTACTCGCCGTGACCATGGCCTTGGAGCACTTGCGGATCGGCAGCGGTATTATTCGTCTGGCGTTTGGCATTCTGTTTGGCGGGATTGTGTTTGCCTTAGCGCTGGCCGTCGGTCTTGGCTCCAAGGAGATGGTCAGCCGCTCGCTCGAACGCGAGGCCAACCGGGCATCCACGCAAGCCACCGAGGAGCCCGTCAGCCACCTATAGGCTGTGCGTACCGGCGACAAGATCGCCAGCGCAACGTAACGCCGGCGGTCTTCGCCGCCGGTGCGGTTGTCCTGCCAGCCCAAGCTCCCAGAATCCCGAGCCGTTAGAATGGCACTTGGATCGAATCGCGGAGATTTGCCGGAGTGCGGTTGCAGCCCTTCGCCGCTGCTGTAGTCCCCTGGGTCTGAAGGCGTCCGGACAGCCACTGGGTCACCACCAGATCTGGGCGCGCGACAGCATGATCGCGCTCTTGGGTGCGCGGCTGGCGCCCGATGATGACATCCAGGCCGCGCTTCGGGCGAGTCTATCTCTGTTGAACCAGCACCAGGCTTCCTCGGGAGCTATACCGAACAACGTGGATATCGCCACTGGGAAGCCCAACTTTCGCGCATATGCCGACTGCGGTCTGTGGTGGATTATTGGCAGCGCGTTGGTAGCGCCGGACCCGGACACAACTTGCGCGATACTCCGCTGGTACGAGTGCCAGGACGTGGACCAGTCCGGGCTGCTCAGCATGCAGGAGAGTTCCGATTGGGAGGACCTGTTCTGCACACGTGGCAAGGGCCTCTATCTGAATTGTCTTTATGTGCTCGCGCTCCGCTCCGCAGCGAGGCTGCTCCAAGCGTCGGACCCGAAGGAAAGCCGGCGATTTCTCTACCGGGCCAAGATTGTTTCGGACAGAGTAAATCAGTGGTTCTGGTATCGCGGTGACCGGGACATGCTCCGGCATATTTCTCATACCTTCAGCACCGGCAATACCCACCTGCAAGATTCGCTTGGCCGTAAGCGGTGGATGCCGGAGAAGCGCTATCTGCTCGACGAGGAATACTATCTGCCCTACCTTGGGTTTCGCGCCGCGGGCGAATGGTTTGACTCACTCGGCAATTTGCTGGCGATCCTCGCCGGGATCGCCGACGACCGGCAGACCGGGATCATCCTTGAGTTTATCTCGCGCCATTCATTGGATGCATGGCCGCTCCGCAGTCTGACTCCGGTGGTGCAGCCGGGCGATCCAGACTGGCGCGACTATTACGGCACTCTCAACCCTCCCCACCACTATCACAATGGCGGAGTGTGGCCATTCATCGGCGGTTTTTACGTCGCCGCATTGGTAGCGTCGGGTCGCCTCAGCGCAGCGTACGAAGCATTGAAGTCTCTTGGGGATCTGAACCTGCGCGGTGAGTTTAACGAGTGGCACCATGGCCAGACCGGTGAGCCCATGGGTGTCCGCGATCAAGCCTGGTCGGCGGGAATGTTCCTGCTGGCCTTCGATTGTGTCAGTCGAGGACGAGTGGAACTCGGCCCAGCGTAGTACCAGGCGCCAACTGCAGAAATCGCTCCCTATATTCGTTCTGGTGTGCAATTTTTGTGATCCGAGCTCTTTGTGCGGCGCAGTCCCACTTATTGGTTCGGCGGCAACCGGATTGCTACAAGCATACTGTTCGAGGAAACCCACAATGGTACGATCACGCACCAAGCCCGAACCGGTCTATGTTCCCGCGTCGACTTACCGCCTTCAACTAAATCGCGACTTCACATTCGCTCAGGCTGCCGGACTCACTGAATATCTCGGCGAACTCGGAATCGGCGCCTGTTATCTGTCGCCAATTTTGATGGCATCGCCCGGGAGCGTGCACGGTTATGACGTAACCAACCATGCATCCCTGAATCCCGAGATCGGTAGCCTGGAGGAATTCCGTCAGCTAAGTCGACGGTTCAAAGACCATGGCATGGGCACTATCGCGGATGTTGTTCCAAACCACATGTCGATTGGGCATCGGTCTAATGAGTGGTGGTGGGATGTGTTGGAGAATGGGCCGAGCTCCCCATTTGCGCCTTACTTTGACATCGAATGGCACCCACCCAAATCAGACCTGACGAACAAGGTTCTGCTTCCGATTCTCGGCGACCAATATGGCCGCGTTTTGGAAGATCAACAGATCACGGTGGTTTCTTGCGGGCGAGGTGGGTTTTGGGTCCGTGTTTATGACAGGCCTTTGCCTCTGGCGCCTCGCTCCTGGGCGCTCGTCTTGCAGCCCGCGGTCGGTCGGCTAAAAGAACGGCTCGGCGACAACGACGAACATGTCCTCGAACTGGAGAGCATTCTGACGGCTCTGTCTCACCTCGCGCCCGCAGATGAAAAAGACGAAGGGCGGGTCCGCGAGCGGCAGCGCGAGAAGGAGGTCATCGGAAGGCGCCTGGTCGCATTAACGGACGCCAGTGACGCGGCCCGTGATGTAATTGAAGCCTGCCGGCAGGAGATCAACGGAATCAAGGGCGTCCCACGCAGCTTCGATCGCCTGGAAGAACTGCTGGCGCAGCAATCGTACCGTCTCTGCTACTGGCGGGTGGCGTCGGATGAGATCAACTATCGCCGTTTTTTCGACGTCAATGAGCTGGCTGCCATTCGCGTCGAACGCCCGGAGGTGTTTGCGGCCGTTCACGCGCTGATATTCGAGTTGATCCAGGGGGGGCACATCGATGGATTGAGGGTGGATCACTCCGATGGCTTGTTGAAACCAGCGGAATACTTCAGCAGACTGCAATCAGGCTGCATGTCGGCCAAGGGGAAAACGCAACCTTTCTTTATCGTCAGTGAGAAGATTCTGGTGGGGGACGAGGAGTTGCGTACCGACTGGGAAATTGAAGGAACCACAGGCTACGATTTCCTTGGCGTTCTGAATGGTCTTTTCGTCGATCGCAACCGCCGCCGTGCATTTGAACACCTGTACCAAGCGTTTTCAGGTTGGTCGCCGTCCCCTGAGGAACTCGTCTACGAATGCAAGAAGCTGATCCTTCAGACCTCGCTCGCCAGCGAGGTAAATCTTTTGACGAACAAGCTCGATCGCATTTCTGAACAACACCGCTGGTCGCGGGACTTTACCCGCAACAGCCTGCGGCACGTCTTACGCGAAACCGTCGCTTGTTTTCCGATCTATCGAACCTACACGACGGAACAGGCGGCGAAGACCGATGCCGAGGACGAACGACACATTCGTTTCGCCATCAGCCAGGCAAAGCGCCGTAATCCATCGACGAGTGACTCGATTTTCGAATTCCTTCAAAGCGTGCTCCTTCTGGAGGACCCCGATGGGATTGACGCCGCGCAACGAACGGAGCGACGCCAGTTCGTAATGTCACTGCAGCAGTTTACCGGGCCGGTGATGGCTAAGGGATTGGAAGACACCGCGTTCTACCGTCGTGCGCCGCTGGCTTCTTTGAATGAGGTCGGGGGAGATCGCAACCGTTTCGGAGCCACACCTGCCGTGTTCCACGCCCTCAATCTCAAACACCTGGTATCCTGTCCCAACGCGATGCTGGCGACATCGACGCATGATTCGAAAAGAAGCGAAGACGTGCGGGCGCGCATCAATGTGCTCTCGGAGATCCCAGCAGAGTGGTATCGCGCCCTACGCCAATGGCGGAGCTTGAATCTACACAATAAGACCGATCTGGGAGGAGCCGAAGTCCCTAGCGCGGCCGAGGAATACTTCTTCTACGAGAACTTGCTCGGCGTGTGGCCCATGAAGGACCCGAGCCGTCCGGAATATGAGCAACTGGTCGCCAGAATGCAGGCTTACATGAATAAGGCGCTGCGAGAAGCGAAGATTCACACGAGCTGGATCAGTCCGAACCGAAGCTATGAAGAAGCCGTGGAGCGCTTTGTCGGGGCGGTGCTCGATCCTTCGAAAGGGTAACGCCTTTCTTGGAGAATTCCGGGGTTTCGTCGCGACCATCGTTCGCGCCGGGATGTGGAACTCACTTTCGCAGACCGTGCTGAAGATCGCATCCCCAGGTGTGCCGGACTTCTATCAAGGAAGCGAGATCTGGGACCTGAGTCTGGTGGATCCGGATAACCGCCGTCCCGTGGACTACGCTTTGCGGCGATGCCTGCTACAGAAGTTGCAAACGGTGGAAGCTCAGGGCGTCGAGCCACTCGTCCAACAGTTGATGCGGGATCCCGCTGATGGTGCTGTCAAACTGTACGTTACGAGCCGCGCCCTTCATTTTCGAAAATCGCATCACAGCCTGTTTTCCAAGGGCTCCTACCTTCCTCTTCGCGCGGCCGGAGACCGGCAGAATCACGTGGTGGCTTTCGCGCGCATGCTGGGCCGGCGTTCTGTCATTGCGGTCGCGGGCAGATTGTTTATGGGTTTGGGAGCCGGCGCCGAGCCGCCGATGGGCGCGCAGGTTTGGGGAGGTTCCGTCCTGTTGTTACGCAAGGAGTGCCGCGACCGCGTGTATCGAGACGTCTTCACGCATCGCCTCGTAGAAGTCGACAGCCGAAACGACAAACGCGTTCTGCCGTTAGGCGGCATCTTCAGCCATCTGCCAGTAACTCTGCTGGAAAGCCCCGAGCGATAGCGGAATGTGGAAACTCCGGTTGCCTTGGGCTCGCCGGCGATGTCCTCGCAATACAACCTGGGTGAATTGCCGGTGACTGTAGTCTTCGATCGCTCGGGCAAGCAGCCGAAGCGGTTCGAAGCTTCACTCCCGAGGCCAAGATTCAAAGCGCCGTTCAGCAGGCGCTGTAGGCCCGCGCTACTTGCCTGGCTGGCGGCCCATAACGTGTTCGAATGTGTAGGTCTTGCCGTCTTCCAGCGACGCTTTCCACGTGACATCAAGGGCGCCACCCTGGGGCCTCAATTTGACGTTTCCTTGCCGGTCACCACTCCTAAATGTGAACACCCAAGCACCATCGGGAGACCTGTCCTTGTCCAAATTCCCCCGAAATTGAAAATTGACCGGCTGTTTGAGAGGCGGCCCGGTTTTGGGGACTCTATATCTTCCCAGAAACCAGCCATCCACTTCGCCCGCATAAACGGTTACCGATACCGTGGCGGTTTCCGTGGGAAAAGGGGATTCGGAAAACGTCGCGGCCCACGAGCCAGCCAACAGCTTGGCGAAATCAACGCGCGCAGGTGGGGGGCTGGTTTCCGGAGAACTGAGTGGTTTGGCAACGGTGGCAGGCTGCACTGGCGTTGCCGGAGCGATCGGGAGCACTGAGTTAAGCGGCGCGTTCGGAACGGCAGTCAGGGCAGGCGGAGGAGGAGCCTCGGCTACGGCTTGGTTCCCGGCTGGGGAGTCCTTCGGCCCGCTCGGCGTTAGGGTGAATGGTCGCAAGGTCCGCACTTGGTCGGGCGCAACGATCTTCGGCCCGGGTTCCAATAGTGCTTCCACGCTGCGTGCCCCCCCCAGAGCGCGAACGTGTTCTTCCTCCGATTGACCGCCCGGCGTAACGAGGGTCAGGCTGAAGAGGAGATCATTGGACTGCGGCGTATAGAAAATAGCTCCTCTAGCCAGGTCGGAAGGTGCTAAATGGACCAATCGCTTTTTGGCGCCATCGCGAATCGACAGCATCAAACTCGTAGGATGGAGAGCCTTCACAGCCGCACGATCCCAAGCGAGTTTCCAGAGGGAGCCGTCCCGAGTGGCCACGAATCCGGTGTGGAGCGACGCCGGGGCGGTTGCCGCTGATAACGTGGTCTCCGACGCCGGCGCGGTTGCCGCCCTGGTCTCGGACACGGTCACAGGCACAGTGGGTGGTGACGAATTGATCCGCAGATAAGTGCCCAGGGCGACGGCTGCCAAGAGGACTACGCCAGCCACATACCACGCGCGGCGAGCGCCGTTGCTGCCTTCTCGCGTGCGAACCGCGGGCGGTTCAGCTGGCTCCCGATCCAAGCGGGGCCGGGGGTGCGGCTCTGCTGCCGGTTGCGGCACGTGCGCTGCCGGGTCTGGCATGTCAGGCGCAATCCTATCCGACGCTGGAAGCGGGTCGGGGACCCGAAGGGCGTTCGGCGCTTCCGCGGGTGGCGTAGCAGACGCCTGTTCGAACTGCGAACTTGATGCCTGCGGACCCGTCGGCGCCGGTACCAATTCGAACGGCCGCACGATCGACCTGGGGTTCATTACCAACGTCACGTGCTGCCAATCATCCCAGCCCTCCTCTCGGCGGAAAGAAGCCGAGGCCGTCATCGTCAGCCGGGAGGTCGGAGTTAAGGCAACGTAGTAATGGAAATCGGAGGCAAACGAAGTGTGAGCCTGCTCTAAGGTGGCGAGCACCGTACGTTCATTTTCTTCGTAGAGGCTGTCGTTCCGCGTCCTACTGCGATAGAATCCCACCACCCGTTTGGACGGATCCTTCTGCAAGGAGGCCATCAAGGCCTCAATGCCCTTCAAATCGGAAGTTGACAGCCGGAAGGACGGTCCGAATTGGTACTCAATCGCGATAGGAACGACTTCCTCTGCGAGAATGATCGGAGTCTGGCTGCGGCGTCCTAGCAACAGACCGCCGACTTCGGCTCCGCCGCTGGGCACGGCGCGCATGCCTTCGTTGACCTGGTCCCAGACCGCAGCGATCAGGGCGCTGGGGACGGCCAGAGGCAACGGAGATCGTTCACAGAAGACGACGTCCTTGAATCTGGGATTTCGATTTTCGGAACGATCTGCGGGATTCCTGCGAGGAGCGAACATAAGATCTCTACGCTCTCGGCGATTGCGGTTTCCAGTTTAGCAAAATGGATGAATCGGAGATTCCGTGCGAAGCCTCACTGAGGACTGGTTGAGCTTTTTCCTTTGCTCGCGACGACCGCGACAACTCCCCCTACCGCAGCAGCGGCGGCAACTCCGGCATAGATCGCCGTGTGGGATTTGGCATTTTGTGCGGTTTGGCTGCCGGCGGACGTCGGGGCGCCCGGCGGCCCGAGACTTGCATTCGCCTGTTGAGCGGCCGCCAAGCAACCGCCTTCGCCGGTCTGCTCTACAGTCTGAATCTGGATGACGCGCGCTGCGCCGGGCGCGGTGCTTGCCGTGTTGCTGATCTTTCCGGTAATGTGCACTGGATTGCCGGAATTGCGAGTCACGTCTGTGCCTGTTACTTCAGACACCTGACCATTTTGATCGACGACAATGAATTTGCCAGCCTTGAACAGCAGACAACCGTTGATATCAGCCAGGTCCGCGGCGCCCGCCTGCGGTGCGAAAGCGAAAGCCCGACCTGGGACGACGTCCATTACCAACAATCCCGCGTTGTTGTAGATGCGGACCGGCCCGTTGACGGCGGCGACGAGGACTTTGCTCTCGCCATCCAAGCGCACGCGCGCGACGGCGCCGGGATTCCTAGCCACAATCCGAAGATTGCGAGCCGCTATACTGTACCCTGGCTGACCTCCCAATTCCGCCATGCCCTGCTGGAGAATAATCTTTTTGTCCGACACCGTCACTTGAGAATCGGCTGCTAACTGCAGCCAGGTTCCCTTTAAATCGAGGCGCGACACCGATTGTCCGGTCTGCACGATGGAGCCCTCAAACAGGGTTGCGCTGCCGGCTACGTTGGCGCGGTTCACCATGAAGGATCCGCTCGATACCGCCAGACCAACCACGGATTCCGCAGCGATTAGGTAGGAACTCATCGAACACACGAGAATGAGAGCGATCAGAGACTGAACCGTGCATGTTTTCATCGCAGACATCTCCTCATTTCAGGTATTGCACTTTCCCAGCTTCCGTATATTATGGGACCACGTCTTGTTAATGGCAATGGGAAACCGTGTGATTTTCCACAGCCGCGCCGGGACCCTCGTGTGGGGCGCTTTAGCAGTTTGTCTGTTCGGGTGGTTGTCTTATCACTCGCTGCGAATGGCGTTTGCCGATTGGTTCTTTCGTCAAAACACAATCGCATCGGTGCAACGCGCGATCCGATGGGAGCGGGACAACGCCAATTACTACAGTTGGCTTGCGTCGCTTCAGGAATTTGCGGGGCAAGATCCGAATGGCGCGCTCCTTACCTCCGTGAAACTAAACCCATGGGACTCGAGTACCTGGATCAGGCTCGCAGAACACGCCGAGGCGCGGGAAGACCAGGTCTCCGCGGAGCGCTATCTGCTCAGAGCGGCCGCAATCGACCGGCAGTTTTCACCGCGATGGGCGCTCATGAATTTCTATTTCCGGCGGGGCCGTCAAGAACGCTTCTGGTTTTGGACCACTAAAGCGCTGGGGATAGGCTATGGAGATCTCGCGCCGGTTTTCGATCTCTGCTGGAAGATGACTGCCGATGCCGGTTTAGTCCGTCGAGCTATCCCTAACCGACGGGTGTTGCTTGCGCAATATCTGGCGTACTTGATGGCAACCGACCGCTTGCAAGTCGCGGTTAAGGTGGCGGAGGATCTCTCAGGTCAGGCGACGGAATCGGAACGATCGGCGCTTCTGACATTCTGTGAAAGATCGATTGCTACTCGCAATGCGGCGTCGGCGCTTGCCGTCTGGAACGCCATGTGTGAGCGGAAATTATTACAGTACAGACCGTTACACCCCGATGCTGGCGTCTCGCTGACCAATGGCGATTTTGCGATACCGTTTTCTTCTCAAGGATTCGATTGGAAGGTTACCAGGGTTCCCGAGGTTGAGTTGAGCAGTTTTCCAGGCGGAGTGGCGTTCACGCTATCAGGCGCTCAGCCTGGCGACTGTGAACTAGTAATTCAATACCTGCCAGTATTATCACGCAGGCGCTACAACTTGCATTTCCAGTATCGAATGGGAGCGGCGTCCATGCACGGCATTGGCTGGGCGGTTACGCCGGCCTTGCCGGAAACGCCCCTACAAGAACTTGCCAGTGACAATGACCAATGGCACGATGGTACTTATCAGTTCGGTCCAGTCGACGTACCTCTCTGCCGCCTGGCGCTGAAGGCCGTTCGCATTCCAGGAAATACTCGGCCAGAGGGTCGTTTCTCTCTACGGAACGTACGCCTTGAGTTGACCAAGTGACCAGGTTCTTGCCCCGAGCACTTCTCGCGACCCTCATCGCCGGCATTCTGACCATGTGGGTCAAAGCTTCATGGGCACTGGCTTTGTTCCAAGTGGCGATCTTTTTGTCGGGAGCGATTTGCGTCATGGGCCGAATCTTGAGTTCGCGAACGTTTCGCACCAGCATTCTATTGATTCCGCTAGGAGTAACCGCGGCGTGGCCTATGCTCCAATTGATCTTGCACCGGAGCGCGTACACCTGGGAAACGCAATCCGCAACCTTGCGGTGGTGTGCCATGCTGGTGGTTTTCGCCGTGGCGCTTCAAGTCTTCGAGGATCACGGAGTTCGATCCTGGTTTCGCAGGAAGCTATTAATTCTTGGGTGCTTGCTGGCCGTCGTCTCTACGCTGCAACTATTCTCCGCGCCTGGCCGAGTCTTTTGGATATTTCCGACCGATTACACAGGATTTGTCCTAGGGCCGTTCGTTTACAGAAACCAGTACGCCGCCTTCATCGAGCTGTTATTGCCAATCGCGATTGTAGCGGCTCTGGACGCTCACGAGTCGGTTTTCCTAATGACCTCGGCAGCGGCCGTGATGTACGCTTCTGTAATCGCGGCGAGTTCCCGCACGGGGGCTATTCTCGTAACAGCCGAAGTTATTCTGATCTTCAGCCTGGCGGCCTGGAAGCAACAACTGTCTATGCGCCGGCTTAGTCTCGCCCTGGCCGGGATGATTATGTTTGCGGGAATCCTGAGTGCCGCGGTCGGATCGGATACGCTCTGGGAGCGGTTCCATCAGTCGGATCCCTACCGACTACGGCTTGAGTTGCTCCATTCGTCGGCCGACATGATCCGTGAGCGCCCGTGGATAGGCTTTGGTCTAGGTACATGGCCAACCGTCTATCCCGCATACGCTTACTTCGACGACGGCCTGTTCGTCAATCAGGCGCACAACGACTGGGCGCAATGGACGGTCGAAGGTGGGCTGCCGTTTGTCGCAATGCTGGCATGGGTCTTCTTGTGGAGTACCTGGTCGATACGGAAGTACTTATGGGGCTTAGGAGTAATAGCAGTATTTCTTCATGCGTTCGTGGACTACCCGTTCGAAAAGTTGCCCCTTTCGGCTCTGTGTCTAACCATACTTGGAATGATCGCAGCCGCACAGACTTCGACAAAATAGCTCTGGACATTTTGTAAACGGAATGTATACTGATCCTTCTCGCCCAATGATTGGGCTCAGAGATAAGCTCCAAGCGTGACTGAGCTAGCGATAGCTTTGTCTTATTAGTTCTATGTGGTCCTACGGTTCGTTGCCAATGAATCTGGCGTGGTATGCCGTGAGCATGAAGCCTCGGCATGAAAAGGCTGGCTCATTCTTACTGACAAATAAAGGCTTGGAAGTGTTCAATCCAGTGTGCCGAACACACAGGCGCTGGTCCGATCGCATCAAGGAACTCGAAGTCTCTCTCTTCCCCGGCTATATTTTGTGCCGGTTTGGCTTTGAGCAGCGGATGGCAGTCTTGACGACGCCAGGCGTTACGTCGATCGTTTCCGCAGGCAGGCAGCCCGTCCCCGTATCCGACGAAGAGATCAACTCAGTACAGAGTATCGTTGCATCGAGGCGGCACGCTATGCCGTGGCCCTATCTTTCTGTGGGCCGTAGAGTGCAGGTTGCGGCTGGATGTCTTGAGGGTCTGGTCGGCACAGTAGTGCGCGATAAGGGCGTTTGCCGTATGGTTGTTAACGTGGAATTGCTCCAGCGATCTGTGGCCGTCGAGATTGACCGCTGCGATCTGCTGCCGGTCAAATCACTGCCAGTGCCGAACACGGAAACACAGATTCACTCAGGGCCAGCCGGCCCGTTATGGCCATAGCAAATCCTAGAAATCGAACGGTGGTGTTCCGGGTTACGCAGGAGGAGTATGCCGCTCTGCGGGCGGTCAGTGCCAATAGCGGCGCACGGAACATCTCGGACTTTGCGCGATCCACGTTGCTGGCTTCGATTGGCAAGTTGGACATAATCGGGTCCGAGTCACTGGCAGAAATGTCCCGGACCTTGGTGAGTCTTAAGGACGTAGTAGGACGAGTGGCCGAGAAAATGGAGCAACTGTCCCCTGAGAGCCTGCCTGCGCAAGAGGTGAAGAAACAGTGAGAGCATTAGTGGGGTTGTTATTCGTAACGAGTCTGGTCTGGGCCCAGATACGGTCCGGTGTGGTCGACACTATGGTTGCCGGCGTCGCGAATCTGCCAGCCCAGAGAATCCAACCAAATGACCTGATAGCTGTTTCAGTTTATGACGAACCGGAGTTGACCCGAACGGTGCGGGTGGGAGAGGACGGTTCGATAAGGTTGCCGATGCTGGAAAGACCACTTAGTGCCGCCGGGCTCATGCCGGCTAAGTTAGAGGCCGCCATTGCTGCGGCGCTGCGCGAAGGCGAAATCCTCGTGAACCCGATAGTCACGGTAACCATTTTGGAATACAGTACGAGCCGCACAGTAAGTGTGATAGGAGCGGTACGGAGGCCTTTGACCTTTCCAGTTGTCGGTACAGTGAGGTTGCTGGACGCCCTGACGAAGGCGGAGGGACTGAGCAGCGATGCAGGCCCCGAACTGTTAGTAAGCCGACCAGGCGCAGACTTCTCCGAGCGGATTGTACTGAAGGACTTGATCGACGGTGCCGACCCCCACCTCAATATCGTGCTGCAAGGCGGCGAAGACGTCCGGGTGCCCGAAGCCCGCAAGATCTACGTGGTGGGAAATGTCAAAAAGCCAGGCGCGTTTCCAGTCCGGGACGGTTCGGAGAACACGGTTCTAAAGCTGCTGGCGATGGTCGAGGGAGTCACCTCTTTCGCGGCAAAGCAGGCCTACATCTACCGTGCCGCCGCAGACGGCCAGCCACGGCAGGAGATTCCGCTGGAACTCAAGAAGATTCTGGCTCGGAAGGCGCCGGATGTGACCTTGAACGCCGACGACATTCTGTACATTCCCGATGCGACCGGCCGGCGGCTTGCGGTCACAACGCTCGAAAAGGTAGCGCTATACGGAAGCGGCGCCGCTGCCGCGGTCATTTATGCCGGCGCGCGGTGAACATGAATCACAATATCGATGAGTGAAACCAACGGAAACGGCAACGGACATGGAAGCCTGGCCTCATTATCCGCGGTAGCGGAACCCTATCGTGCCGCCGCCTCAGTACCGGTGCCGCTGTGGGGACCCGAGCCAGAGGAACGCGGGATTCCCCTCTCGCAGTACCTGTGGATACTCAAGCGCCACCGGTGGAAGCTTCTTACCGGTATCGGGATCTGCGTGGTAGCGACCGCCGTCGTATCTCTCCGCGTCACACCGATTTACGAATCTACTGTCACTATCGATATCGACCGTCGCGTTCCCACGGGGATTCTGGGCCAGGAAGCCACTCAATCTACCCTCAACGATTCGGACCAGTTCATGGCCACGCAGGTGAAACTAATCCAGTCCGATGCTGTGCTTCGCCCGATTGCGACGAAATACAGGTTGCGCGAGCTGGAGAAAGGGATTCAGACCCTCACTAACCAGGGAGAGGAGGAAGCACCCGTGGTTCTAAAGAAACTGCAGGTAAGCCGCCCTCCGAATACCTATATCCTTCTGATCAATTACCGCTCGCCTGACAGGCAACTGTCGGCAGATGTAGCCAATGCGATTGCACAGTCGTATCTCGAGCATAGCTATAACATTCGATACAAAGCTGCGGCTGGCCTGTCTCAGTTTATGGAGAAGCAACTCGAAGAGCTGAAGGCAAAAATGGAGCACTCCAGCGCCGCCCTTGCACAGTTCGAGCGGGACCTAAGTGTCATAAACCCGGAGGAGAAAACCAATATCATCTCGGCCCGGCTGCTCCAATTGAATACCGAGTACACCAACGCGCAGGCGGACCGAGTGAAGAAAGAAGCGGCGTTTGCCTCAGTTGAAAGCGGCACGCTGGAGGCGGCCGAGGTCTCCAGTCAGGGCGAAGCCATGAAGAAGCTAACCGAGAGGCTGGATGAGGCACAAGAGAAGTTTGCTGATGCGAGGACACGCTACGGAGCCAACCATCCGGAGTATCGAAAGGCCGAGACTCAAGTTAGCGAGGCGGAGCGCCAACTGGAAGATACCAAGAACAGCATCGGCCAGCGCGTGGAGATCGAGTACAAGGAGTCACAAGCCCGCGAATCCATGCTGGAAGAGGTGGTAGCGGAGATTAAAGGAGAGTTTGACCGGCTCAATGCGAGGTCATTCGATTATCAGCGCCTGAAACAGGAAGCCGAGGGCGACAAGAAGCTCTACGACGAGTTGATTCGTAAGATTAAGGAAGCCGGTATTAACGCTAGCTTCCAGAACAGCTCCATTCGGATCGCCGACTTCGCTCGTCCAGCATACAAGCCTGTGTTCCCAAAGATCCCGTTGAACCTGGCATTGGCATTCTTCCTCTCCAGCTTTTTGGCCGTCAGCGTCGCAGTGGTTAGCGACGCTCTGGATAATACGGTCCGCGATCCGGAGCAGGTGACGCGCATTCTAAAGACGGACGTGGTAGGCACACTCCCCATGATCAAGAGCTTGCGGGGGCCATTGATGCCCGCTCTCCGCAGCCACACCAATGGTCAAATACTGCCACTGCTAAAGCAAGGGGATCAAAGTTGCACGACTTTTGATGAGGCGATCCGCACTCTGCGCAACTCAATCCTGCTGACCGACTTCGAGCGCCGATTACGAAGCGTACTTATGACCAGTGCCTCTCCGGCGGAAGGAAAGTCCACAGTGGCTGTCCACCTGGCGCTCGCGCATGCGGAACAGGGCCAAAAGACACTCTTGATCGATGGGGACCTTCGGCGTCCCAGCATTCACAAATTCTTCGAACTGTCGAATACGATTGGCCTGTCTAAGGTCTTGTTGTTAGACTTTCCGTGGCGGGATGCTTTGCAGCGGCCCCGAGAGAACCTGGAGTTGTACGTACTGCCGGCCGGCTTGTCGACGCGACGGGCCGCGGATCTGGTGGGCCGTGGCTTGCCTGCGCTACTCGACGAGGTCTCGCAGGAGTTTGATTTCGTGATCCTGGATGCGCCGCCGCTACTGGGATTTTCGGAGCCACTACAGATGGCTGCAGCAGTGGATGGAGTAATCGTAGTCGCACGAGCGGGGCAAACTAACCGGTCCGCAGTCAGCACGGTGTTGAACACGTTAGCCAGGCTGCGCGCCAATGTCGTGGGCGTGGTGTTGAATCAGGTCCATCGCGAACTCAGCGCCGGGTATTACTACTATCACGGGCACTACAGCAAATATTACCGCCAGCGATCGCACTAACGAAAGACCGGAGTCTCTAGCAGGTTGCGGAAAAAGTCCCTGGGGCACTTACAATGGCACTTACTAACATCTGCAAGTGGTTGATTCTACACTCGACCAAGCGCCAAATCGAACCGTTTCTGGGATCAAAATACC
>Ga0182024_10002665_pt1 | contig 43853 bp, 43 predicted proteins | sample P32metaG_FD_120480 | JGI IMG/M metagenome (GOLD analysis project Ga0182024, IMG submission 120480) | Permafrost microbial communities from Stordalen Mire, Sweden - P3-2 metaG (Illumina Assembly) | ecosystem: Environmental > Terrestrial > Soil > Wetlands > Permafrost | place: Sweden: Stordalen... | reverse complement strand
GTATTCAGGACAGATTGTTGTCCTGACCAATCCTCAGATCGGCAACTACGGAACCAATCAGGAAGACAACGAGGCCACGCGTCCGTGGATCGAAGGCCTGATCGTGCGCGAGTTCTCGAAGGTGAGTTCGAACTGGCGCTCGCAGCAGGTAACGGACGAATATCTGGAACAGTTCAAGGTGCCGGTGCTTTCGGATATCGACACGCGCGCGTTGGTGCGGCATCTGCGCGATCACGGCGTGATGCGCGGCGTGGTGTCGACCATGGAGGGCGACGCGGAAAAGTTGGTGGCCAAGGCGAACTCGATTCCGAAGATGGACGGAACCGACCTGGCGAAAGTGGTGAGCACCAAGAACCCTTACGTGTGGGAAGTGGGCGAGCGCTCGCACGAACCGGTGGCACAGGTGGGTGTGAAGGACGAGCCGGCACGCTTTCATGTGGTGGCTTACGATTTCGGTATTAAGCAAAACATTCTACGTAAGTTACGCGGCGAAGGATGCCGCGTGACAGTGGTCCCGGCGCAGACCCTGGCAGAAGATGTGATGGCTTTGAAACCCGACGGAGTGTTTCTATCGAACGGGCCCGGCGATCCCGAGCCTTGCACATACGCGGTCGATTCGATTCGCCGCCTCATGGGACGGCAGCCAATCTTTGGCATTTGCCTCGGACATCAGCTCACCGGCATCGCGCTCGGCGGGAAAACTTTTAAGCTGAAATTTGGACACCACGGTGGAAATCATCCGGTGAAGCAGTTGGCCACGGGGAAGATCGAGATCACGGCGCACAACCACAACTTTGCGGTCGATCCGGATTCGCTGCCGGAGAGTGAAGTCGAACTCACGCACATGGATTTGAACGACTCGACACTCGAGGGCCTGCGGCATCGCAACCTGCCGCTGTTCAGCGTGCAGTATCACCCCGAGGCCGCGCCGGGGCCGCATGACTCGCATTATCTGTTCAAGGAATTTACCAAGATGATGGAGGAGTGGAAAGGGTGAAAAGGCGTGCTGGCTTATTCGCCGTAATTTTGGTTGCGCAAGCTTTGCGCGCCCAGGATAAGAAGCCTTGGAGCACAGGACGTCTCTGTGGGCGTCTTGAGCATGTTGAGAGGATTCCCGACCGCAAGCATGCCGACAATTTTTCCGAAACAAGAAAGGCGCTACAAGGTGTTCCGCTGATCATGTACGTACGGCGGGAGAATGAAGCCTGCTGCGGGAATCTGACACCGATCGACACGGCAATGACGGGCAAGAGAGGTCTCTTCAGCTTCAAAGAAGTGAAGCCCGCACCGTATTGGCTGGAGGCGAATTGGAATGGAAAAGAATACAAGGTTGCTGTCGTCCAGGAACCTGAGAGGAATTCAAGCGCGATCTGCTCCGAACAGGGACTAAAACTTGATTATGCAGGAAACGCGGATTGGTGGATCACGGTGACCGTTGACTGACCAATATATTGCAAAGCGTCCCATTCGATAAATGCCCAAACGCACTGACATCTCGAAAATCCTGATCCTCGGCTCCGGGCCCATCGTCATTGGGCAGTCGGCGGAGTTTGATTACTCCGGCACGCAGGCTTGCAAGGCGCTCAAGTCTGAGGGCTACGAAGTGGTGCTGGCGAATTCCAATCCGGCGACCATCATGACCGACCCGGAGATTGCCGACCGCACTTACATTGAGCCGCTTACGCTTGAGTATCTGGAAGAGATTATTCGCATCGAGCGGGAAATGTCGCCGGGCGCGGGTTTCGCAGTGTTGCCTACCGTTGGCGGACAGACTGCACTCAACCTGGCGATTGAGCTTTCTGACGGCGGCGTTCTTGAGAAATACGATGTGATCCTGATCGGCGCGAACGTGGAGGCCATCAAGAAGGCGGAAGACCGACTCGTCTTCAAGGACGCGATGCAGCGGATTGGGCTCGACGTGCCCAAGTCGGCGCTAGTCAACAACACGAAAGACGGGCTGGAGTTTGCCGGCAAGATTGGCTTTCCGGTGATCGTGCGTCCGTCGTTCACGCTGGGCGGTTCGGGCGGCGGCATTGCGTACAACCGCGAGGAGATGGTCGAGGTGCTCGCGCGCGGACTCGATTTCTCTCCGGTGCATGAGGCGCTGATTGAAGAATCGGTGCTGGGCTGGAAGGAATTCGAGCTCGAGGTAATGCGCGATACCAAAGACAATGTCATCATCATTTGTTCGATCGAGAATTTCGACCCCATGGGCGTGCACACCGGCGACTCAATCACGGTGGCGCCGGCGCAGACGCTGACTGATCGGGAATACCAGGCGATGCGCGATGCTTCGATCGCCGTGATCCGCGAGATTGGCGTCGACACGGGCGGATCGAACATTCAGTTTGGCGTGAACCCTGAAACGGGGCGGATGGTGGTAATCGAGATGAACCCGCGCGTCTCGCGGTCTTCTGCGCTCGCATCCAAAGCTACCGGTTTCCCGATTGCGAAGATTGCTGCGAAACTCGCCGTCGGTTATACGCTCGACGAAATTCCCAACGACATCACGCGCAAGACTCCGGCATGTTTCGAGCCGACGCTCGACTACGTGGTGGTGAAGATTCCGAAGTGGCAGTTTGAAAAATTTCCCGGAGCGGACGATACGCTGGGGCCGCAAATGAAGTCGGTGGGCGAAGTGATGGCGATCGGGCGCACCTTCAAGGAAGCGCTAATGAAGGGCATCCGCTCGCTCGATACCGGCAAGCGCGTGGGCGGTGAAAAGATTGAGCCGAAGATCCTGACGCAGCGGCTCGTGACACCGCATCCAGAGAGATTGGCGTATGTGCAATATGCGCTGCGGCAGGGACACACAGTGAAGCAGATCGCGAAGATGACCTCGATGGATCCGTGGTTCCTTTACCAGCTCAAAGAAATCAATGACATGCAGCTGGAGCTCGAGAAGCATCCGATGGAGTCGATTCCGACGGAAGTTCTGCGCGACGCCAAGCGCATGGGCTTCTCCGACGGGCGACTGGCGGGTGTGTGGCGGCTGGAGGGGCAGGAGAAGGTACGGCATCTTCGCAAGAAGCACGGTGTGCTTCCCGTGTACAAGCGCGTGGATACGTGTGCAGCGGAGTTTGAGAGCTTCACTCCATATCTTTATTCGACTTACGAGGACGAAGACGAGGCCACGCCGACCGAGAAGAAGAAAGTAATCATCCTGGGCAGTGGGCCGAACCGCATCGGGCAGGGAATTGAGTTCGATTACTGCTGCTGCCACGCTTCGTTCGCGCTGCACGAAGATGGCTACGAGACGATCATGATCAACTGCAATCCTGAGACGGTCTCGACCGATTATGACACCAGCGACCGCCTCTATTTTGAGCCGCTGACGTTTGAAGATGTGTGGGCGATTTACCAACATGAAACATCGAAAGGTGCGGCCGTGGGCGTGATCGTTCAGTTCGGCGGGCAGACGCCGCTGAACCTGGCTTTGCCTTTGAAGAAGGCGGGCGTCAACATTATCGGCACGTCTCCGGAGTCGATTGACCTGGCCGAGGATCGCAAGCACTTTAACAAGCTGCTGGAAGAACTTCAGATTCCGCAGGCCGCGGGTGTGATGGCTACTTCGCTTGAAGAAGCAACCGAAGGCGCAAAGCGCGTTGGATATCCCGTGGTGGTGCGCCCTTCCTACGTGCTGGGCGGGCGCGCCATGGTGATCGCCTACGACGAGGAATCGGTGGTGCGGTATATGAAGGAAGCGGTCGAGTACTCGCACGACCGTCCAGTGCTGATCGATCACTTTCTCGAAGATGCGATTGAACTGGACGTGGACGCGCTTTCTGATGGTGAAGACGTAGTGATCGGCGGAATCATGCAGCATATTGAGGAAGCCGGCATACATTCTGGCGATTCCTCGTGCGTTCTGCCGGCGGTGGATATACCGCAGCCGCTGATGGATCGCATGCGCGACTACACGTTCAAGCTGGCGCGGGCGCTGAAGGTTGTGGGCCTCATGAATATTCAGTTTGCCATTCCACGCGGTAACGGTGGAGGGTCGGGAAATGGCGCGGAGGGCGGGAAAGTCTACGTTCTCGAAGTGAACCCGAGGGCTTCGCGTACGGTACCGTATGTTTCGAAAGCGACGGGAGTGCCGCTGGCGAAGATCGCGGCGCGGCTGATGACTGGACGCAAGCTGCGCGAATTCCTGCCGGAGAATATCGACCGGCGCACCGATCTCGATACCGGAAGCTGCTACTACGTGAAGTCCCCGGTATTTCCGTGGAACAAGTTTCCCGGCGTCGATACCGTGCTGGGGCCGGAGATGAAATCCACCGGAGAAGTGATGGGAGTGGGCGACACCTTCGGGGAAGCCTTTGCCAAGGCGCAGTTGGCCGCGGGGCAGAAGTTGCCGACACAGGGAACAGTGTTCATCAGCGTGACCGACCACGATAAGCGGCACGTCGCGGATGTGGCGCGCAAGTTTGTAGATATGGGTTTTAAGCTGGTAGCCACGTCAGGAACAGGCGACGTGATCGAAGCTGCGGGCATGAAAGTCGATCGCGTCTACAAAGTAAAGGAAGGCCGCCCGAACGTGGTGGACTTGATCAAAGGCCAGCGCATTCATCTCATTGTGAACACGCCCTCCGGGCCTGAGCCGTGGTTCGATGAAAAGGCGATCCGGCGTGCCGCAGTGATTGCGCGCATTCCCACGCTCACGACACTTTCGGCGGCGCGTGCGGCTGCGGAAGGGATTGCGGCTTTGCAGCGCGGCGAAGTGAATATTCGGGCGTTGCAGATGCTGCATGCGGAAAGAGCGGTCAAGAGCCGCTAGACCGATGGGTGGCCTTGGCGCGTGTAATAATTAATGCGCGAGGCTCTTATGCTGCTTCACGGTATTTTCCCTCCCATCACCACGCCGTTCTACCCCGACGGCAATGTGTATTTCAAAAAGATCGAGAGCAATGTTGAGCGATACTCGCGGACGCCCTGCACCGGCATTGTTGTGCTGGGCTCGACCGGTGAAGCCGTTCTGCTTTCCGATCAGGAGCGGCGCGATATACTGAAGTCCGCGCGCGAAGCGGCTGCGCCGAATAAGGTGCTGGTTGCCGGGACCGGGATCGAGTCGGCCATCGAAACGCTGCGGCTCACGGAGTACGCCGCCGAACTCGGTTATGACGTTGCTATGGTGCGCACGCCGCATTACTACAAGAAGCAGATGCAGGCGGCGAACATTCTGGCTTTTTACCGCACTGTGGCTGATCGCTCGCCACTGCCGGTGATTATTTACAACTTTCCGCAGGCCACGGGCTACGACATTCCCGCCGAACTGGTGATCGAACTGGCGGAGCATCCGAACCTGATCGGGATCAAGGAATCGAGTGGGGACGTGGAAAAAGTACGCAAGATGGTGGAAGGAACGCGGCATGTCCGGCGCAGCGTCATGGTAACGGAAACGTTTGAGGCGGTGACTCCGCGCATGCTGGCGGCCGCTGGCGCGCGTGAAAACGGTGGGGAGTTGGTACAAGTGGGAGCATTGGCGGGCTCGTCCTTAGCGAAGCCGTCTTCGGCGGCGGTCAAAGTAATCGGCAAGATGAAGACGCGGCAGAAGGAAGCGGGATTCCAGGTGCTGGTGGGGGCGGCGCAGAAGTTGCATCCCTCGCTTGATGCCGGAGCGGTGGGAGCGATTCTGGCTTTCGCCTGTCTTGCGCCGACCTCGTGTTACGAGATTTACGCGGCGTGGAAAGAGGGTGACGTCAAGCTGGCACGGTTGAAACAGGATCGGATTGCTCGTGCGGCGCAACGTGTAGTTGGCGAGCTGGGGGTTCCCGGCGTGAAGCACGGAATGGATTTCAACGGCTACTTTGGCGGTCCGGTGAGATTGCCGCTGCTGCCCCTCACAGGCGAAGTGAAGAGCGAGATCGAGCGACTACTAGCGGATGTGAGGAACTAGAGCGAGATTGATTTCGCAAAAGAATCCCAAGACTTGTGATCGAGGCTGGCTTGCCGTATACTGAGTTCGAACGAACGTTCGAATCACTATTGATTCAATCCTATGGGAAGTTCGTCAACGGCAGCACGAATCTCTGCGCGGCGGCATCGAGCCGTGCCTGCACCGGCCACACGCTTTGACCGGCGGCTGGCGGAGATCCTCACTCACGCAACTGAAGTCTTCTGCGAAAAAGGATACGAGGGCGCATCCATGCGCGATCTTTCGCGCGCGAGTGGAATGTCGCTGGCCGGGCTCTACTATTACTTCGAGTCCAAAGAGCGGCTGCTGTTCCTCATCCAGAAGCACACGTTCACGACTATCGTGCAGCGGTTGAAGGCGCGGCTGCAAGGCGTGAACGATCCGGAACAGCAGGTCCGCATCTTGATTCTCAATCACCTGGAGTATTTCCTGGCCAATCAAGCAGCGATGAAGGTGCTGACGCACGAGGCGGAGGCGCTAAAAAATGGCTTTGCCTCGGAAGTGGCTTCCATTAAGCGCGAATACTATCGAATCTGTGTGGGATTACTGGATGATCTGAAGAACGACCGGGACTTGCAGTTTTCCACGCGCATCGCAGTGCTCAGCCTGTTCGGCATGATGAATTGGATTTACACGTGGCACAACCCGCGGGTTGATGCCGACGCGGAGCAACTCGCGGGTGAGATGAGCGACATTTTTCTGCGCGGGGTAATGACGGGCGCTAAGGGACGCAGGTAGGCAGAGCCAGAATTGCGAAGCGGACGATAGACCGCTTAGAGGAATAAGATCGGAATTGAGTTTGACATCAACAGATGATCTAAAGACTACTAAAGACGAAGGAGCAATAAATATGGCGACCACAATGCAGCCGACGACCGGCGAAACCACCAAGCAGCTTGTTAACTACCGCAGGGACGGCGGCGTAGCAGTGATCGAGATGTGCGATCCGCCGGCCAATACCTACACCTATGAGATGAACCGGCAGCTCGATGAGGCGATCCTGCGCGCCCGCATGGACAATGATGCGTACGTCATTTTGCTGACTGGGGCTGGCGACAAGTTTTTCTCCGCCGGGGCGAACATCAAGATGCTTTCGAGCGTCGACCCGACCTTCAAGTATTACTTCTGCCTGCACGCCAATGAGATGCTGCTGCGGCTGGAACACACGCCGAAGCTGGTGATTGCGGCGATCAACGGCCACTGCGTGGGTGGCGGCCTGGAGATTGCCATGGCGGCCGACATCCGCATCGCGCGCAAGGATGCGGGCAAGATTGGTCTGCCGGAAGTGAATCTGGGCGTGCTCCCCGGCACGGGCGGCACGCAGCGACTCTCGCGGCTGGTGGGGAAGAGCAAGGCGATCGAGCTGATGGTCACCGGCAATACCTTCTCGTTTGAGGAAGCGCAAGAGCTTGGCATCATCAACGACATCTATGAGCGTGATGGCTTCATGGCAAACATGATCGAGTATGCCAAACAGTTCTGTCCGCCGAACAAAGCCGCTAAGGCCGTTGGACGCATCAAGCGCGCAGTGCAGACGGGCTGGGAGATTCCCATGGAGTCGGCGTTGGCAGTCGAGCGTGAGAACCAGCAGATTTTGTTCCAGAGCGAGGATGCGAAGGAAGGTCTGGCTGCGTATGTTGAAAAGCGGCCGGCGGTTTTCAAGGCTAAGTAGTACAGAGTACCTGGTACCGAGCGGGCGGGCGGCGGGACGCCTGCCTGACAGCCGGCGGGACGCCGGCGCTACTGCGTCGTGCCACTAAGGAAGACCGAATGCTTGCAGCTAAGGTGAAGGTTGAACCGGGGCAGTTGCTGATTGACGGGCAATGGGTCGATGGGGAGAAGAAATTCGACACCATCAATCCTGCTACTGGCGAAGTGTTGACACAAATCGCTGAGGGCTCAAGCGCGGACGTTGATCGAGCCGTCGACGCCGCTCGACGTGCGCTCGAGGATCGTAACGGACCGTGGCGAAAGATGTCGGCCAGCGAACGCGGGCGGCTGATCTGGAAACTCGCCGATCTGCTCGAAAAGAATATCGATGAGTTCGCCGAGCTTGAGACCCTCGACAATGGCAAGCCGATTTTCGAGTCGCGCTACGTTGACATGCCGATGGTGGTTGACGTTCTGCGCTACTACGCGGGCTTGGCGACAAAGATCCACGGCGAGACAGTCAACACGCTCGAAACTGCGTTTACCTACACGCTTCGCGAGCCCGTGGGCGTGGTGGGGTTGATCGTTCCGTGGAATTTTCCGTTGCTGCTGGCTTCGTGGAAGGTTGGTCCAGCGCTGGCTTGCGGGAACACAATCGTGTGGAAACCGGCCAGCTTAACTCCGTTGACCACGTTGCGATTCGGAAAGCTAGCGATGGAAGCGGGCGTTCCCGCTGGGGTCATTAATATTGTGACCGGCCCCGGGGCCGTGGGCAGAGCGATGGTCAAGCATCCTGGCATTGACAAGATCGCATTCACTGGCTCGACTGCGGTCGGGCAAGAAATTATGCGGAGCGCGGCAGATACGGTGAAGCGCATCACGCTGGAACTCGGTGGGAAATCACCGAACATTGTGTTTGCCGATTCCGATATCGACAACGCCGTTAAAGGCGCGATTACCGGCATTTTCTACGGCAAGGGCGAAGTTTGCAATGCGGGCTCGCGTCTGTTCCTCGAACGCAAGGTAAAGGATGAATTCACCGAGAAACTGGTGGCACGCGCGGCCAAGATGCGTCCGTCGGATCCGCTCGACCCGAAGACGCGGCTGGGAGCGATCGTCAGCCAGGAGCAGATGCGGACCGTGCTGGGCTACATCGAGGCTGGCAAAAAAGATGGTGCAAAGCTGGTGGCTGGCGGCAGTCGCGTCGCGGTCGATGGTGGCAATGGTTTCTTCATCGAGCCGACAATCTTCGGCGACGTCAAAAACGACATGACAATTGCGCGGGAAGAAATCTTTGGTCCCGTGCTTTCGGTGCTGAGCTTCGACGACATCGACGAGGTCATCGAGCAAGCTAACAACAATCCCTATGGCCTCGCTGCGGCGGTTTGGACCCGCGATGTGAAAAAAGCTCACAGCGTTTCGCGAAGATTGAAGGCCGGAACCGTGTGGATCAACACCTACGGATTGATGGACGCGTCGCTGCCGTTCGGCGGCTACAAGAGTTCCGGCTTCGGCCGCGAACTCGGAGCACACGCGATCGAGCACTATACGGAACTGAAAACAGTTTGGCTGAACATAGCGTAGGAGCGAAATTATGCCGGGAAAAGTAGCAAAAATCGGTACGTTTAGTGACTGGGAAGGCATGTTCAACGACTGGCGCAAAGATATTGGCGTCAATACTGCTGACATCGAAGCCTTCCACTTCGACACGCTTTACGGCGCGATCGATACTGAGGAGATCGAATTCGGTTCGTATAAGGGCCGGCGCAAGTGGGAAAACCTGCGCCAGATTCCTACGCAGCAGATGCGCGACGCGTTGATGAACATGATCGTTTACCAGGGCGACACCGAGTTCGCCAGCGTCGAGCAGCAACGCAATCTTCTGGAAAATGCACCCACTGATTGGGACCGCCGGGCCATTACGCGCGTAATGATCGAAGAAATGCGCCATGGCTGGCAGATGTGCGCCTTGCTGGTGGATCACTTCGGCTATTCGGGCAAAGTGGAAGCGCAGAAAATGCTGGAGCGCCGGGCATTCGACAACAAGCGCTTGCTTGGCGCATTCAACGTCGATGTCGACAACTGGATGGACTTCTTCACCTACACGGACTTCGTCGATCGCGATGGAAAATTCCAGTTACAGATGTTGAAGTATTCCGCCTTTGCCCCGCTGGGACGGTCGATGTCCTACATGCTGCGCGAAGAGGCTTTTCACATGGGCACGGGCAACGACGGCCTGCGGCGCATTGTGGAAGCGGGCGTAATTCCAGGCTGGCTGATTCAGAAGTATCTCAATAAGTGGATTTCAAGCTCCTACGACCTGTTCGGCACCGACCATTCTTCGTCGGCGCACTGGGCCTATGTTTGGGGTGTGAAGGGCCGCTACGACGAGCCCAAGAATGAGCACGCGCCCGACCTCGACGATCTGAACGATTACAACCGGAATCTTTATCGCGACGAAGTGGCTGGGTTGATCGAGCGGTTCAATATCGCGTTGAAGCCAGGACAGCCGAAGCTGTATGCGCCCCACATCAAGTTCAATCGCGAGATCGGGCGCTGGGCGGGACAGAAGTTCCACGCGCAGACGGGCGAGCCGCTCGATGATCGCGCCTACGCAGATCACGTGAAAGAATTCATGCCTTCCGCGCAAGACAAAAAGCTCCTTCTGGAGATCATCAGCAATGAGAAAAAATGGATAGCCGAGAAAGTCGGTGCGCGCGATCCGTTGGCCAGCATCGGCGAGGTCAGGAAGTCGGCAATCAATCTGTAGCGTGGACCCTTTCGCCCGGGGGATATGCAGATACAGAGACAATCACGATGACGACCGCTGTGGAATCCAAACTCGCCCGGTTGACAGTTAGCGTCAGCGCTTCCGTGGCGCGACTTGTTCTTCGGAACCCGCCGCTGAACGTCATTGACATTCCGATGATGGAGGAGTTGGCGCAGGTACTGGGAGAAATTGAAGCGCGTTCGGATGTTTTCGTCATTGTTCTGAGCGGGGAGGGCAAGGCCTTTTCGGCTGGCGTCGATGTGGTGGCACACACTCCCGACAAAGTCGAGGGGATGCTGTTGAAGTTCCACTCGGTGATTCGCGCTCTGGTTGCCAGCAAGAAGGTGACCGTGGCCGCGGTGCAGGGGCATTGCCTGGGTGGAGGTGCTGAACTGGCGATGATTTGCGACATGGCGTATACGATGGCTTCGGCGCAGTGGGGATTTCCGGAGATCAAACTGGGCTGTTATCCACCTGTGGCGTGCACGGCACTGGCCGCGCTGGTGGGGCAAAAGCGGGCTGCGGAGTTGATCCTTACTGGACGGACGATTAGCGGCGCCGAGGCAGGGGAGATGGGGCTGGCAAACCGCGCGGTCCCCGATGAGGAACTTGCGGCTGTGGTCGACCATACCGTGAAGGAACTCCGCGGGCTGAGTCCCGCGGCGTTGGCTGTGACAAAAAAGGCCATCTACGCGTGGGACGCGATGCACTTCGACAAGGGCTTGGCGCGGGCGGAGAAGATCTATCTGGAAGAGTTGATGAAGACGGTGGACGCGCAAGAAGGCATACGCGCCTTTATGGAGAAAAGTGTGCCGAAGTGGGTGGGGAAGTAACAGGCAGCAACATACGCATGGATTACGAGATCACGCCTGAAGAAGTGAAGGTGAAACTCGATCGGAGCGAGGAGTTCACCCTTCTCGATGTTCGTGACCCGTGGGAGTTTGAAACGGCGCACATGGCTGGAGCGAAACTTATGCCGATGGGGGATGTCCCATCTCGCGTGCATCAGGAACTGGATCCTGAGGATCACATCGTGGTGGTCTGCCACCACGGCGTGCGCTCGATGAATGTGACCGCGTGGCTGCGGCAGCAGGGATTCGAGAAAGCACAATCCATGCGCGGCGGCATTGATGCGTGGGCCCGGCGAGTGGATAGCGCGGTGCCGGTTTACTAAATCAGCTCAAATGAAGAAAGAACTCGTTGAACTCAAAGTAAACGGCCGGACGCACGAGTTGGCTATTGAGCCAAGCGCGCTGCTGCTGGACGTGCTGCGGCAGGATTTAGATCTCACAGGCTCGAAGCGCGGCTGCGACGAGTCGTCCTGCGGTGCGTGCACCGTGCTGGTGGATGGCGTCGCCATGATGTCATGCACGCTGCTGGCGGCGAGCTGCCAGGAGCGGGAGATCACGACCGTCGAAGGCGTGAGCGAGCATGGAAGTCTCGCGGCGATCCAAAAGGCTTACGGTGACTGGGGTGGCGCGCAGTGCGGATTTTGCACTCCGGGATTCATGATGACGGTGAAGTCGCTGATGGCGGAGAACCCTGATCCGTCGGAAGCCGAAGTTCGTACCGCGTTGAGCAGCAATTTATGCCGCTGTACCGGATACAGCCAGATGTATGAGGCGATCCGGTCCGCGATAGCGGCGGAACAGCGGGGAATTGCCAAGTGACGAGTAGCTGCCGGCAGAAAGCGGATTCTTCGCTTCGCTCGGAACGACAATATTTGTTATGACTAATTTCTCCATTATCGGCAAGCCCACCGCTATGATCGATGCGGCGGAGAAGACCACTGGTAGCGGCAAGTATACGGACGATCTCAGTGTCCCCGGAATGCTCATCGGGAAGATTCTCCACTCGCCATATCCGCACGCGCGTTTGAAGAGCATTGACACGAGCCGCGCTGAAGCGCTTAACGGCGTTGTGGCGGTGGTCATCGGCAAAGACGCGCCCAATCCCTACGGAATTCTTCCCGTTGGCCATGATGAGCACGCACTAGCGCTCGACAAGGTGCGTTACGTCGGCGATAACGTGGCGTGCGTGGTCGCCGTTTCCGAAGCAATCGCAGAGAAAGCGTTGGAGCTTATCGACGTTCAGTACGAAGTGCTGCCCGCCTACTTCGATCCGGAAGAATCAATGAAGGCCGTGACCCATCTCATTCACGACAATAAGCCGGGCAACATGGAAAAAGATTATCACCATGCGTTCGGCGACCCGGAAAAGGGTTTTGCCGAAGCCGATCATGTGGCTGAAGCACGTTTCATCGCGAACGAAGTGACGCACGCTGCCATGGAGCCGCACTCCACGCTGGCGTCGTTCGAACTCGATCCGCATACCGGGAAGCTGGGCCGGCTGACGATTTGGTCCTCCACGCAGGTTCCTTATTACTTGCAGCACAAGCTGTCGCTGGTGCTGGAAATGTCGATGCAGCAGATCCGCGTGATCAAACCGCTGGTGGGCGGCGGTTTCGGGGGCAAGAGTGAAGTCATCCCACTGGAGATTATTGCCGCGGTAGCGGCGCGCAAGGCGCAAGCACCGGTAAAGATTACTTATACCCGCGAAGAAGTATTCTGGGCCCATCGCGGGCGGCCCCGCACCATCATCGATCTCAAGACCGGAATCAAGAATGACGGCGGCATCACCTGCGTGAAAGCGCGCGTGGTGCAGGATGGCGGCGCATACTGCTCCTACGGCGTAGTCACGATTCTTTATTCGGGAGCGCTGTTGGGCGCGCTCTATGACATCCCAAACATTCAATACGACGGGTATCGCGTGCTGACGAATAAGCCTGCGTGCGGCGCGATGCGCGGACATGGGACTGTCAACGTGCGCTTCGCGTTCGAATCGCAACTCGACGAACTCGCTGCGAAGATTGGAATGGATCCCGCAGAAATTCGGCAGCGCAATCTGCTCAAGCCGCCATGCATCACTGTAAACGGACTGCGTGTCCAGAGTTATGGCCTACCGGAATGCATCGAGAAGACGGTTGAACGTTCAGGCTGGAAACAACGGCGGGGCAAACTGCCCAAGGGACGCGGCCTGGGCATCGCCTGCAGCCACTATGTGAGTGGCGCCGCGAATTCGATTATTCGTTCGGACATGCCGCACTCAACCGTAAACATCAAGATCGACCGTGACGGTGGCGTGGTGGTGTATACCGGCACTTCGGAAATCGGCCAGGGCTCGGACACAATGACGGCGCAGGTCGCCGCCGAAGTGCTGGGATGTTCGCTGCCTCGCGTGCGAGTAATTGCAGCCGACACCGACCTAACGCCTATTGACATCGGTTCGTATTCCAGCCGCGTCACCTTTATGGCGGGTAATGCGACGCTGCGTGCCGCCGAAGACGTAAAAAAGAGAATCGCGGCAGCGGCGGCGAAGAAAATGAACTGGGCCGCAGAAGACCTTGTCTTTCGCGAGGATATTGTCTTCAAGAAGGGAAATGCGCCACCCGCCATCAAAAGGGATCATGCTGACGAAGCGGAAGTGACACAGGCCGGCGCTTCTGTCAGCGGCCGCGTCGAGGGTCAAATTCTGCGCGGCTCGTTGCAACAAAAGCGCAAAGAAGAAGGCCCGAAAGAATGGATGACATTCGAAGAAGCCGTGGTTGCCGCCATCGATTTCCACGGGACGCTTTCGGGCACCGGATCTTACGCTCCGCCGCCAGAGGCGCGTGGCGGGAGGTACAAAGGTGGTGGAGTTGGGCCGTCTCCGGCCTATTCGTATTCTGCGCAGGTGGCTGAGGTCAGCGTTGATGAGGACACTGGCGAAGTCATAGTACACAAAGTGTGGGCTGCGCATGATTGCGGACGCGCGCTGAACCCGGTTTCCGTGGAAGGGCAGATCATCGGCTCCGTGTGGATGGGCATGGGGCAGGCGCTCACGGAGGAAATGGTTTGGAAGGATGGCATGCTGATGAATGCCGGAATGCTCGAATACCGCAGTCCGTCCTCAGTGGAATCACCCGAGATCGAGCCCATCATTGTAGAAAGCATCGATCCAGAAGGTCCGTTCGGCGCCAAAGAATGCAGCGAGGGATCGCTGGCGGCTACCATTCCAGCAATTTCGAATGCGATTTACGACGCGGTTGGTGTGCGCTTGCATGAGTCTCCGTTCACGCCGGAACGGGTATTGGCGGCGTTGCGGGCGAAGAGAAAAGGTAAGGCCTTAAACCTGACCGAAGGCGTGGATCCAACCGCGCCCCATCGTTTTCGCGAGCACGGCGGATCGCTTTGCTTCAAGGGTAAAGGGCCGGAGCGGCACGTGCTCGATCCAGCACACCGCGTGGCGCCGGCGTTGGGCGGAGGTGCGGATTGAGCCTTCCACAATTCCGCCTGCTCAGGCCCCGGTCGGTCGAAGAAGCGGTTGCCTTCCTCTCTAAACATGGACATAACATCCGCGTGCTCGCCGGTGGGACCGACCTGATTCCATCGATGCGGCAAAAACTTTTTGAGCCGGAGTATGTACTCGATCTGCGCGGTGCCGGCGAGTTGCGTGGAATCCGGCCACACGCCAGCGGGGGGGTCGAAATCGGAGCGCTCACTGCCCTCAGCGCCATCGAGAAATCGCCATACCTGCGGCAGCATTTCTCAGTGCTCACTGAGGCGGCAGCAACTGTGGCATCGCCGGTGCTGCGCAACATGGGCACGCTAGGCGGTAATATCTGCCTCGATACGCGCTGCCTTTGGTACAACCAATCGCTGACCTGGCGCAAGGGTTGCGGGTTCTGCATCAAGAAAGATGGCAACCTCTGCCACGTCGCTCCCGGCGGAACGAAATGCTGGGCGGCTTTTTCCGGAGATACGCCGCCGGCATTGCTTTGTCTGAATGCAGCCATTGAAATCGCAGGCCCAAGCGGGACGCGGCGTCTTCCTCTGGAAGAGTTCTATACTGGCGACGGCGAGAATTACCGCAAGCTGCTGCCGCACGAACTTGTGACGCGCGTGTTCCTGCCTTCAGAGTCGGCTGACTATCGCGGAGTGTATCGCAAACTGCGGGTTCGCGGATCGATCGATTATCCACTGGCGGGCGTCGCAGTCGTAATGAAACGGTCGAACGGCCACGTGGCGGATGCGCGCATCGCGATGACCGCTGTGAATCCCGCGCCCATCCTCGTGCGCAGGGCTGGAGACATCCTCGTAGGTAAGCTTGTCGATGAAGCTCTGGCGGAAGCGGCCGGGGACATTGCCGCTCGTACAGCCAAGCCGCTGACCACTTCGGCGCTTACACCGGAATACCGCCGCGAGATGATTCGAGTGTTCACCAAACGCGCGGTGCTGGCGGCGGCGAGCAATTGAGATTCCTCGAATGATCACGGACTGCCACATCCATATCCAGCCGATGGAGATGTTCAAGCCCCACGCCCTGGAGCTTATGAAAAAAAAGCGGGGGAACTTCGAGCAGATTGCCGAGTTCTGCCGTTCGCCCAAGGCCTTCCTGAAATATCTCGATGCCTGCGGCATCGACCGCGCGGTGCTTATCAACTACGTGGCACCGGAGGTAATCGGCTTCACGAACGGTGTGAATCAGTTCATTGCAGACTATGTTAAAGAGAATCCGAAACGATTGCTTTCCTGCGGCAGCATGCATCCACGGCACACCACGAATGTTCTAGCCGATATGGAGAAGATTCTGCGGCTGGGAATCCGCATGATCAAGATCCATCCACCGCACCAGTTGCTGTTTCCCAATGACTACTTGAACGGCGTGAAGGAACTGGAAATTATTTATCGCGCTGCGGAGGCCAACGGTTTGCCCGTGATGTTTCACACGGGGACATCCATCTTTCCTGGAGCGCGAAACAAATACGGCGATCCTATGTATGTTGACGATGTCGCTGTCGATTTCCCCAAACTGAAAATCTTGCTGGCGCATGGCGGCCGTCCGCTATGGATGCAAACCGCATTTTTTCTAATTCGCCGCCATCCCAATCTTTATCTCGACATCAGCGGCATCCCGCCAGCCACTTTGCTTAGATACTTCCCGCGCCTCGACGAAATCGCCCACAAAACTTTGTTCGGCACAGACTGGCCCGGTCCAGGCGTGCCAGACGTGAAGAAGAATCTGGATGAGTTCCGCGCGTTACCGCTCAATCATGGACTGCAACAACAGATTCTGAGCAAGACGGCGCTGAGCATCTGGCCCGCCTAGCCGATCCTATTTCGGTTTCCATAATCCGATCGTGTTTCCGTCCGGATCCGCAAACCAGGCGAAGGTTCCTGTCGGAATCTCAGCCGGAGGCACAAGCGTCTTGCCACCAAGCGTGCCAGCCTTATCCAGATAACCCTGCACATCGTCTACTTGCACGTAGAAGATCGTGTAATGGCATGGCCAAGAGCTGTAATGTGGCCATGGATGCCGCTGTCCGCGCCTGTATTGATCATGGTTGCCGGCCCCATGGCATTCATGTTCCATCTAAAGAGACCGGAGAAGAAGTCTGCAGCCTTAGTGCTGTTGCGGCAGCCGATTTCGAAGTGAGTCACCGGTTGTCCCATCGCCATCTCCTTTTATGAAATGACGGAGATAATAGCAACCTAGGTTGCGGAGAGAGTATTAAGAAATAAACAAAAGCCCGCGCCGAAACGCGGGCCTGTGATCCAGTTGGCGCCTATTTGCCTGCCCTCGCGGCGCCCTCTTTGATCCCGGAGAGTTCGTCGGCCAAAGCACCGGCGCCGTAGATCTTGCGCAGCGCTTCCTGAATTCCGCGTGAGTCAACGGACACGGCGCGGCTCTGCACGTCGCTATAGGCGAAATTTGCCGACAGCGATTCGATGTTGCCATCGAAAATGATGCCCACTACTTCGCCCTGCTTGTTAACCGTAGGTGAGCCGGAGTTGCCTCCGATGATGTCGGCCGTCGAAACGAAATTCAGCGGAGTCTTCAGATCCAGCTTTGACTTCGCGTTCATCCAGCTTTCCGGCAGATTATACGGAGGCTGATTGTCGTGCTCAGCCGCGTGCTCATAGGCACCGCCCATCATGGTGAAGTATGGTATGTCTTTCCCATTTTCCTTGTAGCCTTTCACCGTCCCATAACTCAGGCGAAGCGTGAAGGTGGCGTCGGGCGGCTGGCTGAAGCCGCTCTGAGCGAAGCGGGCTTTGGCGATGAGCGTTCCATTGAGACGCACCACGGAGTCAATCTTATCGTCAAACTGCTTGCGGACGGCCAAAGCGTCAGGCTCGATCGCCCGCATGGCGACGATCAGCGGGTCGTTGCTCGCCTCGATTGCAGCCGCGCCACCCACGTAAAGTTGTTTGCGCACAGCCACATCGTCCAACTTGGTGCCTTCAATCAGGTATTTTGCCGTGTCAGCCGGGGTCCATGCTGCGTAGTGGGCGGACTCCCAATTGGTCGGGGGCACCCACTTACCCATGACCTTCCGCACGTCGGCATTGTCTTTGCCGAGCGCGGCCTGCATTTCAGTCAGCGAATCCGCCAAAAGAACCGTGTCGAGACTCTTGTAAACCGGCGCCGCCGAGAACAACTGCTGCTCCATGGAGGGCAGCCCGGAATCGCGGAACTCACGCAGACGGTCGCCATTGGGCTTCGGTTTCTCCTCAGCAGCCCGTACCAGCAGACGCGCGATCTGGGGCAGGCCAGAGGCAAATCCCCGCAGACGCTCCAGATAGCTGAGTTGAAAATAGATATCGCGTTGCAGCTGCATGGCCTGCGCAATCTGATCCCAGGGATCGGCCGTGCCTGCATTCTTCGCGTCTGCCTTGTACGCCGCCCGCAGTTTCGCCTCATCGGCAGCTTTGGCGTCCATGATTGATTTATCCATCAGGCCGGCTTCGTATCCGGTGACGGCCTTCTGACCATTTTGCAGACCGAAGATGTCTTCTTTGGCGATGCGGGCATTCTCTTCTGACTGCTTGCTGAAGTCCTGCAGCAGCCCGATGCGGCGTTTCAGCATGGTCAGGACTGAGGGATAGTTCACGTCACGTGTGAACTCCAGCTGAGCTAGCGTCTGCTGACGGCTGGTATTGCCAGGATGGCCGGAAACAAAGACCAACTCGTCATCTTTTACGCCTGCGCGCGACCAGCGCAGGTAGTTGTCGAGGTGCGCGGGGTGGCCCTCCTCATAGACGCGGAAGAAAGTGATGTCAAGATCGTAGCGGGGATAGGTGAAGTTGTCGGGATCGCCACCGAAAAATGCAATGTCAAACTCAGGTGCAAAGACCAGGCGCACATCCGTGTACTTCTTGTATTTATAGAGGTTGTAGACTTGGCCAGAGTAGAAGGTCACCACGTCGCAGCGCAGCCCGGTCGAAGTTGAACAGTCTTTTTCGATCTGTGACATGGCGGCGCGCTGGGCCTGTCCAACATCGGCGGCTGACATTTCGGTTTTGACTCCAGCATTCACCTTGCCAGTGACGTCCTCGATCCCCACCAGTTCGTTCAGTTCCAGATTCGGGCACTTGGCCTCCTCGGCTTGAGTCTTGGCATAGAAGCCGGTCTTGATGTAGTCGTGGCCCTCGCTCGAGAGCTGCTGCACGCACCCCGCGCCCACATGGTGGTTGGTGAAGGTCAGGCCGTCGGCGGAGACAAAGGAACCGGAGCCTCCGTTGTTAAACCGCACCGAAGACAGCCTCACATGATCCAGCCACTGCTGCGTCAATTCAAAGCCGTATTTGGCCTTTATTTTGTCCTTGGGAGCTGCATTGTAAAGCCACATGCCTTCGTCGGCCGAAGCCAGACTGGAAAACAGAAAGGACAGGGCAAGGCAGATCGAAAACAAACGCTTCATCAGGATTCCTCCGGTGGGATGTGAGGCGCGACCACAGGTTCCTCGGCGCGTCACGAACGAACCACCCACTATACGCTGCTGGAGAAGATCGTGGCAAAGGTGCGGCCGCGGCCTGGAGCCCGCTCAAGCACTTCCGCCGATCCATTGAAGCGACCCGGCTGTCTGGAATGCGAGCGTGTTTTGGCGTATAAAAGTAGGTTGCATTCCCCGCGGTCCTCCTCGCGCGGCTCCGGCAACGGTAATCAATCTATTTAAGCGAGAGACTATGTCGAGCGTGACCAGCACTCCGGCCCCCAAAGGACTGGAAGGCATTGTTGCTACCAACTCCAGCATTTGTTACATCGATGGCGACCGCGGCGTTCTTGCCTATCGCGGCATTGACATTCATGAACTGGCTGACCACTCCAGTTTTGAAGAAACCTGCTACCTGCTTTGGTTTGGACGGTTGCCAAAACAAACCGAGCTAAAGGATCTGCGGGAGCGTCTGGCGCAAGAGCGTCACCTCGACCCGGCGATCATCCAGCTTGTGCGCAACGCGCCAAAGACCGCGCTGCCCATGGATGTGCTCCGCACCGCGGTTTCAGCGCTGGCTTTCTACGATGCGGACGAGAAAAATAACGATCACAATGCCAATGTCCGCAAATCCATCCGGCTAACTTCTCAGATCGCGATGATCGTTGCCGCCTATGACAGGATTCGCAAAGGCAAGCCGGTCGTCGACCCTGACCGCTCGCTCTCGCACTCCGCCAATTTCCTGCTGCAGTTGAACGGCACCAAGCCTTCTTCCACGGCCGAACGTGCGCTCGATATCGCGCTGATCCTGCATGCGGACCACGAGCTGAATGCATCCACGTTCGCGGCCCGCGTGACTGCTGCCACCTTGTCGGACATGCATTCGGCAATCACGTCCGCCATCGGCGCGTTGAAGGGACCTTTGCATGGCGGAGCGAATGAGGCGGTTTTCCGCATCCTGGAGTCGATTGACCGGCAGAAGGCGGATCCCGTCGAGCACATTCGCGGGATGCTGGCACAAAAGAAAAAAATCCCCGGCTTTGGCCACCGTGTGTATCACACCGAAGATCCACGGGCCACTCACCTCCGCGTGATGTCGAAAGATCTGGGACGTTCCAGCGGTCAGCCTCAGTGGTATGAGATGTCCGAGAAAATCGAGAGCCTCGTGAAGGCCGAAAAGAAGCTGAACGCCAATGTCGATTTCTACTCGGCTTCCACCTACCACGTTCTGGGCATCGATGAAGATCTGTTTACCCCTGTATTCGCCGTCTCGCGCATCAGTGGCTGGGCAGCGCACGTCATCGAGCAACTCGACGACAACCGCCTCATTCGTCCGCGCGCGGAGTATCTGGGGCCAGACTATCCCAACCCTTACGTCGTGATGGAAAAACGCTAAGCGCCTAGGCGGCCGGTCTGCGGCGATTCCCATGTGGAGACAGCCACCTCGGCTGTCCCGCCGAGCGAAGCGAGGCGACTTCTCGGCAGAGGCAAACCGGGACACTACACGGAGCCTGATTCCTCCAGCCAGCGTGGGGAAAGCAGGTAGAATAGTAGAAGCCATGCCCCGCATTTACCTCGATAATAACGCCACCACGCCGGTTCTGCCGGAAGTGCTCGAGGCCATGCGTCCGTATTTTGGCGAGCATTTTGGCAATGCGTCGTCGATTCATCACCATGGGCAAGAAACCCGTGCTGCGGTGGAGCGGGCGCGCGATTCCGTGGCGTCGTTGCTGGGGTGCATGCCGTCAGAAATCGTCTTCACCAGCGGCGGAACCGAGGGCGACAACCTGGCGATCGCAGGATTGACCGGCGCTGGCGATCACATCATTACTTCGACCATCGAGCACCATGCCGTCCTCCTTCGCTGTAAGCACCTGGAGGAAAACGGTTGCGAAGTTACCTATGTGCCTGTTGATGGCCGCGGGATGGTCGATCCCGATGATGTTCGGCGGGCCCTGCGGCCCAACACAAGTTTAATTTCGATCATGATGGCGAACAACGAAACCGGAGTGTTGCAGCCGGTCGAGGACATAGGGAAAATTGCAGCGGAGGCCGACGTTTATTTTCATACCGATGCGGTGCAGGCCGCGAGTAAGGTGCCGATAGATGTAAAGCGCATCGCCTGTGACGGGCTATCGATTTCTGGTCACAAGATGCATGCGCCGCAGGGTGTGGGCGCGCTCTACGTGCGAAAGGGGACGCAGCTCGAGCCGCTGTTTTACGGCGGTCGGCACGAACGCTCGCGCCGTGCCGGGACGGAGAACGTTCCGGGCATTGTCGGACTGGGAAAGGCTGCGGAGTTGGTGATGCAAGGCTTTGAGCGCGGTGATGACGAGAAAATGTCCGCGTTGCGCGACCGCTTGCAGCAGGGAATTCTCGCTCAGGTGGAAGAAGCCGGCGTGAACGGAGACGGCGCGCCTCGCGTGCCCAACACGTCGAACATTTATTTCGGTCACATTGATGGTGAGTCGATGGTGATTGCGCTCGACCTGAAAGGTCTGGCGGTTTCTACCGGCGCCGCGTGTGCCTCGGGCGCGATTGAACCGTCCCACGTGCTTACGGCGATGGGCCAGCGAAGGGATCAGTCCCATGCCAGCATTCGGTTCAGCCTGGGTAAGCAGAACACCGCGGAAGACATCGACATCGCACTCGCGCTGGTGCCGGAGACGGTAGCGCGGCTGAGGGAGTTGTCGCCGGCATATAGGAAGGTTGCAATCAGCAAATAGCAGTTGGCACTTAGCCGATCGCGATTCGAGGCACTCCGCAGTGCTAATTGCTAATTGCTAACTGCTAACTGCTAATTACTGCATTTGAAGCATGCCCAATCCCAAGACCATCGCCGTAGCCATGTCTGGCGGAGTCGATTCCTCCGCCGTCGCAGCCATGCTGCGCGCCGAGGGACACAACATCATCGGCCTCACCATGCAACTCTGGAACCAGCGCCGCCTGGCCGGGCACGAAGGCATGCCCGAGCAGGTGACGGGCCGCTGCTGTTCGCTCGACGACGTCTATGACGCACGGCGCGTGGCCGAGCACATCGGCATTCCGTATTATGTGGTCAATCATGAAGAGCGCTTCGAGCGCGACGTGGTTCGCCCATTCGTCGCGGAGTATCTCTCGGGACGCACGCCGATCCCGTGCAGCCTATGCAACAATCATTTGAAGTTTGATCAGCTACTCGTCGTCGCTCAGCAGATCGGTGCCGACTGTGTCGCCACCGGCCACTACGCTCGTGTGGACTATGACGACGCTCGCGGACGCTGGTTGCTCAAGCGTCCCGCCGACCGCAGCAAGGATCAGACCTACTTCTTATTCGGCCTGACGCAAGAGCAGCTCAGCCGCACGCTCTTTCCGCTCGGAGGCATGACCAAGCCCGAGGTTCGCGAGTTGGCTCGCAAGCAGGGACTAGCCCTGGCCGAAAAGCCCGATTCACAGGAGATCTGCTTCGTCCCCGGCGGTGATTACAAGCGCTTCATCGATGCGTACCTCGCCGAGAGCGGCGAGTCTTTACCTGACACCGCAGGAGAGTTGGTGACCGCGAACGGGGAAGTGATCGGTGAGCACGGCGGCATTCACAACTTCACCGTCGGCCAGCGCAAGGGCCTGGGAGTGGCGACCGGGTCGCCGCTCTATGTAATTCAAATCAACGGTGCCGACAGGCAGGTGGTCGTCGGCAACGATGAGCATCTCTATTCGCGAACGCTGCGTGCTCGGCGCGTCAATCTCATTTCTGTGCAGGATCTGCGCGAGCCCATGCGTGTCTCCGTGAAGATTCGCCACCGCCACGAGCCCGCTCCAGCAGTGCTAGAGAAGGTTGCCGCTGATGAGATTCTCGTCACCTTCGATCAGCCGCAGCGCGCCATCACTCCCGGCCAGGCTGCCGTTTTTTACGATGAAGACATCGTTGTCGGAGGCGCTTGGATCGCCTAGATCTGGTTACGCGCGACTGGGCCACAGCTCCGATAAAACGAGCGCCACCGCGATTCCCAGCGACACTTCTACAAAGCGATGCGCAGCTACGATCCATGCCGGACGCGTGTGCGCGATCAACAAAATGATGCTCAGCGTAATCGCGGCAAAGCGGTAGGCCCAGCGAAATCGGAGAAGTGCGCACAGCAATCCGCACAAGAAAATTCCGGCCGCGTACACCAGCGCGCTGGAGGGAAAAAATGTTGCGATCAACGCTCCCAACACGGCGCCCAACGCCGTTCCGGCAAAGCGCTGCCAGGCCAGGGTTCTCGGATCGATGGTTGACTGAATAATGACGATGGCGGAAATCGGCGCCCAGTAAAACTCCGGAAGCTTCAGAAGGCGAGCCAGCACCAGAGAAGCCACCGCCGCTATCGTAGTCCGTACGGCGTCCAGTAGGGTGTCAAGCGTCAGCTTGTTGGTATTTGCCATGGTCCAAGCGGTCGGGGGCACCTTCACCACTTTACGATGGACTCGGCGTCCCAAAGGGCTTCGATGGAGAGGACTCGCCGAGGGAAGAGACACTTAGGGATGAATCAGTGCCATCGCGCAGGCAATCAACGAACGGAGTTCCCGACGCTTTCAGCCTCTGCTCCAAACGCTCGGTGCAATCGCAGTCGCCGCATGCCCACGATTCACTTCCATTTTCGTCGCGACACTTGCGGCGGTCGTGAGCGTCCTGCACCTTCGTGAGATCAAGATATTCTTCCCAGAAAGGCCGTTCTTCCTGTAGCGGAGTGGGGCAGTAGCAGACTTCTACCCAGCGGACTGTCTGGTCGGCGCAGAGCCGCGCCTCCTCCATGTTGCGCACATATTCACCTTCTGCGACCGAGCCCTGGCCGAGTGTCTGCTTCTCAATGGCTTGCAGGAGGTCGCCTTCGCGGCCGGGTTTAACACGGGCTCGAACCAGATAACGCATGGCAGGAAGTTGTTGATCGCGATTGTTGAGCGAACGGCCAGACCGGGTAGAGATGACTTGGTTCCTAAATCAGCAATCGGAAATCAAGAATCCTCAATCTCAGATGAACATCTCGTCCTGCGGCACAGGCCGCCGCGCTTCGCGGTTGCTGCCGTTTCTGCGACCGCGCCCACCCATTAGGAACTCAATGCCAGCCGTAACGCCCTGAATCAAGCCGGAGAACTGACGCACCGGCGAGACCACAGTCTGGTGAACCATGTCAGATGTTTCTTCTACACGGTCAAGGGTGCGGCTGAGCAATTCGTCGGCGCGAATGACTTGCAGGCGCGCGCGATCCACCGCATCACTCACCGTTGCATCCACGCGTTCCACCTGGGAACGCACAGAGTGCGTCGTCTCCGTCAGATTGTCGGCAATCACCGTAAGTTTGGGGCGAAGCTCGGTCAGTATCGCCTGTGCAGTTTCCAGCGTAGGCAGAGCCTTGGTCTTGACTTCGACAGCCAGCGCCTCCATGCGGGCGCTGCTCTTGCGCATGGCGAGATACAAAGCCGCAAGAATGCCTGCCTGCAGCAGCACGGCCGCGGCCGTCACGGCGATGAACACCATGGTAAGGTTTTCCATAAAGCAAAGCCCGCTCTCCCCAGCCGAACGGCCCGCTCCAAGAGGATTACAGGTTCTTGGGCGCCGCCGTCTCCGTCGTAGCCTCTTGATAGGCCTGTCTGCCGGCTTCGTACGCAGCGCGGAACTGATCCTTTTGCTGATTCACAACGTCGCGGCCACGGTCGACCCAATCTGAAGCCTGGCTGCGGGCTTCCCGCGCACGCGTGCGCATGTAGTCGCGCCCTTCTTCCGCCCGAGCGCGAAGAACGTCTCGCGTCTCGCTTCCCGAACGGGGAGCGTATAGAACTCCAACCAACGCGCCCAGTCCTATCCCGGCCAGGAACCAACCGAAACTATTACTGTTGCTGTTATCCGACATCGCAGACACCTCCCGGCTATAAGTGCCGATGATTGGATGTTAGCACCCACATGAGGGAAATACAATTACGGCAAAACCTTTACGCAGGCGTCCGGGACAGCGCAACTTCGCCGTAAATTCAGATTACTTCTGCGTCGGGGGATTTGCCGGGGCTGGCGCAGGAACCGGCGTCGGCATTGCTGGCGCGGTCTTAGCAGGAGCAGATTTCACGCCCTGCAATACGGAGCTAGGTCCGCCGTGCTTGATGGCATTAATGGAGAGCGTCACCGACGTCAACATGAATAGAACCGCCGAAATCGTCGTCGCCCTGGAGAGCGTAGTGGCCGCGCCGCGCGGACCAAACGCGGCCTGACTGCCCTGGCCGCCGAAGGCCGCCGAAATGTCTCCAGCCTTACCGCTTTGCAACAGAACAACGATAATCAGGAACAGACAAACGATTACGTGAACAGTGGTGACAAAGATGATGAGCATGGAATCCAGGGTCCTAAATTCTTCAGAATGAATGCAATGGTGCGGAAGGGGGGATTTGAACCCCCACGCCTTTCGGCGCCACCCCCTCAAGATGGTGTGTCTGCCAGTTCCACCACTTCCGCACAGATGTGAACCAACACCACAGGGCGTTTCCGATTATAGCAGAAGGAATTTGTGCCGCATTGTTACGCGGCCGGCCGCAGTGTGTCAGTTTCCAGAACGGTGCATGTGAGCAATGCTCATGTGGCGACAGCCGCCTCGGCTGTCCGCCGAGAGTAGCGAGGCGGCTTCTTCTCAGAGGCCGCCAGACTACCCGACTCTGCCGCGCAAACTTATCGGCCGACATCCTAATCCCCAGACGGCAGCAGCATCTCCTCGGGGCCGATGTGTACGGGAATAGGCGGACGGCTCAACCGAGACTTGGCCGCGGCCTCGCGAATGTGTTCCGGTTCGATCGGCGGCTTTACTCCGCTGAACTGTTCGGCTTCCGTGGATCCAGCAAGCGCCATGGTCGATGCCAGTCCACCGCTGATCACCTGCTGCACCTGATCGAAGTATCCCGTGCCCACGAAGCGCTGGTGCTTGACCGCCTGGTATCCGTGCTTCTTTTCACTGGCAAATTCCTTCTCTTGCAGCGCTGAGTAAGCAGCCATTCCCGTTTCTTTGTAATGACGCGCCAGCTCAAACATGCTTAGGTTCAAAGCGTGGAAGCCCGCCAGGGTCACGAACTGAAACTTGTATCCCATGCCGGCCAACTCGGTCTGAAAGCGAGCGATGGTTTCTTCGTCGAGCTTCTTGCGCCAATTGAAACTAGGGGAACAGTTATAAGCGAGCATCTTCTCCGGATGTTTTGCGTGGATGGCCTCGGCGAATTGCCGCGCTTCTTCCAGATCAGGATGCGAAGTCTCGCACCACAGAAGATCCGCATAGGGCGCATAGGCGAGGCCGCGCGCAATTGCGGACTCAATCCCGCCCCGGATGTGGAAGAACCCTTCCGGCGTTCGTTCACCAGTGCAGAAGGCGCGGTCGCGCGCGTCGATGTCGCTGGTCAACAGATTCGCGCTGTCGGCGTCGGTGCGCGCCATGACCAGCGTAGGTACGCCCATCACATCGGCTGCCAGCCGGGCAGCTACGAGCTTTTGAATGGCCTCGGTAGTCGAAACCAATACTTTCCCGCCGAGATGCCCGCACTTTTTCGCCGACGAAAGCTGATCCTCAAAGTGTACGCAAGCCGCGCCCGCCTCGATCATGCCCTTCATCAGCTCGAACGCATTCAGTGTTCCGCCGAACCCAGCTTCCGCATCGGCCACCAGCGGCGCAAACCAGGTTTGGCCGGCAGCCACTTTCCCCTCCGCATGATGAACCTGATCGGCCCTCTGCAACGCACTGTTAATGCGTCGGCAAAGGTTGGGCACGCTATCTGCCGGATACAGGCTCTGGTCGGGATACATCTGCCCCGCATTGTTGGCATCCGCCGCCACCTGCCATCCGCTCACGTAGATCGCCTTCAGCCCCGCCTGTACCTGCTGTACCGCCTGGTTGCCGGTCATTGCACCCAGCGAGTTGACGTAAGGCTCGGTCTGCAATAAATCCCAAAGCCGCTCCGCTCCCAGGCGAGCCAGCGTGTGCTCAATCTGCACCGATCCGCGTAGCCGCAAAACATCTTCCGCCGTATAGGGACGCTCGATGCCCTTCCATCGTGGATTGTTCTGCCAGTCATATTTCAGGCAATCCTGCGCAAGCGCGTATTGTGCCGTCTTCTCTTCTGCGCTCATCTTTTCTTTGCTCATCTTTTCTGTGGTCATCAACTGGGAGTGGGTCAGTTTCCGGGTTCTGTTTTCCTTGGCGGGCATCGTGTTTCTCCAGGCTTTGCTTTATTTAGTGTGTTCACTATACTGAACAGCAATTCATCATACTGGCGAAGCCTATGTCAGAGCCACTCCAGGGTCAAGGCGATTGTTCAATAAGCTGAACATACATTCATTTAATTGGCCAACTACAGTTTTTTGCGGTATCTTGGTAGGGATATGCCAGCCTCGCCCGATTCACCATCCGCCGCAGTGGAACGCGCTTTGGCCATGCTGGAAGCCGCCGCTCAAGAGCCCGATGGCCTGAGCAATGCAGAAATCAGCCGCAAGCTCAACATTCCAAAGAGTTCCGCCAGCTACATCCTGCGCACGCTGGAGACTCAGGGCTATTTGACTCGCGATGCTGACTCGGGAAAGTACCGTGTAGGTCTGAAGATCCTAAATCTTAGTCGGGGAGCGCTCGGCGGACGGGATGTTCGCGGAGTCGCCCTGCCCATCATGCGCCACCTCACGCACCAGACCGGCCTCACCTGTCACCTGGCTGTATTGGATGGACCGGAAGCCGTCTACATCGAGAAAGTTGAGCCCGAGGGTTTTATCCGGATGGATACCTGGGTCGGACGCCGCATGCGGGTGCACGCCACCAGCGTCGGCAAGGCGATCGTTGCCTATATTCCGCAAGAGCAACTGGAAGCGATCCTGCGCAAGAGCGGGATGGAGAAGCGCACGCCGAAAACCATGACGACGGTGCCGCGTCTGCTCAAAGAGCTGGAAAAGGTGCGCACGCAGGGCTATGCCGTTGACGATGAGGAGAACAATCTGGGCGCGCGCTGCCTGGGCGCTCCGATTTTTGATGAGCGCGGATCCATCGAAGCCGCCCTGGGCTTGAGTGGCACAACGCAGCAGGTCAGTCCGCACACCATGCCCCGAATTCTGGAAGCGCTCAAGGACGCGGCCCGTCACATCTCCATGGGCATGGGATACCGTCCCCCGCAACGTCGGGCCAGCGGCGACTAGCCCGTTTTGGAGAGGTTGCCTCAGTGGCTAAAGCCACATCTTTCCTGGTCTTGAATGGTACGACTGAACGTCGGGGCCTTCCCGAGCACATGCGAGACGGCATCTTGTCTATGCGGATTCTCTGCACTCCTCCGCCATGTTCACAGTGGCGCTGGCCGCGGGCCGCCCCAGCGGCACCAACTCGATCCCTTGGCTACGCTCCTGCACCAGCGCCCAAACTGCCGCGCACTGATCGCACAGCCAATACCGCTCCACGCGTCGGGGCTGTAGCCGCATCGGAGCAGAGGTCGAGGCCGGCGGATTTCCTGGCTTGGCCACACATTCCGTCTCCACCAGGAATAGCTTGCCCTGGCGCAACCGAAGAAACGGCCTCGAACATTGCGAATTCGCACAGCGGCTCAGCATCGTGCCCTCCACCAGGCGGCTCTCTTCTGTCTCGGTCTTCCATCGGCCGGACTTTGGTCTCGAGACTCGCACGAGCTGCCAGATTGCAAGGCATATGCACTTGAGATTCCAGACTCGCCGAAGGTTCTTCACCTCCGATTGCTTGAAATCATCACCACTTCCTGCCCCAGCATCGCCTATCCGTGCCGACTCATCGGCACTTGCCGAACCATCGTCTTACGCCCTCAGTGCACCATCGCCCCCGTCACGGCCACCACTACTCCTATCACGCTCAGCACAATCCCCAGGTGCCAGAAGATTCGCCGTCCGGATAGCAGAGTGATCGAGGTAATGACCAGCCCGATCTCGAGGAAGACTTCTGCCAGATCATACCGGTCGGCGCGGCGCGTTTCCACGGCAACCTCGCGATCCAGGTCGCGCGCCTTTTCTTGAATCTCGTCTTTGTCGTGCTTGTAGCGTTCCGCCTCCTGCCCATACTTCTCGTGGATCTTGGCCATTGCGGCGGCATCGGTGCTGGCCACTACAGCGGCCATATCAGCGAACAGCACGTCTTCATGCTCCCGGATATTCTTTGCCTGGTAATAGGCCCACTGATCGGAGGCCTTCGCCTGCATGATGACTTCCTCCGTGTGCGCCCGGTGCCCAAGCAGCGATACCACCGCTACGCATACCGCCAGGACGGCCATAGTCAGCGACACGGCCGCCAGAGAACGGTCCTCTCGGGCTTTTTCCGCATGCTCCTGCAGTTCCTGAAGCTCATCGGCACTCATGAATCCTCCAAAAGCAGTGGCTGGTGGTCAGTGGCCAGTTTTGTGTTTAGGATATTCGACTTTCTCATCAACCATCGAGTTGCCGGGTGCCACCTCAGCAAGATGCCCGGTGGCAGCACTCGATACTACGGATTCCGACCCACCCAGGCAAGCAGCAACTCGGGCCTCAAAGAAAATAACGTAATATCAGCACAAGAAACTGACCACTGACCACTAACCACTGACCACTGACCACTGACCACTGCCTTCACTCCCCCATCACTTTCACAATCACTCGCTTGTCGCGTTGGCCGTCGAACTCGGCATAGAAAATTCGCTGCCACGTCCCCAAATCAAGCTTGCCGGCTGTAATGGGCACGATGACCTCATGATGGATCAGCAACGCCTTTAGATGTGAATCACCGTTGTCTTCGCCGGTGTCATGGTGCTTGTAGTTCCTGCGAAACGGAGCCAGATGTTCCAGCCACTGATCGATGTCTTCGATTAGACCGCTCTCATTGTCGTTCACATATACGCCCGCCGTAATGTGCATGGCCGAGACCAGCACCATCCCCTCTTGCACTCCGCTCTTGCGCACGATTTCTTCGATCTGGGGCGTGAGGTGCACATATGCTCGATGCGTTTTGGTATGGAATTTTAAGTATTCGGTAAGTGTTTTCATTGCACAACTCCTGAGTGGAAGATTCTACCCAACTCTCGCCGTCAGCAGACCACGGCGGTCTTTACCCGACAGTACCCATCCGATTCCTACAGAAGAATCAGAATCCGCCGAAGGTGACTGTAGGGGCGTGCAGCAAGGTTGCAGTCCGAAGTCTGAAGTCTGCACATAAGGAAGCTCTCGGGAGGCTGCATGAGTGTCGCAAAAACGGCCAGGGTCACACCTTCGCCTCGCCGTCCCTTGCCTGCAGCAACACGCCGTACTCCGGCCAGTTCATGGTTAGTATTATTCCTCTTATTTGCGCTACCGGCATCCGCCCAGCAACCAGGAAAGGATCTCGGCGACGCCAGCCTCGAAGAGCTGGGGAAGATTCAGGTTTACGGCGCGTCGAAGCACTTGCAGAGCACCAGCGACGCGCCCTCGTCAGTAACGATAATCACAGCCGACGAGATCCAGAAATTTGGTTATCGCAGTCTCGCCGATATCCTGGAGAGCGTGCGCGGGTTCTACATCAACTACGACCGCGATTACACTTTCGTTGGAGTGCGCGGTTTCTACATCAACTACGACCGCGATTACACTTTCGTTGGAGTGCGCGGTTTCGGACGCTTGGGAAGCTGGAACAGCAGCTTCCTGCTGTTGATCGATGGTCACCGGATCAATGATAACGTTCTTGGCGACGGATTAATTGGTCCAGAGTTTCTGATTGATCTGGATCTGCTCGATCGCGTGGAAATCATCCGCGGGCCCAGTTCTTCGCTGTACGGTGCCCAGGCCTTTCTCGCTGTGATCAATGTTATTACCCGTAAGCCAGTGCAACTGAAGGGCGTGGAATTCTCCTTTGCGCCAGGCAGTTTTGGAACTTATCAGGGAAGGGCCAGTGATGGCGGCCAGCACAAGGGGATCGACATCTTGCTCTCTGGCACCTTCTATAACAGCCGGGGGCCAGCTCTATTTTTTCCCGAATTCGACAGCCCAGCCACGAATTACGGAATAACGCGAAACACGGACTACGAAAGCTTTCAGCACATCCTGGCCGTGATCGGTTTTCGTGGATTCACCCTGCAAGGCTTGTTCAGCGCGCGCGATAAGGGAGTGCCCACGGGATACTTCGGCGCGGTGTTCAATGATCCTCGCACTCTCAATCTCGACTACCACCAATACGTCGATCTCGGCTACAAGCATTCGGTTAGCGAGAAGTGGGATCTGACGGCTCGGACGTCTTATGACCAAAGCCGCCTGCAAATTCCGCGGAAACTGGTGGGATGGCGAAGCAAAACTGAGCGGAATCCTGCTCGATAAACACAGAATCACAGTCGGCACCGAGGTCACGGATAACTTACGCCAGGATCAGGGAAATCTCTTCGAAAATGTCTTTACGCCGGACCCTGAAAGTTCGCTAATCTGGGCGCTCTACGGGCAGGACGAGTTCGCCATCACTCACAGCCTGATCTTGAGCGCCGGCATTCGCTACGATCATTATTCCGATTTTGGCGGGACTAGCAATCCGCGCCTGGGGCTGATCTACCATCTCTTCCACCCAACCGCGCTGAAGTTGCTATACGGTACGGCCTTTCGTGCACCCGAACCCTATGAACTCGCGCCCGACTTCGGGTCCTTCTACAACGACAATCTGCATCTCGGGCCGGAAAAAATACGCACTCTCGAAGGGGTTGTGGAGCAGGGACTCGGACCACATTTCACATTATCGGGCAACGCTTTCCGCAACTGGATCGACGATTTGATCTCGCTACAGACTCAGAGCCATGGTCAGTCGGCGTATGAGAACTCCCTCAAAGCCGTTGCCACCGGCGTAGAAGTCGAGTTGGACGGCCACGTAGCCGATGGTCTGCAAGGCAGGGCCAGCTACAGTTATGTGGACGCCGAACAGCCCGTAACCCATCAGACTCTTACCAACTCTCCGTAGCACCTGGGGAAGTTCGACCTGAGCTACCCCGTAGTGCGGCAGCGCCTATTCGCCAGCTTGGACGCTCAGCACACAAGTTCCGCTCAAACTTTGGCAGGAAACACCATCAGTGGATTCTCCGTCGCCAATGTTACTTTGCTGGGACACACCATGGGCAAGCACCTGGACCTATCCGCCAGCGTTTACAACGTCTTCAACCAAAAAATATTTTGACGCCGGCCGGCCGGAGGATCCAGAAAATGCTATTCAACAGGACGGCCGAAGCTTCCGCATCAAAATCGCAGGCAGGTTTTGAAGCTCAGGATGCTCTTCACGGCAAAAGACGAATCGTTGTGTTGGCGACCAGCGCTCCGTGCCGCCCTGAGGATTTGTCTTGCCCTCTTGGTGCTTCGCCTTCTGGCGCTGGGGCAGCCGCAGGACGCGTCGGAGGACCAGGTCAAAGCCGCGTATCTTTTCAATTTCGCCAAACTGGCCGAGTGGCCTGGCACGGCGTTGCCTGACGGTCCGTCGCCTCTGGTGATCGGAGTTAGCGGCGGGGATGGAGACTTTCTTGATGTCTTGAAGGCCGTTGTCGCCGGAAAAATCATCGGAACCCACCTCTTGGTAGTCAAACCTGTAAGTTCTGAAAGCGACATGAAATCATGCCAGATTGTTTTCTTTCGCGCGTCCGAGAAGAAGCGCACCCGGGCCGCAATCGAGAGCTTGAGGCACACAGGCATGCTTTTAGTCGGTGAGGACGAGTCCTTTCTTGGGCAAGGCGGCATGATCAATCTGGTTAGGGAACACGGGCGCATTCATTTTGAAGTCAATCCTGACGCGCTGGACCGTTCTGAAATACATTTCAGTTCGAAAATTCTTGCTCTGGCCAAGACGGGCTACGGAAATCCCCCCACCGTGATGACTGATTCGTCCTCAACGGTCGAAGCGGGGAGGCGTCTGGAGCGCAGCGTCCCCCGCAGTATCCCGCCATCGCGGCCCGGCTGAAGTTGACGGGAACAGTGCAGGTGCAGGCGCTGGTGAAGCCGGATGGAACGGTGAAGAAAGTGAAGATCCTCGGCGGTCACCCGATGCTCGCCGCCGCCGTGGCAAGCGCGGTCATGCAGTGGAAGTTTCAGCCCGCGCCCAGGGAAACCGCTGGAAGCAGTAAAGTTCACCTTCGGCCCGCGATGACGGCTGGCCGGAAGCGGAATCTTAGCTTCCTGCAGCGGTCTCTTCGTTTGGCTTGCATTGGTGTCGCGCGAATTGAAGCTTGAGGTTTTCCGCGGCTCCGCCCACGCGTTTCAGCACCTCAAGTGGAACTCTGAACTCGCGGTCGCACACCGTGTAGACCGCAATCGCCGGAGTAGTTCCGAGCCACTTGAGCACCCGTAGATTGCGTTTAGGCATGGCGCATGGCGTACTCTGCGGCCTACCGCATGGTCTCTTCAATCTCAGAAATCCAGTCGGGACGCTTCAACACTTCCCTCGGCTTGGGACCATCGGCCGCGCCCACAATGCCGTCGTGCTCCATCAGATCGATCAGGTGCGCCGCGCGCCCGTAACCAATGCGCAGCCGCCGTTGCAGCAGGGAAGTGGAGGCCTTGCCAAACTCAATCACCAACTTCACCGCGTCCTGATATAGAGGATCATCCTCGCCGCCATCTTCCGATCCCTCACCGCCGCCACTGCCGACACCGCCCTCGCGTTCATCCTTCGGAGCTTCGAGGAATTGTTGCTGATATTCCGCCGAGCCTTGCGCCTTCCAGAATTCAACCACTGCCGAGATCTCTTTTTCCGTGACCAGCGGCGCATGCAGCCGATGCACTCGCGCCGATCCCGACGGCAGGTAGAGCATGTCGCCCTTACCCAGCAGCGCTTCCGCTCCGTTGGCGTCAAGAATGGTTCGCGAATCCACTTTGGTCGCGACGCGGAAAGAAATGCGCGCCGGAAAGTTCGCCTTGATCAATCCCGTAATCACATCCACTGACGGACGCTGAGTAGCCAGCACCAGGTGAATGCCCACCGCTCGCGCCATCTGCGCCAGGCGCGTAATCGATTCCTCCACGTTCGACGAATCGAGCATCATTAGATCAGCCAATTCGTCGATGATGATCACGATGTAAGGGATCGGTTTGTCGTCGGAATCTTCCTCAAACAGACTCGGCGTGCCGCCGTTATCGAACAGGCGGTTATACTGGTCGATATTCCTCACGCCCTTGGCCGCCAGCAGCTTCAGCCGGCGCTCCATCTCGCGCACGGCGTTGCGCAGCGCGTTCGCCGCGAGCTTTGGTTCGGTGATGATCGGCGTATACAGATGCGGGACGCCTTCGTAGTTGCCCAACTCCAGCCGCTTCGGATCCACCAGAATCAGCCGTACCTGGTCCGGAGTCGCCTTGTACAGAATCGACATGATGAAAGCATTGATGGCCACGCTCTTGCCCGAACCCGTCGAGCCTGCAATCAGCAAGTGCGGCATACCATTGAGATCGGCAGTAACGATGCGTCCGTTGATGTCCTTGCCCAGCGCCATCGTCAGCTTCGATTTCGAGCCCATGAATTCCTGCGACTCAATGTTCTCCCGCAGCCAGATAATTTCGCGCTGGCGGTTCGGCACCTGAATGCCCACGGTCGACTTGCCCGCCATGCGCTCGATCAGAATGCTCTCAGCCTTCAGCGCCAAACAAAGATCGTCGGTGAGGTTCGTGATGCGGCTGTACTTGATTCCAGCATCGGGCTTGAACTCGAACGTAGTGACCACCGGCCCAGGATTGATCTGCGTGATCTGTCCATGCACGTCGAACTCGGCATACTTTTCGGTGAGCACCTGCGCCAGCAGTTTCAGTTCATCGGCATCCACCACCTGCTGCTCATCGGGACGCTGCAGCAAACTGCTCGAAGGCAGCTTGTACCCACCCGCAATCCGAGGCATCGTAGTCCTCGGCTTGTGATCGCTGTCGGCACGCTCGGTGACTTCGGGGTCTCCCGTCATACCAGGTGAAGGGTCCCCTGTCATGCTGAGCGCAGAATGAGATCGCGAAGCGGCCTCATTCGGAGTCGAAGCATCCCTACGCCCGGATTCGACGTCGGCAAGAGACTCACGAAGAATTCCGCCGGTTGAAGCTCTTCCGTCGGCAGGCTCGAGCATGCACTCGATGCCCGTTCGGCGTGGCTCTTGCGCGCGCACCGCCGCTTGGTCCGCCTGCCGCGATGGGATCAACTGCGTCTTCACCACCGGTTTCGAAATCCGGCGCTTGTCCAGTTCCTTCTGTTGCTGCCGTTTTCTGCGCTCTTCCTGCCAATCCTGGTAGCGGTTCCACAGCGCGGTCACAAATGCAAACCGCGTTGGCGCCCACACTTGAATTGCCGAGAACGAGAATGCTGTCGAGAGATAGAGTGCCACTGCCAGCACGCTGGCGCACACAATATAGGCGCCCGCCACGTTTAGGTAGTGGATCAGAAGATCGCCCACCACCCTTCCCACCAGTCCCTCGATCGGCATCGCGTTCATCCAGCGCGAATGCCCCGGCAGAAGCGCCAGCAAAGCAGGGACGAAAATCACCAGCCAGACTCCGCCCAGGCTCTTCGCCACCGGAGACTGAATCTTCCGGGAAGCAAACCAGCGGATTCCAAGCAGCGCAGGAAACACCGGCAGCAGAAATGCACCGATTCCAAAAAACTGCAACGCGATGTCCGAGATGAGCGCTCCGACCACTCCGATCCAGTTGCGCGCGGCGTGAGTCCCGGTCAGCACCGAGGCGCTGTTCAGCGAAGGATCAAGCGGCGAATACGATGCGAGCGCGAGGAAGAGGAGGAGCGCGGAGACGCACAACAGGAACCCGATCAGCTCATTCAGCCGCCGGTTGCCCGTGGGGACAAAGATGCTTGCCAGAAAACGCATGTGGGCCGTTGTTCCCACGGATGCAAAAAAATCCGTGGCGCAAATCGGCCAGAGCGCAATCATTATTACAAGAACCGCGCCGCGCGGCAATGAAGGAATTGGGGAGGGGTGTTGAGTTGGCTTCCTCAATCCCACGAAGAGAGCATCGCTTTGTGGTAGTATGTTAGCGGTATGAAAGAGAAGACATCCATCACACTCTCTAGGGAAATACTGACGGGCATCGATCGCATGGCAGGATCGAAGCAATCGCGTTCGGCATTTATCGAAGCGGTGCTGGCTCGGTACCTGCGCCAACAGGCCAGGGCGCAGGTTGAAGCCCGCGATCTCGAACTCATCAATAAGGCCGCGGATGAACTGAATGAGGAAGTGGAGGACATCCTCCGCTATCAGCAGACTTAGACGGAGTCAACGGGCCGATGAGACGGGGCGAAATCTATCGCGTTCATCATCCCAGCGACGATCCCAAACTCTATCGCTGTTTCGTGGTCGTAAGCCGCCAGACCCTGATCGATTCCAAATTTCCCACCGTCATCTGCGCACCCATCCTGACTCGCGGCCACGGATTCTCTACTCAGGTCACGGTCGGCATCGACCAAGGCTTGAAGCACGAAAGCTGGATCCTCTGCGATAATCTGGTGAGTCTCCGCAAGGTACAACTGGCCCGCTTCGTCGGTTCCCTGACGCCCTCAAACCTTGAGGAATTGGGTCGTGCCCTCAAAATGGCTCTCGCCCTGGAATAGGCTGGTTCAGCTACGGAATCCGATGCCGGTTGGGGTGCCCCATTTCTCGCTTCCTTTGCGAGAAGTGGGATTCTCCGACCCAAAATTGGGCAAGGGTGAGCCAGCACCTCCTGGGACGAAGCTCGCATGCTATAAAGTGAGGATTATCAGCGATCCCAATTTCATGTTTCGCCCCGGCGACAACATCGACGGAAAATTTCGGGTCGATGGTCTTTGCAGCGAAAGCGAAGCCGCGCCGCACACCGAGAAGGCGCGCGCCCTACAGCTGGCTATCAAGGCAGCCGACTACATGAACCGATTTGCGGCCATGGATACTTGCCGGGCAATAATAACTGCCATGCATGACGAAGGCCTCGGTCTTCAGGTAGCTCGATCCTTCTTGAACTCCGAGATACGTTCATCTCCGGCATTGAGCCCAGCGAATGTCGCAGCAACGCGATTGCGACGGCGATCCGCCAGATTCAACAGCAGCAGGGGGCGGCGCAGCCTGGAGGCCCTACAAACCCAATCGACGCTCAACTCAGCGGGGTTTTCTGCGGAGTCACAACCTTGGAACGCAAGAAATATTCACAGCCCATCCATGTGACATCCAACCTTGCGTCTCACCGAAAACTCATTCCATAATTGCCCAAGCAAAGGCAGTAATTCGGCGCAAGCAAAGAGGACACTCTCGGTCGAAAAATCGGCCCGCAAGTCGTTTATTCTCCGGATTTTGACCGCTAAGTCCTTTGCCCTGCGGATTTTGCGGGGAAAAACTTGCTAACGTGATGATTCCAAGGATTGAGGGGTAGGGGGGGTGGCTTTGCCTAACAATACCCGAAAAACGCTGAATTGTTGGGCAGAATCAGGAGTTTTTGGGCAGAGTTGGGGGGGGTGCAATTCTTTGCGCCATCCGTCTGCTTTGTCCTATTTGGGTAAATTATTGAGTATTCGGCTCATTCCGCCATCCTCTGTGGTAACGTGTCTCGTCTCACTTTGGGGTTTACAATAATGAAATGAGGCGTGATCCCTCAAATTTGCCTCACGAGCTGGAATGGCTAGTCCTGTCACAATTACCACGCGGCTCGGGACACCGATATTTGTGGAGACCATTCCGCATGAGCCGACGAAACGAAAAGATGCTTACGTCGCGGTTTTTAGCAGGAAGTTTCCCCGAAATATTCTTAGGGTTGCAACAACGTCGGCGTACAACTGCATCGGAATGTTATTTGCTTGCCGAAGGGGGTTTGTTGAGGACACCGACATCTATCCCATACTCAAGGATGACGGATTTCGGCCAATACGACCTGATGAACAGGTTCAGGCTGGGGACATCGTTATTTGGGGTGCGACTGGAAATGCGGAGCATGTGGGTTTAGTGATAGCGATTGAGGACCAGGGCATTCGAGTTCCTCTCGTCCTTAGCAAGTGGGGGCCGGGTCCAGAATATATTCATTTAGTTCACGACACGCCGTGCTTGTACGCGTTTTCATATTATACGGAGAGGCCATGACAGAGATTATTAACAGTTTTGAAGAAGTGAAGAAGGAGCTGGAATCTGATGAGTTTTATTGCGATATTGGCTTTGCGAGTACAGTACCGGCACTCGAAAATCGTCTAGGCGAGAACATCGCTACGCACAATCTTATTCGCTTGATACGGACAGACCCCGAGATCGTCGAAGATGTGGCAAATTATGCTCTTGAGATTGCTCGGGGAGTCAACGGGGACACCCGAAGCGAGAATGACGCGGCTTTGTGTGCATGTCTCATGGCTCTGATTTCAGCCGCCGATTCTTCAAAGACGGATGAGTTGCTGTTTTTTTTAAATTCAACGAACGAATTGGGTTTGTGGTGGGCACAGCAATTGGCTCAGCGTTTAACAGAGACCAAGAGTTCAACCTGGATTGATTACGCCCCAACAGCTAGTCTGCTGTCCCTTGGTGTGAACACTAGCTTTAACTTAGCAGACCTTGTAGTTGCGTGAAAAGTGCAACCAAATGCCTCATTTACTTCTGTTCGTGCCGTGCCAGGTCGCAGTAATCGATCAAGCGACAAACGGTCTGAGCGTTGTGAACATAATCGAATCTATCGGGATGGCTCAAATCCCCGGCCCGGCCGGCGGATTTTTTATCATAACCTGGTGGTCCAGGCATGCGGATGAAGCGAATGCCGCCATGTACCAGAGAATAGAACTGCGGAACGAAACAAATGTGCTGTACTCACAAATCGAGACTCAGTTCATTTTTGAAAGGGCTGCGCACCGGGTTATAAATCAGCTTCCTATTTTCCAAATCAATGGTCCTGGGCGCTATGAATTTCGCGTATTTGTTGGGCGTCAGGGTCGCGATCTGCCTGATCGGCCCGTCGCGATTTTCCCGGTAACGATTGGCCGAATAGGGCTTCCTCCTGTTGTGCAAAACGGTCCCGCTCAAGTGCACTAATTGACAGGTCCAGCTTTCCAGAACACGGCTTTGCCCATAACCCCTGTTTTACGCTAGGTTTCGGGCAAGAGTAGGAGTTTTGGGCAGAACGCAAAGCACATCCGACTTGCATCAGTAGGCTCTAAGTTCCACGATGTCGCTCCGAGTAGTCAAGCGCACCGACGCTTTGTAGTCAGCGGTTACAAGTCGCGCGCTTAACTTTTCGGCCAGCGCAACATAGAGCGCGTCGTAAAAACTGACTCCATGCGCATTTACGATGAACAATGCGCGTTCAAGCTCCCTGTCCCCGAGACGTTTCTGTTTTAGTTTTCCTTTGAACCACGAGTCCCTGAAGACGAGCTTCGAGCGCATTTCACTTGCCGCGAGCGCGGGGGAACCCTTAAACGGCGGATTTCGGCAGAGTACACTTAGAACCTCAATGACGGCATACCGTGGGATGTAAGCTTTAATCCGCTTAGCTTCAATGTCTTGCTTCACCCGCGCAGCGAGCGACGCTTCCGCCTCAAGCGTAAAAAACCACTTCATCAAGACCGAAGCGTCGAGAACGAACCTATTCGCCGCCATAGCGGATACGGTGCAAGGTTGCTACCGAGTCCTCTTTTTCGGGTGCGACTGGAGCAGTAGGAGCGGAGGTTTTCTCCAAAGCAAACCGCTCTTCTACGGCCTGTGGCACATTGGAGGTGGTGATCTGGTCGTTTGTAGTTCCGACGATCCAGCTACCGCTGGTTGGACCGGAAACATTAGAAGTGTTCATTTCATTCTCCAATCAGCTGATTTAATGCCCTATTCAAGCCTACAATCGTAGATTGATTACCTTCTATGTACTTGAGTATCTCATCTTCCGTAACCTTGCGAAAACCCTGATGCCACGTAATTGTGGCGAGTTGTATCGGCCCTCCCACTGTGGGGTCGATGCTCATGGTTTCCATCACGGCCAACACGGCGAGACTCGCCAACTGGTTGACCGTCATCTCGGGATAGAAGAAAAGCGCGGTCACGGCCTCAGCGATATGCCACCTGGCTGCCAAGAGCTTTGGCATTTCCACCTTAACCGGGGCAAAGTCGGGCGAGTTATAAGACGTGACTTTGAATTGATTGGAATGGACTGCATCGTAGCCCCCGACGAGAAAAGCGACCGAACCCTGCTGCAAAACCTGGCCCGCCGGAAGATTCGCACCAGCCAGCCAACGTTGGTACTCGGCCGTGAATATTGCTTGTCCTTCGGTTGTAATTCGAGCGAAGCTCTCAAACCTTTGAGCTTTGGTTACTTCCACCAACTTCGTGATCCCGCTATAACCAGGGTCCTTCAGTCCAAAGGTCAGAACACCTGTGTCGCGGTTAATTTGGAGGAATTTTTCGGAGGTGTCCTCGGACGATGTTGGTCCAGTTGCCCGGCTGTCGGCCGCCAGAACGAGTCCCGTGTAACCCCGTAGAGCGATTGCCAAGCTCATACAGCCGGTCCTCCGCCGAGTGCTTTGCAAGCCAAGTCGATTTTCTGGAAAACGGTGGCTGCCGCTGACCTTGCAGTCGTCAAATCACTTCGCGGAACTTCAGTGAAGTCTGTGGTTTCGGAAACTTCAACAATAGATAGCTCTGGTGCGATTAGTCCTTGAATGCCGAGCGCGCGATAGGACATGGCATGCATCAGATACACGAAGCGCAGAGCGTGAACCCTATCGAAGTACCGAGAAAATACCTTCGCATCAAGGAACTGGGCGATTAGTGGAACCATGCCACCAAACACATTGCCGGGAAAGTTCATCGGGACAGTAAACGGACGGTTTGCTGCGTCCCGCCGGTAGGAATGTAGTCCGACAATCCCAAAATCCCGGACCGGCGAGGTCGAAAGTCCCACAACCATAATCCCGAAAACAGGTAATGTTTGTACTTCATTGGCCGGAATAAGCGCCGCAAGCTGCCCACTGCACCGCGCGGCAATATCGTTTATGCTCGTGATTGCCGTGAAGTCTATTTGTCGTAGCGCCGCGGAGCACCGATTAAGCAAAGCGATCTTCACGCCAGGGTCTATCGGAACATCAAAGTGAAAACCCGCGAAAGCCGTGTTCGTCAAACGCACAAATGCAGACGGGAGAGCAGCGGCACCCAGCCTCACGACGCCATCAGGCGACGGCAGCGGGCAGTCCACGACGCCTAATAGCCCGTCTTTATATCTAACTGCGGCTGTGAAGTTGTAAAACATCGCGCACAAACGCTCTGCCATCCATACATCGGACGTAGCTTAAAGATTAGACTTGGGGGCAGGGCTGATCGCATCAGGCGGACACCGTAGGACCAGTCCTATCCAGCGTACAGCAAGCGGTCAACCTTATCATAGCGAGCTTCGCTGTGCCACCGTTTCCCGTTAATTTACGAAAAAAGGAAAGTTGCAAAATCGTTCACACCCTTAGTCTACTGGTTTTGTCGGGTTTCTGGCTAGTTCCGATTCTGGTTTCATCAGATTGCGCTTTCCGCCCAAAATATCGGGTCGATCCCGAGTTCGTATGTCTCATGGATTAACACCACGAGGTTATGGCAGAGCACCTTGCACAGCGTTTCGTTGACCATCGCCACATCCGTCTTGCTGCGAAGGCCGTCTCCGAATTTCCGCTTCATCATGCTAAATGTGGATTCGACATTCGACCGTTTGTGATAGTGCTGTAAGAACTCCGTCCGCCTGAATTGGAAATAGTGATACATCTTTGTCCACGTTCCGCCGCCAACCCCACGGTGATGCGAAGAGAACGCGATGAATGGGGTAGCGCCAACCGTCTCAATCCAGTCCACGTTCTCGCGTCCGGCATAACCTTTGTCAGCCGAAACCTCAGACATGCGAAAGTTCTTGGCAGTCGCCTTAACCAAGGCTGGTAGTTGGCGAGAATCACTCGCGTTGCGGTCGAGTATCTCAACCGCCGTCACGATGTTGGTCTTGACTCCGCAGATGAGATGGCACTTTACCCAATCGTGCTGTTGTCGCACCTGCCCGTACTTGTGGTCGTACCAGCGCACGAAGCGCGAGGTGACGAAACCGCTGGAATCCACTGCGAAGTCTGTTTCGACAGACTTGAGAGGTAAGCTGCTTTGCGTGATGAGCGTTTGCAGGATGGGAGTCAATTCGGGATTCTCCAGGTAATTAAAAATCGAATTGTAGTGCGGAGCCTTGGAGATAAAGCCGTTTGTCTCAGCTTCCCGAAGATCAGTCATAAAGCGCCGTCCTGAAACTGTGGAATAGACCTTGAACGTCGCACTGAAAATCGCGTCCGACAGCGGCAAGCTGGGCCGTCCCATCTTCCGCGTTTGTGGCTCTGGGATTCCCCGGCACAGGTCGGCAAGCAGACTTTGGAACTTGCTTTTCTCGTTCGTCTGCGCTGCATTGTATGCAGGCCAGTTCTGCGGATAGGTTGTGCGTTCCATTGCCGCCGTCACCGTTAAAGTCTTGGTCACGGTTTCGCTGCCATCGGTATTCTGTTCGCGTTTCATAACGTAGGTCACAGCGAAGATGTGTTTGCAAGTAACGCCGCGTGTTTCAAAATCCGGGCACGTGCAACTCGCAATTTTCGGCATGATGTGAACCCGATACGTGCCATCGCCAGTCTGTGACGGCACAATCCAGAGCCCTGCCTTTTGCCGAATCGTCCTAGTGGCTGCCAGTTCAAGACCGCGTTGCTGTCTGGTGCTCGTTCCATTCATCGTCGGTTCCATATCCCGTCTCCTTTGTGATTTGAAGTGTGCTGCTGGTACAGGTCGGGAGCGGGGCTTTCGCCCCTTGAAAACGGCGGTGGTCTGGCGTATAAAAAGAAATGAGAATGGCTTCCTCGCAAGGGTTGCTACTCTTTCCGGGCTTATCGCTGCTAGTAACAGCGATAGGCCCAACTGCTTTCTTGGCCTATTCGTCCGGCCAGTTCATCTCGTTCGCAATTCGCATGAACTCGTTTGCTGCTACATAAGTCTTACTGAGTGTTCCCGCTTTACGCTCATTCTCGACCGTGTACACAGATCGAGCGGAAATATTCAGAATGCCAGCTTGCTTGGAGATGCCCGACAAAACTCCTGCTAGCGCTTGATTGCCGTCGAGCTTTAAGACCTTGCGTAATTCTTCGTCGGTAACTTTGCGTTTCCCGACGAGCAGACCCAGAACCTTCTGCTGGGAATCTCCCAAACTCTCGATAAACCGCCAGAACAGTTCCCGCGTCCAAGGGCTTTCTACATTGGTGCTGATCGCCGAAGTTGCGAAGGTTGCAGCGTCTATCATTTCAGCCAGCGGAGACTTTACTTGGTGAATGAGCCTTTTCTTCTCCTCGGCATCCATGTACTTGAGGACTTCAATCGTCTCAGCAGCATCGCTGCACTCGATGACCTTGCCCTTGTAGGTAATCTTAATCATAACGCTTGCAAGCATATTATTACGCTGCGAAGCGTATGTCAAGCGTTTTTGCGCCTCTTTTTTCGGTGAGGTTTTCATTTGAATTAGCTCCTTAGATCATCCGAATGGCGAGTTATTGGGCAGACTGCGGACTTTTTGGGCAGGGCGGCATTGTTGGGCAAAGCCAGGGGGGGTAGGGGGGTACGCTGTAATAGGTACAGAGCGGGCGCATCCCTGACAAAACAGACCGGGCGGATTCCTGACACTGTAATCGATTTGCGAAGGCGTGTAGAAAAACGGCATGCCTTGGAAAGCGAGCAGTGTAAGGGAAGAGAAGGTACGGTTTGTCTTTGAGTACGAACAGGATGAGCGGTCGATGACGGAGCTGTGGCAGTGCTACGGCATCGCGCGGGAAACCGGGTACGTGTGGTTGCGGCGGTAC
>Ga0182024_10002664_pt1 | contig 43857 bp, 40 predicted proteins | sample P32metaG_FD_120480 | JGI IMG/M metagenome (GOLD analysis project Ga0182024, IMG submission 120480) | Permafrost microbial communities from Stordalen Mire, Sweden - P3-2 metaG (Illumina Assembly) | ecosystem: Environmental > Terrestrial > Soil > Wetlands > Permafrost | place: Sweden: Stordalen... | reverse complement strand
TGCCCTGGCTTTGCTCTCGGTGCTTTTGCTGTTGTTCTTGCTTTTGCTTTCAACGGTTGCGAAAAGGCCCCTTTGAGGGGCCAGCGACCGTAAAGCCTCCGGCTCTGCCGGAGGATACTTACTCTGTTTGGGACCTGGCGCTGGGGCCGTCCGATGCGTACTCGAGACTAAAATGAAGTTGAGGTATCTTGTGGTTCGTTCTGCCGTCTTTTTGTCCATCATTCTCTTCGCCGTTAGCGCGAGTTTTAACGCGACCGCCCAGACTGAAAGCCCGTCCAGCCCTAAGAAACCCTCTTCCACATCCTCAATCGATCGCGTCACATCCGACTCCTCCATCTCCCGGCAGGTGACAGAAGCAGAAGCCGCCATAGGCAAGTCCGACTGGAAGACCGCCGAAACAAAGCTCGACGCATGGCTGGCGACCCATCCCAACGATGCCCGCGCTCTGTTCGACGCTGGATATGTGGCCGATGCGGAAGACCGGGTTGATGACGCAGCGGGACTCTATCGCCGCGCCACTGAAGCCGATCCAAAATCCTTCGAAGCGCATCTTTCGCTTGGGCTATTGTTGGCGCGGCAAGGCAAACCGATCGACGCTCGTCCGGAACTTCAGGCAGCGACGACGCTGGATCCTGGGGAAGCGGGTGCAGCCCTCAAGGCACGTGCATGGCGTGCGCTGGCTGAGATCGACAAACCCAGCCCTGACTATGTAGGAGACACCCGACAGGCTTCAACAGACTTGCTGGAAGCGCTCAAGCTCTCTCCGGAAACGCCAGCGGATACCCTGCTCGCCGCGAGCCTAGCGGAATCCGCAGGCCAGAGTGAGGAAGCGGAGGCAGCGTATCGCCGCCTGCTGACAAAAGATCCTGGATCGGTGCCGGCCAACGCCGGCCTAGCCCATGTCCTGATGACCCGCAAGGAATATCCTGAAGCCGAGACTTTGCTACGCGCCGCGATCAACAAATCACCTGACGATCCGACCTTAAATGCGCAGCTTGCCACCGTTCTTGCAGCGCAAGACAAGGCCGAAGCACTTCCTCTGTTGCAGAAACTCTACGGGGCACATCCGCACGACACTGCTATCACACGTATGCTTGCCGACGTGGAAGCGCAGGCTGGCGACGCGGCCGGATCCGACAAACTCTATACAACGCTACTAGCTTCGCAACCTGACGACATCGATCTACTCGTCGCCCACGGCCAGAATCTTATTCGCCTGCTCAAATACCCCGAAGCTCAGGCCGTATTTGCCAAAGCTACACACGTTGATCCCTCCGACGGCGACGCGTGGAGCGGTCTTGCTTTTTCCGCCTCAAAAACAGGTCAACCCGCTGTTGCACTGCACGCCCTTACGATGCGGTCAAAGTTCCTGCCAGAGGTCCCGTCAACTTATTTTCTTTGGGCCACATCGTACGATACGATGCACGACAAGACGCAGGCTATTGCCTACTACCATCACTTTCTCGAATCGGCCGGAGGCAAGTTCCCGGATCAGGAATGGCAGGCCAAGCAAAGGCTTCTCTTGTTGGAAAAAAAAAATCAATAGTGGCCAATTTTGCTCAACGAGAAAAACTGAAATGTTCGACGATTCAAGGGACAGCTTTTCCACAATTCAATGCAGGAAATGCGTCGCGGCGACTAGGTAGTAACCAGGGAGATTTCGGTTTTTCCTTGCATGTTCTCCTGAATTGCTCCTATTGTTACGGCGTGGGGTAGGGCGGTTGCCAAGAAATTGACCCGCTCGGGTTTTTCCGCACCAGCGGAGGTTCCTCATGCGCGCTCAGATCTCGTTGGCGGTCCTCATCCTCCTCCCGGTGATCGCGGTACCAGCTCGCGCGTACACGCCGGACGAAAAAATTCCCGATCAGGAAAGCATTTCAGCGTTAGAAGCGAAGATTCCCCAGGCTCAGCCGAGGGAGCAGTGTTTCCTTTATGCCGAACTCATCCATCAGATGACGGAGTTCAGCGTGCGCCAGTATGCTGCCGGCAACGTCGACAAAGCCAGCGACCTTCTAAAACAGATCCAGGAACTCGCCCACAGAGTCCACCTTTCGGTTGCCGATGACAACAAGCGGCTGAAAAATGCGGAGATTCTGCTTCGGCACACCGCGTTCCGACTCAATGAAATGTTGCATTCGAGCAGCTACGAAGATCGGCCGCTCGTCGCGCAAACATTGGCGCAAGTGAACCGGGCCGAAAACGAAGCCATGCTGCAGGTCTTCAAGAAGTAGCGTTCCGATCCCGTCTGAATTCCAACAGTATTTGTGCAAAGGCAATTCCCTGCTTTTGCCTTGTCATGGGAGTGTGCTTGAATGAATTCCGTCGGGAGTTAAAGGATGCGCGCTCGAAGCCTCGCAGCGTCGGTCTGTGTTTTGCCCTTGTTGGTCATGCTGGCAGAAGCACAAAAAGAGCAGCGCCAGCCGCTCACCGAACCGCAAGTTGAGCAAATTCGTGAAGCCGGTATCGAGCCAGATGAGCGCGTCAAGCTCTATACCAAATTCCTCCAGGAGCACGTGGACTCGATTAAGGGGCTAATTCCCAGAATTCACTCAGGCGCTCGCGCCAAACGCATGGACGATGAGTTGCAGGATCTGACGGCGCTCATGGACGAACTCGGGTCGAATCTTGACCAATATGGCGAGCGGAAGGCTGATCTTCGCAAATCCTTGAAATCTTTGAACGAATCCACCCCGCATTGGCTCGATGTTTTGCGTGATTTGCCAAGCGAGCCGGGATTTGATTTATCCCGAAAAGAAGCCCTTGATAGCGGCAAGGATTTGGCCGATGAGATCGCGCAACTGCTCAAAGAGCAAACGGATTACTTTGCTCTACACAAGGATGAAAAGGGCCAGGAGCGCGCCGAGCCTAAATAAGACGCGGAGTCTCAGACCTCCAGCCTCTTCGTGCTAACTTCAATTTGGTGAGCGTCGAATTTCAGACCATCTTTCAGGAGGAGTACCGAGCGATTCGTCCCCGGGCGCCCATGCCGCCCATCGTCGTTCGATTCCGCCGCTTCACTTCCCTCAACACAACAATTCGACTACGGGAGGGCCGAATCCTGGTCAGCCTTTCCGATCTCCTCGAAGGAGCTCCGGAAGGGGTCCTACGCGCGATTGCCCATATCCTGTTGGCCAAGCTTTACCGCAAGCCGATCGATGCTACTCAAAACTTGCGCTTCAAGCGGTTTGCGTCCAGCGCCGCCGTCACGCGGCAGACGGAACTGATTCGCCACGCCCGGGGCACCAAACGCTTCTCTGGCCCTGAAGGCCGCTTCTACAACCTCGAGGAAGTCTTCGACACACTCAACTTCAGGTTCTTCGGCGGTCTTCTGGGGCGGCCAGAACTCACCTGGAGTGAGAATCTAGCGCGGCGCTCCCTGGGCCATTACGATGCCGCCCATAACACGATCGTCGTCAGCCGCGTATTCGATCGGCCCTCTAGTCCGCGTTACGCGATCGAATACTTGCTCTACCATGAAATGCTCCACCTCAAGCATCCAGTCAGAATGCGCGGGCTTCGCAGGTGTGTCCACTCCGCCGCATTCAAAGCTGATGAGTGTCAATTCCCGCAGCTCAAAGAGGCTCTGGCGTTCATCAAGCGCCTGTAGACAGCCCGCTTTTATTATGAAACAGACCAATATCGGAAACGTTCTTCCTCAACTGGTAACCAGCCCCGAGTTACAGTGGTCGCATGTCCTTTCGGTTTCCTCGCCCCCCGGCGAAGAGAGTAGTATGTGCATCTAAGGAATCGGATGGGAGGTTCAATGCACGTGCTGGCTTGGCTCTTCCCCTTTTTCCAAGGCCTGCTTCTCGGGATCATTGCGATGGCGTTCCACGAGGCCGGTCATATCGTGACGGCTCCACTAGTTGGCATCAAAATCAAAACCATCGGTTTAACTTGGAAGGGACTTTACACAGTCCGCGAAGCCGGACCGCCGGCTAAAAACCTGATCGTTTCGCTTGCGGGGCCATTGACGAACCTGACTTTGCTCCTGCTCTGGCCATTATCTCCGAAGCTCGGTCTTGCGAACCTCTGCTTTGCGTTCTTCAACATTCTTCCTATTGAGGGCTCGGATGGCGAGCGCGTTTGGACATGTTGGCGGCAGATGAAGCGCGATAGCCGCAACCTGGCAGCTTCGAAATCGTATACGGCGTATGGCACAACGCCGCCGATAGTCCCAAGGGGAGAGCTCGGAAGCTTTGTTGGGGACTCATCGCGCGCCGAAGATTAGTGTTGCGAAAACATCGGGCGACATCTCGCTAAGCTAAGCTATTCTCTCTACCGGTCTGGTCGCTTCCTCTGCACCGGGGATGCTGCGCGTGACCGTCCACAATATCAGAGCAAATCCAACAATGACCGAACCTGCGCTTGCCAGTTGGGCATTCGATAAACTAAACAAAATCTTTGGATTACGGCGTATGAATTCAACCAAGAAACGAGCTGTCCCGGTGAGGACAAGGTATTCTCCCAGAATTCTTCCTGTAGGCCTTGGCGTTCCACCCCGAATCCAGAGCCACCAACCGATCAACAATCCAGCGGCAAGCTCATAGAGCGGCGTTGGATGAACACGGACCAGTGTAGGTTCGAGGCCGTTTGGAAAACTCATCCCCCAGGGTAGATTCGTGGGAATCCCGTAGCATCCGTCTCCAGAGAGAAAGCACCCGATGCGGCCGATTCCGTAGCCGATCGCCGCCGACGGTGCTGCCAAGTCGAGGGTACGCAATGCGCCGATCCGGGCACGCCACCCTTGAAAGACAAGGGCCGCAATTCCGAAGGTGAGTCCGCCAAACCATGCAAACCCCGCCTGATCCCACAAGACCCGCCAGCCGATTTCGCGGAACTCGGAAGGGGTATCCAAAACGTGCCACACCTTTGCGCCCACGATGCCTGCCACGACTGCGATAGCTACAATGCCGACGGCATCTGCGTCGATACCGGCTCGCCGAAACGAAGCGTGCATCACCCAAGCCCCAGCCACCGCGGCCAACCACAACATCAAGCCGAACGTCGGTACGTGCAGGCCCCAAAAATGGAGATACGGAATCATCTCTCTTGAGTATAGACGTCCGCCAAAGCGAATCGATCCTGTTCATGTCTCAGACGATTTTCACAGTGCCATGTAACCGTAAAGTGCGGATTCGGGAGATACTAAGGACATGTCAACCATCACATATCAGGGTCTTGAGATCCTCTACACGCATCAGCAGATTGCCGAGCGGGTGGCTGAAATGGGAGCCCAGATCACACGCGATCTGAACGGAGAAAAGGCAGTGATGGTTGGGGTGCTGAAAGGGGCTGCGATTTTTCTTTCGGATCTGGCGCGCGCCATCCAGGTTGACACGACTTTCGATTTTGTCGCGGTATCCAGTTACGGCAAAGGGCAGCGCTCCTCCGGCGCTGTGAAACTGATCAAGGATCTGGATGAGCCGATCGAAGGAAAGAACGTCTTGCTGGTTGAAGATATTCTCGACACTGGTCTCACGCTCGCGTATTTGCGCAAGATTCTCCTTCAGCATCACCCCAAAACCTTGCGGATCGCGACTTTGCTCGATAAACCCTCGCGAAGAATAGAACGGATCGATGCGGACTACGTTGGCTTCTCCATTCCCAACCTGTTTGTTATCGGTTATGGGATGGACTACGCGGAACGCTACCGCAATCTCCCTGATATTTGCCTCATGTCTCCCAACCATCCGGAATAGACTGCAGACTGCGAGATAGGATGCCCCGGACAGCGAATCTGAACGAGGAGCGGTTGCTGCTGACGTCCAATTATCAGGAATTCAATGCGCGGAAAACCGAAGCAGTCCTGGAGCGTCTGCGCCCTGGAGTCGAGTGGGCGAACGGAATGGAGGGCGGCCACGTCCATGGACGTGACGGTGTCCGCGAATATTGGACCCGCCAGTGGGCGATTTTGGACACCCGGTGAGCATCGAACCTGATGAAACGGGCCGGTTGATTGTCGAGGTGCACCAAGTGATTCAGGATCTGAAGGGCTTTGTTCTCCTCGACACAACCGTTCATCACGTGTATCGCTTCTCAGACGGACTTATCAAGCGAATGGACATCGTGTAAATCACCCAACTGAAGCAGTGAATGTCCGCGTTGGTAACTGTGATCCTGTTACTTGGCCGGCAGTTCCGCAAGCACTATACTCATGTCCCGGAGATTCTCTGGCGAACCTAGAAAGGAGCCAGCCCATGGGGAAAAGCACTATGCCTGTTATCGCGCCGATCGGCGAGGCTGACCTTGAATTCGATCACGGAAGCTTTGATGCTGCGGGGTTCACGCGCCAAGCAATGACGAACTGGCAGACGCTGGCCGCCGTCATCGACCACACTCTTTTGAAGCCCGATGCGACCCGCGAACAAGTAGAAGTTCTGTGCGATGAAGTTGTCCGCTATCGCTTCGCCTGTGCCATGGTAAATCCGGTCTGGGCATCCACTGCGGTTGGCATGCTCTCAGGAACCGGAATTCCCGTCGGTGTGGTCATCGGTTTTCCTCTGGGCGCTTCGCTTGTATCCACATTGCGCCAGGAGGCTGCTGCGTTGGCCCGGATGGGCGTGCGAGAGTTGGATATGGTCGTTTCTATTGGGCAGCTTAAGAGCGGCAACCACCACGCCGTCCAACACGCTGTGCACGCCGCTGCGACAGTGGCCCACCATCATGGGGCTCTGCTCAAGGTGATTCTGGAGACGGCGCTACTGACCGTGGAGGAAAAACTTCGCGGCGCTGAGCTCGCCATTCAAGGAGGCGCGGATTTCCTTAAGACGTCCACCGGTTTCGCATCGGGAGGCGCCACCGCAGCCGACGTTGCGTTGCTGCGCGGCGTGGCAGGAGGGCGCTGCGGCGTAAAGGCGTCGGGCGGCATCCGCAAACTCGCTGATGTGCGCACCATGCTCGAAGCCGGTGCGAATCGGATAGGCGCGTCTTCGTCGGTAGCGATCGTTCGGGAGATGGGAGCGGAATAGGCCCCGTATTTGAACTCTGCCGCGACCTGACGGATTCGGCCCTCCGGTAATTCCGTGGGGCGTTTCAGCGCTGCGGCATTGAGCATTCCGAGCGCAGCGCCGAACGTTGTATCGACTCCACCGCGACCGCGAAATCCTATCAAAGGTGCGTTCGAGCTTAAGCGTAGACGTTAGGAGCTACAAGCCGTTCCATGGTTCAGCTATCATTCCCTTCTACGTTCATGCCGGCCACTCCGACAACTCCACGTGAAGAGCCCGAGTACGAAGGGGACTACCGCCCGGCGGATGCAGAAAACCCGCATGCGCATCTCGATCCAGCCAATGTGCGTGTGGAGACGGCCGACCTTACCTACCTGGTCCAGATGACCGACGCGCTCAACACCACTCTGGATCTGCAAACCCTGCTTCGCCGCACCTCGGAGCTGGTTCAGTCCATCATTCACTACCGGATCTTTGCCATTCTGCTCCTGAACGATCGCACGCACGACCTTCGCATCCGCTTTCAGATTGGGCATAGTCCTGAGGTCGAGCGGATGCGCTTCCCGCTTGGCAAAGGGGTCGTTGGACAAGTCGCCCTCACGCGCCAGGCCATTCTGCTCAACGACGTAACGATGGATGAAAACTACATCTCCGCGAATCCCGAAGTCCGCTCGGAGCTCGCCGTGCCTTTAATTGCAAAAAATAGGCTCATTGGTGTAATGGATCTCGAGAGCGAAGAGACCGGCTACTTCCGGCCGGAACACCTGCATCTGCTCACTCTCACTGCATCACGTATCGCGCAAGCCATCGAAAACGCCCGACTTTACGCGCGCGTTTCGCGGCAGGCCCAAACGCTGACAGTGCTGAATGAGATTTCCGCGGAGCTGACCTCCATTCTCGAGCTCGATCCCTTGCTGGCGCGCATAGGCCAGCTGTTGCGACGGTTGATCGACTATCAGATGTTCAGCATCATGTTGCTCGATGACAAGGGAGAGACGCTAATTACGCGCTACGCCTGGCGCTTCGGCTATGCCCACGCACCTTTGCGCCGTATTCCGATCACCAGCGGGCTGGTAGGCGCAGCGGTACGCGAGTGGCGCCCGATCAATGTGCCGGATGTACGAAAGGACCTGCGCTACTTGCCCATGAACCCTGAGACGCGCTCGGAGCTGATCGTGCCGCTCTTTCACAAGGGACGCATCATCGGTATCCTTGACCTGGAACATACTCGGCCCGGATTTTTCAATGAAGACCATGAGCGCGCCCTGACAACCATGGCGGCACAGGTTGCCATTGCCATCGAAAACGCACGTCTCTACCAGGCGGTGACGCGCCAAGAGCGGCAGTTGGAGCGCGACATTGCGATGGCGCGGGAAGTGCAACTGAGGCTGCTTCCCACCTCACCGCCCGAGCAAATCCATGCCGATCTGGCGGTACGGTTTCTCCCGGCCCGCACCATTGGCGGCGATCTCTATGACTTCGTTGAGTACGACCCCGGACAGATTGCAATCATACTCGGAGACGTCAGCGGCAAGGCTGCACCTGCAGCGCTCTTCGCGGCGCTTGTAAGTGGCCTCATGCGGTCGGCGGCGATTCAGCGGCCAAAGGCAGCCGAGATGCTTCGCATGTTGAACGATTCCCTGCAGGAACGAAAACTCGATTCGCAGTATGTGACCATGCTCTTCGCACTCTGGAACGATGAGAACAGGACGTTGCAGGTGGCGAATTCGGGAGCAGTCCAGCCCATTTTTTGCAGAGAGGGCCAATCGCTAACGATCCAGGCTGAAGGTTTCCCACTGGGGCTCTTTCCCAACGTCACTTATGACGAGATCAGCGTCGTGACGCAGCCCGGGGATGTGCTTATCTTTGTCTCCGACGGAATACTTGATGCGGAAAATGCACAAAATGAAATGTACGGTTCAGAGCGGCTTTCAAGGATCCTCTGCACTAGTCCTGAACAGTCCGCAAGCCAGATCGCGGATGCGATCATGGCCGATGTCACGCAATTCCAGGACGGGAAGGACCGCTTCGACGATGAGACGATCATTGTTTTGAAGGTGCGGTAACAAAGGTATCCTCTCGGCCCGTCCTCGGCCCGGTGGTCTCCGCTTCTCCGATAGACTGAAAGTGCAATTCATTTCGGAGCGCCTTTGCACACCGCGACGCAAGAACGACTCATTCGCCCGGCTCGAAATATCTTAGGAAGCCTTCGACTGCCAGGCGACAAATCCATCAGCCACCGCTATGCCATGCTGGCGGGGTTTGCTGAGGGAACATCGCGCTTCAGCAATTTCTCGACCGGCGCGGATTGCGCTTCGACCCTGGCTTGCATGCAGGCTCTTGGTGCACGTGTTCGCACCTTAGACGACGGCACCGTTGAAGTGATCGGCGTGGGAGGCCGCGTGACTCCCTCGGAGCATCCTCTCGATTGCGGCAACTCCGGTTCAACCATGCGGATGATTTCAGGCCTGCTTGCTCCGCAACAAGGCAAATTCACTTTGGTCGGTGATGCTTCGCTTTCGCGCAGGCCGATGGAACGGATTCGCAAGCCTCTGGAAGCCATGGGAGCGCGACTGACGCTTGCCGATGGTCACGCACCCATCGAAATCGACGGCGCGCAACTCCGCGCGATTGATTATTCCACGCCGGTTCCCAGCGCGCAGGTGAAAACCTGTGTTCTGCTCGCCGGTTTACAGACCGCGGGCACGACGGTTGTGCGCGAATCGATCCGCACCAGGGACCACAGTGAACTGGCACTGCGCGCGTTCGGCGCCAAAGTTGAGCGAGCGGTCGATTTAGTTTCCATCAGCGGTCCACAAACATTGAGTGGCATCGAAGCTACAGTCCCCGGCGATCTGTCTTCGGCCGCGTTCTTTTTATGCGCTGCAGCGATCTTTCCCGGCTCGTCGCTAGTGTTGGACGGACTCGGGCTCAATCCCACGCGCGCTGCCCTACTTGACGTTCTGACTATCCTTGGCGCGCACATCGCGGTGCTTGATCTCGAGGAAAAACATTCCGAGTTGGTCGGCACGGTACAGATCACTTCTCCACCTGAAGGGTTGAGGTCGACCGAGATCAGCGGCGCCCTTTCGGCGCAACTGATCGACGAGTTACCTGTGCTGGCTGCAATCGCACCGTACACTTCCGGTGGCATCCGCATTCGCGACGCCAAAGAATTGCGTGTCAAGGAATCAGATCGCATCGCGCTCGTGACACAGAATCTTCGCGCGATGGGCGCGGAAGTCGCGGAATTTGAGGATGGCCTGGATGTGCCCGGCGGCCAGACGCTGCACGGTGCGGCGATCGATGCCAGTGGCGATCATCGGATCGCTATGGCCTTCAGCGTTGCGGCTCTTCGCGCGGAAGGAGAGACGCTGATCCAGGGAGCCGACTCTGCCGCCATCAGTTTTCCTGAGTTCTTCGACTTGCTAGATAGGGTCGCCGATCGGTAGAAGAAGTGCACCAGCGTCGCGCGTCTCGCTTAACCAGCCCCGACATTCTTTACAGAAATAATCCAAAGAGCAGCCCGGCACAAAGGCCGGGCCAATGGATCTTCACAGGACTTTGGCTTAGTTGCTCGCTGGCGGAGTCGTCGGAGCAACAGTCGTGTTCGAAGCCGGCTGCAGTCCCGGAACCAGGGGTGCGGTTCCCACTTTGCCCGTAACGGCATCGTTCATGTTGATGCCGTAATGTTGCAGCGTGGATGCCAACACCTGATACAAGAGAGCGCGGTCCTTGGCGTAGGTGAGATTCGCCGTGATTCGAGCGTTTTCCGCAACGGCGAGATTGCGCTGTTGCAGAAGCACATTGGCCGTGATCGAAGCACCGAGACGCAACTTTTTCTCTTCGGAATCCAAACTTTGACGCGCATAGTCCTCTGCCGCGATCGAAGCCTGCACCTGGGCCCGATCGTTGGCCAACGCATAGATTTGCGCCACCACCTGCATGTGGATCTGCGTGTACAGCTGCTCAAGATGCATTTCAGCCTGACGGTATTCAATAAGAGAGCGCGCCTGATCGGCCTGCGCTGCGCGGTTACGAATCGGGATATTTAGCGTGAATCCGACACCCTTGTCCGGCGAGCTGCTGTTCACAAGGCCATTCAGCACGGTTCCCTCGCCAACCGTGGGAACGGTATTGGGCGTGCAGGGTGTGGGTCCGGTCACCCCAAAGAGATTCAAGCAATTCGGGCTCTGCGCGCCGCCTGCCGCACTGGCCCCGTAGAACCCGTATGCATCGAGAGTCGGCAACAGTGCATTGCGTGCTCCACGCAGCGTGATCTCATCTTTTTTGATCGAAAGCACGGCCTGCTCTAGCTCCGGGCGATTGGTGAATGCCTGCTGCACCAATTCTTCCGGCGTCTGCTTTTCTTCCGGTAACGGATCAAGGTTCACGCGATCGGTAGGAATGATCGGCGCGGCAACAAGAGCCGGATCGTTGAGATTGCGCGCGATAGCCTGCTTGAGCGTGAGCTGCTGATAGTTCAAATTGCTTTGCGAACTGATCAGTGCCTGCTTGTCCGTGGCCACGGTTGAATCCGCATTGACGACGTCGAGGGGCGCCATGGTGCCGATCTCAAGCTGCTTTCGTGTATCGCTGCCCAGTTTCGTGCTCTGTTCGAGAGCCCGTTCCTTGGCTTGCACGTCCTCATATGCACTCACTACCACCCAGTAGATGTTCTCCACTTGGTTGACGGTGGTAAGAATCTGTAGGCGGAATGTCGAGTCAGTGATACGGCGATCCAGGATTGCTTCATAGATGAAACGCTTGTTCACCCAAATGCCGGCCCCTTGCAGCAAGTGCTGTGTCAGGGTGGCCTTGAAACTCGATAGCAGCTGGGGACTGTAATCGTTAAAGAAGTTCGTCGTCGTTGTGCGGCTATTGTTCCAGCCTATTTGCAGCGCAGCACCGGTGATAAACCCCTGGTTGTAAGTGAAGTTGTATTGATCGGTATTGGTGAACGCACGGGGAGCGAAGATGCTCGTTTGCGGAGACTCAGATCGCTCCAGCTGAATCGTGCCTCCCACCACAGGGTCGCGGTTCTCCGGCAAAGGCCCCGCGCCGTCGGTAGAGCCCACTAACCCGTTGATGCCCGTCGCGGCTCCGGTGACAGTGCCGGGCGCGCCGCTCTGACTTAGTGTTTGCGATGTGCCGCCCAATGTGTTTTGCAGAACCGTAGCGCCCACGCCGCGTAATACTGCCCCGGACTTGGCTCGCAACAGATCGGTGTCAGCAATATCGAGGTAATAACGATCAATTGCGATGTCGTAATTGTTTTCCAAAGCCAATGCGATCGCATCTGACAGGCTCAGGTAGATCTTTCCATCCTTAACCAGATCCTGCAGCCTGACCGAGTTATTAAAGTCCGCTGTGGCAATCGTTGTCGGCCGATAAATGTTGATTGGATTGCCGAGCAGATGACCGGCGGGCTTTGAGAAGTCGCGAGCCGATTGCCGCAGGAACAATGGTTCTGTCTGTGTCGGGACCGGAGCCGACGGCAACGCTGATGCGGATTTGTTCGTGGTCGCCGTGGGCGCCTGTTGAGCAAATCCAGATGGCACACCCGCAGATAGAGTCAGCACCGCCGCCGCGAGCGCGCGCAGCTGACTTCCTGATTTTTTCCTTCTTTGCCGCACAACCACATCCTGCTGTTCAAACACACCGATATCGAACGAATGCATGATTCCTCTCCACGAGTCGCTAGGGCATGTGGGGTGCCATTTTTCAAGACGCCCGGAGAATTCCTCCGGACTCACTTTGTGAGGCTTCCGGCCGTGATATGACTGGTGCGTTTGCCAAAGAGGCTCACTTTCAGCAATACGCGCGCAATCAACGATTCGTTCCCTTGCCCGGATCCTCGAACTTCAATACGTCCCAGTTGAGAATTGTTCGTGAAAGCTGAGTATATCCCAGCGCTCGAGTTAACTTCTGCGCCCATTCTGGTCAATTACCCTGTTATCCAGATAGATGCTCATGCCTGATTCCGATCCACTTGCGGCAGATTTGTTCACATGGAAGCTGATTCTCGCCTATGACGGGACGGACTTCCGCGGATGGCAGGTTCAGCCCGGCGAACGCACCATTCAGGGCGAGCTTCAGAATGCGCTGGGACGCATTACGGGCGAGATACCTTTACCCCAGGGCTCAGGAAGAACCGACGCCGGCGTGCATGCCTTGGCGCAGGTAGCGAGCTTTCCGTTGCGCGCACCAATTCCCCCGGAAAACCTGCAGCGCGCCTTGAATCGCACATTGCCCGAATCGATCCGAATACTGAAAGCGAATACCGAACCGAGTACGTTTCACGCTCGGCACTCCGCCGTCGCAAAAACATACGAGTATCGCATCAGGCTCGCGAAACCGGGATGCGAATCCATTTGTTCGCCGTTTTTAGCTCGTTACGTCTACGCCTTCCCCTGGCCATTGGATCTCAATAAGCTAGAATCAGCGGCGCAACTTCTTTTGGGCGAGCACGATTTCCTGAGCTTCGCTGCCACCGACCCCGATTTGACCGCGCGAAATCAGAGTGTGTCCCAAGGGTCATTCACAGACCCGAAGGAAAAGTGTTCGACCATCCGCACGATTTTCTCCTCAACCTGGACAAAGCAAGCAGCAGAAGGTGGCGATCTGCTGGTCTATCGCGTTCGAGGAAACGGTTTCCTCCATCACATGGTGCGCAATCTTGTCGGCACGATGCTTGATATGGGTCGCGGATACCGACAGACAGAGGCCATTCCAGCTATCTTCGCTGCCCACGCGCGTTCCGCTGCCGGTCCGACGGCGCCAGCTCGAGGACTCTTTCTACATTCAGTCGAATTTGACCGCGCGTAATCGCGCCAAATGTCAAGCCAAATATGGAAAGGCACGAACAGCAGAGGATTAGCCACCCTGCTACCCTGAAAACATCCGTATGGTGCTTTTCCCTCGCAGCACGGCGTTCTCCAGAGTCACCACGCTCGCCGCACGGCGACAGGTGCACACGGCATTCGCGTGGATGCACAACAATCCTCGCACCATCATGGATTGGCAGACAAAGCTCGTCGCGATACCCGCGCCGCCATTTGGCGAAATGGCGCGGGCCGCATGGATTTCCGAGTGCTTCAACAAAGCAGGGCTGTCGGAAGTCAATACAGACGCCACGGGCAATGTAATCGGCATCGTGCCGGCCAAGCATCTGCCGGCAGAGAGCAGCGGTCCCGTCGTCGTACTTTCCGCGCACCTTGATACAGTTTTCCCGCCCGACACGCTCATCAACGCAAAAGTGGTTGAGATCGACGGATGTCTTCGCCTGGAAGCGCCAGGAGCGTCGGATAATGGCGCCGGCGTAGCGGGTATGCTGGCGCTTGCGCATGCGCTCATCCATGCGGAAATTGAGCTGCCTGTGCCCTTGGTGGTGATTGGGAATGTGGGCGAGGAAGGGGAAGGCGATCTGCGGGGTATTCGCCATTTCTACAATGAATCCATTCTGGCGAGCCGCGTGGCTGCCCACATTGTTCTCGATGGTGCCGGAGCAGACTCGGCGGTCACACAGGCTCTCGGCAGCCTGCGATTTCAAGTCGAAATCTGCGGTCCGGGGGGGCACAGCTTTACCGATGCAGGCACACCAAACCCGATATCCGCTCTTGCATCGGCGCTTGCCGTCGTCGGCGAAACCCAGCTTCCCGACGAGCCGCGCACGACTCTAAATATCGGTACCATTCACGGCGGCACCAGCGTGAATTCCATTCCCGAGCGCGCGGCAGCTTCGATTGATTTTCGTTCTACGAGTGCCAACGAGCTCATACGCCTTGAAGTGGCCCTTCATCGTGCTGTTGAAGATGCAGTGAATCGTGCCAATGAGATTGCCACAACACTCCGCGGACGTAGTCGAGGAACACTTACCTTTTCAATCAACAAGATCGGAGACCGTCCCGCCGCGCATCTGCCCCCCGATTCGCCAATGCTTGAAACTCTTCGTTCGGTCGATCGGCACCTTGGAATTCGTACCGACCTTCGCCTCGGCTCGACCGATGCTAACGTTCCGATCGCCCGGGGAATTCCGGCTCTCTCGATGGGCGCCGGCGGCGATGGCGGAGGTGCTCACACTTTGGCTGAGTGGTACAACGACAAGAATCGTGAACTCGGCTTGCGAAGGGCATTGCTCCTCACACTCGCGATCGCAGAATGGGCCGCTGAACAGTAGCGTCATTCTGGTAGACTCCGCCCATGCGTGCCACTTCCCTCCTGCTTGCCGCGTTGTTCGCGTCGACTTCGTGGTGCTTCGCACAGGCTTCAACCGCATCCCAAGACGCTCCAGACATAGCCAAATCCACGAATGCGAAAGCCGCGGAGCCCCCTGAGATCATCTTTTTTAACGGCATCATTTACACCGGAGTCGGTCTCGCCGAAGACAATCCGCAAACCGTTCAAGCGATGGCCATCAGTGGTGGCAAGGTCATTGCGGTAGGAACCGACACAGAAATCAAGCGCCTCGCCGGACCAAAGACAGTGCTCCGCAACTTGAATGCGGGCAAATCCGGCATATTCGTCTTTCCAGGATTTAACGACGCGCACACCCATCTCGGTGGCGCCGGGCAAACCAAGCTGAATGTCGACCTGACCGGCACCAAATCCCTCCATGAAATGTTGGCCAGAGTGAAGGTGTCTGCCGACGCTGCTCCCGCCGGACATTGGCTCACCGGCGGCAACTGGGACCACACCCTTTGGGCGAGCAAAACACTGCCAAGCCGTCAGGACCTCGACAAAGTCACCGGGGATCATCCTGCATTCTTCGATCGCATTGACGGCCACATTTCCATCGCCAACACCGCAGCTCTCAAAGCAGCAGGCGTTACCGGCGCAACGATGCCGCCGCAGGGCGGAGCCATCGATCTTGACACGAACGGCGAACCAACCGGCATTCTTCGTGAATCCGCACAGGAACTCGTCTACAAAGTCATCCCTCCGCCGACGCAAGAAGAGCGGCGACGCGGCGACGAGTTGGCCATCGCCGATGCTGTTTCGCACGGCATCACCAGCGTGCAGGATTTCAGCGATTGGCAGGACTTTCTCGTGTTCGAAGAGTTGGAAAAGGAAGGCGCTCTCAGGGTCCGCATTACGGAATGGCTGCCTTTCAAGGATTCTCTTCCGGAATTGATCAAAATGCGTGCTCATCATGACCTGAACGATCCGATGCTGCATACCGGGTTCTTGAAAGGCTTCATGGATGGATCGCTTGGATCGCGCACAGCCGCAATGAAAGCACCGTTTTCTGACGATCCAAGTAATTCCGGCCTGCCGCAATACACGCAAGCGCAGCTCAACACGATGGCGGTAGAGCGGGCTCAGGCTGGGTTCCAGCTCGGCTTCCATGCCATTGGAGATAAGGCCGCAGCGATGGCCCTCGACGCCTACGCGCAGCCGGGAATTTCGACGACAGCACGAAATCGAATCGAACACGCGCAAGTAGTAGACCCAGCGGACATCCCGCGCTTCAAACAACTCGGCATCATTGCATCGATGCAACCCAACCACCTGCTCACTGACATGAATTGGGCTGAAGACCGGCTCGGCCCCGCACGAGCTGCGTATTCCTATGCGTGGAAGGCATTTCTCGATGCGGGGGTGCCACTGGCTTTCGGAACTGATTATCCAGTGGAACCAGTTACACCCTTTCGCGGCCTCTATGCCGCGGTCACGCGCATGAACGAGAGCGGGACGAAGACATACTACCCGGAAAACAAAATCACGCGCGGTCAGGCACTCTATGCGTACACGCAAGGTTCGGCCTATGCCGAGTTTGCAGAAAAGCGGAAGGGCAAACTCGCGCCCGGCTACTACGCGGACTTTGTTCTCGTGGATCGCGATCTCTACAAAGCAGACGCGTCAGCGATCCTGAGGACCAGGGTGCTGGAAACATTTGTCGCGGGCAAGCAGACCTACATTGCAAGCGCCGATGCGCAGTGAATCCGCAGACCTGAACGCTCTTCGCAGTTGCACCAGGAATCGAAACTCGTGAAGCTGCGCGCCTATCTCCTCATGTCGCTTGTGGTCGCGGTGTGGGGGTCGACCTTTGTGCTGATCAAAGGTGCGCTGACCGACGCAACTCCGGCGGCGTTCAACCTCGCGCGCATGTCGCTGGCATTCGGGTTGCTCGCGATTGCCTACCACCATTCGTGGCGAGGCATTCGTCGCAGTCATCTGGCAGCGGGTGCAGTAGTCGGCTTCTTCCTGGCTATGGGGTATCAGTTCCAAACCATTGGACTCGTTAGGACGACACCGTCGAAGTCGGCATTCATCACCGGGCTCGTGGTGGTGCTGGTTCCACTATTCTCGTCAGTTCCAGCGCTGCGTCCGCCCAACGCGCGTTCCCCCCGGTGGAATGCGTACACCGGCGCTATCCTGGCGTTTGTTGGCATTCTGCTGTTGACAGCGCCAGCTAGCGTGCAGGCACGTGGCCACGCTGCAGTATTGGGCGGAATCGCGGCCATGCTTCCCGATTTCTCGTCCGTCAATTCGGGGGACCTGCTCACCTTTGGATGCGCGATTGGATTCGCGTTTCACTGCCTCGCGCTGAGCCACGTATCGCCCCGCATCCCGTTTCAGCCGCTGGCACTTTTGCAGGTGGGCTTCTGCGCATTATTCATGGCCATCAGCCTGCCCATAATTGAGCATCCGCAAATTCACTTCACACTGAGACTGGTTGTTGCTCTGGCCATCGCATCGGCTCTTGCCACCGCCGCTGCATTCTCGATCCAAAGCTGGGCACAGGCAATTCTGCCGTCGACGCATATCGCCCTGCTCTTAACGATGGAGCCAGTGTTTGCGTGGATCGCATCGTTTGTCTTTACAGGCGAGCGCCTGGGAATAAGGCCTGCTGTGGGTGCGTTTCTGATCCTTTCTGGAATAGCGTTAACCGAGCTAGTTCCGCAACCGCATGTCCCGTCAGCGCACGAAGCATAAGATATGACACTCTGAGAACAGGAAAATGCAATCGTGGAAACTCCGCTATCGTCTAAGTTGAAGAGAATTGGTCAATGCACAAAATGAGTGCCGGAATTCTCCTCTATCGCTTCTGCAACAGCACGCTCGAGGTCTTCCTCGTTCACCCCGGTGGACCTTATTGGAAAAAGAAGGATCTCGGTGCGTGGTCTATTCCCAAGGGGGAATACGAGGCCGAAGAAGACCCACTCTCCGCAGCCAAAAGAGAATTCCAGGAAGAAACCGGCTTTGTGTTCACCGGTGGCGAGTTGAAAGCTTTGTCCGAAGTCAAGCTGAGCTCCGGCAAGGTAATCACTGCCTGGGCAGTTGAAGGAGACTGCGAGGCGACTGCGATGCGGAGCAACCAATTCTCGATGGAGTGGCCGCCCAAATCCGGCAAGATGCAGGAATTTCCCGAGGTCGATCGCGCTTCGTGGTTCACTTTGCCGGACGCACACGAAAAGATTCATTCCTCACAGCGAGAATTCCTCAGCCGCCTCGAGGCAATCGTCAAAGCGAGCAGCGGCGACATCCGCGAATCCTAATGAGCCTTGATCTTACCTCGGGGCTGGTTCCGGCGAGTCGGCGAGCGCATACGCGAGTACAGCCATTACCGCCGCATTTTGGTTCAAGTGCATCGGATCGATTTTGTCGAACGTATCGGCCGCCGTATGGTGATAGTTGAAGTAGAATCGGCTGTCCTGCACCGGAGCAAAGCTCGGTACACCCTTGGCGGTCAACCCAGCAATATCTTCGCCTGTTTCTGGCGTGCTCAACAGCGTCTCTGCACCAATCGCGTCCAGCACCTGCGCAACCGGCCGCAGCCACTGTCCCAGTTCGCTCTTCCCCGCGTAGTAGATTCCGGCGGGATGATCCGCGCCGAGGTCCGATTCAATGGCCCCGACATGATTTCCGATCCCATCGTTGTGGTCTACCATGTACTCCGCTGCGCCCTCCGAACCTTCCTCTTCGCTCATCCAGGCGACAAACCGCACTGTCCGTCTTGGATGTATGTTGAGCTCTTTCAGCAGATGAATGGCCTGCATCGATACCACAACCCCCGCGCCATCGTCGATCGCTCCTGTACCGAGATCCCATGAATCCAAATGGCCAGACACCAGTACTACCTGCTCAGGATGCTCAGTTCCCTTCCAATCGGCGATTACGTTGCAGCTCGGAGCATCGGGCAGCGTCTGCGGCGTCACCGTTAAGTGCATCGTCACGGGCCCCAGGCTGGTGAGGTCTTTCAGCAGATCGGCGTCCTCGGCTGTCACTGCGGCCGCTGGAATCTTCGGCACCCCCGGAGCGTATTGCGTCATGCCTGTGTGCGGGAGCCGAAAATCAGCACCGCCCACCGAGCGAACGAGGACGGCAACCGCACCAACTGCGGCTGCCGCAATAGGGCCTGCGCCGCGATAGACCACTCCACCCACATAGGCGTTCAGGCCGTCACCCTGTGCTGCCAGGTCCTTGTCGAATTTGTGGTTGAACAGGAGAATCTTGCCCTTCACCGTGTCGGGCGGCAGCGCGTGGAGTTGCTGCCAATTATCCACAACTACCACTTCCGCAGAAATTCCCTCCGGCGGTGTAGACACGCTTCCGCCGAGCGCCGTCAGTACGACCTTTTGGGTCGTGCCGGGCGTCTGGCCTGACCAGGAAATTAATTCCCCCTTCTCCTCACCACGCACCCAATGCGGCACCGTCGCCTTCTCCAGCATGACGTCTGCGCCTAGCGCGCGCATCTGGCCGGCAACATAGTTAACAGCTTGCTGTGCCTGCGGTGAGCCGCTGAGCCGCGGGCCGATGTTCTCGGTCAGGTGACGAAGCTCATCCAGCGCATAGGGGTCCTTCATTGCGGCATCGCGTAGTCGCTCCATTGTGGCCACTTGCTCAGGCGTCCAGGCGCTCTTGCCGCCAGCCATCATCGTGTTCAGCCGGTCCATTATGCTCGGGGGATTGCTGGGTGGAGGATTCTGCCCCGCAAGTATTGCTGCGCCCGCTGCAACTACTCCAACAGCGATAAGATCTTTGTATCTTTGCCAGAATTCCATGCAGGATGTTAGCACGCCATCAGAACGACTCTTTGCGCGCAACTTGCGTCTAATTCAGTTATGCAGTCGATTGCATCAGGATCGAAACCCATCATCAAGACATCCTCTTTTTCGTCAAGTAGAGCTTGCAGCGGGCAAGCAAGTTTGCTTCCGGCTCCCATGCGAGTCGCTATACTGTAAGAACGGGCAATGAACGTCCCAGCCACAGAGGCTGGTCCCGCAATACGAGGTCATCGAACTCATGAAATCGATCATCGAACGGCTGCGCGCTCGCCGTCTCGCATCAACTTTTGTCGTGCTTGCCACGCTTTCGGCTGCCATTGTGGGCGGCTCATTTGTCGCGCATGGTGTGCGCGGACAGGAAAAGCAGAACGAGAGTACGGATGCCACACCGCTTCATGTGGTGAATTCTTCTGTGCCTCCCAATGAATTCGTACGAATTGCCAAAGAAGTCGGCCCCGCAGTAGTCAACATAAACACTGAAACGCTGCCGAAGCAGTCGACGAATAAGCGCCGAAATCCGCACGGCTTTCAGCAGATGCCCCAAAACCCCAACGGCGGCGATGACGATCAGAACGGCGATCAGCCGGGTCAAGGGCGGGGACAAGGCCAAGGACAAGGTCCAGGATCAGATGATTTCCAAAACTTCTTCAACCGTTTCTTTGGTGGGCAGATTCCCGACCAGGATGGCGGCGGAGACGATGGACAGGTGCGTGAATCGCTTGGTTCAGGGTTCATTGTCGATCCCAAGGGATACATCATCACTAACAATCACGTCATTGAGAAAGCCGACAAAATCTACGTTAAGCTTTCGACCGACCCCGACACCCAGGACCTGGGACGGCCGGCGCGCGTGATCGGAACCGACAAGGCCACTGATCTCGCGGTTATCAAGATCGACACAAATTCCCCCTTACCAACGGTCAAGCTGGGTAACTCAGAGACAACCGAGGTAGGTGACTCGGTCGAAGCTATAGGAAGTCCCTTTGCACTGGCGCAGACCGTGACCGCTGGCATTATCTCCGCAAAAAACCGCACCATCGAGCAAGGCGCGCCCGGTCAATTCCAGCATTTCATCCAGACCGACGCGGCCATCAATCCCGGCAACTCTGGCGGTCCTCTGCTCAACATGAACGGCGAAGTGATCGGCGTGAACACGGCCATCTACACGCAGTCGAACGGCTATCAGGGCATCGGCTTTGCCATGCCGTCCAACACCGTTGTCTCGGTATACAACGATCTGATCAGCCCAAGCCATAAGGTGGTCCGCGGTTCCATCGGCATTCAGTTCCGCGCCAACCTTTCGGGAGCCGTCAATCGCATCTATGGATTTAAGACTGGTGTCCTGGTGCAGCAAGTCCAACCGGGCGGCCCCGCCGATAAGGCTGGTCTCAAGCCGGGGGACATCATTACCCAGGTGGATGGCAGGCCGATCAAGGATGGCGACGACCTGGTCAACGAGATCGCCAGCCGCAAACCTGGCTCCAGCATTCGGCTCGGTTTCGTACGCGATGGCAAACCAACCGACGCCACGGTCACCGTGGGTGATCGCGACAAGGTCTTCGCTGAACTGAATAACCCGCAATCGAACGTGGCCCCGGACGAAGAAGGCGATGCGGGCGAAAGCAAGTTGGGGATTGTCGTTCGTGAAGCGCCGCCGGCAGTGAGCGGCCGTCTCCACGCCCAGGGCATGGTTATTCAGTCGGTCCGGACAGGATCTTTTGCCGATCTGCAAGGACTCGAGCCCGGACTGGTGATCATCCGGATCAACAAGCAGTCGACGGCAACAAAGGCACAATACGATGCCGTGGTCAGCAGGCTGAAGACGGGCGACGACGTCGTATTTGAAGTGCTCGATCCGCGGCGTCCCGGCGATGGGATCAACTACATCGGCGGCACGTTGCAATAGCGATCTAAGCGGCTGGGGTGGCGGTTGTTTGGCCCCTCCCAGCCGGTAAAAGTTAATCCCTGCAATAACTTGAGAAGCCAAACGGGGAAATGTAAGCGAAAAAGGCAAGAACCTTTAGGGCTTTCAAGTTACGTTTGAGAGATTCCTCGTATTTTCTTCATGTGAAACGAGTTTTGATTTGCGTAGAATTTTAAGTTCCGATAGAATTCCTGGGAAGCCGTTCCGGAAAGTCTTATTCTGAGAGGAAACCAGCATGCTTTCATTCCGAGCAAGTCTGGCTCTGTTTTTATCCTCGGCCTTGGTTGCCGTCCCAGCACTCGCCTCTCGTGTGCATAAAGTCTCTCCGAGCAGCAGTCACGCGCACCTCACGAAGACTTCGCGCAGCCACAAAGGCCATCCCGGCTCCAAAAATGCCTCCAGAAAGAGTCATATTCTGCATGGACAGAAAGCTATTGAGCCGGCTCGCGTCACGGAGATTCAACAGGCACTGATCCGCGAACACTATCTGAACGGCGATGCAACTGGGCAATGGGACTCTGCGACGCAAGCCGCAATGCAAAAGTACCAGGCTGACCAGGGCTGGCAGACCAAACTGATGCCCGATTCGCGCGCCCTCAAAAAGTTGGGTCTTGGAGCGGATTACTCCACTGCCATCAACGCCCGGACCTCGTCGTTCTCGGACCCTCCGCCCGTTTCATCGATCCCTGCAAACCAAGCCGCTGGATTTGCTGCCGCAGCCGGAACCGACCGCTGATTCTTCCCCGCATACATTCGTATCTCCTAAGCGCAATAACAAGAAGGGCCACCAGACAGTGGCCTTTCTTGCATCTGGACTATTCTGCCCTTTCAAAATCGCATTGGCGGAATTCCTTCAAGTAAGAACTCATAGCGCGCACGGAGTGTGTCCGGTCCTGACGTGATCGGGTCGTTAAGGTGAATCAAGGCGTCGTCTGCGCCAAGCTTGGGCCATGATGGCAGCCCGGGTCCGTTCGGGTCCCCCGTCTTGGCAAAGTTGGTCCAGTAGCTCATCATCTCGTCGCTGAGTTTTCGATCTTCCGGACGCACCGTCCAGCCGGGCCGTGTGTCGAGCGTTCCGAAGACGTATTCGATGTCATCGGAGTGAAAGGCAAATGTTCCAGGATGAAACTTGCTAGGGGTCGCAGCGAGCTCGAAGTGGTACCGATAGACAGGCGCCTCGCCGGTCTTCTTCTGTGCCTCAAGCCATTTCCATGTGCCCAACGCGATGAAGTTGTCGCTGCCGTAATCAATTACTGAGCGAAGCGCTTCAGTGTCGCTGTCCGCTGGATAGAGCTTCAGAAATGCCGCCGAGCGCTCTTTGAAAAGCCCGTCTGCCATTGCGTTCCATTGTGTTGCGGTCATGCCCCGCATAGCAAAGAAGCTCCCCTCATCGGCGTTCCAACCGGCCAACAGAGGCACGTGCGCTTGTTTGCCGGCCGCATACGTGTCCGGAACGGGCTCTGTAAGCAACCGTCCGTCTACAACCGGCGGAAAACCTCCTGGAGTTTTCTTCTTCGCCGCTTCGAGCAGCTGATCGGTCGACATTGCCCGGAGATCCTTGAGCGACTTGGCGCCAATCGAATCCATCCAGGCGCCGTCAGCCTTTGCTCGCTCCGCCACCGTGTCACCGCCCAGGCTCAGGCCGCCCGGGAAAGCTGCCCCGCTCTCTCCGATTGACTTTTCAAAGAGACCTTGCGCCAACGGAGAAGCCATCAGCGTGCTGACAGCGAAGGACCCGGCACTTTCGCCAAAGATGGTGACATTGGCCGGATCGCCTCCAAAACTCTTGATGTTGGCATTGACCCAATGGAGTGCCGCGACCATGTCCAACAAGCCATAATTCCCTGCTGTACCATTGCCTTCCTTGGCCAGTTCGTCTGTAACCAGAAAACCAAAAACGCCTAAACGGTAGTTGATGGTGACCAGGACCACGCCTTTTAGCGGAAGAAAGTCGCCATTATGACGTGGCTCCGAACTTGCTCCACCGGAGTAGCCACCGCCGTGAATCCAAAACATGACCGGCAGCTTGCTCTTGTCGTCGGTACCAGCCGGAACATAGACATTTAAAAAGAGACAATCTTCGCTCGGACCGCTGTCCTGGAAGATCATGTCATCGAAAACGCGGCCTTGCGAGCAATGCGCTCCGAATTTAGTCGCATCTCGCGTGCCCTTCCATTTGGCCGCGGGCTCTGGCGCCTTCCAGCGCAGGTCGCCCACTGGAGGCGCCGCATAGGGCAGGCCAAGAAACGCGCTCACCTTGCCATCATTGATCGTTTTGCCCTGCACCTTGCCCTGTTCGGTTTTCACCTTGAGTGGGTCGGCATAAGAAATCCTAGAGAACCCAAGCAACAACGCTGCCAGTGCCAAGGCACACGCAGCCATTGTACGAATTTGCATCAGAAAATCCTCCGCGGAATACGTTAACAGGACGGATGGGATCGTGCCCGAGTTGCACAGTCCATTTTTAAAGTAAAAGATTAGTTTTTCCTATCAATTCACCTCAGGAGCCAGCAGATCATCAAGGGTCTCGCGTCGTCGAATGAGTCGCGCACTTCGTCCTTGAACGAGCACTTCAGCCGCCCGAGGCCGCGAGTTGTAGTTGGAACTCTGCGCCATGCCATATGCGCCAGCGTCAAGAAGCGCAACTAGATCGCCCGGCCGAAGCGGCTTCAGCGCTCGGTCGCGGGCGAAGAAGTCGCCTGTTTCGCACACGGGCCCCACGATATCGACGACACGCGTCTTCCCGGTACGCGGTCTGATCGGGACGATCTCGTGATATGCCTGATAGAGTGCGGGACGAATGAGATCGTTCATCGCGGCGTCAGTAATGACGAAGGTCTTGGTGCCGTTGCGCTTGATGTGAAGGACGCGGGTAAGGAGCGCGCCTGCTTGGGCGACGAGAAAACGCCCTGGCTCCAGCAGCAGGCGGCCCTGGAAGCCATCCAGGGCTTGATCGAGTGCCGCCGCATACTCCTTCAGCTTCGAGCCAAAATCGAATTCGCAGTCATGGTAGTCGATGCCCAAACCGCCTCCGGCGTCTACGACGCTGATCTTGATTCCGGAGTTGCGCAATTGCCTCACTAGCTTGTTGACTCGCTCCACCGCCGCGCCAAATGGATCCGCGGAGCGGATCTGCGAGCCGATGTGCACGCTGACTCCATGTGCCTCAAGCCAACGATTGCCGGCAGAGCTTTTGTAGATTCGCAGCGCTCGGCGGATGTCGATGCCGAATTTATGTTCGCGCAAGCCCGTCGAAATGTAAGGATGCGTTTCGGCGAAGACGTCCGGATTCACACGAAGTGCGAATCGGGCTTTTGTCTTGAGCTTTCGCGCACGCGCGGCGAGAAGCTCAAGCTCTGCTTCGCTCTCTACGTTGAATTGGAGGATTCCTGCGCGAAGAGCCTGATCGATCTCCGCCGTTGTTTTTCCGACGCCGGAGAATACGACGCGGCTGACGGCCTTGGGAGCCGCGGCGAGCACGCGCTCCAGTTCGCCGCCGGAGACGATATCGAATCCAGCGCCCCTGTCTGCCAGCAGCTTGAGAATGGCGAGCGAGGAATTGGCCTTGACCGCATAACAGACAAGGTGATCGCGACCGGCAAAGGCCTCCTGAAAAAGCTGCAAGCGCTCCAAGATCTGAGCCGCGGAATAGACGTAAAGCGGTGTGCCGAACTTGCGCGCTAGAGGTTCCAGAGAGACTTTACCGCAGTGAAGGGCGCTGTTGGCATGCGGGTGATGAAAGGGGCGTGACGATCCGATTGTGGCCGTAGTCAAGTGGGCTTCCAGAAACAAGTCGTTGCACTGAGCCTATCGCACTTGAGTACAACTTCGTTGCGCGTTGCGTGGCATTGTGCCTCAATCGATAAATTGATGGAGCCACGCGGCGAGAAGAGCTGAAACTTTTTCTGGCTGCTCGTAAGCCGCGAAGTGCCCTGCGTCCGCGAGCGCATGAAGCTCGCAGCCGCCCGGTGCAGAGCGAAATGCTTCTATTTCCACGGGAGAAACAGCGAAGTCTTCGCCGCCGGAGATTCCGAAGACTGGGACACGAATCGTGGAGACTGTGGGAACGGAATCGGGACGCGCGGCAAGGCCGGCTTGAACGGCAACGATCGCCTCGGACGTGAGCACCATGCGTGATCGCAACTCTGGCACGATCGACGGACGTCGGGCGCGCGCGGAGGCACCAATCGAAGCCTGCACCATTCCATCGAATAGTTCTTCCCTGCCTCCGACGCGGGCTTTGGCGATGGTGTCGGCGCGCTTGATGAAGTTGGCTTCGATATCCGGTTGCGGCTTGGAACAAATAAAGGCAAGGCCGCGCATGCGCTCCGGATCGCGACGCCAAAGCTCCAGCATGACGTAGCCGCCGATGGAACAGCCGACGAAGACCGCTTCACGAACCGCCAGATGATCGAGAAGCACGACGATATCCGATGCCAGCTGCGCCATCGTAAGCGTCAGCGCGTCGGGCACGCGTACAAAGCCGCCCGTAGGCAAATTTGTTCCCAATTCCGAAGCACCGTGTCCGCGCAAATCGGGAACGATGGCGCGCACGTTGCTGAGGTGGTTGATTAGAGGAAACCAGTAAAAGTGGTCGAGAGGAGTTGGATGAAGAAAGATGACTGGGACGCCGCCTCCTGCGCCTTCGAGGTAATGGAGACGCGCTGCGCCTACGATGTACGACTTGCTATTCACCTTGAAACCCCTGCTTTCTTATAGCAAAGGCGACGATCTTCGATTCACAGATGGGTCATGCGCGGGGCGGGTAAACGCCGGGAGCACTGACAGGTTCTTCCGGGATGCCTATCCATCCAGCTAAATAGCCTACAGCGACCAAGCCGCCTGTGAAGAAGAAGCCGACTACGGCGACGACGCGCACGATGCTGACGTCCCAGCCGTTGGCCTGAGCAAGGCCGATGCAGACTCCGGCGATCTGGCGGCCGATGAAGGGTCGGACCAAGGGCCTGCCTGGCGTAGGCGCAGTAGCGGAGACCACGGCGCCACAACTCGAGCAGAATCGAGCTCCTGCCGGTAGACCCGTTCCGCAACGATAGCAATAGAAGTTCATGCCGACTTCCTCATCCTACCAAGTCCATTTCATCGTAAACATACGCAGAACGTGGTGCATCGGTTCCCGTTGGGCGGTTTAGAGCGATGCGGCGCCGGATCCTTCATGTCCTTCCGGCCATTATTCGCTCGTACCCCAGGAGCATGTAATTCTCTGCAAATTCGCCGTGGATAACTGCAAATTTTGGAGGGGGGGAGGGGGGACGCGGGGTACCCTCTTGGTTCCGACAGGGAAGATCCCTGACAATGTTCAGTCGCGGCGGTGACACCCCGGCGGCGTCACTGTCCGGAAAGAGCTTTACCCCTCCTCATCCTTCATAGTGCACCTGGGGCATGAATTTATCTGCAAAATGCGCTTAGTTTCCACGGTAGGGGCTTTGCAGAAGTTTTCTGGCAGTATCGGCTCGTGACGTTTTGGGGCCAACGGCGATCGCAGCCTGATAATCGGCTAACGCTTTCTGGCGCTCGCTATTCAGATCGCGGTATTCGCCTGCAGCCAGCAACGACCTTATCTTGAGTTCCGCCCCAACGTTCTTTTCGACGGCGGCCTGTTCGTAAGACTGGGCCGCCTCACCGTAGTGGCGTTGCCCTCTGAGAGCGTCGCCCAAGCCAAAATAGGTCAATTCGAGACGTGCTTGAAAGAAATAGTTTGGCTTGGCGGCGTCGGCAAGAATCTGCCGGTAGGCTTCGACCGCGCCCATGCCCGCACCCGCGTCCTTGAGAAGATTGGCCTCTTCCAGGCGAAAGAGATAGTCGTGCGGGTACTGCGTTTTCAGAGTGCGTACGACCTGGATTGCTTCCTGATAGCGGCCTTCCCTGCGCAAGAACAGAGCGATCACTGTCCGGGCCTCTACGGTTGTGAGGATGCCTCGATTGGCGTCGTCGTAGAGCATTTCGAGGCCACGACTTTTTGAGCCGGTGACCCCTGCGAACCCAACCAAGAATTTGAAAGGCCACGGCAAGGCTCCGACTACGTACTCGTAGACTCCGACGACCAATTTTGAGTCGACATAATCCGGATCGAGCTGCAGTACGCGGATTTCGTCGTCTTTCGCCTTGGTGGCCAATCGAAAACCGGCGCCAAACGCGCGTTCGACCATTGCCATATAGGCGCAGCGCAGGCTGCGCGCCCAGCCCCTGGCGAAAAGAGCATCGATGTCATTGGAATTCCTTCCGACGCGCCAGTCGGCTTCCTGCACGGCTTCGTCGGCGAGGGAGAAGATACGATCGCGTGCCTTGGGGTTTTCTTGAGTAGCGTGTCGCCCGGTCAGAAAGCCATCGTTCGCGTAGAACGTGGTGTCGAGGAGATCGAGGCTGTAGAGCTCGTTGAAAATCTCTGCGTTCAAAAGCAATGCAGTGGCCTGCGGATCACCAGGGTGCTGGGCGTGAAAGCGTTCGAAGCGATCGACGGCGCCAGGAAAATCCAGGTTGTAAAAGTGGACATAGGCTTCGCGGACCAGCGGGTCAAGATTCAGTGGATTTGTGTGTGTGGCCGCAGCCCGCGCTGCTGACGCGGCAAAGAGATAAAGAAGGGCCGTCGCCAAGTTGAGGATCCAGCGCCCGCGCTTCATAATCCCGTCATTTCCGCGTATCCGTTCGCTGTCGGCCTCGAAAATCCCAAATCGAGAAGAAACCAAAGATATCCCAACTTCAAAAAAGGAAAAGGGACCGCATTTGACGTTTGGCAAGGTAGAACCCTCTCAATTGCGAGAGGATTGGATCCTATGACTCGGTTGACCTGCCGGACGAACGAACTCAACACCGGCGCAAAAAGGAAATCTTGATGAATCATCGCAAAGAGTTGCTGCGGTTGTTACTCAATCAAGCTCAGTTTAATGGATTCGAGCTCCGGAACTGGTACCAGTTGCACGTGGATCCGACCTGGCCGGGAACGGAACAGGCCCTGAACATACTTTCAACAGAAAGCCGCTATTATGCTCTGCTCTTTTCTCACGACTTTGCACGATTTTATTGGAGAACAGGCGCGCGCATCAGTTTTGTTGTCCCCTCCATTACCTATCCCCGCGTCAATCGAAGGGGCGAGGTGGTCCAAGTGACAAGAAAGCCATTCACTCGGCGAACAATGAAGCCAGACGTGTGGAAGTATCATCTGCGCCAGATGGCGGCTGCGGAGGACCCCTTCGTGTACCTGCGACGCTTTTTGCCCATGCCGGAATCCAACCAGGAGGCATCTTTCTCCAAGCAGGTTGCACAGGCTTGAAGAAGGCTGCGACGGAAGGGCAGTTTCGGATAGGATTTAAGGATGTCCATCCCGGAGCAGCTGAATTCTTCGTCGCGGCATTCCAGACAAGCGGCCTTGGACCCGGAAGATGACGCCCGCGAACGGCTCATTGTTGCGCTTGATGTACCGTCTGCGAGTGCCGCGATTGGCTTGATCGACCAACTCGAGAGCCGGTGCCGCTGGTTCAAGGTCGGCCTAGAGCTTTTTGTCCAAGCAGGTCCCTCAATTCTCAATGTACTGGCGGCACGAGGACACTCGGTCTTCCTCGATTTGAAATTCCACGACATTCCCAACACCGTAGCTGGCGCGGTGCGTTCAGCGGCCGATTGTGGCGTTCGCATGATGACCGTGCATGCCCTCGGTGGCCCGGCGATGCTGTCGGCGGCACGGGATGCGCTAGCAAGGGTAGCCAATCCCCCGGAATTGCTCGCGGTCACCGTGCTGACGAGCATGGATGGAGCCCAATTGAGCGCGGTTGGTTTAAGCGATCGGGCTTCAGAGCAGGTGGAGCGGTTGGCCAAGGTGGGTCTTGAGGCCGGGATTCGCGGATTTGTCTGTTCGCCTCAGGAGGTCGGTCTCTTGCGCGCGTTGGCGGGCACTGACGCGGTGTTGGTCATCCCTGGGATTCGGCCAGTGGGAACAGGAGTGGGCGATCAAAAGCGTGTTGCGACGCCAGCGGATGCTTTGCGCCAAGGCGCCAGCTTCCTGGTGGTGGGACGGCCTATCACGCAGGCTCCTGATCCGGCTGAAGCGGCCGATCGGATTCTGCAAGAGATGGCTGCGGGCCTGCGAAGTATGACGATCTGAATGCACCTTGAATGCAGCAAGGCCCGACAAATTGTCGAGCCTCCCGTAATGGATTGACTTTAGGTGATACTTAAAGTTTCTCGTAGAAATCGCAGACAGAACACGAGATATAGACACCGCCTGGGATGCCGCGCTCGCGGTCTTTGACGCGCTTGACGATGCGTGTTGGTTTGCTGCACTTGGGACAGTCAGTCGACTTCGTCGTGTCCATTACCTTCTTGCGATCACCGGTTTTGGCGATTTTGGCCATTGCTTGGGAGTTTCTCCTTCGTAAAGTGTCTCTGCTCGCACGCGCAAACCAGCTGCGCGCGGCTTCAACGGCGCGGTCAAAAACTTGCCTCAGGTGTCCGGAGGAAGGGAGACTCGCTCCGTTTAGTCTACCCGAATATCAGTGACAACGTCATTGGGGTGGTGGCGTTCCGTTGGCAGGTTGCGGTTTGTCCGGTGTGGACTGCGAGGTCCCGGCCGGAGGAGGCTGCGTATTTGCCGGGGGCGCCGCCGGCTGCGACGCGGCTGGCGCAGAAGGCTGCGTGGAATCAGTTGGACCGTTGGGACGGGCATTCGGCTCGTCGTCCGGCGCCTGCTTTGGGAACTGGACGGGCTTCATGACGTTCACCCGGCTGTCTTTCCCGTCGTCCGCGGGAACGGTCTCGCCGGGTTTGCGCAAGCTCGGCGGCGACGCGGGGGCCTGGGTGTCAGGGTTGCGCTGGACGTCACCCATCTGCACGGTGTGGGTGCCGGACGGGTCGCCTGGAGTGAGCGGCGTACCATCGGTACGCATCATGCCCTCGACCTCGTCCTTGGTGAAGATCACGGGCGTCTTGCCGACTTTGGCGACCTCAACCCGGATGACGCGATTGCCATTGATGCGGACAAACTCGATGTCGCTGGGCGATCGGCCGTAGATCCATTCTTCAAACGGCATCTGGCCGTCCATTTCGCGGATTTTGTTCTGTGGTTGCCCTTTGGCGAAGAGCACCATGTCGGTGCTCATGCCGACCAGGACATTGTGATCGAGAATCGCTTCCTTGAGCTTGGGCGGCAACGTGTCAGTGAATGCCTGGATAGGCGTTTTGACTTCGAAGGAGATCAATGGCGCCAGCAGAGCTTCCACCTGTTTGCCCGTCAACTCGGGAATCTGATTCTTAAACGTGAGTGTGAGGCGTGAGCCGACGGGTTCCTGCTCATCGCCCTGTTGCACGATGGGAGACGTATCCGGCCCCGCTCCGATCTGGACATGGCGCAGGAAGCGGTGCTTGGCATCGGGTCCGCCGTTCAGTTCAAAAACGATCTTTGTGTGATCGATCTTGACATCGCTGATGACCAGGCGGTCGCCCGGCTTGGCCGAGAGCCCATTCGCCGTGACCAAGGAAAGATATGCCTCCCCCGCGGGCTCGAGCTTGCCGTTGGCCACCAGCGTCAGGCCTTTGTGACCGCGCGGGAAAGGACGCATGGCGAAGCCCTGGTCGGATTGAAGAAAGCGGAGCAGTTCGACGCGAGTTTTGGGGTCGAGCTGAGTGGATGGCAGAGTGATATTTGTGGGTTCAATCTGCCGGTAGCGGCGGTCGACGGTGCCAGCCTGACCAGGGTTGGCGGTGGCCTTGCCGGTGGTGTCGATCGTGATGGCTTGCGCAGAAGCAGACAGAGCGCAGCCAGACCCAGCGAGAATGCAAGCAGAAAAAGCACTCAGAAAATAGCTGAATGATTTTGAGCGAGTATGTGTGCTTGCGGGTCCCGGACCGCTACGCGTGGGGAACGACCTTTTCATGGGAACCTCCCATGGATCTTGCTTCAAGCATTGCCCAAACGATAGTTCCATTCAAGCACAATGGTCAAATTTGTTTCGAACCGGCATCCGGCGCGCTTGCTATCGGCGATAGCGAAGTCCGAAATGGCCCAGTCAACGGGGCCCGTCTTGCTCAGTGGTGGGAATCTTATCCATCCCGTTGGATGCGGGAGAAGTTGTGACGGGAAGTATCTGCACCAGCGAAGGGGCGGATGGTTCAGCCGGACCCATGGCTGCCTCATGTTGGCGGCGCGCGGCCGCGTCGAGATCGACGGCTACGCCGCCCGGGACGATGACTGGGGCGTTGTAGCGGAAGTTGAGATCGCGTGTGACGCGGTAGACCACCGGAAAGGCGGCAAGCAAGATGAAGAGAGTCACCCAACTGCCGTCGAGGCCGTAACCACCGCCGGTAATCCAAAACGGTCCCATCGGGTCGCCCTCGACCACGGAGGAGTGGCTGCTTACTCCGCCGAGGGCAAGACCGAAGATGAGAGCGCGGCTAGCCTTCCAGGCAAAGTTCAAGCCCCAGCTGAGCCAAAGGGCGCGAGTCCGCAGAAATGCGATTGAAAGCAGCAAGCTGAACATGACGGAAACCGCAAGGCTGACCTTGCTGGATCCCGGTTGAAGCGCAATTAATCCAGCGTAGAAGGCGGCATAGCCCAGCGTGGCGCCGACCGGACCGACAACCTGAGCGAATCGCTGGAATCCGTAGCCGCGGAAAGCAACTTCTTCCACCATGGCCGCGATCGCGAAGAAGACTGCGTCGGCAAAGAACCATCCCCATGCGGACCGCTGCGTGGTGAGAACAATTGCGATGCCGCCAGCGAGGGTGAGAGGCAAAACGCAGGCGATGGCGGCACTCCAGCCGATAGCCATGCCCAAGCCGGCTTCATTGCGCCATCCCTGGCGGAACGGGAATCCTTGTTCGGAGATCGGATGTAGTTGCCTATCGAACAGGCGTCCGAATGCGGCGAATCCTGCGAGAAGCAAGAGGAGGAGGAGGACCTGTTCGGCAAGAGGCATCCACGCCTCGCTCGCCAGGTCGAATGCGCTGCGCCGGGCCAGCGCTCGCGCAAGAAAAAAATAGATGACCGCGGCGATGAACTCGAGGTACGGGCGCGTACGTCCACGGAGGGGAGCGAGCGTGCTCATCGCCGGCTCCCAGCGAAAACGGGGCGGAACAAAGTGCGTCGAATCATAATGGAGACGGCGCAGATGAAGGAGCCGTCGGCCGTACTGCCGAAGCGTTGAACCACCAAACCTAACCTTCCGAATAGAACTGAGCGATCTTGCGGAATTTCTCCTGGCGTGCAGCCACGAGGCTCTCGATGGGGACAGACTTCAATTGGGCGAGATGTTTCTGCAACACAGTGCCAAGCACTCCGGCGCCCGTCTCGTGGTCTGTGTGCGCGCCACCGGGCGGCTCCTGGACAATCTCGTCCACGCAGCCGAGTGCAGCGACTTCGGGCGCCGAGATACGCATTGCTTCCGCAGCGAGCTGTTTGTTTGAAGCATCGCGCCACATGATCGCGGCACACGATTCGGGAGTAATGACGAAGTAGAGAGCATTCTCCAAAATGAGTACGCGATCGCTAACAGCCAAGGCGAGCGCTCCACCCGAGCCACCTTCGCCACTGATGACGGAGATGGTCGGCACGCGGAGGCGGGACATCTCGCGGATGTTACGCGCGATGGCTTCAGCCTGGCCGCGCTCTTCGGCGCCAAGGCCCGGATACGCTCCCGGAAGATCGATCAAGCTTATGACGGGACGGCCGAACTTCTCGGCAATTTTCATGCAGCGCAGCGCCTTGCGGTAGCCTTCGGGATGAGGCATGCCGAAGTTGCGGCGGACACGCTCTTTTGTGCTGCCGCCCTTGCGATTTGCTATGACGAGAACTTCGTCAGCGCCGAGCCGGGCCATGCCGCAAGCTATGGCCTCGTCATCGCCATAAGCGCGATCCCCGTGAATCTCGCTGAAATCCGTAAAGACCCGCTCGATAAAGTCCATGGGATACGGCCGCTGGGGATGGCGCGCCCTCTCGATTCTGCTCCAGGCAGGCGAGACTGGCTCAACCGGCTGGGAACTTGCTGTTGCTTGCTCTCTCATCAGCACCTGATGCGCGACCGGCGGGATATTGCTTCCTGATTCCCTGCAGGGGCACAAGGGTGATTCTACGGCTCTGGGACGGTTGCGACAAATCGTGTGTCGGATCTCGCGTGCGCTGAGCGCGATAGTATATTTCCCTAGTCTGCATCGAGCCGCATTTATCAATGATGTTGCCGAGAGGAATCATGCCTACTTCACGAAGAGAGTTTGTTGCCCTTGGGTCTTTAGGTCTGTTTGCAGGCGTGGTTCCTGCGCAAACGCCCGATGCTCAAAGTCAAACCCCAACACCAGGCGCTCCACCTGCGTTTGGTACGTCTGCTCCGGTGGGTCCGGAAGTGTCGGCCGCGACCTTTAAAGAAGCCCAGAAGCTGGTGGAAGTGGAGATGACGGCTGCCGATCTGGAGGAGGCCGCCAAAAACTGGCGCATGCAGATGGCGCCGCTTTATGAACGGCGGTTGGGACCGCGCAAAGTGGAGCTCGAAGCCGCGATCGCACCGGCGACTCAGTGGAATCCGTTGTTGCCGGGGCTTGTGCGCGGCCTGCCTGCAGCGGATCGGTTTGTGCGTGGCGCCGATCCGCACGTGTCGTTGCCAAGCGATGAGGCTGCCATAGCGTATGCGCCCGTGGCGCGGCTTTCGCGTTGGATCGAGCGGCGCGAGCTCACCTCGGAGCGGCTGACGCAGATCTATATTCGCCGGATCGAGCGGTTCGATCCAAAGCTGCGGTGTGTGATCACGCTGGCACGGGAACATGCTCTCGAACAGGCACGAAAAGCGGACTCGGAGATTGCAGCGGGACATTATCGCGGGCCGCTGCATGGAATTCCCTGGGGCGCCAAGGACCTGTTGGATACGGCCGGGATTCCGACGACATATGGCGCGGAGTCATTCAGGGATCGTGTTCCCGCAGAAGACGGAGCGGTGGCTGCAAGGCTGAATGCAGCGGGCGCTGTATTGCTGGCGAAGTTGAGTATGGGTGCGCTGGCGCTGAATGACATCTGGTTTGGCGGACAGACGATGAATCCGTGGCTGCTCGAAGAGGGTGCGTCTGGATCGAGTGCCGGTCCAGGCGCGGCGACGGCGGCGGGGTTGGTGGGATTTGCCATTGGGAGTGAAACCGAAGGCAGCATCGTGAGCCCTTCGATGCGCTGCGGCGTGACCGGCTTGCGGCCGACCTTTGGACGCGTACCGCGCACCGGCGCGATGACGTTGTGTTGGTCGCTCGACAAGCTGGGGTCGATGGCACGGAGCGTGGAAGATGCGATGCTGGTCCTCCATGCGATCTCTGGGCCGGATGCCGGTGATCTGGCAAGTGTACCGAGCGCGCTAGCGTTCGATGCGGAGGCTCAGGTATCCGGATTGCGCGTCGGCTACTTTCCTGCATGGATGAAGGATGCTCCGGCGACGGATGTGGACAGAGCCACGCTCGAGACGGTGAAGAAGCTGGGCATGAAGCCGGTCGAGGTGTCGCTGCCCGACTGGCCTTACGATTCGCTCAACGTGATTCTGTTTGCCGAATCGGCAGCGGCGTTTGAAGAATTGACGCTGAGCCATCGGGTCGATGAGCTGAAAGCACAAGTGCCCGATGCGTGGCCCAATACGTTTCGTCAGTCGCGGTTTTTGTCGGCGGTGGATTTTGTGCAAACGGACCGGTTCCGCCGGAAGGTCGCACAGGAGATGGCACGAATCTTTTCTGAAGTTGACCTGCTGCTCGTGCCTTCACTACGCGACGAGATGCTGGTGATAGGCAATTTCACTGGGCACCCTTCACTGACCTTGCGGGCAGGATTCGTGGAAGTGTCGGAGGCACGCAGCGACTGGGCGCCTGATCCGGAGCATCCGCTGCCGAAATTCTACCCGCCGCGGCGCGTGCCGCATGGCGTAACGCTGATTGGGCGCTTGTTCGATGAGGGTACTGTTGCGCAGGCGGGGATGGCGCTGGAGAAGGCATTTGGTGTTGCAGGAGAGCGGCCAACGGGTTTCTAAATCCAGCTTTTGTGCGTTGGAAGCGAACCTGTGGGCGGACCAAATTATTTCTTAGTCGATGACTTTTTGATTCCAGCTTTTTCGATGCGCTGTTCACGGGCTTGATTGTGTGCGCGCCAGAATGCTTGGGCTGTTAGCGGACCGAGATCCAGCGACTTCGCTTTTTGCTCGCGTTGAAATATGTGGGCATACAGCATGGGCCCCAGCAGTAATGCAATTGCCGACTCAATATCGAGGTCGCGAGGCAGTTGGCCGCGCTCAATGCCGCGGCGCAGAATGTTCTGGATGCACTGCCGCGGCGGCTCCATCACCCTATGACGCCATGCTTTGCCAAACTCCGGGTGCAGCGCCGAGTAGGAAATCAGCGACGGCATCATGCGATCTCGCGCCAGCTCGAACTTGTCTGGAGGCTTTCGCGTGAGTACCGTAGACAGGTCGCGCTGCAAGTCACCGGTGTCAACGTCTTCCGGATCCCCGGTGAGACCGTTGACCCACAACATCACTTCGAGCAGTAGCGCTTCCTTGTCGGCCCAGTGGTTGTAGATTGTGGCCTTGCTGACGCCGGAAGATGCGGCGATCGAGTCCATGCTCGCTGCCTCAATGCCGCGCTCGCTGAAGAGGGCGAGCGCGGCGTGGAGGACTTTTTCGTGGGCTTCGGAACTGCGCGGTCGAACCATGACTAGATTTCGATCTTCGAGAAGCGGTAGGCGCCAAAAATCAGAAAGATGGCGCCCACGATCACCAGCACGATAAAGTCAAGCCGCGGATCGAAGGCGGAATTGGACGCGCCGAGCACGTTCCGCATCCCGTCTATGCCGTAGGACAGCGGGTCGGCGCGCGTGATGTATTTGAGAACGCTTTTCGTGTCATTCAGCGGAAATATCGCGCCGGAGAGAAAGTAAACGGGCATGACAAGGAAGTTCATGATGAGCTGAAATCCCTGCATGTCCTGGAGGCCGGAGCCGATGGCCATACCGAGCGCGGCGAAGAGAACCGCGATAAGCACCATGAATCCGAGGGCGAGCGGGATAGCCGAGAAGTGCGCTGGCCGAAAGCCCGCGAGCAAACAGATGACCATCACCAACAGACCCTGGATGCAAGCCACCGTGGCCCCGCCCAAAGTGCGGCCGATCATGATCTGCAGGCGCGAGACGGGCGCAACGAGCGTTTCTTTCAGAAAGCCGAATTGGCGATCCCAAAGAAGACCGAGCCCGGAAAAGATCGACGAAAACAGCACGGACATGCCGATGACCCCGGGTGCAATGAACTGAAAATAGTCGCCATTGCCAGCGCGCTTAAATACGGGCCCGAGGCCGAAGCCCAGGACGAGGAGATACAACATGGGTTGACCCAGGGACGCCACGATCTGCGCCCTTGAACGCGTGTAGCGCTTCAACTCACGCAGCCAGAGAATATAAATTGCGCTCATCGCCTGCCTCCGCTCCACATCTTTGCAAACTGTCTCATTTGATCCGCTGCATTCGCACTTTCGTCGCGAATGGTTGAGCCGGTCAGCTTGAGAAAGGCCTCTTCGAGACTCCCTGTTCCGGTCTGTTCCTTGATGGCATTCGGTGTTCCCTGGGCCACAAGCTTGCCGTGGTCGATGACACCGACGCGATGCGCGACGCGATCGGCCTCGTCCATGTAATGGGTGGTGAGGAAAACGGTCACGCGCTCCGATTCGTTCACGGACTTTACGTGAGTCCAGAGCTGGTTGCGGCTCTGCGGGTCAAGGCCCAGGGTTGGTTCGTCGAGGAAGAGAATTTTCGGCGTATGGAGGAAGCCGCGAGCTATTTCGAGCCGGCGCTTCATGCCGCCGGAGAATTTCTTGACCTGATCGTCACGGCGATCCCAGAGTTCGAAGAGCTTGAGGAGTTCCTCTGCGCGCTGGCGGCGGATTTTGTGCGGCACATGGTAGAGAACACCATGGATTTCCATGTTTTCACAGGCGGTGAGATCTCCATCGAGGCTGGGATCCTGAAAGACGATACCGAATCGTTTACGGGCCTCGTTCTGATGCGTTTGAGGATTGAGGCCGTCGAGCTCGATCTCGCCGCTGGTGGGTTTCAGCAGCGTGGTAAGCATTTTGATGGTGGTTGTCTTCCCTGCCCCGTTGGGTCCGAGGAAGGCGAAGATTTCTCCTTCGGCCACATCGAAGGAGACGTCGTTGACAGCAGTGAATGTGCCGAAGGTTTTGACAAGGTTCTGGACGCGGATCATGGAGAGTCCTCCGGGAAGATTCAATACTGAACGGTTTAGTTCAGTTTGTCAATCGGAGAGATGTTCTGCGAGGTTGCACGATTTGCCGTGCAACCCCGGTTGGACTATTCCTTCTTTGAACCTGCAGGCTCGAGCGGCGGCCCGATCTTTGGCTCCGACGGCGATGTGGCAGCAGAACGAGGAGGCTCGTGTTTGCTGGCCCCGGGCTCCCTCCCGGTTGTTGCGGCAGCGTCTTTGTTCCGATTGCGCCGATCAAACGCGAGTAGCCGATCTGCCCGGTATCCAGCGGCAGCCACCTCGGCCAAAGCTTCCTGGACTATATCGCTGATTGCGGAAGCATCTGTTTTGTTTGGCGCGGACTCACCTGCGAGCTTAAGGAGAGCGGGCAGTTGGAGCCACCAGAGCAATTCCACGAAGGGCTCTTGCACGAGGTAATCATGGCCTTCGGCATGGTGGATCCCAGTCAGCCAGCGCACATCAGAATCACGCCAGAGGGCGGCTACGAAGAAGGACTTCTTTTCCGCGCCGGAGGATTGTGGCCGTTTTTCCGTCGATAGCGCTGCCACCTTGTCGGAGGCCTTTTGCGATTCGATTGTTTCTTGTGTCGTGGTGACAGGAGCGGTTTTTGCCGATGGAGTTGAGAGGATGGACTGCGATTCTTCCGCATCGGCGCGCGCGATGAGCAGTACTTTGATACGGGCCGCGGCGCGCCATGCTTCCTCGCCTTCCATGCCCAGGGCGCCGAATGCATGGGCCATCGGCTCACGCAGACGCAGGCGATCATAGATCTCAAGGGCAGCGCGTTTCGGACGGTCGGGGTTAATGGAGGACGAAAGGCAATCGATCGCACACCACGCAAAGACGGGTCCCCAGAGAGCGGTCGCGGCGTGTTCGGGGCTTGAACTAGGAAGCACACGGCGAGCCGCTGCCGGCCACGGCGATGGGAAGAATGTCTCGATCGTAGGAATGCGCATCGTCGCGCCCATGCAATTCCTGAAACCGGGACCGAGGGTTTGCGTGCTTGTAGCTTTTGCGTCTGGCCTGCCCTCTTTGCTCGCACGTGCCCGGTAGCCTTCCTGGGCCGCTGCGAAGAATGCCTCGCAGCGCGACCAGGCGGACTCGATGAATTCGGTCCGTTCGCGATTGCTCTTTCGGTCTACGGAAACTGCAACGGGGGGATGCTCTGCAAAGCCTGCGAGTTGGCGCACGACCTCGGGATCAAGCAAGGCGTGCAACGTGTCGTGGACGGGCTTCAACTCCATCTGCACAAGAGCGTCATCGAGGTTAGGGACGCCGCGACCATTGAGTTGATCGCATAACCTATCCCAGGGCTGTTCCGCTGTCGCGCGCAGTTCGTGCCAACCGAGAAAGACGTGCGATTGGTAGGCGTGGAGATCGAACGTGAGGCCGCGCTCAGCGAGCACGTTGGCGCGCCGCAGATATTCCAATCCGGAGAGCGAGTCTCTCCAGGCGAGGATGACGCCGGGATCGCCAGTGAGGTCCAAGCCCTCACGCAAACGTCGCTGCCGAAGTTGCGACGTTGGCTTGTCGGCGTAGGCGGCGGAGAAATCGATCGTCCCATGTGCCGTGCCAAAGCGATTGTTGTAGATGACGACGGCGCGCTCATCGCCGTTGCGGTTGGAATAGGCAAAGACGTTTTCGTCGACGGAACCGGACGGTTCGAAGAAGTCGTAGAGAAGGAAGTTGCTGCTTTCGGCAAAGAGCCAGCGCTTTTTGAGCAGAGGTGCGATCTCACGCTCGTGGCGTTCGACGAGCCAGGGATTCGGCGTCTCATCGTAGCGCGGACGCTGGTATTCCATGCCGTATTTCTCGGTGAAGCCCTCCACCTGGCCGTGGCCGAACATTGGCAGGCCGGGTAGCGTGGACATGAGAACGGCTACGCCGAAGCATTTGTCGCCGGTGCCAAATTGATCAATGGCGGTGCGTTCGTCGGGATTGCTCATGAAGTTAACGTAGCGCTTCATGATGTCGGGATCGAACTCGAGGGTGTTCTTGATGACGGAGCGATATTTGGCGTTCTCCTCGTCGCGCATCATGTTCATGAAGGCGCTGTTGTAAACGCGATGCATGCCGAGGGTGCGGACGAAATAGCCCTCCATGAGCCAGAAGGCTTCTGCGAGGAGCAACGTGCCGGGCACCTCTGCGGCAACTCTGTCCACAACTTCACGCCAGAATTCCTGAGGCATGATGCGATTGAATTCCTCGTCGGTCATGCTGTATTCGGCGCGCGAGGGGATGGCACCGCTGGAGCCGGGACCGGGAAACCAGAGACGATGAAAATGGCGCTTGGCGAGCGTCATCGCTGCGTCGAAGCGGATGACGGGAAACAAGCGGGCAACGTGAAGGATGGTCTGGATGACCTGCTCGCGCACTGCCGGATTCAGGTAGTCCAACTGAGCGGTGTCGTTCCAGGGAAAACTGGTTCCATCGTTGCCGTGATAGATGAAGCGAGTTTCGCCGGAGGCCTTGTCGCGGCGACGGAAAACTACAGCGGCGTCGGTTTGCGTAAAGTAGTGATCTTCAATTTTGATTTCGACGCGCCCGTCGTTGGAAAGATCGGGACCTTCAAAGGTGTAGGCGGGATAGGGCGGCTGGGGACGCGCAATGAACCACTCCGGGTGTTCGACGACCCAGGGTGAATCGATGCCCATGTGATTGGGCACCATATCGCTGGCCAGACGAATGCCGTGGTGATATGCGCGATCGCGAAGGTTGATATAGGCGCGCTCCCCGCCGATGTCATCAGCGATCCGGTAGTCGAAGAGCGAATAGGCAGAGGCCACGGCGTCAGAATTGCCGCAGAGTAGTTTGATCGTTTTTGACGCCCGGCTCCGCTCCCAGACGCCGATGAGCCACAGAGAATTGAGACCGCGGTGCGCCAAGGTGGCCAGCTCTTCATTAGGAATTTCATCGAGTCGGCTGATATGGCGGCCGTATTGCTTGCTTAGCTGCGCCAGCCAGACATAGCTGCTTTTCGCGATCAGAACTGTACTTGGCATCCAAGCCGTGTCGGCGCTGAATCTTTCGTACTCATACGCGGGGTCGCCGAAGACCGGCACGTCCGACTGGCTGACAATCGACGGCCATTGCTGCTCACCTCGCAGGCGACGGAGGCGTGCAGCCTCTTCAGCCGCGGCGCGCGCGCGGCCTGCGTCGGGATTGAACTGCATCCAGATGGCGAGTTCTTCTTCGCGCAGGATTTCGCCCGCAATCATCAGAAATCGATCCATGGTGTCGCCGAGAAGGGATTTCCAGAGCCTCCGAATCAGAGAAATCTGCTCGCTCAGGGACCGTGGAGCACCCGTCGCAGGCGCGCGCAAAAGGTCAATCAGACTTACCTGGCCCTTCCCCTCCAGCGGGATCAGCGGGCGGGTCGCGAAATATTTGGGCAGTTCCTTCGTGACTTGCCGATAGACGGTCTTCTCGGCAAGGCTTTTTTCTTCGAACAGCTCGTCGAAGGGTTTGAAGGCCTCGTTGCGATTGGCAGTCCAGAGGAGCAGGAGTTCTTCGAGAGCAACGGCACGGTGAGGCATACCCTCCGTCTTCCCTGCGAGCCATTGCTTGGGCGTTTCCTGGCCACGCATCACGCTCTGGCCGGGAAAATGCTCGACGAAGGTGAGAAGGAGCTTGTCGATCTCGGCGGGGCATACCTGGGCAGAAAACCAATCTAGGGCCGCGGTCATCACTTCGGGATCGAATTTTTTGCGGTATTGCGCCATGACGACGTGGCTTGCCTCGTCGATCAAGCCCATGGCAAACAATTGGCCCGCATGTATGGCGCGATCGGGAAACCGCGCTGAATCGCGAACCTGATTCATCTGGTGGGCGAAGGTGCGGCATGCGGCGAGGTCGGCAAAGACGACGTTGCCGTTAAAGGAAAACAGCGAATCCGCAAACCGATAACGTTCCCGTGCTGTTCGCGAAATATGGAATTCCATCATGTAACACGCGCTCCAGACTTTCGATGCCGATTGCAAATTTCAGGCCGTACCGGAAGAAAAAGCACTTTGCTTTGATCCGTTCGAAGTTGTGTTATCCGGCCAACGTCAAAGTATCACTATGAGGGAGCAGGAGGGGTGGGTTCGTCAAGGCCTGCGACGGTTAGGTTCCTGGACCGCAGGCTCGGCATTCGCTTTTCCGCATGCCAGGAGAGCGGTCGGCGTGATCAGGCGAGCCAATTTCCGGCATCCTGGCCCAACCGCGAGCGCACAGCTTTCTAATTTCTGAAAAGCAACTGTCTTGCACACTATTGGATGCCGGGCATAGCCTGTAAGGCCGTTTCCACCAAGTTCGCCCGGGTGGAGAAAGAGGGTTTCCCATTATGGGCTCACCGGGGAGGTCGAATTCTGACTATTCGCGGAGGTCCCTTCGAGTACTGCGACGACCGGGGCGTCGTCGGCCTTCAATCCGAGCCCGCGCTGGCCGCCGAGAAGCTTGAGGTGCAGGCGCTGGTCGTCGGACAAGTCCATCGAGAGGAGAGCCGGTTCGTCGTGTCGGTGCAGTTGCTGGATAGTTCTCGGCATCGATCCGCGATTCGACGCATTGCGTTCCGATGGAGCGTTCAGAGGACTTCTAGATCGAAGTTTTTCTCCGCCTCTTGCGCGGCAGGATAGCCACATCTGATCTCCTGCTCGTTCATTTTGTCGAGTTCGAAGTCGGCATTCGACGATCCAAATGATGATGCGGTATTCTCATGTAGTGCCAAAGGTTATCCAAGGGCGGCGGAGGCGAGGGATGTCTTTCACGCAGCAAAACTTGGATAATCCACCGGCATACTGGCCGATTTTTCGCAGCCTTCCGGGCTGTTGAAAACATAACGGAGAGGTGGCAGAGCCCGGTTGAATGCACCTGACTCGAAATGAGAATTTGGGGTATTTCTCAAATTCAGCCGATTGAACTACTTAACCTATAAGCGATTTGTTTTCAATATCTAGTAGATCAAAGTTTAATCGCCACGTATAGTCTGGAATCGCCAGAAAGTACCGGCGCAACCGGTACCAGAATCGCACCGCCTTGACAATAATCGAGCGCCGCGAACGTCCGTTCATGCCGGATTGGATGGATGCCCGTCGTCTGACACCCATCCGTTCCGGCTACTTAGGAGTGAACCGAGAGTAGTACAGAATCTCACCTCCGCAACCGGTCTTTAGTTCACGAAACCGGCTCATTGGTAACAAGCTGAAGCGATAGCCACAATGAGCATCATTGCTGCTGTCCGGCCAGGCAACGGATGACATTAGCCGAGATTGACTTCAACAATTGCCGTGAACTCCTCTTTCGGTCTGTGAAGGATCTGATCGCTCCGTTGCGTTAATGAGATCAGATGGTCCAGGGAACCTCATGGCCGAACGGTGCTTCAAAGAGAAGGACTCGAACCCGCCCATTGGTGGCGTTCACAAAGTCCCGCTGGTACGGAAGCAACTCCCCTTTGAAATGACTGCGGCAGGTTTTAAGGCATTCACGTTCCTGGTCTGCCCCGTGAGCGGCGAAGTGCTTCCTGACGAAACGGCGCATTCCTAAGACATCACTCGGGTAGGCAATCTGGCCGTCAATTCGGCTTCCCTGGTGGGACTTGTTTATTCAGCAGTTCCGCGATGAGATCGCTGGTCTCCGATTCGTCAAGCACTTTATAGATCGGTGCGAACAGTTTGTGCGCAGATTCTCTGCTGTCCGAGTCCTGCATTGCCGCATCTGTCAAAAGACCCAGCTGTTCTGAAGAAACCTCATTGATTTGGAGA
>Ga0182024_10002663_pt1 | contig 43869 bp, 22 predicted proteins | sample P32metaG_FD_120480 | JGI IMG/M metagenome (GOLD analysis project Ga0182024, IMG submission 120480) | Permafrost microbial communities from Stordalen Mire, Sweden - P3-2 metaG (Illumina Assembly) | ecosystem: Environmental > Terrestrial > Soil > Wetlands > Permafrost | place: Sweden: Stordalen... | reverse complement strand
TTATTTGATGGTTTTTCATGAGTGAGAAGTCAAAGTTCTGAAATGACGGCCCAATCAAGTCATTGCGGCGTGAGGTTCCCAATAGGTTTTGGCAGGTCCCCGATACCGTCGCCGATGCAAACGGCACGCATTGTGACGCGATGGCCGGCGTGGCCATCGGCAGTGAGAAACAATTTAGGTTGACGTATTGTTGGTAATTCCCGGGACTAACGCCGCCACGCGGGCATCCAGATGCGCCGGGGTTGTAATCCGGAAAGTCATTGGTCGTGGCGGAGTTCATGCCCAGCGGATCGCCGGATATGGTTGGCGTAAATGGCAGCCCCGTATGAGTCGTGTAAATACCTTGCAAAACCCATCCTCCCAGCGTTACGTCAGTTAGATGGCTGCTCAAGTGCGGCGCGGGCGCGTTCCAAGTACCGAAGATGACCAAATTTTCTTTCACGTTGTAATCGGACCTAGCCCAATTGCTATAGCCAGGCATCGTGAAATATTCACTAAGTGAGTTGGCATATGTGGCAGGGTAAGGGCCCGTGCTGCCAGTATCCATGCTCTCGCCCCAGGTGTAGGAACCCTGAATCTGATAGTTGTGGCTGAGTTGCTTTGTCACTTGCACTTCCATGCCGTTGTAGCGAGAGGATCCGTTCCAGAGTTCCTCAAATATGCCGCTATATGCCGGATTGGGATTAAGCTTGCTTCCGCTCCCTATGGGCGCAGGCCATAGATAGCCAGCCGACGTGCGTGTAGGCTGCACGTAATCTATGTCGTAATCTTCAAAGTTATTATGCACGCCATGCGATCCCACATAGGCAGCCATCACCGTTAAAGTCGGAGTGATTTCTCGTTGGAAACTTAGGTTGTACTGTTCAATGGTATTTAATTTTGGATTCTGCTGGATGTATCCCGCATTTTGAGCAGCGTTGGCTACGGCTATAGGAATCGCCTGAGGTCCAAAATCCCCTGCGGGCATCTTCGGGTACTTGTACCATTGCGCGAAAGGTACGATCTGACTTTGGATTTGAGCCATTTCGTACATTCCGCTCGCCACATCGTACAACCCGCCGCCTGCGCGAATTGACGTCTTTCCGGTCCCAAACGGGTCCCAAGCCAGCCCAACGCGCGGCTGCACGCTCGCATATGAGTTGTTGGCAAATATTGGATCACCCGTGATGGGAGTCGCGGCCGTCGGAGTAGGCAGACTCGATATGTGGCCCCGATTCTCCGTAGGCACGGTGTAAGGCTCATATCGGACCCCCAGGTTCAGCGTGAGGTTCTTCGTTGCCCGATAAGAATCCTGGGCATAGAAACCGTAATAGGTTTGCCGCCAATTCTTGTCAGAATTTACACCCACAGGAGTCGAATTAGGCGAGAGATAGACCGCGAATGTGGTTTCCTGTCCGTTCTGCAAGAAACTGGCCAGCGTGCCGTAACTGAACCCGCCGGCAGGGTTGTTATAGTTACTTCTGTACGTTTGATCGTGCTCAAAACTGGCACCAATCTGGATGTTATGCTTCCCGACCGTACGGATCAGATCATCATATCCCTGAAACGAGTTCATCAACCACCAATTGTAGTTTTGAGCGCTAAGGCCTCCGTTAAAAGCCGTAATTCCAGTTGCGGTTATATCGGGAGCGTCGTATCCAGACATTATGCCTAAACTTGTCTCGCCCGCGAGAGGGTTAAGCAAACCAACGGCGCAGCCGAAACGGTGAAGCCCCGGACAAGTCTGGCCGCCTCCAAAGTCGTTGAGTCGGTTGAAGCCGAAGCGGAAGGAGTTTACCGTCGCGCTGCTCATGATGTGGGTTTCCGCAAGCATAATCCGCTTGTTTGCTGTGGCTTGCGGAACGATCACCGTGCCGATGGTGTCCGGCTGTGTAAGGTTCGAAGTATCATCGAGGTAGGTGGCAGTTAGCGTGTCATTGGCCGAGAAGTGCTGATCGATCCGAATGAACCCATAGTCTGCGCCTATGATTTGAGTCCCGGGGAAGCGGTAATACCCCGTATTCCCGTTGCCGAGCAAACCGTCGTTTGGCAGCGCCCACAAACCGAGGTAAGGCTGAACAGCAGGGCTTACGGTTATTTGGCTTTTTATAGAGCTCTGCGAGCAGTCGGCAGTGGTGTCGGTCGCGCTTGAGCAGGTATATCCGTTCCTCATGGCCGCAGATGGAACTTGAGCTAGAGTCGTTAAGGTATAGTTCTGGCGCAAACCCTCGTATGCCGCGAAGAAAAACGTTTTATCCTTTCGAACAGGTCCTCCGATGGATCCGCCGAATTGATTGCGCGTGAAAGGGGGAATTTGAGCAGGATCGAAGAAATTCCTGGCATCGAAGACGCTGTTGCGTGCGAATTCAAACGCATCGCCGTAGAACCGGTTGGTGCCCGCTCGAGTGACCGCGTTAACGATACCCCCACCGGTCCGCCCGTACGACGCCGTGTAGTTGTTGGATAGTACCGAGAACTCCTGAATAGCATCAACTCCCAGCGAAACACCGAGCGCATTTCCCGGGGCTGCGTTCACATAATCATTTGTTACGATTCCATCGACGACAAAACTCTCCGCGTGCGGACGGGCGCCAGCAATCGTCATTGCCGCCCCGAAGCCCCGGGATGACCTTTGCGTGCTGTTGCTGGTTGTATAAGATATTTGATTCTCCGAGCCAGATACCGTGCCCGGCTCCAGAAGCGCCAGCGCTGTCCAATCACGGCCGTTCAGAGGCAATGATACGATTGTGCTTTGCTCAACTTGGGCGCTTAGAGTTGAGGAGGAGAGTTCCACGGTAGGAGCTGCGCTCGTTACCTCGACTTTCTCGCTCACCTGGCCCAATTGCATTTGAATGTTCAATTGTAGCTGCTGGCCCACCGCGAGAGTTATGCCGGATTCCTCCTTGGTCGTAAATCCCGTTGCAGAGACGGTGATTTGATAGGGACCCGGCTGCAGGTTCGCGGCCGTGTAAAGGCCAGACGCGTTCGAGACCACCTCCCGCGTCACCGCCGTCTCCGTGTCTGTGATGGTAATCTTCGCGTTAGGGACAACCGCGCCCGATGGATCAGTGATACCGCCAGACAACGTTGCTCCGACTAACTGTGCGTAGAGCGGGCGAGATATCACCCCGACGGAAGATAGGACACCGAGTACTAGAAGACACAACCCTGTGAAATTCGACTTGTTACGCATAGTATTCATTGACCTCACTCGGAATTTGTTTGTTGCCAATCCAAGGCCCCAATCGATCGCCGGGGGAATGTCTCCGGAAGGGGCCTAGGACAGGACGCGGAAAATCAATGGGTCTCTTGTTATCACCAACGACCTTACAATCTCCCAACTTTCGGCAGGCTGGGACATTGCATTCGTCAGTCCAAGGACTCTCTTAGTTCTTCGGATACGGCGGCACGGTCCCGTTGGGGACAGTATCGGCTTCGCTCATGTCAATTTGCCAAATATGGTCCGACTCCCACGGCAACGGATATGGATTCTTAAACCCAAGATGGAGAGAGGACGTCGGATGCTTCACCCAAATTCGGACAGCATAAGTCGTCTTATCCGTCTGATGCTCAGAGGCGTGTTGAAGCGCCAGATACATCACAACGTCGGGGTCCAAGGTCCACACATACATTGAAATCACATACGGGCCACCCGGCTCGGTGATGTGGTAGTGCCACATCCGGTTGAGATCCCAAAATCGCGATGTGTTGCTGTATTCGGTAGGACCGAGAGTCCCGTCCATGTCGGTATGGACTTCCCATGCGTTGATCATCTCCTGGCTCGTAGGTGCACTCTCGGTGCGCTTCTGCGCCTCCCATGATTGCAGCGCTTCCTTTGCCTCCTCCGTTATCGGAGCGTGTGTTGTCGTTTCATTCCATGGCAGGGAATTAGGCTGACATGGATTGTTGCAGTGCTCGGTGGCCTGAACGTCAGGGTTTACAGGATTATTGTTCGGCTCAGGCCGCGGATCGGGCGGCGGGGGAACATTGAAAAAGACGAGCGCCTTCCAGACCCCATTGCGCTTCACCCAGATGTGCGTAGTAACAGGATCTCCGCTCATCCCATAGAACACAGCGACGCTGGAACCATAGAAGCGCGGATATAATTTCGTCATTGCGTTGTAATCAGTTGCTCCGTGCTCCGCCTTGAGCGCCGACACGTTATTGACGACATCAGCCTTAGACCAAATTTTGCCAGGTACCACCCATTCAAAGTCATCCCACAACAACCCCATCACTGTGTCATTGTCTCCCTTTGCGAGAGCCTCTTGATAGGCCTGCTCTGTCGTAACGGCCTGCTGCCAGTACCCGCCAGAAACCTGGTTATCCTCGGGAAACGCATTCTGCGCGGCGGCCCGAGTTCCGATCGCCGCAATCAATACGCCACCACAGACTACCGCGGCGCTAAGAGTTTTGAACTTGAAACGTTTCATCGCACCTCCTCCTCAACGAGGATCCCCATTTCTTCTGACATCCTCGAGTTAATTTTGAATCTTGCGTCCCTAGAGATGATTCGACCAGACTTCATCTCACTATCATCAATCGACGTGAATACCTCATCGAACTCGCCGCCTCCGAATTTGCGATGCATCAGTGCGCAGCTGTGTTAACCGAACGATCAGGATAATCCGCCCTGATAGAGACGGATGTCAAGAAAAAAATTAAGCGCCCGAACAAGCCCTGTCGATTCTGGCCCGTCCGCGGGCTGTGATGGCTTCTGCCAATCCAGAAGGCATGTCGCGGCATGGAACGAAAGAACGGAAAGGCTGTGGAAAGACGAAAAGGTAAATGCATTTACCACTTTTCGCAGCAAATCCCCTTCCCTGTGGCCTGTATTTAGTGCGCTCGCCGTCAACCTTCCTCCTCCTCCAATTCATTTGCTGAGAACCCTGAAGCACCAAAATTCTTGATTGCATGTCCCCCTTGGGCCATATATGCTCTTAATCGGACGTTAACCAGGTGGTTAAGTTCGACGGAGACAATTATGAAAGGCAGGTGACATTGTAATTAATCAGCCGCTTAACTAGAGTCCGCTGAGCGCTGAGCGAGTGATTTCCTTCGATACTGAATGTGAATTGAAACCCCGGATAGCATGCATTCGGATTTCGCATTTTGGGCGACGTCATTTCCTGTTGCGCAAACCTCAAGTTATCTGGCAAAACTAGAACATTGTCGCTTGATGAGGCTAAGGAAATGCGATCGAACCGGCCAGCTTTCGGGGCCCGCACAGCGTAGGATAGATTTGCATCGTCGATGTGAACGGATAGCAGTAGTGGACGTAGCACAAGCTTCAAGAACCATTTTATGAGTATCTCCGCGTAACTCAGGGTGTACACGAAAACCTGATATTCGCGTCAAACAGCCGCATCATGACTGTTGAGATGCTTAGAGCAGGAGCAAGAGATGAAGCGAGCGAAGGACGAACAGAAGAACCCGAGAAATCGGATCATGAGGGCGGCAACCTCTCTTTTTGCCCGCCGCGGATTTGCGGCTACGACAACACGCGAGATTGCACGCCGAGCTCGCGTTAATTCAGCTCTGGTGTTCTATTATTTCGGGAACAAGGAGAGGCTTTATTACGCGGTATACGAGGAGCTCTGGAAAACCTCCAGTTGGTACGAGCGCCGTCGCAATGTCTATCGGAATGGCGCGCCGGATACGGCTCCGATTCCTCGCTTGGCCCTGGAAGTCCTCAGCAGTTTGCACGAAGACGACACTATCATGCGCCTTGGACTCTTCGCTGGCTTGGAGGACAGCCAGGGATCTCGCCGTCTCTCCGAGCGCTTTTTCAAGACCTACATTTCCGAGACCTACGAGCTGCTCGCAGCATATATCCAGGAGCGAATTCGAGAAGGCGAATTCCGCGATATTCCGCCACTTATCGCGGCGCGAGCTCTTATAGGAGTTGTCGCTTACCAGCATATTATCCATGAGTTTCTTGGCGGGAAATACGTTGATGAGTTTTCTGGCAAAGAATTGTCACATATACTCGCGGATATTTGGTTACACGGTGTGCTGGCCCGTCCGCTCAAAGAGCCGTCGAGTCAGAAGGCGACGGCCTAGCGCGCGGTGTGATCAATCCAAAATGCACTGCGAACTGAGCCAGATGAGGATGACGAGTTGAAAAAACGACTCGGTGAAACAGGCCACGCATAACGGACTATGTCTGCTTGATAGTGCGTTGGGGGGTGGAATGCACGGACCAGTTATGAACCTGGGCGGGTGAAGTAGGGTCGGCGGTGCGACAGTCATGCCCAACGACCGCTGCGGTTGACCAACTTGAACAGCGGATGCCAAATTCCCATGGATGAATGGCATCAGATTTAATCATTGACAAACGAGAGAAGAGAGGAAGGCTGCTTAGTGCAGAATGCCTTGATAGAACCAGTTATCACTTATATCTCTCCGTGTGGTAAGCGGTAACTGCAGCAACCCTGCTATTACATTGGAGTGTTTTCATGAAGTATTTGGGTGCAGCATTGGTTGGTTTCTGCCTTCAGGTGTCCTTAGGCGCCGATCAATTGCGCAATCAGTTCTTCGAGGGAGCCCTCGAAAATTCCAATCTACCCAGTTATTTATTTCTCGTTCGATCGAGTCGGCCAATTGAGGACCGGCCCCCACCAAAGCTTCCAAGCTCCCCTCAGCGGCGCCGGGAACGTGACCTCAAGAGCGCATGAGCTTTTCCTCTCCATTTATTCACCGGCCCGTAGGCACCACGCTTCTCACAGTTGCGGTAGTCCTTGGGGGGGGCCTCGGCTATACAGTGCTGCCGGTGGCCCCTTTGCCTGAAGTAGACTTTCCCACAATCAACGTTCAGGCCAGTCTGCCCGGCGCCAGCGCTCAGATCATGGCTTCCGCTGTGGCCACCCCTCTGGAACGTCAGTTCGGCCACATTGCCGGCATTACCGAGATGACGTCGTCAAGCTCGCTGGGCGGTACTAGCATCACTATCCAGTTCGATCTTAGCCGCGATATCAACGGCGCCGCCCACGATGTGCAGGCCGGAATCAACGCTGCGCGCACCTACCTGCCGACAAATCTGCCGCAAAATCCTTATTACCGCAAGGTGAATCCCGCCGATGCGCCCATCTTGATCCTCTGCCTGACCTCCAACAATCACGACGTAACCAAGCTCTATGATCTGGCTTCTACAATATTCGAGCAGAAGCTCTCGCAGATCAATGGAGTGGGCCAGGTCTCTATCAACGGGGGAGCCACGCCCGCTGTGCGCGTCGAAATCAATCCGGAAAAACTGGAGAGCATGGGCCTCACGCTGGGCGACGTTCAATCTGTCCTGAGCCGGCAAAACTCGGATGTGCCCAAAGGCCAAATATCCGACAGCATGATTACGGAAGACATCCTGGACAACGGCCAGATCTCCCAGGCCGATCAATACAAGCCGCTGATCATCGGCTACCACAATGGCCAAGCCGTTCGCCTTTCCGACGTGGCTGATGTAGTGAACTCGACTTCGAACCTCCGCGTCGCGGCCTACCTTGACGGCCAGCGAGGCGTGTTCATCGCTATCTTTCGGCAACCAGGCGCCAATATCATTCAGACCGTAGCCCACATCCAGGCGCAATTGCCTTTCCTGGAAGCGATCCTTCCTAAGGGCGTCATCGTTAACATCGCGCACGATCGCACCGAAACCATCCGCGCGTCCGTGAGCAATGTGGAGCACAATCTCTTCATAGCGATTGTGCTGGTCATTCTGGTCGTCTTCTTTTTCCTGCGTAGTCCGCGCTCTACGCTCATTCCCGCCGTCGCAGTCTCGACCTCTCTCGCTGGCACTTTCGCGGCCATGTATTTGCTGGGCTTCAGCCTCGACAACCTTTCCCTCATGGCGCTCACCATCGCCACCGGTTTCGTGGTGGACGACGCCATTGTGGTTATGGAGAACACCACTCGCCATCTCGAAAGCGGCATGGACCCCTTTGCCGCCGCTCTTAAAGGCGCGCAGGAGATCGGCTCGACGGTTCTTACAATGAGCATCTCGCTGATCGCCGTTTTTATTCCCCTCCTCGAGATGGGCGGGATCATAGGGCGCCTCTTCCGCGAGTTCGCAGTCACGCTTTCCTGCGCCATCCTCGTCTCCCTGGCGCTTTCCCTCACCACAACACCCTGCATGTGCGCGCATTTGCTCAAGACTCCGCACGAAAGAGAGAAACACAACTGGATATACCGCGTCAGCGAAAGGTGCGTTAACGGTCTGCTTTGGACCTACAGGAATTCTCTATCGTGGGCACTCGACAATCCCGCCTTGATATTGGTTGTGCTCGGGCTCACCATCGTGCTAAATGCGGTGGTAGTCGTCACCATTCCCAAGGGCTTTTTCCCGCTGCAGGACTCGGGGATGATTTCAGGCGGCGTGCAGGGACCGCAGGATGCTTCTTTCCCCTTCATGCGCTATTCACTGCTGAAAATCGTAAACCTTGTTCAAGCCGATCCGGCGGTGGTGCATATCGATGGCTATAGCGGCGGCGACGGTGCCAACAACGGAGGCCGCATGGCCATTATGCTCAAGCCTATCGGCACTGAGTGCAAAGAGGGCCCGAACTGCAATGTGCGGCAGACTCCAGCGATGGATGTCATCAATCGCCTGCGTCCCAAACTCAACAACCTCCCCTTAGCCTCCACCTATCTGCAGCCAGCGCAGGACATCGTTATCGGTGGCCGCCAAAGCAGTGCCTTGTACCAATACACCATCCAATCTGACAACGTCGAAGACTTGGCGCACTGGGGACCCATCCTCCGCGATCACATGAAGACCCTTCCCGGCTTCGTCGATGTCAATACCGACCAGCAGAACGGCGGCTTGGATGAAAGGCTTACCTACGATCGCACCACTGCCGCCCGCCTGGGACAAACTTCAGAGTCGCTTGATTCTTCGCTGTACGGTGCCTTCGGTCAGCAGGAAGTCTCCGTTATCCATGCCCCCCTTAACCAGTACTATGTGGTTCTTGAAGTAGCACCGCAATTTTGGCAGAATCCGTCAGGCCTAAATGATATCTATTTCTCGTCATCCAAGGCGCAGGGCGCGGGCCTAAACTTGGCTTCGCCTCTGCTCGGTTTGATGACTATTCATAGCGGCACTACACCGCTCCAGGTCAACCACACGGGTCTTTTCCCCTCCGTCACCGTCTCCTTCAACCTGGCAGACGGCTACGCGCTCAGTGATGCTACCCGCGACGTCGGCGAGATGGAACAGAATCTCGGCATGCCGCCCACCATAAGGGGCTCTTTCGCCGGAAACGCCGGTGCCTATCAGCAATCCCTCTCGACCGAGCCGATTCTGATCACCACCGCTTTGCTAACCGTTTTCATCGTTCTCGGCATGCTCTACGAGAGCCTTATACATCCCCTTACCATGATTTCCACGCTGCCCTCGGCCAGCGTAGGCGCCATGCTGGCTCTGATGGTGTTCCATATGAACCTCAACGTAATCTCCATCATCGGCATTGTCTTGCTGATCGGCCTTGTGGTAAAAAACGCCATTATGATGATCGATTTTGCCCTCAATGCCGAACGCGTGGACGGCAAGAACACCCGCGATGCAATCTTTCAGGCCTGCATGTTGCGTTTTCGGCCTATTATGATGACCTCCATGTCGGCCATCTTCGGGGCGCTTCCGCTCGCCTTCGGAACTGGAATGGGATCGGAGCTACGCCGCCCCTTGGGTATTTCCATCATCGGCGGCCTTCTCCTCAGCCAATTGCTTACGCTTTACACAACCCCGGTGGTTTACCTGGCCATGGACCGTCTACGGCTGCGCGCTCTCGGCAAATCCGATAACCCGCATTCTTCGCAATCCCGAGAGGCAACGACGTAAAGCGAGAGGAATATTGACATGCGTGAGCGAAAATTCCGAATCCAGTTTCATAGTCGGAGCCCGGGCCGAGCAAAGGATGGCCAGCGTTTCAGGAGCGCGTGCTCAACATAAAAGCGGGCGGCACGGGCTTCGCTTTTGCGACCGGAAAGTCCTACACTCAACTTATGCGCCCCATCCGCGTAAAAGAGCCAAGTTCTAAAATCATCGACTAAAGCCGAACATCAATCTCGTAAGGCAGTTTCGCGTCAACGGATCATGTTTGGACTACATTGCAGATAACGGGGAAGTGTCCGGGGGATGGGAATGCTGTGGCAGGCTCCCGCGCTCTGTTCTGATGTTATGATCGTCCCCAATCCGAACTGAATGGTTCGCCATACCATTGCAAGCGAAAAATAATACTGATGATTTGACCTGCAATTGTATCCGATCTTTGTGTGAACGAACCTTCTTGACGCGGATGTCCCGCCCTTCGAGAGTTCTGGGGACAACCCCGTTTTCGTCAATTATCAGTTGAGTAGCATTTCCCGGGAACATCCAGCGTGAGTAGGTACACTTCAAGTCGGTCGTCCCGGAGTTCGCGCTCGCCCGTGCTATATGTAGTCGATTTTGTGTCGGTCAAAGCACAAGCGATCTACGAGGATCAACATGGCTGGAAACACGTTGCTGCCAACAATGATTCCACAGCACTTAGAAATCAGGGATTTCAATAGGTCTCCATAGATCGTGTGACCTGCTTTGGGAGCAGGGGTGTTGATCTCTGTTGAAACCTGTTGAGGTCTATTGTTCACCTGCGCCGTGAAGGGCCTCTCCCCCGAAACCGCTGTACAGCATCTCCCGTAACGGCGCTGAAGCCATCGCCACTGCCGCCGACTCTTGAACCGAACGAATTACTCGCGCCGCTACATGATCGAATGCCATTGATGATTCCACAGCGCGACTATAGGCGATGGCTTGAACCAGGCGATCCGCAGCGGCCTCCAGTAGACCTCTTGCGCCCCTACGATGCGGACCTCATGAAGATATGGCGCGTTAAGCGGGAAGTGGGCAACGTCCGCAACAATCGCCCTGATCTGATCGATCCATTCGACCCTCCTAATGAACCTAACGATTTATCCATACTTTTTTGAGCGTATGCGCGAGTTCGAGGGGGCAATCCGGTTTTGCGGCCTGCGGCGCTCTCCTCACCACGCCAGTCTGAACAAGCAATGGTCTATGGATTGATTAGCCACCATAAGTTAGGCGGTTGGCCCTCCTGGAGTATCCCGAAGCGATTATCTGGATCTCGGTTATCGGAAATCAGCGCGGCCACATCGGCCAAAACCGATCTGGTGTTTCCGATATAACTGTGCCCCATCAGGCTGGTGTCGACGGAGGAAGCGTCTAACGAGTCCATGCCGCGTTGAGTCTCGATCTTGGGTTTTGCATCGCCCACTCTACCTACGCAGTTGAAGAACAGGTTTTTCCCACAATTCGCGAGCTTGGAAAGTGCCAGCGCCTGGTCGTGATCCGATGCATACAAGGTCACACGCATTGGCCGGATGCTCGCAACGGATACATCTTTTTCAAAATAGGATCGGTCCACGTCGGGCGCTGCAAAAATGATTTGGCCCAAGTGAGCTTGCTCGGACAATGTCAACTTGTCGACGAAGAGTGTGTGCATCAAGAGGCGGTTCCCCATGCTGTGAGCAAGGATGTGAAGATGGCCCATCCCTGGGCGTGCGAGTATCTCCTTCACAAATTTGGTGAAGTTCGGTTCACTTGCCTCTGCCATTTTGCCGTCCTCAATATATGCAGAGGGAAACGGAGAGGCGTGCGAAGACCAGCTGTAAAGGAACACAGGACCTGGAAACTTGATGTCATACGCTATCTGAGCGGCTCTGCGGCACGCGTCATCGAACGGTACATTGAAGCCATGGATAAACAGCAGAGCGTCGTTCGTGGAACCTGCTTTGAACTCTTTGCCGGCTTCCTTCCACATTTCGTCCTTGTCCGTAAGCGAAATGTTTTGGATGGAATAAAACCGATCCGAATCTCGATCCTCAATCCGATCAATAATATTGTTTAGAAAATCGCCCTGTCGCTCCACGGCGACGTCACATATGCCGTACTGCAGGTCATGGGCATCGCTCCTCACATTGAGCATTTGCTGCTTACCGTTCTTCACGGCAGTCTGCCTGTCAGTAGCGAAAATGACTCTTTTGGTCAAAAACTGGGGAGTACGTTGGTCAAGTACGCTTTGCTGTTGTGCGACCCTCTGTTGGTCGTGAACCGTGACAGCATCCATATCTTTTACGTTTGCTAAAGTCTGCTGGTTGGTCTGAACGTCTCTCAATTCATCTTGGACCTTCGCTTGAGCGTCACGGGCCTGATTTCCATATCCGGTCTTATCAGTCGGCAAAGCCGCAGGGTTATCGAAGGCTGCCTGATCTCTCTGAACAGTTAGTTGCTCGTCAGAGATATCTTGCTGCGTCGCTTCGATTTCAGCCTCAATCTGAGATTCCTGTTGCAGGTTACTCTCATGCCGAAATTGCAGAGTTGCGGCTTCACGATCCAAGTTTTGTCTCGAACTTGGTGTATTGCCCAATGCTATCTGAGCGGTCTTCGGCCACTCGGCTTTCCCTTGTCCCGAGCCGAGTGTGAGTTCGCTCCATACCTCTCCAGCCGATCTCGCACGCAGGACATAGTTACTGGATGGGACTACGTTATCTAGAATGATTTCAAATTGCCCATTGGAGTCGGACACAGTCGTTGTAATGGGGACGCATTCACGGCCCCCAGTAGCAGTTGCGCACAACACAACGATCGCCTCTTCAACGTTGGACAGATGCGTGCCAGGCCCTGCATCGTTCTGGATGTTCTTTGAAACGACGCCGTCAATGACCACGAGCTGATCGTTGTCTTGACCGAATGCGCCCGTCATAGCGGTCGGAGCAAAGCACAAGAGCACCACAATGGAGACTGTGAATGTTCGCCTAGACATGGTTGCCCTTCCTCGTCTTATATTTAGGGCAGAAGAGTCAGCAACAGTGTACGACAAGACCGTTCTCGATTCAGGCGGGATTACTAACAGGAAGTTGGCTTCTCGAATGCAATTGCCGGCGGAGGCCAGGTGGAAGCCTCAGGGTCGCCACGAGGAGTCTCTCGGGCTCTTTGGATGGAGGCAATTCTGTGCCAATCAAAGCACCCAAGAACCACAAGGATCAACAAGCATCGGATGAGAAGAGCTAAGTATTTCAATAAAAAAGCACTTATTATCTGCGGGTTTCAATAAGCTTCAACAAGCCGTTTGATCTGCTTTCGCACAGGGAATTTTTTGGCGCCGAGCACTTGTGGAAATGCCGCCAAATGGCCCAAGCATGGATCAAACAAGGGCTAGTTAAACCGAATTGACCGCTCTACATAACTGCGGCGGTTGCCGGGACAGCCGCGATTGCCGCGTCGTTAGGCGTGGGCTGCGGACGAAGTGACCGTAACCATCCAGCGGAAAGCCATGCGCGTGGAATCACGAACTCCGACCAACCACAATCCAGGCACACTCGAATGTCAGGGGAGGGCGTCATGGGGGGGTGACTCAAAGTACGCGGACTGTTGCGATACAACCGGACTTCTGCCGGGACGACGGATAGAGCGGCCGATTGGCACTTAGGGCAGATCATTTCTACACCTCAGGAGGTCCGAACAAGGACGGAACTCCCAATTAAAAGATTGAGGGAGTGATTCAACATAACGGAATTACGGGAGAGATTTCAACAGGAACTATTTAGGGACTGAACGAAAGTAACATTAGTTTTTGTCATATGGAAAGAATATTCGTGAAATGAACAGAAATTCGAGGGGTGGAAGTCATAGAAAATGGGGTAGATCGGTGCCTCGCAAGGTTCCCCAAGTTCGTTTTCTGACCTTCGTGGCATTGATCAAATCGTCACTCGGGCAACGGTTTGCGCTTGACGGCCGATTTCAAGGGCAACCATTCCGCACGTGGGAACAACGCAAATTCGGCGCGATATTGAGCGTGCAGGCCCTGCGCAATGCAAGCCGAAGAAACGGGTTCGAAGCAAAGAAAAACGCGGCGACCGAAGCCGCCGCGCTGTCCTATATTGTTCCGCTGACTTAGAAGTTCACTTTTGCGGCAATTTCGACTTGCCGTGGCGACAAGGTGAAGTTGCTGCTGTTCGAGTTGTTCGGCACTTCGAAGCTCTTGTTTCCCGTGCCGTTCACGCCTGTATAAGTCGCCGTCAAGGCCGACAAACTGTACAGATAGGTTGCCGCAAAGCCAGTGATGTTCTGGTGGTTCGCGACGTTGAAGGCGTTGAGGATCAGATCGACACTTCGGACGGTCTTGCTGCCCTCGAAGACGACCGACTTCTGCAGGCGAGCATCGTCGACGATGCGGCGCGGATACTTCGCAGTGTCATACCCGATTTGCGGAATGATGGTGGGACCGCCGGTTCCGTTCCAACTGGTGAGGATGGCTCCAGTCGGCCTGCCACTTACGCCTGCCGTAAAGGGCAAACCATTCTGCATTTGGAAACTATCGTCGAGGCTCCAGTCGTTTACCAGCCACTTGAGCGGGTTACCTCCGTGGAGGTTAGGGAAACTATAGAGAGCGTACGCGACAAAGCGGTTGGGAATGTTCCACTGAGAATCGCCATAATTCGCGCGGGCGTTGCCGTAGGGGTCGTACCAGGCTTCACCGGTTCCCTGTGTATTGGCGTTCTGCGCGAAGTCGAGCGATTTCGACCAGGTGTAGTTGGCGTCAAAGGTGATGCTCTTGAGCGAATGGTTGAGGACTTCTCCAACCAGGGCGTTGTAGTTGGAATTGACGTTGCTGATGAATTCAGTAATTGCCTGGAAGTTCGTTGCCGAGGGTCCAAGCAGAGCCGTGTTGCCGTAGCCCGTATATACCGGGACGGTGATTTTGGAGCCGTTGGCCCCGAGTCGGCCAAAGCCGCTGGGATCGCCGGCGACCGTAATCGTCTCGGTGGTGGTGGTTGGATTGAGGTTGACATCGAGGAAGTTGGGCAATTCGCGACCCAGGCCGCCGAGGTAGCTGACGGAAAGGAACGTGCCCTTGCCAAGAGCCTGCTGGACCTGGAGATCGAACTCCTGAACCTCAGGCAGCTTCAAATTCGGGGCCATGAAGTAGGAGGTTGGCTTGGCAGCGGACGAGCCGGCGCCAAGGATATTTGGGTAGATTGGAGCGCCGGCCGTGTTGGCGTTAAATGTCGGCGTGAACTGACCGTTCGGGCTGCCGGTCGCAAGGCGTACGTTTTCGATATTGCCGTTCGTGATACGGCCGAAATACATGCCCCAACCGCCGCGGAGGACAGTGGTGCCCGCGCCGAAGACGTCATAAGCGAAGCCGACACGGGGCCCGAAGTTTAACCAATCCTGCGGGCTGTTGGTGATTCCTGTGTAAGGCACGAAAGTGCCGGCGGCCGAGGTCAGGTTGGGGAGGGCGGCCGGAATCGTTTCGTGGTCCCAGCGCAGGCCGAGTTCCAGCGTCAAGCGCGGATTGAACTTCCAGTTGTCCTGGCCGAAGACGCCAGTGTCCATCGTGGTCAGTGCGAAAGCTGGATTTCCAAATCCCTGAGTGAAGCTGTTGTAGCAGGGATAAATGCCGGTGATGGGAGTGGAAGAGTAATTCTGCTGGCCAGCCGCGTCGCAACCGACTGGAGTGGCGACTGAAGGGGTTACGCCGTGCTTCAGGTTGAGCAGGTCGTTAAAGTAGTTGCCGACCCAGTTGTAGCTGTAGTCACCGTTGCTCTTGTAAGTGTTATTCAACAGGTCGTAGTTGTGAACCGCATCTACGCCGAACTTGAAGCTGTGGTTGCCTTTGTTCCAGTAGAGTATGTCGCCGACCTGCCACTTGTTTTCCAAGGGATAGTCGACGCGGTGCTCGTAGTATTCCGAGCCGGCGTTGAGACCGTAGTTAAACCCGGCTTCGAGCTCCGGAATATTGGTGGGGGTGGAGATGTCTGCCTTGGTGTAGGGAGTGAGTGCCTCTTGGGTCTCGTAGTCGAGTTCGCGTCCGTACTGGTAAAGCACCTCGTTGCTGATGCTATTTGTGATAAGGCTGGTGAGCTTGGCCACGCCGTAATCGAGCTTGACGAAGTCGTTGCCTTGCGAATCTTGCGCATACATGTCGGGGTTTGCCGTCTGCACTCCAGAGGGCGAATCCCAGCGCAGACGATGGAAGAGAACGCTCACGTGATGCTTGGGACTGACTTGCCAGTCGAGTTTCGGAGTGTTGATCTCCTGGAAGCCGAAGCGGGGCACTAGCCCGAGCAAGGAGTTGAGGCCGAGATCGGAGAGTGTGGTGACGCCAGGATAGTTGCCCACTGTGACGTTGGAACTGCCAAAGAGCAGTGCGGCCCAATCGTAGGAAGCCTGAGTGTAGCTGATGCCCTGGCGAGCGGCTAACGCGCAGACGTTCGTATCATTGATCTGGCCGGTCGGAGCGTTAGTGAGCGTGCCCGCCGTCGTGCCTGTCAAGGTACAAGTTTCGCCCGTAGCGGCGGAGAGGGTAGGAGATGGCACGGTATAGAACTGCGACGGGTTGTACGGAACACCGAGCACGGGAAAGACGTGCGTGTGCTGGTCGTAGGTATAGATCCAGAAGAGCTTGTCTTTGATGAGGGCGCCGCCGGCAGTGAAGCCGTAGATTTTGCGAAGATCCTCGGGCTTGATGTGCGATTTGGTTGTGGTGCCGTTGGCGAAAGTGGTGACGAAGGCATAGTCGTTGAAGGCGTTCCAATTGCTTTCCTTGTCGTAAAAGTATGCCTGGCCGTGAAGCTCATTCGTGCCGCTCTTGGTGACGGATGTGACGACACCACCTGCGGCCCGGCCGTACTCAGCGGAGTAAACACCGGTGTTAACCGCGAACTCGCGGACGGCGCTGCCTGCTGTGGAATAGGCCTCCCGGGTGCGACCACGCTCCTCGGCGAAGAAGGCCTGGTTGTCGTCTGCTCCATCGATTTCGACGTTGTTGAGAATGGTGCTGATGCCGCGAACGCTGATGAGACCGTAACCGCTGGTGTCGACTGTTACGCCTGGGGTGGTAAGGGCAAGAGCGGACCAGCGGCGGTTGTTAATGGGGATGTTCTGAATTGCCTTGGCGTCCAATGTGCCAGAGAAATCGGGCGACTCAAGGTTCATGACCGGGGCTTGCTCAGTGACGACAACTTCCGTCGATGAGGACGCGACATTGAGACGAGGTTCGATGGATGTTACCTGGCCGACAATCACGATGACGGCGTCGGCGCGGTAGGTGGCGAAGTTGGGATCGGTGATGGTGACGACGTATTTTCCCGGCTCGAGGAGCGGGGCCTTGAAGTAGCCGCTACTGTCAGAGACGAGCTTAATTGTAAAGCCCGTAGCTGAATTGACAATGCCGATGGCGGCGCCGGGGACGGCGGCGTCGGAGGAGTCCAGGACGGAACCTGCGATTGAACCCTGGGTCGTGGACTGCGCGTTCAGGGAGACGGAACTGACGCACGCGGCAAGGATGAGAAGCGCCAGGCAACGAAGACCGACGCGAATTCTATTGAATGTCATAACTGCCCTCCAAAGTTTTTACTTGCGTTTGACCTGATCACGCGTGAATTAATGCGTCGCTGCCGGCGCTTTGAATCAAAGCTACGGTCAACACGCAGGACGCGGGAAGCCATCATACTATTGCTGCACTTTCTGAAACGACACTTTCTGAAAATCGATCAGAGCCCAATGAATGGATCCGGCAACTGTTTCGCGACAATGACGCTCACGAAAGAGCTTACAAAGTCTCTATGAACTCCCGGTAAAAAAACGCACCGTTATCGCATGAGCAGGAAGCCAGGGCCGATTACGGGAAGCGGCCAAAATGCGCAGTGGTCAATCGGACGGAGTAGATCATTTATCCAATCAACCGGCTTCAAAGGTTTGCTGTAATGGCCTCACGCAAAAGCGATTCAAGCGGAGCAACATGAGCTACGAATAATGCAATTAAGCTCGGCCGGCTGCAGCGAGGAGGCGTCTTATAGTCTGCAATTGCGCCGCTGTGCCGCAGTCAACGCGTAGCTAGAACCAACTAGAACTTCAGCCGCGCCCCAAGACACGGACTGAAGAATCCCCCTCAACGGACGGCGACCTCAAGGGGCACTGCATTCTCTCAGGAATGGTCATTGTAGGGCAGAGGCAACCCATTTTCCAATAGGTAATGCAAAAAATGTCTCGGAATTCGAGAAAACCGAGGGTTCGGCTGACAGCCTGTGGAAAATGAGGCAGAAATAGCCAAGCCGGAAAATTCAGGCAGCGAAGTTTTCATCTGGGGCGACGAGGCAAAAGAATGGGGCCCCGAAGGGCCCCATGTTGTTGTTGAGCGAGAACCGATCAATAAGTGAAGTGAAAGCCCATCGTGACCATGCGGTTGCTGCCGATGGTGCCGTAGACAGAGCCGAAGTTGGCGCTGTTATTCGGGCAGCCGCCGGGAATCGCGTAGACCGCGACGCAGGTACGCGTGCCAATGGGAATCTGCAATGGAACAGCCGTGCCTTTGCCGCTCCCGGTGGAGTAAGGCAACTGATCGAGGTTGGCGAGGGCCGACTGCTGGTCGGCAGGGCTGGGGCTCGTGACGATCTGTCCGTAATTGACGAAATAGAATGAGCCGGGCTGGCAGTTCTGATCGTTGATGATTCCCTCCTGCGTGGCCGACGTGGAGCAGGCGGAATTCTGGCGAATTTGCCCTTGGTTACTGGGGACATCGAGGCTGGTGGTGTTGGTCACGTTGAAGACATTGAACTCGTATTGGAGACTGTACCGATCGGAGAATTTGAATTGTTTGCGCAGGGAGAGGTTGATCTGCACCTGCGGCGATTGGCGGAAGATGTTGCGCTGCGGGGGCGCGAAGTCGGTTTCGTAGATGTCCTGTGGGTCAGTTCCGGTGGAGATCGGAATGCCATCGGTACCCGGCTGCAGGTAATTGATGGCGATTTGCGTGGGGTCGATGGCTGGAATATAGGTTCCTCCCGATCCGCGGCTTGCTCCCTTGTTTCCAGTCATTGCCGCCTTTGGGTTCGCAGGGTTCTTGATTCCGAGAACGGGATTCATGAGGGTGGGAAAATCGCCGAAGTAAATGCTGCCGACGGCGCCGTAGAACTCATAGAGCGAATAGGGTTCGCCGCTTTGCGCGATGGCGGTGCCGTTGAGGTTCCAATCGTTAACAAATTGGGCTGCGAGCGAGTGCGGCCTGGCGGTATCGGGAACCGAGGCCTGGAAGTATGCGGAGAACACATTGGTGCGATCGAAGTCGGACGAGGCCCAGGAGTTGCGGAGATTGTCGGGATTGTCTCCGGTGAAGAACAGACCTAGATCGCTCTGCTCGTCGAGGGCGTGACTCCATGTATAGCTGGCGCCAACCATGTAGTTTTGCGAAAGCTGGTGATTGAGATGCACCTGGAGGGCATCGTAGGCGGAATTGCCAGCGGTCTTGTAGAACGAGGCGTTGGGGCTGAAACCGATGAGGGGTGAGCGGAAATCGGTGTTGCCGCCGTCTTCGGTGTTCCAAGGCTCGCCAGCGATGGGGGCATAGTCACAGTATTTCGAGCCGCACTCGTTCTGGTTCAGGACTTCAAAACCGTAGCTGGCGGTTTGGCCCCAGATGGGGTTTGTAGAAGTAGCAATGACCGGCGCATTGAATGGAATAGGCACGACAGCGTGACGGCCTCGGTTGCCCACGTAGCCGATGTCGATGGCCGTTTGGGCGTCGGGCTGCCACTGGATGTCCAGCGAGTAGTTGATGGTATAGGGCAAGGTATTTGTGCGGTCGTAGGTGCCGAAGTTCAGCGCATACGGGCAAAGAGTGTAGCCTTCCTGGCTCTGCACGCCGCCGCAGTTCGGACCAAAAGAGAAATCACTGGAGGTGGAGGCCGGAGAGCCAGTCATCGCATTCAGCGTGTTCAGCAGTGCCGTGTTAATGACGCCCGGATTGGCGCTGGGGGGAACATACGCAGGGCTGCCGGATGAAGTGAAGGCGGCACCGATAGGATTTTCGAAGGTGGTGCCCTGGCCGGTGACATAACTGGACAATGGCGCGGATTCGGTGACGCCAAAGGGACCGCCGTAGCCCGAGCCGGCTGGTTGCGAGAGATAAACGAAGTATTCGCCGCGATCGTAATACATGCCACCAGCGCCGCGAACGACAAAGCTACCGTGATCGCGATTGGGCGACCAGGCAAAGCCGACGCGCGGAGAGATGCCCCACTGGCGTCCCGTTAAGGTTGAATCGCTGACCCCGGGAGTGGGGTTCGATTTGTTATTGCCGGCAATGACGAAACCAGCGTTGTTGACAGTCCAGGGCTGATTGGGAACGGCAGTAGTGCCGGTGACGCTGTAAAGTTTGGGATCGAAGTTAAACATGTCACCGTATTTTTCAGTCATGCCACCGTGGTAGTCGTAGCGCACGCCGAGAGTGATACTTAGATTCGGCATCATCTGCCACTTGTCCTGCAAATAGGCGTCGATCTCGTTGGTTCGGTAATAGCGATCCGCATTGTTCTTGCCAGTGGCAGGGTCGATGGTCTCGAGCACGTTCGAGCTTTGCACTTTGTCTTCAAGGAAATTCTCGAAGTTCTTCGTCTTGATCTGCTCGATTCCATTTCGGTGATTTTCGATGTTCAACTGCGTATAGCTGTATCCGCCGCCCGCATAGAAGGTGTGATTGCCCTTGGTTAAGATCACATTCGTGGAAGGATTGAGGCGATTTTGAAAGAAGCCCATATCGGCGAAGGAGCTGTATGGGCCCACTTTGACAGCAGGCGAGTCAAGTTGGCTGCTGGCAAACGACTGGAGCAACAGGCCGGGCAAGCCGCCGTTAAAGAACGGGCCACCCGTGGTAGGGAGCGTTGAACCCGAGTTGATGCCGAAGTTGGGCGAGCCGCCGGCGTTGGTGAGGGTTTGTTGGTAGGAGCTATAGGAGGTTTGGCGGAAGAAGCCGAGGCGCTGCTCCCAGTTGAAGTGCGGATTAATGGCGATCGTGTTATCGAGCGCCTCAACCTGCGATCCGTTCTGCTGGGTCACGGGGAAGCCGCCGGTCTGTGAGAAGTTGTAGGGCACCGTGAAGGGATCGTTCTGGTAGTAGTACTTGGTCGAGAGCCTGTCTTTGCTATTGATCTGCCAGTCAACGTCGCCATTGGCCTGATCGGAGGTCATGATGGACTTGCCTTTGAGGGTGACGTTGGGAACGCCGTAGGCGTAGGGATTGGAATTCTGCGCGGAAGGAATGAGGAAGCTTCCGTCGGGAAGTTTGGCATTCATGAGAGCCATCGGGATGGCTCCAATTGTGCTGGTGAACGTTCCACCGCCAGCATAGCTCACAGCCGCGGCATCAAGGCCGGCGGTGGAGCGATCGTTGGTGAGCCCCGAGGGCACGGTCATCTGCGAAAGGCCCGTGGCCTCATCGGAACTGTAGACGTGTTGAAAGGAGAGAAAGAAGAATACCTTGCCTTTCTTAATCGGTCCGCCCAGCGTAGCGCCAGTGACCCAGCGATGAAGGAAGGGATTGACGAGCGACTGAGGAAATGCACCCACGCCTTCCTGACTGAGTTGGTACTGCTGATTGAAAAAGTAAGGTGACGCGTTCAGCGTGTTCTCGGCCAGAACACCGTAGAACTGGCCGTGCAAGTCGTTGGTTCCAGATTCGGTGTTGACATCGATTTGCGCGCCGGCCGTGGCGCCCTGTTGCGCGTCGTACATCGAAGTGTTGACGCGCAATTCCGCGATGCTTTCGGCCGGAGGCGATGGCAGGCTGTTGCCGACCGAGCCATAAGGTGAGACGCCTTCAAGCGAAGCCCCACCAACCGGACCCGCACCGGCCGACGAGTCGCTGCCCGTGCTGCCGGCGCCTATGTTGAAGTTGAAGCGCTGCGAGGTAAGGCCACTGGAGGTCATTCCGGTGAAGATATTGGTGACATCGACACCATTGACCTGCATGGTGTTGGAGGTGGCGCGCTGGCCATTGGCCTGGATGTTTTGATTGCCCAGTCCGGAGTTGGTAGTAAGGCCGCTCAACAGTTCGGCATTGGCGCCGGGCGAAAGAACGGCTAGCTGGGTGAAGCTGCCGGTGGCCAGCGGCGTTGCGGCAATCTGCTGGCTGTCCATGGTAAAGCCGTTGGTGGCGTCGGTCGCGTTGAGCATTGGGTTCGAAATCACCTCGACGGATGTCGCAACCTGGCCGATCTTTAATGAGACGTCAATCGTGGAGGCCTGAGCTTCACGGATTGAGATTCCGGGCAAGTCGGTCGTCTCAAAGCCGTCGTGGCTAACTGAGACGACATAGGTGCCGACTGGGAGATTGAAGATCTGGAAGAAGCCAGTTTTTTGCGTCGAGGTCGTCGCGGTGACGTTGATGGCGGCGTCGGTGACTTTAATAGTGGCGGCCGGAATGGCTGCTCCGGATGGGTCGACGACAGTGCCGTTGAGCGATCCAAGAGTTTGTTGCGCAAAACTGGGTAACGTAAAGGCAAGTACAGCGAGGGTGAGGAGCGCAAGGCAGCGAATGCCCAAGCGAATTCTAGGGGATGTCATAACTGTCCTCCAAAGAGTAGTTTGTGTTTGACCCGATCACGCATGAACCAATGCGTCGCTGCCGGCGCCTCGAAACGAAGCTATGGTCAACGCGCAGGAAGCGGGGAAACCATCTTGCCTTTGCAACACTGTCTGAAAATCGTTCAGAGCCCAATGAATAGTTCCGGCAGAAGTTTGGCGACAATAAAGCTTACGAGAAAGCTTATAAAGTCGCTATAAACTCCTAGTGAAAAAACGCGATGAAATTAAGTGAGCAGGGAGCCGGCGCCGCTTGCAGGAAGCGGCTAAAATCCGCAGTGATCAATCGGACAGAGTAAATCTCGAATCGATTTGACGGGCTTCAAAGGTTTGCTGTTATGACCTAACGCAAAAGCGAATCAAGCGAAGCAATACGAACGCCGTATAAGGCAAATGAGCTCGGTTGGCTGCAGCGAGGAGGCGTCTTAAAGTTTGCGATTGCGCCGCTGTGTTGCAGTCAACGCGTGGTCGGAGCCAACTAGAACTTCAGCCTCGCCCCAAAACTCGGGCTGAAGAATCCCCTCAACGAACGGCGATCTTAAGGGGTACTACATTCTCTCAGGAGTCGTCATTGTAGGGCAGAGTCGACCAATTTTCCAATAGGTAATGAAAAAAACGTCTCGGAATTCGAGAAAAAGTGAAGCGTTGCGGGCAACCTGTGGAAAATGATGGCTAATTCGCGGACGCGCCTTTGCGTGAACTCGCGGCGGAACAGTCTCGACGGCCGCCGGTATCAACGATCGTTGGTGTCGATGGATCGTTGCTGTCGGCGGCCGCTGACCTTAGTGACCGCTGATCTTCAGTGTCCGCTGCCAGGGCCCCAACGAATGCGCAGGCCGGTGCGAAGCGTGAATGGAAGGCTGGGATAGCCGATGGGCGCGATGTGTTGGTTGTCGAGAAGATTCTCAGCTTGTGCGTAGACATCAAGCCCGGTGAACCACTGGTAGCTGCCGCCGAGGTCGAGTTTGGCGTAGCCGTAGTCGAGATTGCGATTGGGCAGCAGCAGGCTGTTCCCGAAAGATGTGTCGTCACCTTCAAGGTAGGTTGAGTCGTCGCTGCGGCTGGCGAAGGCAGCGGTGAAGATGCCGGTGATCCGTTTGTTGGCATAAGTGGCCGAGAAGTAGCCGGTGTGGGGCGGCCGGCGGAAGGGACGAGCGCCTTCGAGCGGCGAGTAGGGGCCGATCTCGATGCCATTGGGAACGTTTTGCCAGGTAGGGATGGGGCCTAGCAGGGCCTGGTCATCGTTGGTAAAGGAGCGCTGGATCACACTGTCGGTGTACGTGTAACCGCCGCGGAGAAAGAGGTTGGAGCCGATTCCGCCTTCCACTGAAGTTTCGATTCCCTGAGCGCGGAAGGCCTCGGAATTGATGGTTAGCTCGTAGGCGAAGTTGGCTTGCAATATGTCTTCGAGTTGCATCTGCTTGGCAGTTGTGAGGTTGGGAAGCAGCTCGGGGATCAGGTCGAGGCCGACATATTCGATCTGTTTGCCAAACTCGTTGTGAAAGTAGCTGGACCTGAAGACGATGTGCTGGCTGAAGAAGGACTGCTCGACGCCGCCCTCGTAAGTACGATCTTGCGGCGCACTAATTTTGTTGATGTGCAACTGATCGATGGTGGCGGGATCGTACAGGTTGAGAAATGAGTAGAGCGATTCGTCCTGTTCAGGGAGCGTGGGCTCGCGGTCGGACTCGCCGAAGTTGAACAGCAGGCGCGTCCCGCTGAAGACACCGCTGTGAGAGCGAAGCAGGTAATAGGAGGCTCCGGCGCGCGGCTGAGTCTGGACGCCGAAGAGCGAATAATGCTCAAGGCTGCCGCCGAGCGAGTAGAAGAATCGGTTCTTGAAGTCGCCGTGAACGGCCGCGAGATAGTCGTAATTGGTGCGCTCGACTGGCTGGTAGAACGAGCTGTGTGGTTCCGCGCCGCGCTCATCTTCAAACTGGAATCCGACGACGCCGACCAGATGCGGCGTGATGGTAATGTCGCCGTGGTAAACGAGTGCGTCGCGGTTGTTGGCAAGCTGCGATTCGCTTGGGTAGGTTGCGCCGTCGTCCCAACTGAAATCGAGCAGCGCGGGACCGGTTGCGCTGTATCCATTTGAGCCCTTGATCGTGATAGGGAGGCCGAAGTAGTTGGCCCCGCTGAACGTGGGCGGAATCCCCGGGCCGCCGCACTCGCCGGCTGGAATGCAGGTTCCTTCAGGCTGCCATTGGTGATATTGCTCACGCTTGCGCGTAAGGCCATAGCGAACGCTGTTGTGAAAACTTGCGGTCGTCTGGTTGTCGATGGCGGCGCTCAAGAAAATGTCCTGGTCTTTCTCGGTGGCGTCGTCTGCGACGTGAAAAAAGTCCCACGCATTCGGAACTCCGACGCCGGCGACGCCGTAGTGAGCGGTGGCGCGGATCTGCGTGGTGGAATTGAGAGCCCAACCGACGTTGGCAGCCGATGTGGCGAGGTGGTATTTGTCCCTGGGCAGATCGTTGGCGGTTTGGAGCCAACTAAAGGCGCCGAGGTAGTCAAGCTGCTTGTGCGCGCCGGCAATTTCCAGCTCCTCGCGCGAGGTATCGAGATTGCCAGCATCGCCCTGAAAGAGAAAGGAAGGGAAGCTGGTGGTGCCGTGAGGTGTGGTTAGGCTGACAACACCGGTTTCAGCACCGGCACCGTACAGATTCGAATCGGGGCCGCGATAGACTTCCGCGCTCTCGATAGCCGTGGTGGACTGCGAGCCAAAGTTAAATTGATTGCCCAGGTCGCCGGCATCGACGCCATCGAGGAGCACTTTGTTGTCATCTGAATCGCCGCCACGGACGAATAGCGTGGACGCCGCGCCAAGCTGGCCGGTCTGAACGACGAATGTGCCGGGCATCAGGCGAAGGACGCCGGTGAGGTCGGTACGGAGGGCGAGGTCGAGCGGGCTGAGCACGGTGGTGGCTGCGCTGGTCTGCGGCTGCGGAGTGGGCGTGCCGGTATCGGTGGCGACGATCGATTCGCGCACCCATTCCGGCTCCAGCACGACGTTGCGCTCAATGGAGTCAAACTGGCCGGCGTAGAAGTCGGGCGTTTGCAACTGGCGAAAAGATTTGGCCGAGACGACGAGGAAGAATCGGCCAGCAGAACCCGTGGTGATCTGGAAGCTGCCATCGGAAACAGACACCGCGGAGGCGATGACCTGGCCGTTCGAGACGAGAGAGATGGCAGCGCCCGTGACTCCGGCGCCGGTGGCATCGGTGACGACGCCGCGGATGGATGCGGCAGGGCAGACTGTTGCGCAAAGCGCGAGGAATCCGCCGGCGATGGTGCGAAGCAAGAAGAGTGAGTGGGCGCGAGACGAGACTCGAGGCGAGACTCGAGAAAGGGCTCGGGAAATGATTCGTGATAAGGCGCGGCGAAAAGTTGAGCGCAGGAAAATGGAAATCGGCATGGTAGCTCCTTCGTCCCCCTCGGAACGTGAAAGCGGTTGGGTACGCCGAGGACCGGTCTCCTGACTTGCGCGGAATTCAGCAGCCTTCCCAAAGCCGAATCGAGTGGATTCGACATCAGTGGCTTGATGGGAGTTTCACTTGCGGAAACACCCGGGCTGAAACCTGCTTGGTTCCTTTGCCTCAATAAATGACGGCGAAGAAAACAGGTGCGCTCACAGTTGCGGGGCAGTGGCGGAGTTTCACCGCCTTCCCGAGCATCCTGGCGATTGCAGTGATGAGTCGAGCTACGGCACGGGCCGCAGCAGTGATGGCATGGAAACGACTTCCATGACATCAACTTTTATAACGGCTTCGGGACGGGATGTCAAAGGGGAAAATTGTATTTCTTGGCGAGTCAGCCTGCGCTGAAGCTTTGGCGCAACGACCTTCGCCCTTTTGCTGGCTTGCCGATCCGAAGTCCGCGTTGGCGGGCGACGGCTGGTGACCCCGGGCTGATTCGAACAGCCGACCTGCGGTTTAGGAAACCGATGCTCTATCCATCTGAGCTACGGGGCCACTCGTCTAATTTTACGGGATTCATGGAGCATCGGTTTCGGAAACCGCACATGATCGCAACTCGACGGCGGCAACTTGGCTGTGGTGATAAGAGATAGGAAAGCCTGGGCTCGGCGATCGGGCGGCAGAGCGCGGGCCACGCGCATCGAACCGAAACATGATTCGCAAACTCAAGTCCGGACAATTTCGATTGTATTCGAGGAAGAAAAATGCCAAGACGGGCAAGCGCCGCAACCTGGGCACCTTCTCAACCCTGGAAAAAGCAAAGCAGCACGAACGCGAAGTACAGTACTTCAAGAGGCACTGAGCAACGGGGAATGATTGCCCGCGGCGCGAAATGATTAGGCGGGGAAATGTTTCTTGATTCCGCATTGACGGCCGGAGGATTCGTGTCCCGGCGTGGAGGCAAAAATGGCAGGTCGACCCTATTGGTCAGGGCAATTCAAAGTTTCGCTGGTTTCGTTCGGCGTTCAGCTTTTCCCGGCGACGAACGCTCAGAGTGAAGTCACGTTTCATCAGATCGATCGCTCGAGCGGTGAGCGAATCCGCCACTTGAATGTGATCGACAACGATCAGCCGGTTGAGAACTCGGATATCGTCAAAGGCTATGAATACACCAAAGGAAAATACCTGATCGTTGAGCCTGACGAAATTGCCAATCTGCGCATCGAGACGAAAAGCGTGATCGACGTGCAGCAGTTTGTCGACACAAGCGAACTGCCTCTGGCGCTGTTCGAGAAGCCATACTTTGTTGTGCCCGAGCCCAAGGAGTCTGCCGATGCCTTTGCAGTCGTCCGCAAGGCGATGGAGGAGGCTGGAAAAGCGGCCATCGGCGAGATCACATTCGGCGGGCGAGAGCATCTGGTCGCGATTGCCGTCCCGGACGATCGCTCGGAGCCGGGGTTCATGGCCTATGTGCTGCGCTATGCCGAAGAGCTGCGTGACAGCAAGGAATATTTCTCGCAAATTCCGGCAATTCAGAAAAATCGCATCGATAAGAAGCAGCTCACCATGGCAACGCAGCTCATCGAGGCCTATTCGCACCCGTTTCATTTGGACGATTTCAAGGATGATTACGAAGCGGCACTGCGCGAACTGATTAAGGCAAAGCAAAAGAACGCGCCGCTGCCGCTGGAAGAAAAGACTGCCCGTCGGGCGAAGGTCATCAATCTTATGGATGCGCTGCGGCAAAGTGTTTCGAAAGCCAAGAGCCCTGGGGCGGCCAAGCATCTCGGGGCGAGCGAGCGACGCAGCAGTTCGAGGATTGAGGCGTCTCGGATCGGCAATCACAGGGCGCGGGCGAAGAATGGGCCTGTGCTCGTGCGAGCGGGCAGGCGCAAGCGCCGGGCTGCGTAGGCCATGGTTTTGCGAAAACAATCCAGAACAACCGGAGAAGCCAAGGGTCCGCTTGCGCGGTATCAACGCATGCGCGATTTCAGCGCGACCGCTGAGCCGCGCGGCAATAGCGTCCCACGCCCCAAGGACGGCAAAGCAGGGAAGCTGCCGTTCGTCGTGCAGAGACATGCGGCGACGCGACTGCACTACGACTTCAGGCTTGGTTGGAACGGCGTGTTGAAGAGCTGGGCCGTGACGAAAGGCCCAAGCTTCTATCCGGGCGACAAGCGGCTAGCGGTGCGGGTCGAAGACCACCCTTGGGACTACCGCGACTTCGAAGGGACGATTCCGAAGGGGCAATACGGCGGCGGGACCGTCATGGTGTGGGACCAGGGCACCTGGACCCCGCATGGCGACGTTGATCAGGGGTTAAAAGATGGGCATCTTAAATTCGAGCTGCACGGAAAAAAGCTAAAGGGCGATTGGGTGCTGGTCCGCATGCATGGACGCGCGGGCTGGTCAGGCAAAGAAAGTTCGGGCAAGGAAAACTGGCTGCTGATCAAAGAGAAAGACAAATTCGTACGCGACAGTTCCGACGAGCCGATCACTGAGGAAGCGCCGAATAGCGTGGTAAGCTCCCGAACGATGGAAGAGATCGCGGCGAAGAATGACCGCGTGTGGAACTCAGCCGGGAGAGCTGCGGACCAGGCACGAAGCGTTTCCGGTGGCGAGAAAAAACGGGCTATTGCGTCGGACGTAAAGCCGAGGACGTCTCGCGGCAAGCGCATGCCGGATCTGAGTCACGCTCCCAAGGAGCGATTCCCTGGATTCATCTCGCCGCAATTGGCCCTGCAGGCTTCATCTGCTCCAAGCGGCAGCGATTGGGTCAACGAACTAAAGCTGGACGGCTATCGAGTACAGATTCAAGTCAGGTCGGGCGAGAGAACCGGCGCGAAGGCGCGCGCAAAAGCCGGCGCCAAATCCCGTACGGTCCGGCTCCTCACCCGCAAGGGGCTGGATTGGACCGCTAGAATGCCGGACATTGCCGCCGCCGCGGGGAGGTTGAATGTTAAGGATGCGATCCTGGATGGCGAAGCGGTCGTGCTCGATGAGCATGGAGTGAGCAATTTCGCTGACCTGCAGGCGGCATTTCAAGAAGGCGGACAGCGATACATCACCTACTTCGCATTCGATCTCCTTCATTTGGACGGTCACAACCTGCGTGGCCTTCCCCTATCGGAACGAAAGCGGATTCTGAGCGATGTGTTGAGCAATAGTGACAAAGAATCGCCTCTGCGATTCAGCGAGCATTTAGAAGCCGACGCAGATGAAGTTTTCAAAAAGGCATGTGCTCTGGGAGCAGAAGGGATCGTCTCGAAACTCGCTTCGGCAAAATACACCTCGGGGCGAAGCGGCACGTGGCTCAAGCTAAAGTACCGCCTCGAACAGGAATTCGTGATAGGGGGATTCACGTTGCCGTCGAAGGGAACGGCTGGAATTGGCGCTTTATTACTGGGCTATTACGAGGAAGGGGAGCTCCGTTACGCAGGTCGATCGGGAACTGGATTCACGCAGGCCACGCACAAATTGTTGCGCGCGAAACTTGAGCGGCTGGCGAGGAGAGACTCGCCGTTTGCCGAGGTGCCGCGCGAGATGCGAAGGGGCGCACATTGGGTGAAGCCGGATCTCGTCGCGCAAATTGAATTCTCAACCTGGACGCGCGACAATTTGGTGCGGCAGGCCGCATTCAAAGGGCTGCGTGAAGACAAACCGGCAAAGGAAGTCGTGCGGGAACGGGCTGATGCGGCGAACGGATCAAAGCAGAATTCTTCGCTGAAGAAAGGCAATGCAATGCCTAAGACCGGCCGGAGCACAGTTGGCGAGAAGGCGACGAAGGGCCTGGCAATCACGCATCCGGACAAGGTGCTGGATGCGGAGAGCGCTATGACAAAGCAGCAACTCGCCGAGTACTACGAGGCGGTTGCTGAGAATTTGCTTCCGCACATTGCCGATCGCCCGCTAAGCATTGTGCGTTGTCCTGACGGAAGCAGCAAGCCGTGTTTCTTCCAAAAGCATGTCGGGTTTGGGTTGCCGGCTGGAATTGAGACTGTTTCGATTCCCAATCGTAAGACTCGCGATAAAGAGGACTATCTCACGGTTGATTCCAGCGAGGGGCTCGTTGGGCTGGCCCAGATGGGCGTGCTTGAAATTCATACCTGGGGCTCGCATAATGAATCGCTCGAACATCCCGATCGCGTCGTTTTCGATCTCGATCCCGACGCGGCAATTCCATGGAAAACTCTGGCGGAGACGGCGCGCAAATTCAAACGAAAGCTTGCGAAATTGGGGCTCGTGAGTTTTGTGAAAAGCACCGGCGGCAAAGGCCTGCACGTTGTTGTTCCCATTCGGCCCGATCACGAGTGGCCGGTGATCAAGGAATTCGCGCATGGTCTCGCGATCGAGCTTGAGAGGGAGAATCCCGAGCTTTACGTTACGAAGATGACCAAGGCAACGCGCAAGAATCGCATCTATCTCGACTATCTTCGCAACGATCGGGAGGCAACATCGGTGACCCCATACTCACCGCGAGCACGAAGCGGGGTTCCAGTCGCCATGCCGCTACGGTGGAGCGAGCTGAGCGCCGAGAAGCCGCCCTCATTTCACGTGCTGGATTTCGCAAAGTGGAAGTCGCGGCTGCGGCATGATCCGTGGGACGAAATGTTCAAGATCAAGCAGAAGATTCCTGCCTCAATTGTGCGGTAGCCTGATCGCCGAGCTGTGCGCAGTTTATGATTTGAACATGGCCCCCGCGAACGCGAATCGACTGTCGCGCTGGATGTTTGAGAATGGTTTGAAGCCGCTGGCCATTGCAGTCTGTTTCGTCCTCGTCGCCCTGCTTTGGACCTTTCCGTTACAACACGTCATTGCCTATCCATTTGTCTTTCTATTCTTCGGCGCGATCATGGGCAGCGCATGGTTTGGTGGAATAATTGCCGGGTTCATCGCGGTGGTTCTGTCGTCCTTCCTCATCGGTTACTTTTTTATTCTTCCGTATTTCTCGTTTGATATTGCAAAGGAGTCGCAAAGCTTCTTCGCCGCTTTTATTTTATGCGCGATTGCTATTACAGTAGTGAGCTCGGCACGTAAGCGGACTGAGAATGCAATTCGCCGGGCTCGCGATGAGCTCGAGACGAAGGTGCAAGAACGAACTGCGGAGCTGGTGCAATCAAACCACGAAATACAGGAGAGCGAACGGCAGCTGCGTCTGCTAACGGAGGCCATTCCGCAGCAAATTTGGCGCTCTGACGCCGCGGGGTGCATTGAGCACTGCAACCAGCATTTGCGTGACTACACCGGCCGGGAGATGGATGACTTGGCGGGGGAGGCTTTTTTTCGAATACTGCATCCGGAAGATGCACCGCTGTATTTGCAGGGGTGGCAGGATGCAGTGGCGATCGGAGGCCTATTTGAAGAGGAGGCTCGCGTACGGGGCGCCGATGGCGCTTATCGATGGTTCCTTGCGCGCAGCATTCCGCAGCGATCAGTGGACGGGGCGATCGCTTGCTGGTATGGCATCCACATCGACATAGAAGAGCAACACCGAGCCCAGCAAAGCCTGATCAAGGTGCAGGACGATTTGTCGCAGTTGTCGCGGACCATGAGCATGGCAGAGATGGCGGCATCGATTGCGCACGAACTGAATCAGCCACTCACGGCCGTTGTGACGCATGCCTATGCCTGCCGCGAGTGGCTTCGCAGCGAGTCGGTCAATATGGAGAAGGCGGCAGCGACCGCGGAGAAAATTGTGCAAGAGAGCACGCGTGCCAGTTCGGTTGTGAGTCGAGTGCGGGCGCTTTTCCGTAAGGACACCCAAGTGAGAGAACCGGCCGACATGAACCGACTGATTCAAGATCTTGTGCGCGTGCTGCGCGATGAGGCAATACGCCGCGAAATTGCCATCCGATTGGATCTGGCGAGGGACCTTCCCCGGCTCAAGATGGATCAGATTCAGATTCAGCAGGTGATGCGAAACTTGGTGATGAACGCAATGGAGGCTATGACGCATTCACCTCAGCCACGCGAGATTGTTATCCGCTCGGCCAAGCACGATGACGGCAGAATAGAGGTCACGGTGGAAGATCGCGGGCCGGGGGTCGCCGTCGACATCGTGCCGCGAATCTTTGAGCCGTTCTTCACGACTAAGCCCGAGGGAACGGGAATGGGACTGGCTATTTGCCGTAGCATTATCGAAGAACACGACGGGCGGATGTGGGCTGAGAACTCCATGCAGGGCGGCGCCATCTTTCAATTCACCGTGCGAGCGCAGCAATGACATCAAAGTCGGAAACTCAGGCACGGACCTCAGAAGCCGTCTTCATCGTCGATGACGATGCCTCAATTTGCGAAGGCCTCTGCAACCTGCTTGAATCGGTCGGAATCCGCGCGGAGTGCTACTCGTCTGCCGAGACAATTCTGGAGAACTGGAGCGAGTCCAATGCCGGGTGCATGCTGTTGGATGCGCGGCTGCCGGGCATGAGCGGTGTTGAGTTTCAGGAGCAGATGCAGAAGCTCGGGATCGGAATGCCGGTTATTTTCATGACCGCACACGGCGACATACCAATGGTTCGAAAAGTCATGAAAGCGGGCGCCGTGGAGTTTCTGACCAAGCCTTTTCAAAAAGAGGAGCTGCTGCACGCCATCGATCATGCATTCGCATTCGACCGAGAGCGTCGGAAAGCGGAAGAGACTTTTAACTCAATCAAGGCACGAATGGACACGCTGACGACGCGCGAACGAGAGGTTATGGAGAGAGTAACCGCAGGATTGCTGAATAAGCAGATTGCCGGCGAGCTCAACCTGAGCGAAATTACCGTAAAACTTTACCGGCGCCAGGTTATGGACAAGATGCATGCCGGCTCGCTCGCTGACTTGGTGAAGTTAAACGAACGAGTCAAGGCTGCATCCCGTACCAGCTGAGATCGTGTTTAGTTGAGCCGCAGTAGATGCCTATAGTTATCTCGATAAGCTAAAGCCGCCGGGTGAATTCTTTCTCTGTGAGTTAAGCTGATTAACTAATGGACCCGGAGGGCGGCCCGACTTCTTTTGGTAACTCGAGCAAGATATCGTTTTCGAGTTGGAATCGAAATCCGAGAACCCTGGCGCGCATGCTGAGCGAGTGCAGCCGGCGCGATGAGTTATCGTTGCGCTGCACGCAGCCGGTGACGATCATTTCCTGCTCATTGCCTGGTGAATCCCGATAGATGCGAACGTAGGCCGTCTCCAGGGTAGAAAAGCTCTGAAAAATGAGCGAGCGCACGTCAATTGCGTCCCGCAGGGTCTGTAGAGATGCATGGCGCAGCCCTGTTTCTGGCTGGAGGTCCGCATCCCAGTGATCTTGGGGACGAGCTAGCCAGTCACACTCGACCCTGTCCGCGAGTACTGCGAATCGGAGCGGCTTCAAAGGGGCGCGAGTAAGTTCGCCATAGCGCAATTGCATGCGAACTCGACCGAGAAATTGGCTGACGTTGCAGATCTGCTCCGCCAGCCGAATTCTGCTCCCCGATTCCCACCGCTGTTTATATCCCTCGAACGGAAAATTGGCGGATAGAAACGACATTGGAATCTCCTGCGCGCCTCTCAACTCCGCCGGCTAAATTGCTACCGTTCCGCGCTCGCGGCTGCGAATTCTGATGGCATCGCTCAATTTGTACGTAAATATCTTTCCGTCACCAATCGACCCGGTATAAGCGGTGGCGAGAATGCACTCAATTGCCTTATCGGCAATCTCATCCTGCAGGACTAGTTCGAGTTTGATCTTGGGCAACAGATCTACCTCGTATTCCCGTCCCTTAAAGACTTCAGTGTGGCCTTTTTGGCGGCCGTGCCCGCGAACTTCTGACACGGTCATGCCCTCGATACCGAGCTGAATTAGAGCCGTCTTAACTGACTCGAATTTGTTGGGCCGAATAATAGCTTCAACTTTGATCATCTGATCCTCCTGTTCGGGCAATCTGTCTGCGACATCGCTCAGTCGGTACCGGTCAGAACAGCATGAGCTGTCTTTGGTGCCCCGGTGGTAAGGTCCTTCGGTGTGCCAGCAGGAGCCGCCAGCGAGGAGATTACGTACTCGGGGTAGGCCGGAATTCCATGCTCGTGAAGGTCGAGCCCATAGAGTTCGCCTTCTTCTGAAACGCGGAGCGTGCCGGTGAGATTCACAAGGTACATGAGAAGGAGGGCAATACCGAACGTCGACAATGTAATGATGCCGTTGCCGATGACCTGCGCCTTTAAGAGCGTAAGTCCGCCGTGATAAAAAAGGCCGTTCAAAGCGGCTGAGTTGTCAGGGCCGGCCGGGCCGCTGGCTCCATATTTTCCGCAGGCAAACAGGCCTAGAGACCAAGTGCCCCAAATACCGCAGAAGCCGTGCACGGGAACAGCGCCGATGGGGTCATCGATGCGCAGCCATTCGAGTAACTCGACGCCCAGGCAGACAATAACTCCGGCAACTCCGCCAAGGATGATGGCGCCGGTTGGACTTACCCAGTAACAAGGGCAAGTAATGGCAACTAACCCGGCGAGAAAGCCATTGACGGTAAATCCTATGTCCCACTTCTTGGTAAGCGTGTAGGCATAAAACATGGCCGTAAGTCCGGCCGCGCAAGCTGCGAGTGTCGTGTTTGTGGAGACTCGGCCAATGCCGACGAAATCCATTGCGGACAGCGTCGACCCTGGATTGAAGCCGTACCAACCGAACCATAGAATCAAACCGCCGGATGCAGCGATGGTCAGATCGTGGGGCAGCATTGGGCCGCCGCCGTCGCGCTTGAATTTTCTGCCGAGCCGAGGGCCCAGAACAATTGAGCCCGCGAGAGCGATGAATCCGCCGATGGTGTGAACAACAGTCGAGCCGGCAAAATCATGGAAGCTCTGACCGAGGTTGGGCAGAAAGAATCCGGGTGATCCCATGGTCGCCAGGAAACCATCCGGGCCCCACGCCCAGTGACCAATAATCGGGTAGATGAAGCCTGACACACCGAGTGAATAGAGCAGGTCGCCTATGAATCCGGTGCGGCCGATCATCGCGCCCGAGGTAATGGTTGAGCAAGTGTCAGCGAACGCGAATTGGAAGATCCAGACCGCAAGAAATGCGACGCCCGTGGACTCGTACGTTTCAGGCGCACCCTGCAGGAAGAACCAGTGATAGCCAATGAACCCATTGCCATGGCTGAACATGAATGCAAAGCCAATGGCATAGAAGAGAATGCCGCAAAGACAGGTGTCAACGATGCACTCCATGAGTACATTGACTGTCTCGCGGGAGCGGCAAAATCCGGCCTCAAGCATCGTGAAGCCGACCTGCATTCCGAAAACCAAAAAGGCCGCGACCAGCGTCCATGCAGTATTAACCGGGTTAGCAACGTCGGCTACGGTCACTGGAGCGTCGGCAGCGTAGACCTTGGTGAAGAACAGGCCACTGATTACTGCCATGACAAGCAAAGTGATGCCGACTCCCGCTACTTTGCCACCGAGTAAAGTTGCCCCATAGCGACGCCACTCCGGCTCGCGAAGCCGTGTTGCCAGGCGTGAAAGTTTCTGTGAAAAGGATAGGGAACTCCTCTGCCGCACGATACGTTTGATCATGTAGCCCTCCGTTTTTAAATGATGAATCGGTCTTTGATAACGTGATTTGCGTGAATTAATACGAAACGACTGGGGCAGTGCCTCAGGGTTGCGTGAGCATCGAATACTCGAATCGGCAGATCCCCGAGTAACTCGGGAGTACAGCGGAACTGCGGATGTTCCTCCGCTGACTTTTATCTTTGTAAGTGGAGTGTAGGCAGGTGGGTTTCTGAAAACAACCTATACATTGGTATAGGTTGTCGCGAATTCGCGGACGGAAACACCTGTACAGAAATCGGACAGGAAAGGTGCAGAACGGGAACGAGTCGCGTTCAGCGTGCCTTGTTCGCGCGCACGATTTCGAGGAACAACTGTTGCACGCGCGTGTCGGCTGACATTTCCGGATGGAAGGTGCAGGCGAGTAAATGCCCTTGCCGGACAAGTGTTGGGTAGCCGTCGCGCTGGGCGAGCACCTCGACTCTATCTCCAACGCGGGTGATGCGCGGCGAGCGGATGAAGACCATTTCGAGCGGGCCACCGGGAAGCTCCGTGGGCAGCGTGAGTATGGTCGAGTCAATTTGGCGGCCGTAAGCGTTGCGCTCGACGGTAGCATCGAGCGCGCCGAGGCTGCGCTGCGTGGGGTGGAGCACTTCGCGCGCCACCAGAATGGCGCCGGCACAGGTGGCAAAAACGGGCTTGGTCAAGGCAAATTGTTCGAGCGCGCTAAAGAATCCGCCGTTTTCGAGAAACTTGAGCATGGTGGTTGATTCACCGCCGGGCAATACGAGGCCATCGAGCCCGGCAAGTTCTTCTGGTTTGCGCACCAGCACTGTTCGCGCTCCGCTGTTCTGGAAGGCGCGCGCGTGCGCTTCGTAGTCGCCTTGAAGGGCGAGCACGCCGATAGTAACGGGATTGGTGTTTGCGGCGCTGTTTTGTGCCGTCTGAGTTCTCTGAGTGGCCATCGATTCTCTTCTATATATGATACGGGCCTTGGTGAAAACGATTCAGCGCGGGCTGGATCGGTGCGCGGCGCGTGAGGCTTGTATTCTCAGTGCATGAGTGAGAACGAGTCTGGCCCAGCGAACAATCAGCTTGAACACACGGCGTCTTCTTATCTGCGCTCGGCGCGGCATCAGCCTGTGCGCTGGAACGCTTGGGGAGAGGCGGCGTTCGCGCGTGCGCAGGCTGAAGACAAGCCGATCTTGCTAGACATTGGGGCCGTTTGGTGCCACTGGTGCCATGTGATGGACCGCGAATCGTATGAGGATGCGGAGATCGCGGCGCTCATCAACGAACTTTTTGTGGCAGTGAAAGTGGATCGCGATGAGCGGCCCGATGTGGATGCGCGCTACCAGGCGGCCGTTTCGGCGATAAGCGGGCAGGGCGGGTGGCCGCTGACGGCATTTCTGACTCCCGATGGACGGCCTTACTTTGGTGGCACGTATATTCCGCGCGACGATCGTTACGGGCGGCCAGGAATTGGGCGCGTGTTGCTGGCGATGGCGCAAGTGTGGCGCGAGCGGCGCGATGAAGCGTTGGAAACCGCCGGCAGCGTGATGGCAGCGATCGAGCACAATGAAAGTTTCTCGGGGCGCAATGGAACGCTTAGCCTCGAGCTTGTCGACAAAATTGGCGCGTCAATTCTTGGGCAGTTTGATCCGCGCAATGGAGGATTCGGCTCGCAGCCCAAGTTCCCTCATCCAGCGGCGCTCGACTTGCTGCTCGAAGTGGCCATGAACCGCGGCAATGTTGGCGCGCGAGAGGCATTTGCGACGACGCTCGAAAAAATGGCGCGTGGCGGCGTCTACGACCAGCTGGCCGGGGGCTTCCATCGCTACAGCGTGGACGAACACTGGGGTGTGCCGCACTTCGAAAAGATGATCTACGACAATACAGAGCTGTTGCGGAACTACGTGCACGGCTATCAGAGTTTTGTTCGCGAGGATTTCTTGATGATCGCGCGAGAGATTGTGGCCTGGCTCGATGCGACCATGACTGACAGGGAGCGCGGCGGATTTTATGGTTCGCAGGATGCGGACGTGGGCCTGGACGACGACGGCGATTACTTCACGTGGACGCTCAATGAGGCCCGCGCGGTTCTCAGCGGAGAAGAACTCGATTTTGCCGCCAAGTATTGGGACATTGGCGAGCTGGGCGACATGCACCACAACCCGGCGAAAAATGTGCTGCATGTGAATCAGACGCTGGCCGAGATTGCCGCGAAGATGGGCGAGGGTCCGAACGCGAGCTCTAACGCGTTGCGCAAACTACGCGACCAAGCCCGCGCGAAGCTGATGGCTGCGCGAGCGCAGCGGACAGAGCCTTTCGTCGACCGCACACTCTACACAAGCTGGAACGCAATGGCGGTGACAGCTTATCTGGAAGCGGCCAGCGTGCTGCGAGACGAGAAGGCGCGGGAGTTCGCGCTGCTGACGCTCAATCGGCTGCTCGACGAGGCCTGGGGCGGAGCGGCGACGCTGAAGCATGTGATTGCTTACCCCGACGGGCTGCGGCCGCGGGAGGGCGCTCCGGGCACGCTGGACGATTACGCGCTCACGGTGAACGCCTGCATCGATGGTTGGCTTGCGAGCGGGGGGCGGCCGGCAAGCGGCGAGATGAAGTTCTACAACGCGGCGATCAAACTGGCCGACTCGATGATCGAGCAATTTCACGATGCGTCCGCCGGAGGGTTCTTCGACACATCCGCCCCCCTGAACGATGAGCCGGCGGAGATTCCGCTGGGCGCTTTGACAGCGCGGCGCAAACCACTGCAGGACTCGCCGACGCCGGCCGGGAATGCGATTGCGGCTACGGCGCTGCTGCGCCTGGAAGCTTTGAGCGGGCGCGAAGATTACCGGAAAATCGCAGAAGGCACTCTGGCCAATTTTGCGGGGATCGTGGAGCACTTCGGTCTTTATGCCGGCAGCTACGGGCTAGCTGCCGAGCGGTTGCTGCTCGATCCGGTGCAGGTAGTGATTGTCGGATCTGGGGTTGAAGCGGATCGGCTGGAGGCGACGGCCGTTGCGCGCTTTGCCGTGAACAAGACTGTGATTCGGATTGAGGCGTCAAAGCTGGTTCGGGGCGAACTGCCTCCTGCGTTGGAAGAGACTTTGTTGGAAGTTCCCAAACCAGTCGGAGCGAACGCCTGCCACCCCAGCGACGAAGACCCGTCGCCGGGGACCCCGGCCTGGGCGCTTGTCTGCCGGGGACGCACCTGCTTGCCTCCCGTTACGGACGAGGGGGCGCTGCTGGAGGCGTTGGAGAGCCGATAAGGGATTACCGTTGCGAATCGCCGATGGCAGCAGAGATGCCATCGCTGCGATTGGGCTATGGATTTGCCGGAGGGAGCAGGAAACCGCCGATGGTAATCAGGGCACCGGAGACAAGGAACATCTCATTTCCGATGAACCACCCCATGAGCCCGACCCACAGAGGAATCTCCGCGACGAGCGAGAGCCCGCAAAAAAGCACGAGTATTCGGCGAACTCGCGTTCGCGTGAACGCCGCAATCAGCGTGATGACCGCGATCACGATCCAGGTAATTCCAAGCATGAGAAAGACAGATCGCATTGCGTTTGCAAGAAGAGGAGCCAGATTTGAAGCTGCGAGGGCGGTAGAGGCGAGATGATACCCGGCGGACAAATGAAGGCCGGCGCCGGCGAGCACGTTGAGAGCTCCCAACCCGATCAGTGATTGCGCAAGAATCTGACGCTTATGCATTACAGTGTTCTCCACCTTTGAATGCGGGCAAAGACGACTCCGGAAGAATAAGACAAAAGGGGGGTGTTGCGGGGAGCAGATCGCCCGTTATTCGCTACCGAACAGATTTGCGTCGGGCTGCTTGAGGGTTGTTGGATCGTGCGCAGGCGCAGGTTCCTTTGCTTCCTGTTCCGTGCCTGCGGCGCCCGATTCGCTCGACGGCCTGAAGACACGATAGGGATCGCCGGGAAGCATATGTTTTTCTTCGAGCGCGAGGCGGACGCGACGCTGGAATTCGCGGACGGGGCCATATTGCTGGGTTGCGAGGGTCTTGAACACAACGGGAAAAATGACCTGCGAGCCTTTCACCGCATCCACGCCAAGAACCTGGGGATCCTGGAGAAAAACCTTCTTGAATTCTTCGCTGTTGCGGACGTCCATCGCGATCTGCTTGAGGAGCTTTGTAACTTCATCGGGATTTGCAGAAAAATCGACGCTGACGTTGATCGTCGCGACGGAGAATTCGGCGCTCAAATTAGCCACGGTGGTGATCTGAGAATTAGGAATTACGTAGAGAGTTCCATCGCCGTCGCGCACCATGGTCTTGCGCAGGGTCATGGATTCGACGACGCCGGAGAGGCCGGCGAGGCGGACGGTGTCGCCTACGTTGAACTGGTCCTCGAGCAGAAACAGCATGCCATTGAACATGTCTTTGACGATGTTTTGCGCGGCCAACCCAATGGCGATTCCAGCGACTCCGGCCGAGGCCAGGAGCGGAGCGAGATTGAATCCCATGGAGTCAAGCGCCTGCAAGAAGGCGATGACGGCGATGATGGCGAGGCCAGTAGCGCGGATGACTCCGGCCATGGTTTTGACTTCGGCACGGCGCACCCGGCCGGCGTCGCCCTTTTCTGAGACGCGGATCATGCGGGAGGTGGCGAGGCGCAGTAATCGGCTGAGCACAAAGGCGATGATTGCGATTACGACGAGACGCGGCAGCCTGGTGCGGATGAATTCCTGGCTATCAAGAATCCACTCGTCGAGGACGCGGCCAAGGAAGCGACCCTCCTGGAACCAGCCCCAGCGCGTTATGAGTGCGAATTGCGCTGCCGACGAAAAAAGAGACATGCCAAAACCCCAGTTTCTAGACTAAACTGTGCGCAGGATTGGCCGGAATTGCAATTTACATTCCCGAGACAATCTCTGCAGCATCGTTGAGTTACGATTCAAGCCGAGATGGTGAGGTCCATGAATGGAGTCGGCCACAGAAGCCTGAAGCGCAAAGCCGGCCACGCGCAAAGCCGGGGACTTTGGCTCTTTGCTCTTGGATGCATTTCCGCGCTGGTTGTTGCAATGGGCCTGGGATTGATTAAGACCCATGCGCAAGAGGCGTTTCCTCTTCCCGCAATCAATCCGCCCGGGGCAAAGGCGCCACCGGGGACCCAGGCGACGAGCACGCCTGCGGACGCGAACACGCAGCAAGCTGCGCCCACGGCCGCGGATGTGCAAAAACAAGAGATCGCCAATCAATGTGCCGACCTGCTGCAGATGGCAACCGATCTGAAAAAAGCTGTCGACAAATCGAGCGCGGACACTCTCTCGGTGACTGTAGTCCGTAAAGCCAGCGACATTGAGCAACTCGCCCACAAAGTAAGAATCGCGAACGGGAAAAGCTGAGGAATGCCATGCAGCATATTCCGAGGGGACGCAGAATGCGTGAAGGGGTAAACGCGATGAAGAGCGGCAGATTGCGAATGTGGACGCCGTCTCTCTTCTGGGGTTTGGCCCTGGCGATGGGGTTTGTCATTGTCCCCGGTCTGGCGGTGCGTTCCCAGTCGGGTCCTCCTCGGGACATCATCAACCGGCCCGCTCCCATGCCGACGGACCCATCTGGGTCGGACAACTATGACCCCACCATGATGGAGCGGCGCTTGAATGCGCTGAATAGAGAACGCCAGAAAGAGATGATCTCCGACACCAACAAGCTGCTCAAGCTCGCGATGGAGCTGAATGACGAGATTGCGGCGAACAACACCGGAACTTTGACATGGGACCAGCTGCACAAGATGGCCGAAATTGAGAAACTGGCGCGCAACGTCAAGGAGAAGATGGCCGACGGAGTGGGACAGATGGGGCCCTCCCCAGAGACGCCCATCGCAATGCCGCCCCATTAGGCAGCGGTCCTCCGCACTTACCGCAGGGGTTTGAACGATCGAGCTGGGCAAGGTAGTCGGGCACGCAGCGGGGCACGAATTAGGGCATTCATCAAGACTCCTACCGGGACTCACACCAGGGCATTGCAAATTGCTACAATCAGGTGAGGTTGTTTCCGGGAGAGGATTCTTCCGGGGAGACCGGAGTCACTACGCCTGAACAGGCTTTTTGCGGAGCCGTCGCGTTCCGTCGATAGCGCAGACCGGGCGGGAGTGACGCCGGAAGAGACTCGGGTTTGAATTGGGGGTCGACCGGAATGGAGGCGGCAATTTCCATGGCTCGTGCGCCCGGAACGTTTCCGGCCTGGGACGAGCTGACCGCGCAGCACATGGTTGGGATCTACCGGCTGATGTTTCTCTCTCGCGCGGTGGATGACCGCGAAATCCTCCTCAAGCGCCAACAGAAAATCTTTTTCCAGATTTCAGCCGCCGGACATGAGGCGCTGCAAGTGGGCGCTGCTCTCGCTTTGCGTGCTGGATACGATTGGTTCTTCCCGTACTATCGCGATCGAGCATTGTGCCTCGCGCTGGGCGTGATGCCCTACGACATGATGCTGCAGGCTACGGGCGCTGCTACCGATCCGGCCAGCGGCGGCCGGCAGATGCCGACCCACTGGAGCAGCCGCCCGCTGCATATCGTGAGCACTTCATCGTCTACGGCGACGCAATTGCTGCATGCCGTGGGCTGCGCTGAAGCGGGGCGAGCGTTTAGTAGGCACCCGGAGATTGCGGCCAAAGCAGAAGGAGACTATCGCGCTTTTCACGACGTGGAGTTCCACGGCGACGAAGTTTCGCTGGCCTGCGTGGGAGAAGGCGCGACCTCGCAAGGGGAGTTCTGGGAGGCGATCAACACCGCATCAAATCAGAAACTGCCGGTGATTTTTTGCGTGGAGGACAACGGCTACGCCATCAGCGTTCCTGTCGAGGTGAACACGCCGGGCGGGAACATCTCACGGCTCGTGGCCAACTTCCCCAACTTCTTCTTTGCTGAGGTGGATGGCAACGATCCCGTGGTTTGCCTGCGTGCTTTTCAGCAGGCGGCAGCACACTGCCGCGCAGGCCGGGGACCGGCGCTGGTCCACGGACATTGCGTGCGGCTCTACTCCCATTCACTTTCGGACGACGACAAAAACTACCGCACTGCTGCCGAGCGCGAAGCGGACATGCTCTGCGATCCCATCGCGCGCATGCGAGCGCGGCTGGTCGGTGAGGGAATTCTGACGGTTGCGGAGATCGACGAAATTGAACGGCGACTTGAACGCGAAGCCGCCCAAGCCGCGGAGCGCGCGCTGGAAGCGCCGTTGCCGGCGGTGGAGGGAATCACCGAGCACGTTTACTCAGAGGATCTCGATCCCACGAGCGCAACTTTTGCCACGGAGCAGCTGCCGGACGCGGCAAAGACAAGTGGCGCGGCGACGAATGGCGCATCTGCGGAAGACGCCCCAAAGGGAGCCGGCGCGCGCACCATGGCCGAGTTGATTAACACTTGCCTGCGCGACGAGATGCGGCGCGATCCACGCATCGTCGTCTACGGTGAGGACGTGGCCGACGCCAGCCGCAGCGAGGCGCTTTCTGAAGTGAAGGGCAAGGGTGGGGTTTTCAAACTTACGGCGGGCCTGCAAACGGAGTTCGGATCGGAGCGGGTATTCAACTCTCCGCTGGCTGAAGCGAACATAGTCGGCCGCGCGATCGGTTACGCGCTGCGCGGAATGAAGCCGGTGGTAGAAATTCAATTCTTTGATTACATTTGGCCAGCTATGCACCAGATTCGCAATGAGTTGTCGGTGATGCGCTGGCGGTCGAACGGCGTTTGGGAGGCACCTGTGGTTCTTCGCGTGCCCATCGGCGGATATCTTACTGGAGGCGCGATCTATCACTCGCAATCCGGCGAAAGCATCTTCACTCACACACCGGGGCTGCGCGTGGTCTTCCCGTCGAACGCGCTCGACGCCAATGGCCTGTTGCGCACGGCCATTCGCTGCGACGACCCGGTGCTGTTCCTCGAGCACAAGCGGCTCTATCGCGAGACTTATGGACGCGCCGCATATCCCGGTCCGGAGTTCGCAATTCCTTTTGGGAAGGCGAAGATCGTTCGTCCCGGAAAAGACCTGACACTCGTTACCTATGGCGCGCTGGTTCCGCGCGCGATGCAGGCCGCGCAGCAGGCGCAGCGCGAGCATGGGATCGAAACCGAGATCCTCGATCTGCGTACTCTCAATCCGTACGATTGGGAAGCTATCGCCGAGTCAGTGCGGAGGACCAATCGCGTGATCGTGGCGCATGAAGACATGCTGAGTTGGGGCTACGGCGCGGAGATCGCCGCGCGCATTGCCGATGAGCTTTTCGACGATCTTGACGCGCCCGTGCGGCGCATCGGCGCCATGGACACTTTTGTGGCCTACCAGCCGAAGCTGGAAGACGCGATTCTGCCGCAGCCGGAGAACATTCTGAAGGCCATTTTGGGCCTGAAGGCGTATTGATTCACGCCTGTCAATCCCAGCGTTACTGACGTGATTCGAAGCGCTTGACCGTGGGCCTGCGCAGGCGAGGCGCAGCGCCTCCAGCGCGGATACAATACGGGGATGGACTTCCGCATCCATTTACAGCAGGGAACCAAGCGAAGGCCGCGCTGGGCGGGCCG
>Ga0182024_10002662_pt1 | contig 43871 bp, 49 predicted proteins | sample P32metaG_FD_120480 | JGI IMG/M metagenome (GOLD analysis project Ga0182024, IMG submission 120480) | Permafrost microbial communities from Stordalen Mire, Sweden - P3-2 metaG (Illumina Assembly) | ecosystem: Environmental > Terrestrial > Soil > Wetlands > Permafrost | place: Sweden: Stordalen... | reverse complement strand
CGCTTGCGCAACTCTCCGGTGTCGATTCAGACGAATCAACCGCTGAAGCCATCGGTGACTGGCATTATTGGGTCGCGCAGGGTTACTGTCTCTGATTTACGCACGCCCGCCGAAAGCTCACCATCAGACGCTTCTTGTTCTTGTGAGCGGAATCGCGCCAGCGAAAGGTGACCATGCCATCGGCCAGGGTGACCAATCGATGGTTGGAAATCGCCACGCGATGGGTGTACTGGCCGAGATAACGAAGCGCGTGTTGCGCGCCGCCAAACGGGCGTTTTGCGTAAACCACCCATGGGGATCGGAACAGCGGACGCAGCCACGCAGCGAACGTCTTCGGATTCTGAAGCGCCGCGAGTGTTCCATGGAAGCCGAGTTTGCCCTTCGTATGTAGCTCTCGCAGTCCTTCTGTGAACTTGCCCCGGAAGACTTCTTTGAGCACATCCACCGGCAGGAAGAACTTTCGCTGCGAGTCGATCCACCGCAAGTGGTCCGGAGCCAGACCACCGGCGGGAACCACACAGTGAACGTGCGGATGATGCTGGAGTTTCTGGTTCCAGGTGTGAAGCACGCTGAAGAATCCGATCTCCGCGCCGAGGTGCTTCGGATCGCGGGCGACCTCCAGCAGCGTCTCGGCGCTGGCACGGAATAAGAGGGAATAGATCTCGCTTTTGTTCTGCAGCGCCAGTGGCGAAAGGTGCCGCGGCAACGTGAAGACCACATGGACGTAGCGCGTAGGGAGCAGTTCTTTCCCCCGCGCCTCAAGCCAGCGATCGCGTGCATTGGCCTGGCATTTTGGGCAATGCCGGTTTCGGCACGAGTTGAATGAGATGGCCTCATGTCCGCATTTTGAACACGCATCCACATGTCCGCCGAGCGTGGCGGTGCGGCAGCGCAGGATGGCGTTCAGCACTTTGAGGTGTAGCCAGGTAAGCCATTTTCGACTGTCTTCGAAAAAGCTCTCTCCGGCTGCGCGGATGATGTCGGCCACCTCGACGGGCGGCCTCGGCATCTACTTCGTACCGTCGCCGGAATCGTATTTTCGGGAGAGGGGCAGAGAGTCGAGTGGGCTCGCGGTAGCGTTCAGGCGTTTCTGCGAAAGGTGGAGATAGATGGTGGTCTCTTCCAGATCACGATGCCCCAGCAGGATCTGGATGGTCCGCAAATCCGCTCCGTCCTCCAGCAGGTGAGTGGCGAAGCAGTGACGCAGGGTGTGAGGATGGACCTCCTTCCGAATACCGGCAAGCTCGGCCGCTTCTCTGCACGCCTGCCAGATCACCTTGGGGGAAATCGGATGATCGGCGGTGTGCCAGCGGTTTCCGGGAAACAACCACACGGCGGGTTTCCGGCGCAGACTGCGATAGTGTTGGCGCAGCGCTTCGAGCAGACTCGGACTCAGCATGACGTCGCGATCCCTGCGGCCTTTGCCGCCCTCGACGTGAATTACGTTGCGGCCGCTGTCTATATCCGTGATCTTCAGCCGGGCGAGTTCGGCGCGTCGGAGGCCTGTGGCATAGAGGGCCATGAGCAGAGTGCGCTGAAAAGGCGTGGGCGCGGCTTCGATGAGACTGTTAACTTCCTCTCGGCTGAGGATGGAAGGAAGATGAATCACCTTCTTCGGGTAAGGCGTCAGATCGGCGCTCCACGATTGCTTTAGCGTCCTGATGTAGAAGAACCGGATCCCGCCCAGGTGCTGGATGACGGTGTTGGGCTGAAGCTTTCTTTCGCGGAACAGATACGCCTGGTACTGGCGGATGTGATCCGGCCCGAGCTGGTCGGGAGGACGATTGAAGTAGCGCGCATACTCGTCGACGGCCCGGAGATAAGCTCGCGTTGTGCTGGCGGCGTAGTTTCGACGCTCGAGTTCTTCGAGCATCAGCTTCTTGAGATGGGTCACAGAGACCTCCTTGTGACCGCACCCTATCGCGATTTACCAAATGCCGCTCACCGTGCTCAATGCTGACGAAGGTTCACGCGCAAGCGTCTGCCGCTTCGGCTTCGTTCAAGTCTGCTTTAGTTGGCCCTGTTGAAGTTGCCATGGTTGTGCTCCTTTGTGGATTAGTGAGGCGCCCCGGTGGTCGGCGTATTCCTCAACGCTCATGTCGTCGAATTCATCGGCGCGGTCGGGATCACCGATACGATCCATGAATTCGGCAGCTTGAGATTTTTTGCGTTCCGCCTGTTCGCGGGTAATCGATTTCGCCACCAACAGGAGTATAGATCGGCATGGCACGGTCAAAAACACGGATGAAATATGTTTGTGGACCTGAAACCGGAAAAGGCCTGGGGACAAACAAGCTTCCTTTGCAGCCGCCCGTTTACATTTTCTGCCACATCTTAGTGGGGCGCTCGCAATGGCCCAGGTGCGTTTGTTCTAATTGAGTTGGGTGGAAATACGATCAATTTCACGCGAGACTCTTGCAGCGAATCGAGCTGTGAGTCGTGGGGGCCACTCAGAAAAGTTTAAGGCGATTCAGCCGCAAACCCATCAGAAATTAGCGAGATGCTGCAACGCTACTGCCGGTCGAGTATCGCTGAGAGATACTGAGTCACCTGATTGCGAGATAGTTCAGCGACGTCCCCTCCTAGATATCGGGACACGAGGGGAGAGTGAAAGTTAGCGTGTAACGAGAGAGCGAAGCACTTGGAGGCAAAAACATATGATTCGGGCCATGACGAGTGCAAAGATTTTGCCTAGCCTAGAGTTGCAAACTCAAATCAATCGGCGGTGCTGGTGTTCTTCACGCTCGCCGCAGCCATCGCCGTGGCGCAGGATGTCCTACCGCGACCTGAACCGCCGTTTAGAGGTCACGTTGGGCGCACTGTCCAGGATTCCACTCTGGACTTCCCACAGGAAGTTAAGGCACCCAAAGGCGCCAAACGTCCTGCTCATCCTGACCGATGATGTGGGCTTCGGCGCAACGAGCACCTTTGGCGGCCCAATTCCGACACCGACATTTGACCGGCTGGCGGCGAACGGTCTCCGTTACACTGCGTTTCACACCACGGCTCTACCGCTGGCTCGGCGAGAACCCGGACTGTAAGTCATGCGGATGCATCGCATGCATGGGTTTGGCCGCCGTAGCGGCCCCAAACTTGGCGGCATCGTTCCGGTGGGCGCCATCTTTTAGGGCTTCCATTTAATCGGCCGTGCTGGACGGGCCGGCCCTCGGCGGCCGCTCAAGTGCAAGATGAAATCCGGGTGTCGCCTTAAAGTACGCCGCAAGCGGGAGCACTGGAGAGAAATCTCCCGGTACCTGAACCTTCCGGCCTCAAAACTCATCTAAACAGGTGTGAGTTGTAGAACCACGGAAGAAAATGGGCATTCTGAGCCTTCGGGCGGATTACAAGGGAGCATTCGCCGAGTGGGCGTCACAGGTAAGTCGCTTGCAAGCGATCACCGGCTCGCCATCCGGCAGTTTCATCATGAAGGAAGCAGAAGCGAGCGTCGCGGCTGCCGAAATCGCCTACCGCAATACGCGGGACAGGTTGACCGACGATATGGTGGTTGACTCCGCCAAAACCGACACGTGCGATTAGCGCGACACATTTTTCCTGATGCTCCCAGCCTTTTCCGTGGTACAGTATGGGCGACTCAGTGATTTTGGCATCTTCGCATTAGCCCGGCCCAACCGCCCTCGTTCGATCCTGCCCCGATTCACCAACCTTTTGGATTAAAAGGAACAAGCAATGAAGAATATCTTTGTAGGAAACCTCAACTTCGGAGCTACCGAAGGTGCAGTTCAATCTTTGTTCGAGGCGTACGGAACCGTCGAGCGCGTCAACCTTGTCACTGACCGGGATAGCGGCCAGGCGAGAGGGTTCGGATTTGTCGAGATGAGCGTCAATGCGGATGCGGATCGCGCCATCGCGGAACTGAATGGCAGGGAGGTCGACGGCAGAACGCTGAACGTCAACGAAGCCCGTCCGAAGACGGAGCGTTCATCTGGCGGTGGGGGCCGCCAACGCAACAATCGCTGGTAATCGACTACTAGAACGGACCGAGGGGCTGCGCGCTCAAAGCGCGCCTCCATTGAATCAATATGCGCTGTTTTACCGGTGCTCAAGATACCGTACCAGCGCGATACCGACGAGTGTCGGCATCCAGAATGAAAAAAGGCGATAGACAAGGGACCACGACAACAGTGATCGCCGTAGGCACGCCCAAGACGCCGGACAAACCCACCGTCGTGGTTCATTCTGACCAGCGCCACTACGATCACCAGCTTTCTGAGCGCGTCCGTGGGGCCAGGGTTCGGTTGCAGCGTACAGGATGTTCAGCTCCCGCTTCCGGATATGTTGAGCAAAGGAATGCCTCATGCAAGAAACTTCTAAAGTCCACAAGATTGCTTTTGTTGGCGACCACTTGCCACGCAAGTGCGGCATTGCTACGTTCACGTCTGACCTGCTTGCTGCCGTCCAAAGCGCGCATCCCCAAAGCCAATGCCTCGCAGTGTCGGTCAACGACATTGAGGGTGGCTACGAGTACCCGGAAGTGGTTCGCTTCGAAATTGAAGAGCAGGACCTGTCGTCCTATCTGCGTGCCGCGGACTTCCTCAACATCAGCAACGTCGATATCGTCTGCCTGCAGCACGAGTTCGGCATTTTCGGCGGGCCCGCCGGCGGTCACATTCTGGCATTCCTGCGCGAATTGAGAATTCCTGTCGTCACAACACTGCATACTGTCTTGCGTGAGCCGAGGATCGAGCAACGGCGTGTCATGCAGGAGCTGATCTCGCTCTCGACACGGGTTGTGGTCATGACGGAGCGCGGGCGAGGGATGCTGCAGGAGATATACGATGCGGCACCGGCCAAGATCGATCTGATCGCGCACGGCATTCCCGATGTAGGATTCGTCGATCCGACGTATTTCAAGGACCAGTTCGGAGTGGAAGGGCGAGTAGTGCTCCTAACGTTTGGTCTGCTTTCGCCGAATAAGGGCATCGAGTATGTGCTCAACGCCCTGCCGCAAATTCTGGAGGAGTTTCCAGAGGTTGTTTATATCGTCCTGGGCGCCACCCATCCGAATGAACTCCGCGAGCATGGCGAAGCTTACCGGGTGAGCCTGGAAATGCTTGCCAAGAAGAATAAAATCGAGAAGAACGTCATCTTCTACAACGATTTCGTAGAGCTTGAGAATCTGAAGGAGTTCATCGGAGCCGCGGACCTGTACATAACGCCCTATCTCAACGAAGCGCAGATCACGTCAGGAACACTAGCCTATACGTTTGGCGCGGGCAAAGCGGTAGTTTCCACTCCGTACTGGCACGCCGCGGAACTGTTGGGAGATGACCGCGGAGTGCTGGTGCCGTTCCGCGATGCCCCGGCTATCGCGCGGGAAGTGATTGCCTTGCTGCGGGACGACACTCGCCGGAATGCGATGCGCAAGAACGCCTACCGAATCGGCCGTGAGATGATCTGGAGCAATGTCGCACAGCTATATATGCGTTCGTTTGAGTTATCGCGACTGGAGGGAGCGGCGCTCTCTCGAAAATCTCTGGTCACCAAGACACTCGACCAGAGGCCGCGGGAACTCCCCGAGTTGAAGATGAATCATCTCTTGCGGATGACCGATTCCACCGGAGTCTTCCAACACGCAATTTTCGGCGTGCCGAATTTTTCCGAAGGCTATTGCACCGACGATAATGCGCGTGCGTTTATCCTCGCGGTGCTGCTCGGCGAATTAGGAGAAGACCCGGAACCGCTGCTGAGCGTAGCCACCACTTCCGCCGCCTTTCTTCATCACGCGTTCGATACGCAGACCAAACGCTTCCACAATCACCTGAGCTTTGACCGCCGTTGGCTCGACGACCGCGGATCGGAGGATTGTCATGGCCGGGCGCTATGGGCCCTCGGCATAGGCGTGGGACGTTCCCCGTTCCGAAGCTTCCAGATGATGGCTGGACAGCTCTTCGCCCAGGCATTACCGGCCTTGTCGGACTTCACGTCGCCGCGGGCTTGGGCATTCGGACTGATCGGCATCCATGAATACCTGCACCGGTTAAGCGGGGACAGCCTGGTCAACCAGACTCGCGAGACGCTCACTTGCCGGCTCATGGACCTCCTCGGAAGTAACGCCAAGCCGGACTGGTGCTGGTTTGAAGAGGAGCTATCCTACGACAATGCCAAGCTCGCCCAGGCCTTGATTCTGAGCGGACGTGCGACCGGTAAACCGGTGGTCCTGGAGCGAGGCTTGCATGCATTACGCTGGCTGAACGAGTTGCAAATCTCTGAGAAAGGTCACTTCCGGCCGATTGGCAGCAATGGTTTCTACCGCCGTGGCGGCACGCGCGCCAATTTTGATCAGCAGCCCGTCGAGGCGCAGGCAATGGTCTCAGCCTGCCTCGAAGCCTATCGCGCCACATCGGACTTCTGGTGGTACGAACAGGCGGAACGGGCCTTCGACTGGTTCATCGGCTGGAACGACCTCGGCTTGGAACTGTACTCGCCCGAGAGCGGCGGCTGTCGCGACGGATTGCACGTGGATCGGGTCAATGGGAACCAAGGAGCGGAATCCACCTTGGCCTTCCTGCTTTCATTAGCGGAAATGCGCTTGGCGCAAAACATGGTTACGAGCTTCAGGGAACCGATCGCCATCGGAGCGCAATGACCGCTTCCGGGTTTCTGCCGAGAACAAGCGGATGTATTGCGAATAGCCAATGAGGACAAATGAACCGATGAGAACCGATCCGAGTGAGCGTTCTAAGCGGACGGCCCGAATCCAATTCTCTAGGATCGACATGCCGTGATGCATGAACACAACAAATGTCCGAGGCTAACAAAGAACTAGCACAGCTATGGTTCGAAGAGGTTGGAACAAGGGACGACTGGCGGCTATCGAGATAGTGGCGCCAGTTGACCGTTGCAGTCCATCAACGAAACATAGTACGCTCGTTCTGATTCGGTTCGAAAGAGACACCACCATGTATCGTGCATTCTGCCGAACGCAGATCGCGATCACGGCACTAGTGTTGGAGTCGAGGCGCAAGAGTTACGCCAAGAAACGGGGCTCATGATGGTGCTGAGTAATGGGCTTTTCATGCTGTACGTAACACGCCAGGATGGAACCAGGCGAGAGCTTCGTACCGGTCGCATGCAAAGGGTTGGCCTCGTTGCGATCGACGTTTACGATGAGAACAACAATCTGGTCGAGGACCTCTAAGTGATGGTGCTGCGACGGGATGGCTACGCAACTGCTGTAAAGGGCTCCAACGGCTTCGTCTGCATCGTCGAGCGATCCTGGGCGAAGCTGACCGATGACCGGGAATTCTGGAACTCTAAGGTCCGCACCCACCGTCCACGGCCACGATGCGCGTTTCGTGCAGCTTTTCCAGAATCTGATCGGTAATGCGATTAAGTACCGCGGAGAGGCGCCTCCGCGCATTCATGTCTCCGCCGAGAGATGAAATACTGAATGGCTCTTTGCAGTGGTCGACAATGGCATCGGGATCGACCCGCAGTACCATGAAACGATTTTCGGCGTATTTATCGGCAGTTCGCCGGAGAACTGCCGCCCCAGGATCTCGGAAAGTCGCTTCTGATGGTCCCAGCAGTATGTAGCCCACAGTTCGATTTCCATCGCCGTCGCGTCCCGGTAGGCAACGGGATTCTTCGAATAGAAGTGCAGCAAGCCGGATGAGGTGCGGAAACCGGTGGAGATCGTGGTGCCGGTGACGTACACGCTGCCTTGGGGGTCGACGGTCATCGCGGTTGCGACAACACGCAACTACGGAAGTGGAGTCTTCGCAGAAATGGAGGAGCCCAAATATTTGAAAGAATTGCCTCCCCGATTACGACTCGAACCTACGACCCGCTGGTTAACAATCGGCCATCGACGCACCTGCTTCTATGCATCGATTTCGAAACAGGGACGTGTTCGTTCTCTTTCTGTTAACCAGACTCAGATTTCATTCCTGGGGGCCAAACCTTGTTGAGGGATGTGTTGCAATGCCGGTTAATGCGGTCTGATACGCTTGGGAAGCCATGCGAAAGACGCGACCGGCCCTGTTCAAAGGACGACATTTCGAAGCGGAAATCATCGTCCTCTGCGTCCGTTGGTACCTTCGGTACGTGCTCAGCTATCGCGATCTGGAAGAACTCATGGCTGAACGGAATTTGCACGTAGATCATGTAACGATCTGGCGCTGGGTCCAGCACTACGCACCGGAACTGGCCAAGCGCTGTCGGCGAGAGCTTCGCCGCACCAACGCTTCCTGGCGGGTGGACGAGACTTATCTGCGCGTGGCTGGAAAATGGACCTATTTATATCGCGCGGTCGATTCCGAGGGAAACACGATCGATTTCTTGGTCTCGTCGAGCCGAGATGCCGCGCAGCCAGACGTTTCTTCCGGAAGGCCTTACGGGCCCCCGGCCATCCTCGCCCACGAGTCATCAATGTCGACGGAAACCCGTCGTATCCGAAAGTCATCATTCACGTCAAGCGCAGCAGCGATCTGCTCTTAAAGCCTGTACGAGGGTGTGGCTATCGCCGTGGCGCAGTTTCGGGAGGAAGAAATCGGCCGCGCCGAGCCGGGCGCGATTGACGGAATTCACCGTCGCCGTCTACCGGAATCCGGTCGAACACAAGATCTGCCTGGGCCAACGTATTGCCCGGCGCCTGTCAACTGGCCGGCCACGATTTCCTCCGCGCCTGCTGAGAGCGGCCTGATCTTCGCATAAGCTCTTCGCCATCAAACGGGGGAGTTCCCTGCCAGGCGGAGAAGAATCCCTTCGACCAGACAAAGTAGAGTGGCCGACTATATTGAAGTGATTCGCTGTTAAACGTGAGATTTTCTCTTCGGTTTGGCTCCGCGGTCAGGACTAGACATGGTCTTTTACACGCAGATCACGATGGAAGCCGGTGAGGACCCGCAGTTTCTCGACGCGATGCGCCTGGCCCACATCAAGGGCGCGCTGGTCGGAGTGACTACAGCGGGTGTTCACGGCGATTTCTGCGGCGGATCTGGGCGCTGCCGTTACCGATCGGTCAAGCCGTCGTAGCCGTGCTCTTCCAGTCGCTCGCGCCACCGCCGCATCGTTCGTCGGTCGATCACACGCCAAGGACCTGGTCCGGACGCAGTTCCTCCCGCGAGTTTCGCAAGGGTTCGAGCAGCGTTACCGGCGCGCGATGCACTGTAACCAGAAAGTCTGACCCGACGAACAAGGCCAGATCGTCGGCGCTCAGCTCGCCGGAGTCGTTCCATACCATCTGCTTCAGCGAAATGAACAAATAGCCTTCGCTGATTTCGAGCTTGGTGCGCTGCGCATTCTGGCGGCAGTCCTCCACATGCAGAGGATGTAAGGAGTAACGTGCCGCCAGCTCATCGAGCGTTTTGTCACCGGGGTCCTGGATGTCATGCCATTACATATTGGCGTCAGCGCCAGCGCCCACCATGCCACCGAAATTCAATGGCCGGCGCTACCCAGACTCTATGCCCATGAGGCGGCAATACCCAAGCTCCGGGCACCCAAACCCAGCGTCCACCCACCCAGTTCCAATATCCGTCCACCCACACGTAGCCCGGCCCAGGTGCGACACCGACGGATCCGGCTACATATGCTGCCGGAGGAGGTGGAGGCGGCGTGCCGACAGCGATTCCTAAATCTACGTGCGCCGCCGCGGCGACAAACGCCGGCGCCATCAGAAGTGCAGCGACTGCAAACAGTGTCTTATTGAGTTTCATAGTGGCTCCCTCGATCCTGGATGCACCCGATGGTCCAAATTGCAATCTCACAAGAAAACAATGAGAAGTCCCATGCGCTCGCCGAACCCTTGAGGTTGCGCGTCGACGTATAGACGACTTGCTGCCAGAAATTCGAGCTAAGCTTTCGCGAGCAATCCCTCGCTGGTCAGGGATCTCGATTCCACTCGAAACAGCCCTGATCGCGTGGCAAAAATGACGGCCAATCCTTGAATCACTCGGCGGAATCACTTCGCGCCGGACAAGCCATCTAAGAGTCCGCCCTGGCCCAGGGATGCGATGTCCCAAGTCGATAGACGATACTTGGCCAACATAGGCGGCAGCACCAGATCCAGCACGTTCGGCTTGGCGGAACGGAAACAGCCGGGCGCTGACAGGATCGGCACATCATCCTTGTAGCCAACCAGCAGAAGCGTACCGGGTTCCACGGGAGCAAGGAACCGCTCTATCCGGCAGCCAGCACGAATCATCGCGCGACCCACGATGTCGTAGGGGCCGGCCGGCGCCATGGTTGAAGCCACAAGAATCGCAGTGGGACGGGCACCAAGCAGTTGTTTCAGGGCGTCGGTCACCGCCATATCTTCTTCTACTGAGGACAACACTGGTCTGGCGACGGCCCCCAGCCGCTCTAAACGCTGGGCCATGCTGGTCGCAAATAACTGCGAGGCCCGTAGTCCGCCTGCGGGATCCGTATACAGCACGGCTACCACCGGCGTGCGAATAGGCCGGGCTTGTAGGATAGGTCCTTTTTCGGCAAGCAAGGAGAGCAGCGATTCCACCTGGGGTTGAGTGACCGCGAATGGAGCGCTCTTGATCGTACTCACCCGCTGCCCGGCTCGTGCATATGAAAAGTTGCGGGAGGTAGCGATCACCAGGCCGTCGGCGGAGTTGGACTGCGCCAGAAGTTCACTATCCACCAGGACACAACACGGCTCGGTTGCAAACAGGTTGGCCCGTCCGCCAGCCGCCGGCCGGATATCGAGTGAGCCATTTCCAATTTGGCTCGCCACTTGCAGCACGGCTTCGTCTTCGCTGATATCGCCCTCTTCGATTTCGGCGACCCAGACTTCATTCATCGCCACGGCCTGAAGCATTAGCACATCCTCGCGTTCAATCCGGTGGCCTTTCGCCAACAGTTTTTTGCCGCTGCTGTAAAAAATTGTGGAGAAAAGAACGCGCCCGACGGAGTGCCTGACGTCAATGGTCCGGGCCTTCATGATAAGAGTTTTCCTGGTTCCTTTTTCCCTTTCGCCGAACGTTATATCATGCCTGTACGCAGGGAGTCCGCCGGACCCTTTTGCGAACCTCTCGTGTTAGCGAGGAGGACGACGCAACCAGCAAAGCTCCCTGCGTTAACTGCCTTAGGCCTCCCCAGTAGAGCCAAGTCTGACTTGAAGCAATTGAAGGATGGCTCTTAAGTCGCTGGAGAACAGCCCTCGCTCCGGTTCACTCGCATCGTCGGGAATCAAATTCACATACAGTTTGTACTGAATCCAGTGCTGCAACAATTGCGCTATCCGTGGATTCTGGCCGTCAGCCTGTACCGCCAAGTATTCCGCCACCTCCTCAGTCTGTGTCACTAGAGCGGCACCCAGCCAGACATAGAATATTTCCCGGTGCTTCTTCCGGAGCACAGCGTCCACTTGGTCTTTTCCGTAGACCAACGCAGCCAGCGGATCGTCGTAACGGGCGGAGTTTTCTCGTCGCAGGCCAGCCAGAAATGCTAACTTTCCGAATGTCGGCGTAATTTGCCCGACCGCTACGTCTACGAAATCGGAAGTGCTGCGCGGGTCGAAAGGAGGTTGTGCTGGCATGGAATGGGTAAGGGGTGGGAACACGCGGGTCATCTCAATTGGCAAGATAACGTTTTGGCCCGGTGGAGCGCCATTCGTGACACTACGTAAGAAGATCTCGTAAGCAACCGCCGCTGATTCGCTAGATCCTGACAATCCGCTTTCGAATCGCGAAGTAGATCAGATCGCTGAGCGAGTGCAGACCCAGCTTTCTCATCAGACTGGCTCGATGAGCTTCCACTGTCCGAACGCTAACATCCAGAGCCGCGCCGACCTGCTTGTTGGTCTTGCCCTCGGCCAGGATCTTCAGGATTTGGAACTCCCGAGACGTGAGAGCGGCCAGAGCATCGCCGGAGCCGGCGTCCGTGCGTCCGACCGCGCCCTCCTTGATAAATGCACGGGCTTCAGGTGAGTGGAAAGACTTCCCTCGCGCCAGCGCTTGCACGCCCCGAATCACGGCGTCTAGCCCGTCTGACTTAGTCACCAGGCCGCGAGCGCCCGAAGCGAGCGCTTGACAGGCGATTTCCAGGGGCTCGTGATCGGTCAAGGCAAGAATTCTTACAGGCGGATGAATCTCGATGATCTTAGGGATCACCTCCAGCCCGTGTATGTCCGGTAAACCCAGGTCGAGCACGACAACTTGGGGCTTCCATCTCTTGACCTGTTGCACAGCGGCCTGTCCGGTTGCCGCCTCGCTGCAGATTTTCCATCCGGATCTCGTTTCTAAAAGTGCTCGAATCCCGTACCGGATGATCGGGTAATCGTCAACCACCAGAATGTTTAACTCGCTCACGCTGTGTTTATATTCTTGGGGAGCAGCCATGCAACTCATTGCATACGCTGAAATACTCCCGATTTGGAACCATAGCGCGCTGGGAGGGTGGCGCGCTATTCGTGTAATTACGTAGGAGGTTTCCGTACGCGGTTACGCGCTGCGGGGAGCGGTTATACTTCGACGAGCTTATGACGAATCGCGAAGTGGACCAGATCGCTCAAGGTACGCAGATGCAGCTTGTCCATGATGCGGGCGCGGTGGGCGTCAATAGTCCTCGGACTGATTCCCAATCGAGCAGCTACCTCTTTGTTGCTTTTGCCTTCTGCCAGCAGCTTGAGCACTTCGGTCTCCCGGCTCGTCAAGGCATCCGGAGATGGCGCTGCCTGCGTATGTCGGATTTCGTTCACCAGGATCTTCGTCACTTGGGGTGACAGGAAAGATTTGTTCTTACCGATCGCTTCCAACGCCAGAATCAGATCGCGGGCAGCGTCCGATTTCAACACCAGCCCGCTGGCGCCCGCCGCCAACACTCTCGACGCCATTTGTCCCGAATCATGCATCGTGAGGACGATAATCTTCGCCTGGGGTTGCGCCTTCAGGATTTCGGGGATGGCTTCCAATCCGCTGGCCTCCGGCATCGTGATATCCAACAGGACTACGTCCGGTTTCAGTTGTGCGGCCTTTGCTATCGCATCTTTACCGGTGGAGGCTTCCCCGCAAATCTCCCACTCCGAATGGGTCTCGAGAAGTGTGCGGATTCCCTTGCGGACTACTTCGTGATCGTCGGCGATCAAAATGCGAATTCTCGCCATCATCAGCCTTGGTTCAAAGGAAGTACGGCCTTCAACGTGGTGCCGTTCGGTGTGGAGCGGATTTCCAACTCGCCTCCAAGGTGCCTGACCCGCTCCCGCATTCCGACTATGCCGACCCCGGGCGTGGCAGGCGTCCCGCTGCCGTGTTTTAAAGCGCCCTCTTGCATGCCCTGACCTTCATCTTGTACCTCCATGGTTACGCCAGCTGGGGTTACGCCAGCGGGGCTTCGGTAAATGCGAACCCTTGCTCTGCGACTGCCGGAGTGTCGCAAAACATTATTTAAGCTTTCCTGCAAGATTCGAAATAGCGCGGTCTCCACTTCCCGCGGCAATCGGCCAAGATCAGGCGATAACTCCACGTCAACGGAAATCCCACTTCTTTGAGAGAATCCGTTAATATAATCACGCGCGGCGTCGGCCAGTCCCAGCTCCTCCAGTTCCGGCGGGTGCAGCAGGTAGGTTAGCGTTCTGATATCGCGCACGCATTCGTGGGTCAAAGCCAAGCTCTCAGCCAGCGCACGCTGTGCACGCGCGTCGGCTACGGCCGCCGATTGACTTACTATTGAAAGGTTGATGGCCAGCGCGGCAAGTTTCTGTCCGGTACTATCGTGAAGTTCCCGAGCCAGACGGCGGCGCTCTTCTTCCTGTGACTTCAGCAGTTGTGCAGTAAGCTCACGGAGCTCGTCATCGGCCCGCTTGCGCTCGGTGATGTCGCGATAGATCGCATAAACCAACGCGCCTCCGCGAGGCAGTGAAAAGGGCAGCAGGATCACGGCGACGTCTAACTGACTGCCGTCCTTGCGCCGGCAAACGTCCTCCTTGTCGACGCGTTGCCCGCGCCTCACCAAATCCCAGTACCCCTGATCTCGTGACTCACTGCATATGATCAGATCCCTGAGCCGGCGTCCGAGCGCCTCTTGCGACGCGTAGCCAAAGGTACGAGTGAACGCCCGGTTTATACGGACCACGCAATCGTTCCCGTTCACTAGCGTTACGGCGTCCGGCACCCGTTCGAACAACTCGTCGAGCAGGGTCTTCTGTTCCTGAAGCCGGTCCACCATCGAGGTCATCAGCGTAATTACGAGGACCATCACGGGGACCCCGCTAATGCCGGCAATCCCCAGCGTGGAGATGCTTACGGCGTGGGAGAGATCTGGCGGCGGGGCCGAAGGAGTGAAGCTGGCAGCGGCCATGGCGCTATAGTGCATGCTGACAATAGCGGTTCCCATCAGCAATGCGCTGGCGATCTTCCGGTTCCACCGGCCGGGTGTCTCGTCCCGAAAGAAGAACGTCAGCCATAAGGCCACCCAGGAACCGGATATTGCGAGCAGGACCGAAAGGGTCACCAGCAGGGGAGAAAAGTGGCACATGGCCGCGACGCGCATCGCATACATCGCGATGTAATGTAGGGCCACTATCGCCCCGCCCATAAAGATGCTGCCGGCCAAGGCCCGTGGCCACTCCATTTTCCGCCGGCTCACGACAAACAGCGCCACCAACGCCGCGAAAACACCGGCCAGCAGCGATAACAACACGGTAGGCCAGTCGTACTGAATTGGAATGGGCAGGCTAAAGGCCAGCATCCCGATGTAGTGCATCGACCAAATGCCGATACCCATCGACGCGCCCCCACCCACGAGCCAGGCCAGACGCGCCCAGCCGCGGGAGGAGGTTACACGCCCACCCAGATCGAGTGCGGTGTAGGAGGCCAAGATAGCGATCAGCACAGACAGGACAACGAGACGGTAATCGTACGCACCGAGCAGCGTCTGGTCTGCCATGGCTCCTATCCCGAGAAACGGTTCCCGCCGCAAAAGCCTTACTGCGCCGGCCTGGTCGCTACGATGATCACCAAGTCTACAGGAGCGCCAGTCGGGCCGACACCCGTGACGTCTGTATTCTGCATAGCCTTAATATCGGCGGAGTTGGCGGACGTAGAGGAAGTGGCCATGTTCTTAGTCATGTCATCCCGCATAGAAAGCACGTTCTGGTTGCTATTTTTCGCAAGCTCGACCGCGCGCTTGTGCGGGTACACGAACTGCTCGCCGTAGGTATCTCCAGGATAGTACCAAGCCTTGATCGCTTCCGGTGTGCCCGCGGGCCGTTCCTCAAAGGTAATGATCGGCTTATTGGATGGCTTCATGCGGTAATCGGGGACAGCTAGCAGCGTTGCCATGAGCTTTTTCTCATCTTTGTCGAAGATCTGGACGATGTCGCGGCTGCCGGTGGAGTCCAACAGCTTGAACACATATGTGCCCGCCGGCAGCGCCTTTCCGGGGATCTCGACTGGACCAGCAAAGGTGACGATGGTCTTGTGGTCGGATTCATCCGCGGCTGCGCTCGGGATGAACCCAACACAAAGGGCGGCCAGGCATGATATGGCGAGAGCCCGGCCAAGGAACTGATTCCATTTTGAAGTCGTCGTGAGAGTGTTTCGTGACATTACAAACTTCCTTTCTTTTGAGGTATTGAGCCGCTTCCCAGCGGTGTTACAGACTGTTATGCAGGCCCAGTGCCAGGTTTCGACCGGCGGGAGTTGCTTTCTTTTGAACCATTAGGCGCGTCCGGCCAGATTTGCGATGAGTTCAGCTGTCGGCTATTGGAAGCGCTCTGTCTACGGGTAGAATGCCCGCGCGAGTGCGGCAGACGGATTCCCTGCGTTTTGCGGCACGTCACGCCTCAACGCTTGATGGCAAGCAGGTTGCTCCCTGCGCGAGTGCGGATGGGAGCTATCAAGGTCGATCAGCTGCGGCGCGCGGCCGGGGTGTCTCTGGGTGAATCTTCGCTGGTTGCGCCAGTCCTTCGATTCGACCGGGTGACCGTGCGATTCAATGAGAAACCCGCGCTAAACAGCATTTCTCTCGCAATTCACCCAGGCGAAACCATAGTCCTGCTGGGCGCCGCCGGCAGTGGCAAAACCGTGCTGCTGAAGACCGCGATCGGTCTGATTCAGCCCGACGAGGGGCAGGTGTACCTGTTCGCTGAAGACATCGCGAATCTCGATGAGGAGAAGCTGAATTCTTTGCGCCGGCGCGTCGGGGTGCTATTCCAGGAAGGCGGGTTGTTCGATTCTCTGACCGTGGAGGAGAATGTCGCCTTCCCGCTGCTGAACCAACCTGGACAGACGCTGACGGACTCGGAAGTGCAGACGCGAGTAAAACAGGAGATCAAGTTTGTCGATCTGGGCGCCGCGCTGGAGAAATATCCGAGCGAGCTGTCGGGCGGCATGCAGCGGCGTGTAGGAATCGCCAGGGCGTCGGTAACCAAACCGCCGTTCATGCTGTTTGACTCACCTACCGCCGGCTTGGATCCGATCACGGCCTTTCGCATCGTCGCGCTCATCATTCGGCAACGTGACACCCGGAACACGACTTCGCTGATCGTGACGCACCGCCGTCAGGATGGCCATCTGCTCGCGAATTGGCGTTATGATGCTCAACAAGCGAAGCTCACACGCGGTTTCGACGGACGTCAACACGTCCGCTTCGTGGTGTTGCGAGAGGGCCGGCTAGTGTTCGAAGGATCCGAGGAGGAATTATTGTCCTCGACCGACGCCTACGTGGCGAAGTTTGCGCCGCGCTTTGGTTAGAAGCGAAGCAGCGCTGCCGAGTCTGCTCGATTGGGCATCTCGTGCGCTTTCAAAGCAAAGGCTCGACCCCGGTGCGATATTGTCAGGAGCGCCGCCAGGTTCAACAGATCTTCACTCGATCCGTGGTCGATTCCAGTACGAACTTGCAGGCTGCATTCATCCCAAACACCCCGCTGGACGGCGTCCTCGCGGAGTAAGAGGTCGGAAACACGGCCTTCTTGGGTGTGTATCAGTATCTCATCCAGGCCGAACAAGACGCGGTTGCGGTCACGGTAATCCTGGTACTCGGCCATAACCTTGCCGAGCGGCGCAGAAAAAGTGTGTCTCATGATCTCCAGCGCGCGATCGTGCAATTCCGGGAGCGTCAAGCCGTCGGGAGAACCGTGAACAGTGTTATCCAGCAACCGGGGATAGCTGTTGACACGCCGATAGATGCTGACCTCGCTGTCCACGCCTGCCACGATCAGAGGCGCAGTTTCGAATCTCAAAATGTGATGTATGCCTTTATCGACCTTCTTAAAGAAGTGGGCCAGATATTCGTCGTGCCGTTCGCGATCGGTGGTGGTGCCGAACAGGACCCCTTTCATGGATCCGACCGAAGGGCCGCCGGCAGAGCGATTATCGAGGACGTGATCGGGTATCCGGTTGTTCATCCAGACATGCAAATTTTCCGGCGACAACCTCCGCAATTGCAGCTCTTGTTCGCTCTGGTTTGTACAACGGAAGAGCCGAACGTGTTTCTGACTCAAGGCCAGCAGGTAGAACCGCTGATCGTGGCTGAGCAGGGGCAGCAGGGGCCGAATCTGGAATCGTTCTCCCACCATTACGAATTCGGTGACGAGATCCCGCAACAAGAAATAGCGGAAGATGTCAGGCGACCGAAAAAGCGCGAAACCGACGGGCCAATCTCCCTCCTGCTCCGTAGCCGCCGCCATGGCACGCAGGGGCTCAACCAGGCTGGCTGCTGTGGCTCCGTCAATCCGTGCATCCTTCAAGCGCTTTTCGACTCCTCGGACGGTGTCACTGATGTGCGCGCTCCGTTGTCGAGGATCAGGAATCATGAGCAGAGCGGTGATGCAAGGCGCTGTGGCCGATGCCAGCGATCTGAGATCCTCGTATGAGACGGCGCTTGATGCCGTCTCCAGCGGCGCCATTGCGCGGTTCAAGGCCGACGCTCCCCCGGCGCTCCGGGTGGAAGGGCATAATCTTCCGGATGGCTCAGCTCCAGCAAAGTCTTGGTCCTGTCCTCGGCCTCGATCAAAACCGCCGCTCCTATGCGTCCGGCGGGCGGGCGAACGCGGATGGCCGTGACGTTTTGAATGCTGTGCGCGAGATGATCGTCCGCCGTTGATCCGAAGTATATCCAGGCGGTGTCCTCACCGTCCTTGACGTCGGTTCCGATTCCATCGAACGGCCGATCTTCGGTTTCGACTTGGTAGCCGACGTCCGGACCGAGCACGTCCAATCGGGCGTGCGCGCCACGATTCTCGCGGGTAAACTGTGCCAGGAACGTGATCCATTGCGATCGATCCACAAGAATGTCGGGCGTGGTCCCTTGCGAGACCGCGCTAGTGGACTTTGCCATAACACTTTTCTCCTTACTCCAATATTTCAATCGATGTTCCTCCAACTCCGGCCATCTTTTTGGAGCAGATCAAAGGCCTCTTGAGGACCCCAGGAGCCGGGTCCGTCAGTTCAACGCTGGTGTTGGACATAAAATCGTTCCAGAGCTTCGTTGGGAGGCTCGGCTCTCATCTGGGTCTCAGCTCGTGGCGCTCGATCCGGGGCCCTTCGCGCCGCGCCCAGGAGTGGGCGTAGGGATGAACGTAGGCTGCGCGGTTTTCCCAATGACGCTCCCAGGGGTGGCGATCGATAATAATATCGTGGGTTCGCCAGGCAATAACCGGACTGGCCCAGCCCCAGGGTGCGAAGGCCGCTCCGATCGTTATGCCGGGACCGAACCGGAACACTCCCGAGATTGCAAAGCCGCGCGCCGGCCGGGAGAAGACGATGACAGGGTCGTACTCAGGCACATAGATGACGCCAGGATTGGCCGGCAAAATCTCGACGTAGCCTCCATCCGACACCACTTGCATGTAGCTATTGGACTGCAGATAGCCGTAATCCATAGCTTTTCGCCGCATCCGTTGGACGGCGTCCATCACGTCTTGCCGTTGCGTCAGAACTGCGTTGCCGAGTTGCTCAGTCCAGGCCGGATCGCGGGCAAACATGTCCAGAACGGAGGGAAAGGGAAGCAGCGCGAGTACGCTGGGGTCCCACGATAGATTGTCTTCCTGTATGGCTGCCGCGAGCGCATCTCCCTTGAGATAACTGTGCTGATCCGCCCATGCCGCGGCCTCCGTGATCTGGCTCCGGAATGTGGAGGCGGTTAGAATCTGAGCCAGCAGTGGATCAGGGTACAACGCGATGCGTGCCACCAATTGGTCGAGTTGATCGGGACTGAGCCGCACCGGCATCGGTTGAGCAGGCACCGGAAGAGAGCCGAAGCTTGCTGCCGCTATTACGATGAAGGTTCTCCGTAGGATCGACGTTTGCAACATGAGATCATCCTTTCGGTGTCCGGATCAGTGCGCCGGCAACGGTATGGTTGTCCCGGCATGAACAGTCTTGCTCCAGTTGCGAAGCTTGAACCCGAGCGCGATTAACAGCGTCCCAAAGATCACGGCATAGATTCCGATCCCCAAAGCAATCGCGAGCGCTCCCACCAGGGGAAGAGCGATGGCCAGGAAGCCGAAGATGATGGACGCAATACCACTGAGGATGAGCAACCATTCCCCTGTGATGACCTGCCGCAGTCGTACGGCAGCCGCGATCTCAAACGCTCCCGTGACCAGAGCCCACGCGGCGATGACATAGACCAACGCGATCGCGGTGATCGCTGGCCAAAGGATCGTGATGGCGGCGGCCACAATCCCAGCAATGCCTTCCAGCACGAGGGCTCCCCAGCGCTCGTGCGCCCGGGAAGCCCGCCACGCGCCCACCAAGCTAAGAACTCCATCCAGCAGCGCATATGCGCCAAACAACAGCACCAGCGCACCCACTGTGATGCCGGGCCAAACGAAAGTTACGATGCCCACCAGAATCGCGATCACGCCGCGAAGCACCAGGGACCACCAGTTTCTGGCAAGAACGATTGTCATTTAGGCCGCCTTTCCTGCGCTGCCAGTGGACCCTGTGGAAGCTGCGCCTGACGCTGTCCCGGAGGAGGCCGCTGAGGGCGAATTCGGCTCGACCGGAATCTGGCGCCGGCCATTCTGTTGTTGGGACACGGGTATCATCACCTCCAGAACCCCGTTCTCAAACCGGGCGCGTGCTTGTTCGGCGTTGGTGCCTTCCGGCAACGGGATGGCTCGATAGAATCGTCCATAGCGACGCTCAGTTCTGTGCACACCGCCTCGGTCTTCTTCGTGTTCATATTTACGCTCGCCCTCGATGACCAGAGCATCGTCGGCGACTTCCACCTTGACGTCCTCCGGTTTTAGCCCGGGAAGTTCGGCGTGGACAACATACTGACCGTCACGTTGGGAAACTTCAATAGCTGGTGTCCACAGGCTCGTATCGCCGTTGTTGGAACCACTGAATTCGGAGAAAGCGCGGTCCATTTCTTCGGTCATCCTTCTCATCAACGAGAACGGGTTCGTAAGAAACACCTCAAAGGGCGAGAGCGAGAGCCCGAATGAATTACTCCGTCCACGGTTCGCTAACTGACCTCCGGCCGAGTTGCGCGCGACTTGTGTTCCTCGGGACTCTTGTTGTTGTTGCTCGTTCGTTTGCATATTTTGCTTGGCCATAGCGGTATCCTTTCGGTCCCACTACTTGCAGATCGTATGCCATGGGATGCACCGATCAAGTTGTTGTGTTTGTTGAACGTGAAACGCCAGGATAGGGACGACTCGACGCACCCGTCGACGGTTTGGAAAGCCGGTGTCTAACCGTAGACTTTGGGCGCGTTTCGTCCCCGGATCCCGGCGTAGCGTAACACCACTCCTAATGTCAAAATGAAGGCGCACACCACCAGCAATTGCTGCCATTCGACGTGCAGAGCGCCGCGCAGGATGACCTCGCGCAAAGTGCTCACAATACTTACTTCCACCATTGTTGACACAGAAACTCGATGCTCCTCAAGATAGATCACCAGCAGGCGGAAGAGCTCCAGGAGAACAAGCAAGAAGAGGATATCGCCAACCACGAGGGAAAAGTCGGTACCCGTAAGCATGCGCTGGCCGACGTGGAACAGTTTTATCCCCATCGCCAGAAAAAGCATCGCGCAAGAGGCCCAGTACGATCACGTCCTGGATCAGCTCCAGGTACTTGCGCGAGACGACATGCGCATTTTGAATGTCGATCATTTCCAATCTCTAACGGCGGGGCGTCGCTCGCGTCAGTTCGATGGCCCGCTCCAATCGGCGCACTATTTCTGGCTTGGGTTGGACACCCACTATGCGGTCAATCTCCTTGCCTCCATTCAGCACGAGTAGAGCGGGAATGCTCTGGATATTGAATCGCTGCGAGGTCAGCGGATTTTCATCCACGTTCAGCTTGGCGAAGCGGACGCGTCCCGCCATCTCCGACGCCAGCTGGTCGATCACTGGCGCGATCATCCGGCAAGGACCGCACCAGGGGGCCCACATATCGACCAATACCGGCAACGGCGAGCGCTCGACCTCGGACGAAAAGGTGGCGTCGGTTACGGTCACCGGTTTATTGGACAGCGGCAGTGGAGTCTTGCAGCGCCCGCAGACGGGTTCCAGACCTTGTTGAATCTTTTCCAGCGGCACACGATTGACCGCGCCGCAGCTAGGACAACGTATCAATTGTGGATCTGGCATACTTTATCGTCTCAAAGCTTGCAGCGTAGTGATTCGTTCTCGCGCTGGAGGGCGCGAAGCTTGTCCAGCAGATTGAGGACAACCTCTACGCCCGCGAGGTTAATGCCCAGAACCTCCCGAAGCCGGTTAATCATCCGCAGCCGGGGGATCTCTCCCACGTCAAAGAACAGGACCTGGTCCTCCTGCCGAACGGACTGTACGAGTCCGAACTCCACAAATCGCTAGGCCAGCAAGGGATGGATGCCGGCACGCGTCGCCAGGACATCCAGCGTTAATTCCTCGCTCCGATGCGGAATCACAACTACCTCGTTACGCATGAGAAATCATCTGCCTCCTGCCATTAACTCCCTCGGATTGAAGCGCGACTCGGCGGCGAGTTTTTCGAAGAGCTCCTTTTCTTTTGCGGTTAGCCGGGGCGGAATAACGATCTTGACTTTCACGTACTCATCGCCGCGGCCGCCGCCGCGCTTGTTGAGTCCTTGATGGCGCAGTCTGAGCCTTGCACCTCCTTGCGTACCAGGCGGAATCGTCATCTCCACCGATCCATCGAGAGTCGGGACGGAGACTTTCGCGCCCAGGGCAGCCTCCCACGGCGCGACCGGCAACTCGATTTGTACGTCATCTTCACCGGCCACTTCGAACAGCCGGTGCGGTTGGATGCGTACGTGCAGGTAAAGGTCGCCCGGCGATGCTCCATTTGCACCTGGCTCGCCCTGCCCGGCCAGCCGAATGACAGAGTCGTCACGCACGCCTGGTGGAATCGTTACCTCAAATGATTTCGGCCGGCTGGTTACGCCCGCGCCATGGCAGGTCGGGCAGACTTTTCCATCCTTGCGGCCAGTACCCTTGCACTCGGGGCACAATTCGGTTACTTCAAGACCAATGCTGCGCGTTCCGCCACGGTGCGCTTCTTCGAGCGTGAGTGGGATCTCTGCCTCAATGTCCTGGCCGGACATCCGGAACCCTGCTCCGCCTCGGGCGCTGCGGCCGCGTCCGAACATGCTCTCGAAGAAGTCGCTAAATCCACTCGCCCCGCCATTTCCGCCGAAGATATCACCAAGGCCGCCGCTGAAATCAACTCGACCGTTCCCTCCGCCCGGCGGAGGCGTAAAATCTGCTCCCGCTTTCCAGTTGGCCCCCAACTGGTCATACCGCTTGCGCTTTTCGGCGTCGGACAAAACCTCGTAAGCTTCATTTATTTCCTTGAATCTCTCTTCCGCGGACTTGTCGCCGGGATTTACGTCCGGGTGATGCTTGCGAGCGAGCTTCCGGTATACTTTCCGGATATCGTCCTCGGTGGCGGTTCGAGGAACGCCGAGGACCTCATAGTAGTCTTTAAACTTTACCGCCATCGGACCACTCCTTCACGGTTGTGGCTCAGTACGAAAATGCGCGGGTGTACCGAGCCGCGCGCGTAAGCAAGCGGGTTGGGCAGTAAATTCACTGAGCTACTCGAACACGCGCGGGCCTGAGCACCGCCTCGCCCCAGCGATAGCCGCGTTGCACCTCATCCACCACCACTCCTGGTTGGTAAGCATCCGTCTTGACCGAGGCAATGGCTTCGTGCAACTCCGGATTGAAGGCCTCGCCCACGCTACTGAACCGTGTCACGCCTTGTGCTTCCAACACCGCCAGCAGCCTCCGGTGGATGGCTTGCAGTCCTTCGAGCACGGAAGGATTGGAGTCACCGATCTGCTGCAGGGCGCGATCGAAGCCGTCCAGGGCCTCAATCATCGAAAGTATGATTTCGCGCTTGCCGCTCTGCGCTGCACTGGCGCGTTCGCGCTCCACACGGCGGCGAAAGTTGTCGAAATCGGCGAGTGCGCGCAAGTACATCTCGTGCTCTTTGCGTACTTGTTCCTGAAGCTGGTTGATATCGGACGGCCGAGCGGTTGCCGCTACCTTACCGTTGCCTTCGGTCGCCTCACTTGGTTTGTTTGAATTCGGCATCGATCACATCTTCTTCCCGGTTCGGAGGAGCGCCATTGGGTCCGCGAGCCGGACCGTTTGCGCCAGATGCCGCCGAGGAGGCCTGGCTATAGACCGCTGACGACAGAGCATGACCCACTTGCTGCAAGTCGCCGGCCAACTGGCGCAGCTTGGCAACATCGGACGAATTATTCTTCACCAGATCGCGGATTTCGCCAATTAATTGTTCGGCTCGGGCCTTTTCGTTCACCGGGACCCGGTCGCCAAGTTCGTGGATCTGGCGCTCCACTTGGTAGGCGATCGAATCGGCGTTGTTGCGGGCTTCCACTTCTTCCCGCCGCCGCTTGTCTTCTTCCAAGTGGGCCTGCGCGTCTTTGACCATCCGGTCGATCTCCTCCTTGGAAAGCTGAGTCGAGCCGGAGACGGTGATCTTTTGTTCTTTACCGGTCTCCTTATCCTTTGCCGTTACGGTCAAGATCCCATTGGCGTCGATGTCGAAAGCGACCTCGATCTGCGGCATTCCCCGAGGAGCGGGCTTAACGCCTTCCAGGCGGAAATGGCCGAGCGTACGGTTGTCGCGCGCAAGCTCACGCTCTCCTTGCAAGACATGCACGTCGACAGCGGTCTGGTTGTCATCTGCCGTCGAAAAAGTTTCCGACTTTCGAGCTGGAATAGTGGTATTGCGCTCGATTAACTTGGTCATCACGCCGCCGAGAGTCTCGAGACCCAGCGAAAGCGGCGTGACGTCGAGCAATACGACGCCCTTCACCTCGCCGGCCAGAACTCCGGCTTGAATGGCTGCGCCTACGGCCACCACTTCGTCGGGATTCACCGATTGATTTGGCTCTTTGTCCCCAGTCAGACGGCGGACCAGAGCCTGCACGGCCGGGGTGCGCGTCGCTCCGCCGACCAGAATCACTTCGTCCAAGTCATTGGTTGTGATCTTTGCGTCGGCGAGCGCCTGCTTCACCGGCCCGACGCAACGCTCCACCAGATCGGCGGTGAGCTGATCGAACTTGGCGCGCGTGAGCTTCATCTCCAGATGCTTGGGCCCGGTCGCATCGGCCGTAATAAACGGCAAACTGATGGTGGTCTCCAGCGCGCTCGACAGTTCGATCTTGGCCTTCTCGGCCGCCTCGGTCAGCCGCTGCAGCGCCTGGCGGTCTTTCCTGAGATCGATGCCTTGATTCCGCTGGAACTCTTCGGCCATCCAATCCACTAGTTTCTTGTCAAAATCGTCGCCACCCAAGTGGGTGTCACCCGCGGTGGAGCGGACTTCGAAAACTCCGTCACCGACGTCGAGTATGGAAACGTCGAACGTGCCGCCTCCCAGATCGAATACCAGGATGGTCTCGTTCTTCTTTTTGTCAAGACCATAGGCGAGCGCCGCCGCCGTGGGCTCGTTGATGATCCGCAGGACGTTGAGGCCGGCGATCTTTCCGGCATCCTTGGTTGCCTGGCGTTGCGCATCGTTGAAGTAGGCAGGAACGGTGATCACTGCGTCGGTGACCTTCTCGCCCAGATACTTGGCCGCGTCGTCCACTAGCTTGCGGAGCACCATCGCGGAGATTTCTTCCGGCGTATACTGTTTGCCCGCAATCAGGAACCGAACGCCATCGTTCGGGCCCGGCACAACTTTATAAGGTACGTTCTTGATCTCGTCCTGAACTTCGGAAAAGCGGCGCCCGATAAACCGTTTGGCCGAGTAAATCGTGTTTTCGGGATTTAGGACCGCCTGCCTTTTGGCGAGCTGGCCCACCAACCGTTCGCCGGTGTTCGTGAAGCCGACCACTGATGGCGTCAAACGATTGCCTTCGCTATTTATGATCACAGTTGGCTTTCCGCCTTCCATGACCGCCACCACCGAGTTGGTGGTTCCGAGATCTATTCCGACTGCCTTTGCCATGGGTGACTCCTTACTGGGCTGGATGAAACTTCTAAAGTCATTGATGCAGCGGGACAAAAAGTGCGCACGGTTTCGTGCTTGGCAGACTGAGGAGAACGCCCCTTCACCAAACCGTGCGCTTTTGAGGCACGCGACTACGGAGTAATATAAATATGGTTCTCGACCTTCGTGACTCCCGGTGCGGACCAGGCAGCGCGCTCGGCCTCGTCTTTTTCGGCCCAGGATCGTACGCTGCCATAGAGCTTCACGGTGGTGCCATCAACTTCGACCGTGACGCGGCGAGCATCAATCTCGGCACTGCGCTTCAGTGCGTCTTCGATCTTGTTCTTGACCTCCGCTGGGGAAACTCGCGGTTTCACCTCGATGTTGTTGGCGATTCCGATCACGCCCCTCAATTTCTTCACCGCGGATTCAGCAAGATTCTTCTGATACTGCCAATCCACCGCGCCCTCGAGCGTTACCCAGCCGTTCCGGACTGTGACTTTGATCTTGTCGGCCGGAATAAGGATGTGGTTTTCTAGTTCGTCGACCGCATCCCGTGCGATCTCGGGATCGGTCCGCGTAGACGCCAGTTTCACTTGCAGATCGTTGGCCACGGCACGCACCCCATAAACCCGCTTGGCGGCCTTCTCGGCGGCATCTTTCTCCATGTAGCTGGAGACGAATCCGGAGAGCGTCACCACCCCATCCTTGACCGCCACAGCGATATCATTCGAGGTGATCTTGGGGTCCCATTTGAACTCATAGATCACGTCCTCGCGAATTGCACTATCAGTCCTGGTCTTTACATCAGCTAACGCTGCCATATTGCGATAGTCTCCTTTCTAAACACCCTTTTGAACAGCACACTGTTCAGCCCAACAGCGGGATGCAGCTTTCGTGCCACAAGCCCGCTGGTTTCTTATGAATGATCAAGCAGGCTCCATGGGCGGGAAGGCGAGAGGCGCGTCGACCATTTGGAAGCTTCCGTCTACAGGTCGACTGGAGGAGAGCGCCAGACTCGGCTAACCGGAGGCCAGATACCGATGCACGAACGTGACAGCCATGGCGCCTTCGCCCACCGCGGACGCGCATCGTTTCACAGACCCATGCCGCACGTCTCCCGCAGCGAAAACGCCGGGCATGTTGGTCTCGAGATAATAAGGATGGCGGTCGAGCGGCCAGTTATTCGGCAAAAGGCCATTTAACAGCAGATCGGGACCGGTTACCAGATATCCCGATTCGTCTCTTACAATGCCGACCTTCTCCGCCCAATCGGTGTGAGGCACGCCACCGATGCAAACGAAGAGCCAGCGCGTCGCGAAAGTCTGCTGCTCGCCAGTCTGGTAGTTTGTAATGGTGATCGACCTCAGAATTTCATCGCCCTCGAGCGCAGTGACCGCGGAGCTGGTGAGTACTTTGATGTTGGGCGTAGACAGGATGCGATCGATTAGGTATTGCGACATGTAAACCAGCGACTGCTCCACCACTACGATCGTGACGGCTCGGGCGAATCGCGCGAAGTGCATGGCTGCTTGACCGGCCGAGTTTCCCCCGCCCACCACAAATACATCTTCAGTTTTGGTACAAAGAGAGGCTTCGCTCGCACCGGCTCCATAGTACACGCCCGCGCCCAAAAACCGGCTTTCGTTGGGAAGATCCAGACGGCGATATGCGACGCCGGTCGCGCAGATGGTCGACCGGGCGACAATCTTGGTGCCGTCGGCGAGGTATCCGATGCCTCTGCCCGGAACAAACTCGCCACGAACCCCCTCGCGGCCGATCAGAAGCTCGGCGCCAAAACGGCAGGCCTGTTCGCGGGCTCGTTCAGCCAATTCGGCCCCGCTGATGCCGGACGGGAATCCTAGATAGTTTTCGATCTTGGAGCTGCTGGCAGCTTGACCGCCGACCGCCAGGCGTTCCACGACGATGGTGCTGAGCCCTTCGGAAGCCCCGTAAACTGCCGCGCTCAGACCAGCCGGCCCCGCGCCATAGATTGCCAGGTCGTATTCGGAACGGCTAGGATCACGGAACCAGCCGAGTTTCTCGGTGATCTGCTGGATGGAGGGGCACTCGATTCGCGTACCATCCGTAAAGACGCACACCGGCAATCGGGCATCCCGCAAAGACTCCACACCGGCCTTTGTACGGGCATCTTCGTCGCTAGCCAGCTCGATCCACTCGAACGGAACATCGCTGCGATGCAGAAAATCGCGAATCATGTAGCCCGGGGCGGATCCCGTTTTGCCGAAGATCTTGACCTTGGGCGGATGTTGCTCACTGTTTGGCATTTTTTCCATTGTTCACCCGGCGGCCGGAAGCCAATGATCAACTGCGGCGCAAGGTGAAGAAGAATCGAGCGCCGTGGCCAGCTTCGGACTCGGCCCAGATGCGGCCACCATGCCGTTCTATGATTTTCCTGCAGATCGCAAGACCGATTCCACTGCCGCTGTATTCCCCTTGACCGTGCAGGCGCTTGAACAGCCCAAAGATCCGCTCGGAGTATTGCGGATCAAACCCGATGCCGTTGTCGGTTACCTGAAACAGCCATTCGTCCGGCCGGCCAGCCGCGGAGACGTGAACGTGCGGACGCTTGTCCGGCTGTCTATATTTAATGGCATTGCTGATCAGATTTTGCAGGACTTGTGCCAACTGAGCCTCGTCGGCTCGCACAACCGGTAAAGGATCACGTGTGACCACCGCCCCACTATCCTGGATGGCTGCCTGGCACCCGAATAACACTTGGTCGAGCAGCGTGTTGCAATCCAGATCGATCAGCCTCAGCTCGGATCGATGGATGATCTGCGAGTAATCCAGCAGGTCACGGATCAGTCCCTGCATTCTCTGGATGCTGCCCAGGATGACGGGAAGAAATTCAGCACTCTCGCCGGCACCTTGGGCTTCGTAGCGTTTCGCCAACAATTGCGTGTAATTGGCTAGCGTTCGCAGCGGCTCTTGCAGGTCGTGACTGGCGGCGAATGCGAACTCACTTAGCTCCTTGTTTTGGCAGCACAACGACGCGTTAGCATCTCGCAGATTTTCTTCGGTAAGCTTACGCTGGTGAATCTCGATACAGGAGCCCACATAGCCACGAAAAACCCCGGGCGGCCAGAACCAGGACGCCGCTGTATCGAGAACCCAACGATAGACATTGTCGTGACGCCGAAGCCGATATTCAATTTGAACACTACGGCGCGGGTCCAATCCTGAGTCGAACGCGTTCAGACAGATCTCCAGATCCTCCGGGTGAACACCCTCGAACCATCCCTGATCGCTCTCTTGTTCGAGCGTTCTGCCTCGATAATCGAGCCAGGAACGATTGAAGTAGTCGCGGAGCTTGTCCGGGCCGGCACTCCAAATCATAGCTGGCGCCGTCTCTGCTAGAATAATTGACCGCTCTTCACTCTCGTCCAATGGCTGTACTCCGCTCGGCCGTGGCCCGGCGCCGGAGGTTTCCGAGGTAAGAGATCGGGAAATGGGTGAGAATTCGTTCAGATCCTTTTTCATCCTTCCGGAATTCGACCTTATACCCTGCAGCTTTTGGGCCACGTGATCGAATAGGTTGAGCACAGCCCTATGAACACAGTAAGCAGGCGGTGTCGTGTACGAATTCCGCGCTCCGTCAACTTTTGGTAAAGCGCATGTCTAACTGTGGGCTGTCTAACTGTGGGCTTTACTTTGGGTTGTGAGAGGACTAACCTAGTTTTCGCGGAGTCGAGCGCCGGGCGACACTGCTCAGTCTGGAGTACGACGTGCCTAGCCAATCCGAATTCGCTCGAATATCCTCAGACACCTACTTTTTGGGCCAGCAGGGCGAGGTCCGGAAGGTCGTAACGGCGGCCATCGATGTAACCGCGTATAAACAATCGGAGGCAGCCCTAGCAGCTAGTGCGGAACGCTCCCGGCACTATTTTGAACTGGGGCTAATTGGGATGGCAATCACGTCACCCTGGAAAGGCTGTATCGATGTCAACGACGAGATTTGCGAAATCCTTGGATATGAGCGGACTGAACTCCTGGCAAGGACGTGGGCAGAGCTAACCTATCCAGACGATCTGGCCGCGGATGTCGCCAATTTCGAGCGTGTGATGGCCGGGGAGTGCGACGGCTATTCCTTGAATAAGCGCTGGATCCGCAAAGACGGACAGGTGATTGATTCCACCATATCCGTGAGATGCGTTCGTCGCCAGGACGGCGCCGTCGACTATTTTGTTGCATTGTTACAAGACATTACCTCCCGAAAACAAGCCGAGGAGGCGCAAAAGGTAACGCACAGGATACTCGAAAGCAGCGTGGATGGCTTTTTCAATCTGGATCGTGACTGGCGTTTCACTTACGTGAACGCGGCTGGGGAAGCGCTGGTTGGCAAGAACCGTGGCGAATTGCTCAGTCACAATGCCTGGGAAGTATTTCCGGAAGCAATAGGTACTACTTTTGAACGGGAATACCGGCGGGCTGTGGCCGAAAACGTGCCTGTTGCATTCGAGAGCTACTACCCTCCCTTCGACCGATGGTTTTCGGTGAGCGCTTATCCAGTAGGCAGCGGCGGACTGGCGGGCTTCGGTGGCTTGGCGATCAATGTACGAGATGTTACCGAGAGGAAGTTAGCTGAAATTGAGATCGCGCGAAAGAACGAGGAATCCCACCAACTGCTCGAAAGGATCCGCGAAATGGCGGAGACTGGAAAGCTGGCGCTGGAAAATAAACTGACCGCTGAACTGGCAGCCGTGACTCGCCTCCACGAGTTTAGTACCCGGCTGCTGGCGAGCACCGAACTCCAGCCGTTGCTCGAGGAACTCCTCACCTCCATCATCTCGCTCCAGAACGCGGACTTCGGGAATATTCAACTTTACAATCCGGAGTCACATGCGTTAGAGATTGTTGCACAACGCGGGTTTCAACAGGACTTCATGGATCACTTTAGAAGCGTGCGCGATGACGGATCAGCGTGCGGCCGGGCCATGCAGCGGCGCGAGCGAATCATCATCGAAGATGTTCAGACCGACCCGGACTTCGAGCCGCACCGGCAGGTTGCCGCCTCGGCCGGTTTTCGTGCCGTGCAGTCCACGCCTTCGTTAACCCGTACCGGCGAATTGCTGGGCATGATATCGACCCACTTCCGCCAACCGCACCGCCCGTCAGAGCACGAACTGCGCTTGACCGATCTTTACGCTGTGCACGCAACGGAGCTGATGGTGCGCAAGCAGAATGAGGCAGCGGTGCTCCGGTACCAGCAGGAGCTCCAGGGGTTAACTGGCAAACTCATCGAAGCGCGGGAGCTGGAGAGTAAGCTATTGGCCCGCGAACTCCACGATGTTTTCAGCCAGAAGCTGGCGGTGCTCGGAATGGAAATAGCGGCGCTCGGGCAGAACCTCCCCGAATCTTCCCAGGAACTAAAGAGCCGGCTCCAGCAGTTCACCGAACAGATCGGCTTTTTGTCGAAAGATATCCATCAAATCTCTCGCCAGCTCCATCCCGCTATCCTCGACGACCTCGGCCTGGTGGCAGGGCTTAGGAATGAGTGCCTGGTCTTCTCCCAGCAGCAGGATGTTCCCGCGGAGTTCGTCTCTCGCGACGTCCCTCGGTCTCTTTCCGGGGATCTCTCGCTGTGCCTGTACCGTGTTGCCCAGGAAAGCCTGCGGAACATCGGCAAACACGCGCGAGCGCAGGAAGTTCGCGTCGATTTGTCCGCTAGCGATCGCGAGATCGTCCTCGTAATTGAAGATAGAGGCCATGGGTTCGATCTCCAAGAAGGCCGAGGCAAAGGAGGCCTGGGGCTGGTCAGCATGGAAGAGAGGATCCGGCTGGTGAACGGCTCGCTCTCCATCCGATCCCAGCCTGGAATGGGCACGCGGGTCGAAGTTCGCGCACCTTTGCATCACAGTGAACCATGAAACGCTCCACTGTGTTGCTGGCTGACGACCATGCCATCGTGGTCGAAGGCTTATGTCGTGTCCTGGGGACGAACTACGACGTTGTAGGTGTGGTGGGAAATGGACGGGCCCTGTTGACCGCCGCCGAGCAGCTCCAACCCGATGTCATTGTCACGGATGTCTCTATGCCATTGCTCAACGGTATCGAGGCGGTCCTTCAGATCCGCAAAGGCGACCCGAAAGTCAAGATAGTTTTTCTCAGCATGCATCCAGATGTGGTTTATGCGGTAGAAGCGCTGCAGGCGGGAGGATCGGCGTACGTTTTGAAAAGCTCGGCCGGCATCGAGATCTTGACCGCCATTCGGCATGCCCTCCAGGGGAAGAGATACGTATCGCCCTCCATAGACCGAGCCGCGCTGGAAGCCCAAATCAAGCGGGACCGGCGTGCGCACCACCCGTTAGACAGTCTGTCACAGCGGCAACGCGAAGTGCTGCAATTAGTCGCCGAAGGACGGAATACCAAGGAAATCGCGGAAATCCTGCATGTTTCTCCGAGAACGGTCGAATTTCACAGGTACTGCATAATGGAGGCGCTCGGTCTGCACAGCACTGCCGAGCTGGTACAGTACGCCATCAAACACCGGCTAATCTGATCCTAACAAAACGGATAGTCGCTACCTGACAGATCACGTACTTTTGCGAGTTGGACCACCTCTTTCGGTTGGGTACTATTGGTTGGTTCCGGGGCCGAACTCGGACGCGGCAGACGGGGTCGCGACGTCGCAGCGTTTGCACCAAACCACCTCTGAAGGGATCAGGAGGGCAAGACGTGAAAGAGTTCTTTGAACGATTATTCACTTCGGATTTCATGGGACATGGCTACTGCTATCTCTGGAAACCGGAAATTGTCTGGTTGCACGCGACATCCGACGCGCTTATAAGCCTGTCTTATTTTGTGATTCCGGTCGCGCTGGTTTATTTTGTACGCAAGCGGCGTGACCTTCCCTTTCACTGGGTGTTCTTCATGTTTGGCATCTTTATTCTTGGATGCGGCTCGACCCACCTGATGGAGATCTGGACGCTGTGGAATGGCACTTACCGGCTGGCAGGGGTTATCAAAGCCATTACTGCAGGGGCCTCGGTAGCGACAGCGGTGGCGCTGGTGCCGCTGATTCCCCGAGCTTTGCTCCTGCCCAGCCCGTCGCAATTGCGTGCCGCCAACCAAGAACTCGAAAAAGAAAACGTGGAGCGTCGACGCGCGGAAGCAGCGCTAAAAGTGGCGCACGACGAACTCGAATTGCGGGTGCGGCAACGCACCACCGAACTCGCGCGGGCCAACGAACAGCTGCAGGCTGAAATTGTCGAGCGGCGGCGGGCCGAGGAGGTTCTCCGGAAGCAGGCCAGTTTGTTGGAGTTGGCTCATGACGCCATCGTAGTGCGCGGCATAGAGGATGACCAAATTACTTACTGGAACTCCGGCGCCGAAGAAACCTATGGATGGCTGCGCGAGGAGGCGCTGGGCCAAGTAGCTCAGGAGCTTGTGCACTCGGTTTATCCCTCCAAGCTTGAGGATCTCAAGGAGGAGGTTGTTCGCGAAGGCCGGTGGGAGGGAGAAGTTACCCAGACCCGGCGGGACGGCCGTCAAATCGTCGTGGCCAGCCGCTGGGCGCTGCAGCGGGACGAGCACGGCAAGCCGGTCGCCACGATGCACATTAACAGTGATATCACGCAGCGTAAACGGGCCGACGAGGCATTGCAGGAAACCCAAGCTCAGTTGGCCCACATGGCCCGGGTGACGACCATGGGCGAGCTGGCCGCGTCCATCGCTCATGAAGTCAATCAGCCGCTCACCGCCGTTGTAGCGAATGGCAACGCGTGCTTACGGTGGCTGGCCGGTGAGGAACCCAACTTAGACGAGGCGCGTGAAGCCGTGGTCCGGATTGTGAGCGAAGGCAAGCGCGCCGCGGAAGTGATTCAGAGAATTCGTTCTTTCCTGAAGAAGAGCCCGCCACAGATATCGCAGCTGGACGTGAACGAAGTGGTTCGCGAGGTGCTGGTCCTGACCAACCACGAAATACTCAAGAAACGTGTTTCGGCTCGGGTCGAATTGGCCCCCGGGCTTCCCGCCATCTCGGGCGATCGGGTTCAGCTACAGCAAGTGATCCTGAACCTTGTCATGAACGCTGTGGAAGCAAGTGCTCAAGCGGGCGAAAACTCTCATGAGCTGGTGGTCAAATCCGAGAAAAGCGGAACGGATCAAGTGACCGTGGCGGTAACCGACACGGGGATGGGAATTGACCCCGACAAGCTGGATAAACTTTTCCACCCATTCTTTACAACGAAACCAAACGGAATGGGCATGGGTTTACCCATCAGCCGTTCCATCATTGAAGCCCATGGTGGCCGGCTATGGGCTGTTCGCAACGAGGGATCCGGCTCAACGTTTAAATTCTCCGTACCGGCCGTGGTGTGACCTGAAGTGGTGTGACCTGTAATGGAAAAAGAACAGCCAGTCGTGTATGTCGTGGACGATGATGCAGGCGTTCGGCAGGCGCTCGACAGCCTCATCCGTTCGGTTGGATTTAGCGTCCAGACCTTCGCCTCGGCCCAGGATTTCTTGAATAGCAAGCGGACCAGCGTGCCCGGATGCTTGGTGCTGGATGTGCGCATGCCGGGCCTGAGTGGCCTTGATCTGCAGCGCGACTTGGCGGAAACTGATATCCATCTTCCTGTCATCTTTGTCACCGGTCACGCTGACATTCCAATGTCAGTGCGCGCCATGAAAGCCGGAGCGGTGGAGTTTCTCACCAAGCCTGTTCGCGATCAGGATTTGTTGGACGCTATTCAGCAGGCGATCGAGCGGGCCCGCAACTCCGGGCAAGGGCGGAAGGAACTCGCCGAACTGCGAGAGCGTGCCGGCTCGCTGACCCCCCGCGAACGTGAAGTAATGCAATTAGTTGTTAGCGGTCTGCTCAACAAGCAGATTGCAGGCGAGCTCGGAACAAGTGAGGTAACCGTGAAGCTGCAGCGCGGTCAAGTGATGCAGAAGATGCAGGCTAAGTCGTTGGCGGATTTGGTGAGAATGGCCGAAAAGCTGGCCGCTCCGCTGCGCAGGGTGTAACGGGACTATACCAAAGTATGATGGTAGCCCTGCCCGATTGAATGTTAATGTTTCCTTGTTGGTTAGCAAGCCAGTAGATAGGAGGGAGCGATGAAACAAAAAAAGATACTCGCAGTGATAGGTATCGTGGACGATGACGAGTCCGTTCGCGACTCCATCAGCAGCTTGCTCCGTTCGGCGGGTTACAAGACCGAGAGCTTTGAGTCGGCCGAGGCGTACTTGAACTCGGACCGCGCTAGCGAGCCGAACTGTCTGCTGCTCGACGTGCGGATGCCTGGCCTGAGCGGCCTGCAACTGCAGAGTGAACTGAATCACCAGAAAGTCTCGATCCCGGTCATTTTTATAACTGCCCACCCCGATGAGCAAGTGCGGGAACGAGCCCTGTCGGAGGGCGCCGTTGCGGTCCTGGGCAAGCCTTTCAACGATGAAGTTCTGCTGGGTGCCATTGACTCGGCTGTTGGAAGCAAAGGGCCATCAGCTAAGTAAATCCGGTTAAGTTCTCATAGTTCTCTGAATAAGTTCTAAGGAAATAGTAAAGGGAGGAGTCTATGCATTCGTCTATCAACTCGAACCGCGAATCGTTCACGTCCAACATGACCTCCAACCCGCATAGCAAGCCGGAGATCATCGCCGAAAGCCAGAAGCTTCGCGATGTACTCGCTCAGGTTGACATGGTTGCACCAACTGACTGTACCGTCCTGCTGCAAGGCGAGACCGGTACGGGCAAAGAAGTTGTTGCTGAACTGATACATAATCGCAGTCCGCGTCGCGATCAGTCTTTGATAAAGGTGAATTGCGCCGCCATCCCAGGAGGCTTGCTCGAGAGCGAGCTATTCGGCCACGAGCGTGGGGCTTTCACTGGCGCAATGGCCCAGCGGCTGGGCCGCTTCGAACTAGCCGATAAGGGAACTCTTTTCCTGGACGAGGTGGGGGACATTCCTTTAGAGCTGCAACCCAAGCTGTTGCGGGTTCTGCAGGAGCAGCAATTTGAGCGCTTGGGCGGCACCCGCACTCTCCAAACGCATGTCCGGCTGATCGCCGCCACTCATCGGAATCTCGCTCAGATGGTGGAAGAAGGAAAGTTCAGAGTGGATCTTCTTTACCGCCTGAATGTCTTTCCCATAAACCTCCCGCCGCTGCGCGAGCGCGCCGAAGACATTCCTCATTTGGTCCGCTACTTCACCAACAAGTATGCACACCAGTTTAATAAGCAGATTGACACCATCCCCGCTCCAGCCATGGACAGTCTGGTGAACCATTCTTGGCCAGGCAATATTAGAGAACTGCAGAACTTCATCGAGCGCGCCGTGATATTGTCGCGTGGATCGGTGCTGTATCCGCCGGTCAACGAGCTCATCCGGCTGAAGAACGAAGCACCCGCCGAGCCGATCACCCTGAAGGATGCCGAGCGCGCCCACATACTGCGCACGCTCGAGAAGACCAACGGGCAACTCGCCGGCGCCGCGGTGCTGCTCGGCATTCCTCGCTCCACGCTGTTCTATCGGATCCGGCGGCTTGGAATCACGCTGCCGAGGCACAAGGCACGGAAGCTTATTATGGCTCAAGCAGGCTAGCAACCAACCGCTTGCTCACGCGCCGTTTCTGAGCCATGACCGTGAGGGAGTGATTTCTGAGACCTGTGCTACCGCGGGACGACTTCCGAGAAGTCAAGCATCAGTTGATCGATGTAGCACCAGCCCCAATCTTCGCCCGGTTCGAATGACTTAATAATGGGATGCTGGGTCGCGTGAAAATGCTTAGTTGCGTGTTTATTCTTGGATGAATCGCAGCAGCCCACGTGACCGCAGGTGAGACATAGACGAAGATGAACCCAGGTGTCGCCCAGCTTCAGGCACTCTTCGCATCCCTGCGGTGTGCGGGGTTTCACGTTTCGAATTTGATTGATATGTGGACACTCGATCATGCACGGACCTCCGCGCGTGAAGACTGCAACTGTACGACCACCGCCGAAGAATTGCGAATCGATGAAAGCGCGACTCTCTAGCGGGCCGCCAAGTCTACCCATAGACGAACTCAGTGAGACACGATACGGACCCCGAACGCATGGACGTTGATTTCAAAGGAACGGAAGAGACACATAAGGCGTGGCATCCGAGCTGCCGAAGTTACTGCGGAATGACTATAGAAGAGCCGATCGTGTATGTCGTCGACGACGACGCTTCCGTCCGGGTTGCTCTGGATAGCCTGGTCCGATCAGTTGGGTTTCGCGTTCAGACCTTCGCGACAGCCCAGGATTTTCTTCAGCGCAAGCCCGTCAAAGCGCCGGGATGTCTGGTGCTGGACGTACAGATGCCGGGCTTGAACGGACTCGATCTGCAGCGTGAGCTGCTCCATGCTGATATCCATATTCCCGTAATCTTCGTGACCGGCCACGCCGACATCCCAATGTCAGTGCGCGCTATGAAAGCCGGGGCGGTGGAATTTCTCACCAAGCCCTTCGACGATCAGGACCTGCTGAACGCGATTCAGCAAGCGGTGGAGTGTGACCGCGCCGCTCAGCGAGGGCGCAAGGACCAGGAAAGTGAGCTGGAGGCAGCCGCCCGCATCCAACAGGGTCTGATGGCGGTAACGACTCCGCAGCCGTCATTCGCGATGGTCAGCGGCAAGACTCAGCCTTGTGCGGCCATCGGAGGAGACTTCTTCTCCTTGTCGCTCCTGAAGATGGCCTGGTGGTCGCCATCGCGGATGTATCCGGCAAAGGCATTGCGGCTGCTGTCATGGCCTCGCTGCTGCAAGGCATGATCCACGAGGGCGTGTTATCCAGAGTCCCTCTTCCGCAGATTGCTCGCAGCGCGAACGAGTTCTTTTGCGTACGTGATTTGGGCGCCAAATACGCCACCTTTGTGATCGCGTGCGTGCGGCCCAATGGAGAACTGGAATATTTGAATTGCGGTCACGTTCCGCCTTTGATTGCTAGCCAAGCCGGAGAAGTGACTCGGCTCCGCGAGTCGAACGTTCCAGTCGGGCTGCTGCCTGCCATCGAGTACAAGAGCGCCACGTCCCAATTGACTCCCGGGGATCGTATCATTTGCGTCACCGATGGGGTCACCGAGGCCGAGGGCCCGGCCGGTGATTTCTTCGGCGATGAGCGTCTGGAAACTCTCGCCAGTTTGGGCATGTCTCCCGATCAGCTTTTTGACTCAGTCCGCGTATTCTGCGCGAACCGCCCGGTTAACGACGATTGCACAGTGGTCGGTTTACACTACACCGGTAACGGCACACGTTCATGAATAGGAAACGACTTCGAGTGACTGGGCGTGGGTGGGTCAGGCGCCATGTGAGCGGGTGCGACTGGCGTGAGGAGGTTCACCATTTGTCGCCGCGCCCGCCGGTGACGCGTCTTTACCGCCGCAACGGTCATGCTTAACAGCTTCGCTACTTCGGCAATGCTCAGATGCTCCAGATCTCGCAGCCGGATCATAACCTGATATTTTTCCCGGCAACATGGCGTATGCCTTGCGGAACAGCCCGGCCGCTTCGCGACGCTCACATTGTTTAAGAGGCGAAGCGGTTTGATCGGCGATCGGCAATTGCGCCAGCGCCGAATGATCCAGCACTAGCAACCGCGTCGACAAACGTTTCCGATGCCACTGCACGACTTCGTTCAGGGCAATTCGAATCAGCCAGGTCCGAAAGCTGGCTTCAAAGCGAAACTGCCCCAGACGGGTGAAAGCTTTAAGAATCGTTTGCTGAATCACGTCGTCGCTCTCGAAGTCATTTCCCAGTTTTGCTCTTATGAGACGAAACAAAGGAGCGCGGTGAGGTTCGATCAGAGCAGTGAACAGATCCTTTCGGCCCGCCACGATTTGAGCGATCAACTGGCCTTCTTTTTCCCATCGGTAATTGGTTCTGTGCTCCACAACGAAGGATGTGAGCAGTTCGCGGGCCAACGGCCTGGCCATAAGAATTGCTACGCCAGGGACTCGGGCCGGGCTGCCGCGAAATCTATGCGTAGACAGCGCTCTTCCAATCCGTCGACGGCTGCGATGAACAATTGCGCCAGTCGAGCACGCTGGCTGGTTGATACGCAACAAAGACGACTGCACCCGGTTGGAGCTATTCGTTGGCCCGATACCTGCACTACCCTGGCTTCCGGCGCAAGCGTGCTCGGAAAGAAGGGAACCCTATGAAGAAATTCGTGCTGCCATTGTTGATGTTGACGTGCCTGAGCGTTTGGATCGCTTTCGCGGAGGTCAAGACGGACTACAGTCACTCAGCTGATTTCAGCCGGTACAAGACCTATTCGTGGATCAAAGTCAAAGCAGACCCACTGTGGGAGGACCGGATTATGCAAGCCGCGGACCGGGAGCTTTCGGCTAAGGGCTTGGTCCTGGTACCGGCAGGAGGCGACCTGGGCGTGGCGGCGTTCGGTTCAACTCGCGAACAGCCGACGCTAACCACTTTCTATGACAGCTTCGGTGGAGGCTGGTTTTGGCACGGGTTTGGCGATGGAATCGCAACCACAACGGTCGAAAATACGCCGATCGGGACTTTGGTGGTTGACATGTTCGATAACAGCACGAAAAAGCTGATCTGGCGCGGAATCGCCAGTGATGCGCTTTCCGGCAAGCCCGAGAAGGATGAGAAGAAAATGGAGAAGGAAGTGGAAGCCATGTTCAAGCACTTCCCTCCGAAGCCCCGCGGGTAAGCGATCTCGGTTAAGATGCGTCCCACAGCCCGAAGAACAACTGTCCCCGCAGGGATGAAGGCGGCCGCCATCGACCGGTTCGGTCCGCCTTCGGTTCTGAAGCTCCATACATTGCCCGTTCCGGAGCCGGGGCCAAGCGAGGTGCTGATCGCGCTGTACGCGGCGGGTGTCGGCGTGTGGGATGCGGAGGTTCGCGAAGGCTCCTGGCGCCCTTTCGGTAATCCCAAGTTTCCGCGCGTTCTGGGGACCGATCGCGCCGGGATCGTCGTGGCTAAAGGCGCGCGCGTGCGGCGTTTCCGCGTAGGGGATCGTGTGTGGGCCTGCGATTATGCGAATCCCAAGGGCGGGTTCTATGCCGAATATGTTGCCGTGGATAGCCAACACGCAGGTCGAGCGCCGAAGCATCTGGATCTGCTGCAGGCAGGCGCCGCAGCCACTACCGGCTTGACAGCACTGCAGGGAATTGACGGCGCCTTGCATGTGCGCGCAGGCGAAACCGTGTTGATCTATGGAGCTTCCGGCGGGGTCGGAACGTTGGCAGTGCAGTTCGCTAAGCGACGACGCGCGCGCGCGTGTCATAGCAACAGCGACTGGAAGGGACGCCAGCTCCTTCGTTCGAAGCTTGGGGGCGAATGCCGTGTTCGATGCCCGCGGTAAGGACGCGATCGAACAACTTCGAAAGCTTGCTCGCGGTGAAATCGATGCAGCCCTGGTGCTCGCCCCGGGTGATTCGCTGGAGGGGTGTCTCAACCTGGTTCGCCCGGCTGGGCGCGTGGCCTACCCCAACGGCGTTGAGCCCGAGCCGAAGCGCCGTCGAAACATTCGATTGCTAGCGTACGATGCAGTGGGGGGGCCCAGTGAGTTTGCGCGGCTGGAGCGAGCTGCGGTTGAGACCCGGCTGCATATGCCGATCGCTGCCGTTTATCCGCTCGCTCAAGCAGCCAAGGCTCACGCTCGGTTGGAGCGGGGACATATTCTCGGCAGAATCGCCCTACGAATCCGGCGCGGTAATTCCTGACACGACAGTCAACTTATAGAACCGGCTTGTCCAAATACTCGACGCCACGAGCACATTTCAAATTCTCTTGTCACGCTCGGTCACTCATAAGAAAGAACAATCTAACAGTCCACTTACCTGGCATACAAGCTGCAATGGTCCAGCCCGGTTGGGTCAACGGTCACCCAGCCAAAGAAAGGAAGCTCTCGATGGACTCAAGTTATTGGACGCGCATCTTGGTTTGCCCCGCAGGACTCTTCTTTGTTCTCAGTTTTGGCTTTGACACCTCTTCTCTCGCACAGGAGGAAGACCACCATTTCTCGGCCAGTGTTGGCGGTGGGTTTACGGCGATTACTGGTTCGGACGCCGGCAAGTTGGATCATGGCGGAAATGTCCAGGCAGGAGTCGGCTATTTCTTCAACCGTTACTTCGGCATAACTGGAAATTTCATGTTCAACGGACTCGGCATCACCCGATCCGAGCTGAATCTACTCAATGAGCCGGATGGCCATGCCAGGGTGTACACCTTCACGGTGGATCCGACTATTCGCTTCCATCTGGGAAGCCGCGCGAGTGTCTACTTTCTGGCCGGCGGCGGATATTTGCGAAGAACAATCCAGTTCACCCAGCCCACGCTCGCCGAGACCACGGTGTTTGATCCCTGGTGGGGCTACCTTGGCCCTGCGATCATTCCGGTGAATCAGGTCTTGGGCACCTTCACCTCCAATTCCGGGGCGTTCAATGTGGGCGGCGGCATCAATATTCGTCCAGCCAGAAGTGGACCGTACCTGTATGTGGAATCGCGCTACATGCGCGGCTTTACCAGTAACAGCGACACGTCCTTGGTGCCGATTATTTTCGGCGTTCGATGGTAGGTATGCGCATGCTTCGTGACTTGCTCGCACTTTCGCTGCTCGCGCTCTTTGCACCGGCCCAGAGCCGGAAAGCGGATTACGCGGCTGATCGGTCTTCGGCGGCAGGAGCCGGACAAATCCGAATACCGGCTCGCTCGTCCACTCCGTTGTTCAAGGGCGAGCAGGGCCAACAGCGCACGGAGATTCATTTCGACCCGGCCACCGGGATGGTGACGATGAAGCTGCTCGTCGAGGATCCCAACGGATATTTCATTCCGGACCTGCGGCGCGACAACTTCGCGGTCTTCGAGAACGGTGTGCGGCAGAACAACGCTACTGTCGAGGTCGAACACGCTCCGGTTGCGCTAGCTTTGGTGCTCGAATGGGGCGGCCGGTACCCGAGTTTGAACAAAACTCTAGCCAGCGAGGTCTCCATGGCGGCACGACAACTGCTGGAAGTCACTGGCCGAGAGGACAAAATCGCGATCTGGAAGTACGCGGACCAGGCGGAGCCACTAACCGACTTCACTCAGGACCATGAAAAGTTCAACAACCTTTTATTTGCGCTCCAACCGCCGGGCGTGTCGGAAGCCAATCTGTACGATGCTCTCGTCGCGGTGCTCCAGCGCATGCAGGGCGTAAGCGGCCGCAAGGCCGTCGTACTCATTTCCTCTGGTATAGATACCTTCAGCAAGGCCACCCGCGAAGACGTCTTGAAAACGGCTCGCATCGCAAATACGCCGGTCTATGACATCAGTTTGGGAGAAATCCTGCGCGATACCCCAGAGCTAACGGGAACCGCGGCGCCGACGGCACGCTTCGACTGGAACCGCGCGGCGCGTGCGCTGCAAGAAATCGCGCGAACATCCGGCGGGAGGTTCTATTCGCCGGCCACTTCGGTTGAGCTGTCAGCTATCTACGACGACCTCATGGAGAACTTGAAAGTGCGTTACGTGATCACCTACAAGTCGACTACCGCCGGCGACCTCAATTCGCCCCGCACAGTGCGTGTCGAACTCATCAATCCGAAAACTGGAGGACCACTGCAGATCGTGGATGCGAGCGGCCGGACGATCCACGCTCATGTAGTTGTCGAAGACAGTTATGTACCAACTAAAGCTGAAAAGGAGCGGTAACCACTATGCACAAGACTATTAGACCATTTACCACAGCAGCATTGACGATCGCGCTGGTTTTCACTTTAGCGCGCGCCTCCGCTGCTAAATCCGACCGCAATATGCCGAATCTCGTCAAGGAAGTGCGTCACGAGCTGGTGATGCTTCCCTGGTACAGCGTATTTGATAACCTGGCATTCCGCGTCGATCCGGACGGAACCGTCACCTTGATGGGGCAGGTGGTTCGCCCTACATTAAAGGACGACGCCGAGCGCGTCGTAAAGAAAATCCCCGGTGTTACGCGCGTGATCAATCAAATCGGAGCCCTGCCGCTTTCCCCGGATGACGACCGCATACGGATGGCGGAGTTTCGGGCCATCTACGGCGACCCCGCATTGAAGCGCTATGCGCTCGGCGCCGTGCCTCCGATCCACATCATTGTCAAAAATGGACACGTGGATCTGGTTGGTGTTGTAGCGACTCAGATGGACAAGCAAATCGCCGGTATACGCGCCAATAGCGTTCCGGGAGCATTTTCCGTCAGTAACGACTTGACAGTCGAGGAGTCGTGACACTTTGTAATTTCTTGAGGACGATGGCGCTGGTGACCTTGGTTGCCAGCGCCTCCTGCGGAAGCCGCAGCGCTAGTTCCGTCTTCGCGAAAAACGGGTTTACTCTACCGGTTTCGAACGCGAGCGGCGCGCCCCAATCCTACGCCGACGTGGTCGACCGTGTTACTCCCGCGGTGGGTGTATGAGTGCGGGTAAGAACACACAGGTCCCAGAAGTTGCCGCCGATAAAACAGTCTCTGCATTTGGCATGCGCTCGAAAAGCAATGCTGTTAAACGCGGAGAGAGAGTTCGAACCAGAAAGTCTGCCTCCCCAGAGTCGATTCGAAACCGATTTAACAGCTTGTGCATCTCAAAACAAAATCCCTCACATTTGCTTGAGTGGCACCAGTTTCGCGCTGGCTCTTCTCGCTGCCCCATGCGACTAAACCAGTCCTGCCCGGCCTCGACGGCGACAGGTTAGTGCTCGCCGGCATACCAATCTTGGGATGCACTCATAGTTATGATCGGGCCTTTACTTGGCTGGGAAACGTGCCCGTTTTCGACTTGCTTTTCGAGCCCCAGAGAGCGTTCATGTAAGTGTGGCTCACAGCCCCAAGAGACGCGAGAAAACCCCTGGACCCGGTACTGGTGCGGGCGATTCAGAGGCTGCGCAGATTGCCTGTAGCGCGCTCCGCCATCAATACCAGAAACTGTTCGGTGAAGCTAGCCGGTCTTCCAACAAACAGTTCCTGTTCCGGCGCCTGGTCTGGCAGCTGCAAGCTCAGGCCGAGAGCGATCTGAGCGAGCGTACACGTGGCCGTGCTGCCGAGATCGCCACCGATGCCGATCTGCGCTCCCGGGCAGCCAACGGCTACTGGAGCTGGCCTGCGGAAGCCCAAACGACAGCACGCAAGAGCCGCTCCCGGCCCCAACGGGATTGGCGGCTGCCCGAGCCGGGCACGCTGCTCTCGCGGCGCTACCAAGGGCAGGATGTTGCGGTCAAAGTGCTCACCGAAGGCTTCGAATACCAGGCGCGGCATTACCGCTCGCTCAGTGCCATCGCCCGCGAGGTGACCGGCACTCAGTGGAACGGCTTTCTGTTCTTTGGACTCACCGAGCGCCGCCCATGAAAGAGGAAAAGAGCACAGTGCCATTGGTTCGGTGCGCCATCTACACCCGCAAATCCACCGAAGAAGGACTGGACCGGGACTTCAACTCACTCCAGGCGCAGCGGGAAGGAGATTGCCCGGAACGTCGTTGAAAGTCGGCGACTCTCGACCCTCATAGACTACGCGACGGCGGCTCCTTTCGCAATCGGTTTCTTTGAAACAGCGTTGGCCATCGAGGACAGCAGCAAGGG
>Ga0182024_10002661_pt1 | contig 43875 bp, 44 predicted proteins | sample P32metaG_FD_120480 | JGI IMG/M metagenome (GOLD analysis project Ga0182024, IMG submission 120480) | Permafrost microbial communities from Stordalen Mire, Sweden - P3-2 metaG (Illumina Assembly) | ecosystem: Environmental > Terrestrial > Soil > Wetlands > Permafrost | place: Sweden: Stordalen... | reverse complement strand
TGTTTCCGGGAAACAATGGGCATCCAAAAAAGCGACCAATTCGCCACTTCCTAGCTGCTGACCGAAATTTCGCACATATGGAATTCCCGTCCCTTCGGCATGCGTAACAATGCCGCCGTTGGACCTGGCGACTTCAGCAGTGCGATCGGATGTGCGCTTGTCCACCACCACATATGGTGTCAACAGATGCTGTGGGTAGGCTTGCTGATGGAGAGCTTTGAGACAATCGCCAATTGATTGCTCTTCGTTCAAGGCTGCAATGACCACATCGATTGTCGGTAGATTGTTGACTGACATGAAGTTTATTCTGCTCTGTTCTAACTGCTTGGCCGGGGCCCGGGTCGCCATATTCTAAATCACTGCCTCTTGCCCAAGCTGAGCAATCTGTTAGGATTGACCCAAGGCAAGTCTGCTGGCGGTTCTATGACGAGATCCCTCTTTTATTTTGCCAACAACGCCATCAGCGGAGCCAATAATGTCCTTGCTCAGATAATGCAGGGGCTGGAAGGTGCCGGTCAACAAGTCGATGCCATCTGCGCTGACCAGGCGAAGGCGCAGAGGTGGCAACCGCTCGACCGTCCGTTCTTGAGTTGTGAGGGCGAAGATCTTTTCCACAGCTATGACTTTGTCATTGTTTCAAAATTATTTCTTATGCCTCTGGCCTTGCAGGGCATGAAAACCGGCATGCCTGTCTTGATCTGCCAGGAAATCGAAGAATTCCATCGACAATCACTGAAAGAGATCTTGTCTCTTCCCGTGCCGATCGTGGCAACATCCAAACCGATGCGCGCGGCCATCCTAGAAGCGACTGGACGAGAGCCATTTCTTTTGCCTCTGGCAGTCGACAGATCGCTATTTCGACCAGCTAACGACAACAAGAAGAGGCGCGATGGAGTCAGCCGCATCTTGATGGTCGGAGACTTCCTGCGCCCCGAAAAGGCGATGCTGGAAGGATTTGCAGCGATCGAAAAACTGTCAAAAGAAGTCCCAGTTCAGCTAGTGCTGATCACTCAAAGGGAAGGTGCCGAGAAAATATTGGAGACATTTAGTGTTCCAGTCGAAGTTCACTATCGACCTGCGCAGGTTGAGCTGCCGCTCATTTACCAGAGCTGCGATGTCTACTGTTGCCCGTCTCATTTCGAGAACTTTCCATTGCCACCATTAGAAGCGTTCAATTGCAGAGTTCCAGTGGTATCAACACGAAACAGGGGAATCTTTAGTTATGGCATTGATGGGGTCAATCTTCTTTTGGCTCAAGTTGGCAGCATCGATGATCTCTGCAGCAAACTGAGGCTGTTGCTAAGTTCGCCTGAACTGGCTCAGAAGCTTGTTGCTAATGCTTTTGAGACGGCTAAGCAATTCGATTGGAATACGACACTGGAGCTCTTCTTGAGCTACCAAATACTCCTGAAGGAAGAAATTGGTCGACTTTCTCCATTCGAGACCGCTGATATGGAGCGCCTTTTATCGAATCTTGAAGCGGATGGCTTGTACACTCCTGTGCAAGTAAAATCGAAATGCAAAGTACTTTTTGCCTCTTTCACTAATGTCTGTACTGCGTTGATAGAAAATAAATTGACCGCTGAGGAAGTGGTGGGACCGCTAAGTTCATTGCGTAACGACCTGCGCCCTTATCTGGTGACTGATACCACCGAATATTACGAGTCTGTAAAGCGGCGCTATGACTTGTGCCAGCTTATGCTCGGACTCGTAAACGACAAACGCGCTCTCCGGCAGGCCGCGATGATTGGCGCCAGAAAGCACTAGCACCGGTGCAAATCTACGCCAGGTTCACCGAGTCAGTCAGTTATTTTCTCGTCCTTCAAAGTTTGAAGAAGATCGCAGACATCCCCTCTGGCGGTCTCAGCGCTGAGTCCGTAGCGGTCAGCAAGATGCTGCGCTGTCTCATCAACTGATGCACCATCGACAAGCCAGTTCCATATTTCAGAGCCGCTTTGATTGAGCGAGAAGTAATAGCCATTGGCAGTGTTGAGAATTAGCGTCTCGTCGTCTACGTTTCGCCAAACTATGTTTTGTTGTTGTTTGAGCATTTTCGCACCATCAAAAATGAAATGGAATCAAGCAGCCGGCATGTGCTAATCATCCACACCGTAGGCGCTAACATAATCAATCTGTGTGTATTTTTTAAGCTGCGGTTTTTTGTAAATAGGCTTTGTGGATGTCTCAGCAGCTGCGTTTGAGTCTTGATCAGACTTCTCACTCTTTTCGGTTTTGGGTAGTTTGAGGGTTTTCTCCGGGTCTTGCTTCATCACACCAATCTCAACGTCAGGATCTCCTCAAAAATCTAGCATGAGGTGCGCTTAAACACAATGCAAAACAGCCCTATCGTGCCAAAAGCTTGGATTTTAGACGCCGTAGGTAGCGCAATCCGCGCTGCCCTTGCTCCTTTTCGGAACAAGTCTGAAAGTTATAGCGCAACGGGTGGGCGTTAAATCCATACAGTGCCAACTCTTCTTTTGTCAGATCTGCCTTAACGTTCTTTGGCAGGCTCAAGGAGAAATCCCACTCTGGTTGAATCCACGAGCGTAAAAAGCTGATGTGTATGCAACGCCGACGTCGAAGAGTGCGATTAGCCCCTGAACTGTGGACCAATGAAGAATTGTATGCGATCAGGCTTCCCGCCGGAACTTCCAAATCGATTGTCTGTGATGCTAGCTCCGCGCAGCCCCAGCATTTGTCGACACCTTCTGGTATTTCACGATCTTGGCTGTATGGAACCACACGCGTGCATCCGTTTTCACGCGTAAATTCATCGAGGGTCAAGATAGTTTGCATAGAATCCACAAAAGCACTTCTCACGATCCGGTCAGGATGCAGCTCTTGTGCGATGCCATCAGGTCGCGCCGTGTAGCCATTGACACTGCCAATGGTGCAGTCTTGTCCTACCACCAGTCGAGCCAGCACCAGTAACTTTGGGGTTAGGCACAGTTCTCGAAAAATTTTGTCTTTTCCGACCAACAGGTGTGAGATCTGGTACCAGGGGTTATCCCACAATACCCGGTCGCCGTGCCTCCTTTCATAATCCAGAATTTTGTCTAGGGCTGCTGCAGCAATTGCCACTTGCTCCGGACCGAGGATGCCTTCGATTACCGTATAACCACGTGTGCGAATGTGTTCGACGTGTTCAGCTACTGTAGTTGCGTGCAGTTCCAGTGCAGGCATCGGGCAACATCCTCCGCAAATTGAGCATTGTTATTTCGGCTTCTTGCCATGCCATGCTGAAAGCATCAAGCGCAGGCGAGTCGTATAATAATCAAAGAAATTCGGTGGTCTTACACGTTTCGCTTTTGTGTACAAGCGGTCCAACTGCCAGGGATGCGTGTCTATAGCGAATAGCTTATTTTCTTCTTCGGTCAAACCTGCCTTCACGTGCTCAGGCATGCTGAGGGCAAAATCCCACTGCGGTCTGACCCACCATCGACAATACTGAATATGCAAAGCACGCCGAAGCTGGGCTGTCTGATTCTCGCTTGCCGCGTGTATCAATGCGGTATCAAAGGCAATTATGCTACCGGCTGGAGCTTCTAAGTAGACAGCTTTCTCTTCCCAGTGATCACCTTCCACCAAGTAAGCGCGTTCGGGTAGATCAGGGTGCTGGCTGAATGGCACAACCCGCGTGCAACCGTTTGCGCGTGTGAAATCATCAAGCACGAAAATTACAAGCACCGAGGCGAGCAATCCTTTTGCCGTGTTAAGGTCAACATGCAATTCCTGCTTGGGACCGTATGGCTGCGTCGTATAGCCGTTGAAGGCGCCAACGATGCATTCGGAACCAACAAGAGATCTGACTAACCTCAAAACATCTGGCACCAGGGCAAGCTGGCGAAAAACCTTGTCCTTGGCCGGCAAGCAAAAGGAGATCTGGTGCTCCTCGTTGCGCAATTCTTTAGGAGAGAATCTAATCTCGTGGTCGAACTGTTTTTGCAAGGCCGCTAAGGCGCATGCTACCTGCTCTGGAGTGAGGACGCCTTTGATTACTGTATAGCCACGCGTCAGGATCTCGTCTGCGTGCGCAAGCAACGATGATGGCTGCGATTGCAACTGTGACGCGGATTGCAATTGTGACGTGGACATCATGATAGCGCGACTATCCTCTAACGTTATACGGACGGGCTGGCAAATGCAGGCGTCGTGTGCGTAAATTTATCACCGTCCACTGATTGCGTCTATGATATTCAATTCACTTCAATTTCTCATTTTCTTTTTCAGTGTCTTGGCGCTGTACTATTGCGTTCAGCGCAAGGGCTGGCAGTTGGCAGTACTGCTTGGCTCCGGCCTCGTTTTCTACGGCTGGAACAACCCCTGGCTGTTGCTCTTACTTGGCGCTTGCATAATAATCAACGCCGCCACAAGCTACTTGCTGTCCAAGATCAGCCAACGCCGTGCACAAATCATTGTCGCTATTTTGGGAGTGGCGCTGAATCTCTGCATACTGGCGGCGTTCAAATATGCGCATATGATTGTCCACTCCCTTGGCGTGTTGACCATGCTTGATCTGAGTCGAATCGAACCAATAACGCTTCTGGTCAATCTGCCACTTCCGATTGGAATCAGTTTTTTCACCTTCGAAGGCATTTGCTTGTTGGTTGATACGCTGCGCGGTCAAACTCGCCCCGGCAAACGGATGACGCACCTGCGAGACACTGCGCTTTTTATCAGCTTCTTCCCCCATTTGGTAGCGGGGCCAATCGTTCGGCCCAACCAATTCTTTCCGCAGATCGCAGTAAAAAACTTCAAGCAGATCGATTGGGATTATGTGAGCAGCAATCTCATAATTGGCTATTTTTTGAAAATGGTGATTGCGGACAACTTAGCCGCATTAACAGATTACGGGCTGAAAAACTATGTGGCTGACAGCACTTTGAATTTACTGGTCACTGCTTGTGCATGCTCCATTCGGTTCTTTTCAGACTTTGCGGGATATTCGTATATTGCGCTTGGTCTGGCCGCCGCCTTGGGGTATCGACTGCCTGTAAATTTTGATTGGCCGTACCGATCTCAGTCGCTCTCGGAGTTTTGGACACGCTGGCACATAAGTTTATCAACCTGGTTGCGAGACTACCTCTATCTCCCGCTTGGTGGCAACCGTGTCGGCAAAGCAAGAAACCATATCAACGTCATGATCGTGATGCTTCTCGGAGGACTATGGCACGGTGCTGCCTGGAATTTCGTCGCCTTTGGCGGATTGCATGGACTGGGCTTGTGCCTCGAACGTATTCTTGGCTGGCAGCGAATTAAATCAAAGACTGCTTTCGAGCAAACTCTAAGAACAATCGGCGTGTTTTGCTATGTCACCTTCGCCAACGTATTCTTTTCGATGCCATTGAGGCAGTCATGCGATTTTCTAAAGCATCTGGCCTTGAATTATGATCTGATGCCTGACTGGTCACCAGTTATCGAGGCAAGCATCCTGTGCCTGCCCATCTTGTTATGGCACGTTGCAGTCGCGGTGCGCGATTGCGAGCGCACACCAGCTCCGACTTTCAATTTTCCCAAGAAAATTGCCTGGGATTTCGCCTTGGGCACCATGCTCTTTTTCTGCCTGGTAAACCCTGGACCGCAGCGCACATTTGTCTACTTCCAATTCTAAGAAATGATCAGACGCCTGACAATATCATTAGCTTTGTTCATCGCCTACCTTGCCGCGGTAAACCTTCATGTGCTTCCTGAGGGAGTCGGGTTGTAGGGCACCAATCAGTCAAACATGCTTACGGTACTGAAATGGAAACATCGCAAATACAATCCTGCAACGGTGATAGTTGGCACATCCAAGTCCAAAAGACTGCTTCCAGAGTATTTCAAGGGCAATCTCTGGAATCTCGGAATGTCCGGAACCAGTTCAGCTACTGGCTTGCGGATCTTGGAAAAAGAAACATATGTGCCGAATTTGATTCTTCTTGAAGCAAACAACATGTCGATTGCCAAGGAAGACGATGGAGAGTTAATTGCCGCCTCCCAGAACAAATCGCCGGATTTGATGCTTGAAACAGTCAACTTCGATGCGAGACCGATCAATGTTTTGCTTGGGCTCATGAAGCGCATGGTGCCTGAAGCAGACTACACAAATAAGACGGTCATGCGGATGCGAGATAATGAGCTCAGATTTTTCAGAAAACACATAGATGACTATAAGCGCCGCAAATTGACGCGACAGGCAAATGAATTCAAGAGACTGGTGCACGAATTTCAAAGTCGTGGCGCGAAAGTGGTGCTCTTTGACGTACCGATGGATCCGCGAGCGACCAATTCAAACAGCGAAAGTGATGGTAGAGCATTACTTGCTCGACTCTTGCCCGAAAGCGAATTCAATTGGCTTCATGTCGCCGCTGGACCCTGGCAAACAACGGATGTCATTCACTTGACCTGGGCCAGTGCTCGAAGCTACGCTCAAGCGCTGGAAAGCGAGTTGCAACGGTCGTGCCTGGCAGCGACGAAGCAGGGCAAAACTATCTAATTCGCTGCTTGCTGGTTCGAACACCCCAGTCAAGCTGCACGCAAGATCCTCAGGAGTTCGACTGTGCGCTTTTCTCGGGTTCAGCCAGAACACCGTTTTTGTGCATGAGCAGTAAATTCTCTCGCCATAGTTCTTCGATGAAGCAATCAACGTCAGATTGAACAGATGCGGTAGCGGTCTGATATCGAGCCTCAATTGCCTGACACGTAGACATCCGATCTGAACCGTTTGCAAGCTGTCTGAATATCAGATTGCCAACGCCGTCGAGAACTAGCCGAGTTGCGCACTGTAGATGCACAACCACGGTCTGATCATCACCTGAGGACCAGTGCACAGCATATGGGGAGATCTGCAACTCTATCTCTGTGCTCCACAAAGAGCGGGGGCGGAAACGGTCTTCCACTGGTCGGGGGCTACGTTTTGGCAGCGTGATCTTTCCGCAGCGTTGCCGTCCTCGTTCCGCAAAGCTTCCCGCCTGATACAAAAGATCTAGTAAGAGCGCCTCAAAAGAAGTTGATTTTTCTTTCTCAGGTCGCTTGCCGCCGAATCCATAAGAATAGGCAAGTTGCGCGGCTCCAACACCGTGCCGATAGTGCTTCTTCAAATAATCCCAAATGGATGCGCGGTCGTGATGAAGTGCTCTTGCCGCAGGCACATAGGCAAACTGATAACCGAGAAGAAATACACTCCACGAACAGTCGGTATCCTCGCTGCTACAATTCCTGAATGCGCCAGCGGCTTGTAATGCGCGTCTGCGAAATATACAGTTGCCTCCTAAAAGCCAGGGATAGGGAGAAAATAGCCCGTTGACCGTGTGGTCGCGCAGGCGTTGGTCGCCGGCAAATGCTGAACACTGGGCAAATCGCTCAACCAGTTTGCTCTCATAGGTTACGTCTAAAGGTCCCTGGCAGCCACCGATTGACTCATCTGCAAAAGGTTGAACCATTGACTTGAGCCAACCAGGTGTGACGATACAATGCGCATCAAGAAAGCCTACCAGCTCTGCGGAGCCCTGCTGCACTCCGCGAGTTCTCACAGCCGCTGTACCCGACGTTGCGCATTCAATCACGGTGGCACCGCTAGCTTGCGCGACAGCAGCCGTCCGGTCGGATGTGCGCGCGTCGATCACCACATATAGTGAGACCAGATTGGCCGGATAATCTTGCTGTTTGATCGCCCTGACGCAGTCGGCAATCGTTTGTTCTTCGTCAAGGGCGGGGATGACGATGTCCACTCTTGGTAACGCTATGGCCGCGGAATCAGCCATCTATGAGCGCTCGATCTACCGTCGCTGCCTTGCCAGTCAATGTGCCACTAGCAGTCAATGTGCCACCACAACTGATGCCATCATGCTTTTGTAAACGGATGATTGAGCGCGCCATATATTCACGAAAGCGTTGATATGCCTCGGGTGGAACTTCTTTGTACGGCTCTGCTTCAGTCTCTGACGTGATATTGATGGAACGAATGCCTATTTTGTCGAGGAACTCCCTGATGCACTCTCGAATGCCGGCTGCTTCAGTTGCGATACTCGAGTCTGCGTGAGACTCAGCTTCTACAAGTGCCGATTCCAGCGTGGTCAGGTATTTCAAATCTGTAATTCCTTCGCGCATTCCTCGCCACTGCAAGGTGGGAATCGGTCCATTTTTTGAAGGATAAGTGACCATGTGGTCCCTGAACACTCTTGGATTAGGTCCAAGATCAGAGTTGGGCTCCCACTCATCGAAATCGTTGAAAGGAGAGAAAGGATACTTGGGAAGATGTTGATAGCAATACGGTTGTATACCGGCAGCCCCAGTCTTCCACAGATACAGACCAGCGAGAACGCGGCTCAGATTAGGCTTCTCCATGTGGGCGGGCCAATAGAAGTACACCTCTCGATTTTGCAGCTGCGGAAATTGTTTGCGAAAGAAAAAGAATTCTCGGTTCATGGGCAGCGAATATGACACTATGGCTGGTGCGGCACCGATGGTTGCGCGACTGAACAATTCTGTTGCAGTTGGCTCGTGATAGATCGTGCACATTTGCCTGTCGGCGAGATGCTTGACCTTATCCAGATTCAGTTTGTGTGCCTTGACAGACGGGTCGTCTTCAACATCGACGAAAGAGGAGTGCTTGACGTGAAGATCTAACTCATCGCTGATTATATAAACCGGTTTCAAACTACGAAACAGCAGTTTGGCTGGGTCTACCGAAGCCGGCGATAAGACGACGTATCCGTCAAATCCAATCTCTTCGGCGATTGAGATCGCAGTCTGAGCCCCTTGCGTGTCAATTTCGTTGATTGAGAGACTGCGAAAGCCGGTGTCATAAATGTCTCTCAGTTGAAGCCGGAAAGTCTTCTCTGAAACATAATGCTGACTGTTGCGCCAATTGAGGCTGCCCTTGTACCAGATCATCAGATCTTGTTTTGGTGCCAGCAGGCTTATTGGCAGCACCTCCAGAGTGATAGAAATGTTTTCCGCCGGCGCAGGTGTTGCGCTTTCAACAGGATCAGCCTGTCGAGGCACTATGACCCGTATCGAGCCCTCATACAGTCCAGGGGCTGTTGCCGGTGGAATGCCCACTTCAATTAAAATCTGCTTGGTTTGTCCGGCTTTAAGAGAAGTTCTCGCGCATCCATCCAGCCTTACGGAGGGCGGTTCGTACAACCTGAAAGGCTCGATCAAATGTCGTTTCCGTTTGAAATGTCGGCGATAGCCATCCCTGAGATTGACTCTGTCATCCTTGAGCAGAAGCTCAGGCACGTTCATGCTTTCGCTTTGATAAATGCCAATGCCGGCTTGCTGCCAAACCTTTACTATATGTAGATCAATGCACTGTGCGTCTAACTTTTGCTGCGGACCGGACAGTGCCTGGGGGTGCAGTTCCACCAACGGGCAACTCGTCTGGGAGGATAGTGAAAACGCCAGAGCAACCTTTTCTCCGGGCGCGCCGATGCCGTGTACCCGAATTATCTGCTTGCCATTGTGTTGCAAGGAATATGGATAATGCTCTAAATACGTAACACTCATCAGTGTTTGAATCTCGGTATTGGGACGAGCCGATCAATGAAGACATCGACTGAGCCCACAATTGTAGTACAGCCGAAGAAGCGAGGTTGTGAGTGCCCACTCAAACACAGGCATATCTACTCAATCCATTTGCAGGTGCTTGGGTATGAATTGGGTATGAATTTGGTATGAATCTGGTATGAATCTGGTATGATTGAATGGTATCCTGGAGGGTGCCTGAGATGGGAACAGCGGGACATTCAAAGATTGCAATAAGCTTACCCGCTGACGATCTTGCCCGAATTGAACGCGCTTGTAAACAGCTTAAAATGAGCCGCAGCGAGTTCATGTTAAATGCTGCCCGAACCTGGCTTGAAAGAGCCGACCAGCAGAAGCTGGCGCAACAATATCTGCAAGGCTATCAAGAAAAGCCGGAAGACACTGAGCATATCTCGGTTATGGAGACAGTCCAGAGCCAACTGCTTGGTGAGGAAACTTGGTGATGCACCAGGGTGAAATCTGGTGGGCTAAGTTACCTCAGCCGGTCGGACGCAGGCCGGTCTTGCTATTGTCCCGAGCTGAAGCATATAGAGTGCGTGCATCCGTGACAGTTGCGCAAGTAACGACCACGGTCCGCCGCATTCCCGTTGAAGTGCCACTCGGGACTGCTGATGGAATGCCAAAAGACTGCGTGGCAAATCTGGACACGATAATGACGATTGCTAAGACAAGTCTTGAAGGCAGAATCTGCACACTCTCAGAACCAAAGTGGCGACAGGTCGTTGCTGCGCTGAAGTACTCATTCGACATTTAGAAAATGTGGACATAAGCTACAATCTTCGCTTGCATCTCTCAGGGTTTTGCTTGAATGTATAGATTGCGCCTCACACTGCACTTTTTGACGCTCGATGTGATCACGCACAGCGAGCGGCTTTACAACTGGATCGGCGCCCACTATAAGTCGTTCGATCAGTCAAAGCGATTTGTCGACAAAGCGCAAAGTTATACTATTCAAATCGAGGATATTGAGAGCCCGCAGGTCTTAGCGATGGGTGAGCCCGGTGGCACCCGGGTGAAGTTCTGTTTGTTGGACGAAACTTGTTATTACAAGAACGGCGTCTTTGCTTCATCGAATCGCGGTTCCTTCATTCATCAGTGTCAGGTCGACACCGTCGCCCGAACGGCTAAGGTAAACGTGGGCGGCGATTTGCTGCGCTCAGAGGAAGATTTTATCTATAACGTCATGCGAGATCTTTTGAAGAGTCTTGTTCTGCGAGTTAACGGCTTGTTGACTCTACATGGCGCCGTCGTTACCAGAGGCGGCACATCCATATTTCTTGCCGGCGAAAAAGGAATGGGTAAGAGCACAATCTCATTGAAGTTGATGCAACAGGGCTATTCGATGATCTCTGACGACAGCCCATTATTCACATCAATCGACGGCTCAACATATGCTCTGTCTTCCCTGGATGAGCTGAGTGTGACAGAAAATACACTTCGCCTTTTCCCTGAGCTAAAGCCGTTTGTCACCAGACAAAGAGAGATTTCTGGAAAGTATTTTATTAGCAGAACATTGCTCGGAGAAAATAAACTCTCTTACGGACCTAGCGCCATAACCCACTTCATCGACCTCAAACGAGGGCACCACCGACAAGCAGCGCTCATTGCTCAGTCAAAGGACGTCGTGACAGCGCAGTTGTTTAGAGAGGATCTGACGCTCTTCAATCTTGAACACCCCATTCCTGATTTCTTCTCGAAAGTCAATAGGTTTCAATTTGATACGCTCGGCCAGCTCATAGATGGAGCGCACACGTACATTCTGGAATATTCAGACGAGCACCTCGATCAGCTGCCTGGGCTGATTGAGGCAGTGACGGAGGAAGCTGTGTGTCGATAAAAGTCTCCGCCCTGGTCTCAACTTTCAACAGCGAAAAGTTCCTTTCGGGAAGGCTGCAAAATCTGCTCGATCAAACGCTTTCCGATTCCCTGGAAATAATTGTCATCAACAGCGGCTCTGCCCAGGGCGAAAGAGAGATCGTTTCGGAATTTCAACGGCGATTCGATAACATACATTATATCGAAACCGAACGAGAGTGCCTTTATCAGTCATGGAATCGTGGCTTGAGTGTTGCCACCGGCGAATATATCTCGAATGCAAATACCGACGACAGGCTATTTAGTAACGCGTACGAAGTGCTGGCTGGCGCGCTCGATCGAAATCAGCATGCCGCAGTTGCCTATGCCAACGAATATTTTACGGAACTTGAGTCCGACATTATACAGTTCGATCAAACCGTTTATTCTCAATGGAAGCTGGTTGAGTTGCCCGCGTACTCGCACAAAGAGCTCCTCCTGAACTGTCTTTGTGGGGCGCAGCCCATGTGGCGGCGTTGCCTGCACAACTCGCACGGCATGTTCGACAGCTCATTCGTGGCCGCCGGTGACTACGAATTCTGGCTGAGAGTGGCGGAAGATTTTCCATTCGAACACGTATCTGAGCCGTTAGGAGTCGTATTTGAAAATCCGCACGGTATCGTCAATTCCGATCTTCCTTTGACAATGGAGGAGTACAAGCGCATTCGATTGAAATACTTCGACGGCAGGGGCGGGGCATCTCTCACCAAGCCCGTGGAGTGCCAGGCAAAATGATTAAACCCGGGAGCGCAGGCGTCTCGCCTGCATTGATCAAATCACTTTTCTGTCTTGTTGATGGCGCCGTATCCGGTGGCAATAAAGTATTTCTTGAGCTTGCCAGAGATCTGTCTGCAGACGGACAGGTTGTGGATCTGTATTTTTGGCAGAGCGGCCCGGCGCCATTCTTGAGCCCGGGCAAAGCCAATCTCTCATCTGCCCTCACTATTGAAGAAGCCGTAAGTGCAGAGTATGACGTAATTTACTTCTCACACTCTTTTCTTTTGCCGCTGGCGCTGCCGTTCATGAAGCATGGACGCTCCGTTTGGGTGTGCCAGGGCTACGAAACATTTTATCGCGGCGACACATACGCGGAGTCTTTGACAGATTCCCGAGCGCTTGCAGAAGTATTGCAATATCCGACCGCTATGATTTCAGTTTCAAAATCCATCCAAAAACTGGTCAAGGAGCGATCGGGACGAGACTCATATTTGGTACCAGTAGCAATTGATAGATCGCTATTCAAGCAGCGCCAAAATGCCGATCCTGAAGCTCCGGTAAAACGCATTTTGCTTGTTGGTAATTACCTGTCGCCCTGGAAGGGGCTTACGGATGCGTTTAAGGCAGTCAAGCTGCTTGCCGCGGACATGAACGTAGAGCTGGTGCTAATCACTCAGGAGGATCGAAGACGGCATATTGTCAATGAACTTGGCATTCCGATAGAGATACACTACTGTCCGCAGCTGTCCGATATTCCGGCGATTTATGCATCATGCCATGTGTATTGCTGTGCCTCATGGTATGAGGGCATCGGACTTCCGAAGTTGGAGGCTTTTGCTTGTGGGGTTCCTGTTGTATCGACGCGGGATTTTGGTGTCTGCGACTTCGGGATCGATGGAGAGAATGTGCTTCTTTGCGAACCAAATAACCCTTTTGATCTGTCCGAGAAGCTAAGAAAGATTCTCACCGATCAACTACTCGCAGCAAGACTTAGCGCGGCAGGTCTGCGAACCGTTGCCGACTTTGATTGGCCAAAAACTGTGACAGCGTTTCAAGAGGTACAAAAAATCATACTACAGAACCCGAGCGAAACGCGCACGTACTCAGCTGCAAGCATGCATGTTTACTCGGATCGACTTGAAGAAGAAGGGCTATTTGGTCCCCAATCGGCCTATGACTCGATGGCAAAATTGGGCAGAAGATTTTTCGTCTTGTGTGAGCAGTTGCTTGAAGAGAACCTGACGGTGCAAGAGGGAGTAGAACATCTAGCTGAGCTTTCCGAAGAATTGGCGCCGTTCTCGAGTAATCCGAACAGACAATATTACAATGATTTCAAAGCCAGCTATAATGCCTGCCGGCTGCTCGTTTCGCTAAAAGATCAGCCTGAATTTTTGAATTACGTTAGGGCGATGACTGTTCCCGCTAAATCAGCGCATCTGGATTGATACTATATGCAGTGCGAGCGCACATCCTTATTTAGAGAAATCGGCTTGGATAGAGCGGATGAATTTTGCTCAAAGGGATACAGAAGAACTCATTTCTTTCCCCATCGCATTTACTATTTACCAAAATGCGGACCAGATGCCTATCTAATTGCTTTACGGCAGTGGAGCGATTGTCATCCTGAACAAATGTGGGAAGTTGTGATTTACGCCGATCAATCGCTGACGAAAGAATTTCCCGCAGATCTATTTTTCGATGATGACATTATTTGGCATCAGCAGCAGTTTGGAAAAGTCGGACAAGTAGCCACTGCTAATCTTGTCGTGCGTGGCAGCAGCCTCTATTCCACGGTGCATGTCTCGGATCTCGTGCAAAGAATCTCCAGGAAACGGGACCACAAAACCAGAGTTGAACATGTATTTAAGGGCTGGAACCGCATGCTTCTCAATAGCGTGCTTAATTTCGCCAGAGAAAACAACCTCAGCCAGGTCCATATAGTGACGAGCGAGTCGGCTCTGCGAAATTCGGATCCAACCAGAAACCCAGGTAAGGAGCTGTTCCAGAGGCTGTACGATCGCAATGTTCAGGAGCTGTTCAAGGCGCACAAATCAGGGGGCTGGTGGTGCATTGACGTCAATCAAAATCGTGACCGCATTGTTGTGCCGCAGACAAAGTCAGAGACAATTGCTTCCCCAAAAGTGATCAGCGTATGTCACGACATCGAGAGAGGTTTTGGTCACTTTGACACCGATCTGGCCTTCGCACTCAGGGCAAATGAGGCATCAGATCACCATTTGAACCAAATGCTTGCCATCGAAGAAAAGTCGCAGCTGAAGGCGACGTACAACGTAATGGGACAGATTTTACATGAAGTGAAAGAACGAATCACGAAAAATGGACATTGCTTAGGTTTTCATTCCTACGACCATCGCCTCTCGCCAGGCGCTATGCTACAACCAACTTCTGCAGATTTCGGTGCTCATCGATATGCTAATGTCGATCATGCTCATCCTCATGTCCCTGATGCCGATCCTCGTGTGGATGCTGATATTCGTGCGAAGTTTTTGCGAGCATTCGACTTGCGTCCACCAGTCAATCATGCCATCGATCAATTGGAGCGCTGTCGTCGAGTTGACTATCGATTGAAGGGATACAGACCTCCTCAATCAAAAATCACACCTGAGCTTACTGACGATCGCCTGTTGCTGCACAACTTTGAATGGCTGGCCAGCTCCAGCTATTCATTGCACAACGCGGCCGTGATGATGAGCAACGGGCTGGTAAAATTTCCAATTCTCTTTGATGATTTCGATCTCTATGACAAGAAACTCAGCTATGAAAACTGGGAAAGACAGGCTCTTGAATCAATCAAGGAACATTCCGGATTTGTGGCGTTTTCGTTGCACGATTGTTACGCGCAGTTCTGGCTGCCGCACTATGAAGAATTTCTTGAAAAGATCAAAAACCTGGCAGAAGTGAGAACTCTCAATCAAGTGGCTGCCGAAGAGGTTTTGTGCAATGCAAAGTAGCTTAGAAACCTAACCTTTGCCAGCTAAGAACATCGGCTATGATCGGGGCGTAAAGGAGGCCAAGAACCATTGCCGTCACCCTCGTCGGATATTCTGAAAGAGCCTCGATTAACGGTGCTGATGCCGTTAAAGAACTTTCATCTGAAATTTCTTCGAAAGTCCATCGCCTCCGTTTGCGAGCAGACCTGCCCGCTGTGGACGCTCTTGATCGTGGTTGAGAAAGCTGATCTCAGCTATTTCAAAAACATTCTGCAAAGTGAATTAAATGACGGGCGAATCCGGCTGATCGGCAATGAAGGGCGAAAACTCGCCGGCGCTCTGAACACGGGCATGAAACATGCTCTCACCGATTTTGTCGCCATCTTGCTTTCCGATGACCTCTGGTCCACCAAGGCCGTCGAGGTGTTGACCGAGCATATTGAGCGTTTTCCAACCGTTGATTTCTTTCATTCTTCTCGCCAGGTCATCGACGAAGACGATCGAACGATCAGTCCGATTTATCTAAGCAAAGAAGAGTTCACTCTTAACGATTTCGTCTTTTCTCCGCCGGTTAAACATTTACTTTGTTGGCGCCGGGAAATGGCATTGGATTTTGGTGGCATGGATGAATCGTTAAACTCAGTCGGACCCGATGACTTCGATTTCCCCTGGCTTATGGCCGAGTGGGGAGCCCAGTTCATGGCCATCAAAGACTGCCTGTATCTGTACAGAGATCATTTTCAGTGTTACCGACTAACCACTCATCTGCCACTGGCAGTGCATGTCCGTGAAATTACTAAAATCATGCGCAAGCATGGCGTTAGTGCTCGACTAATTGAAGCTGCGGTCACAGCGGGCAAGAAATCTCATTTGCAACAATGCGTATACCGGTCGAACGCAGACAAATGGATAAAGGATAGATTGGGACACAGACCTAAACAACGTTGGAAATATGAGTACCAGTAATGCATCCATCGCTGCGCCCATTCCTTGCTCCCGAACATGCAACAGAGATTGAAATTCTCTGCCTGGCCTGCGGCACTGCGCCAAGCGATGAAAGCTTGGAGAGTGTTGAATCGAAACTTCTGGAGAGAGTAGATTGGGATTTTCTACTGCAAGCCGCCACGTTCCACGGCGTCGTGGCGACCGTATTCGCAAATCTGCAAAAGCACATGAAAAGACACGTCCCCGCTCAGCGGCTCAAGCAACTTGGCGCCATTAATGATCGTTTGGCTCGGCACAATTTGTTATTGTTCGGAGAAATGTGCCAGCTGCAGGACTTGTTTGAACAAGCCGGAGTGCCCTTCGTGCCGTTCAAAGGAGCGGTTGTTGCCGCTGCGCATTACCAAGACATTTGCTTGCGTGCATTTGGCGACATTGATCTACTGGTTGAGCAAAAGAATCTCGATCGAGCGCAGCGGCTCCTAATTTCGCGCGGCTATAGAAGGTTGCCAAAACTGGATGTACTGCACAGCGAAGATTTTTACAGATCGCAACAGTTCAAGAACAGCACCAACGAACAAAGTTTTCAGCTGGGAAATACTGACGCCATACTCGACTTGCATTGGGCCGTACAGCCCCGACGCTATCTACCGTTAGACACCAGCGAAGTGATCAACTCCTGCAAATCAGTGAACATTCACGGACGCAGTTTCAAGACATTGACGCCTGAGCTAGAGTTAGCTGTATTGTCTGCGCACGGATGCAGGCACCACTGGAACCATCTCACATGGCTGTGCGATATTCGCCAGATTATTCAAGGAGGATTAGTCGACTGGAGCAGTGCATTCAAACTGACCGCATCGCTGGACGCTGAGAAAATGCTGCTTTTGGCGGTGGCTGCGGTTGAGCAGTTCTTTGATTGTTCAATGCCGGCAGACTTGCTGGTGTTATACGATCCTTCCGTCGTGAAATTCGCGCGAAAAGTGGCGCAGAAATTGCATATCTTAGAAGATAAACCGACAGGTTATCTGATGGCGTCCGTAGAAATGGTTTTGCAATTGAGACGCCGACCGGAGAGCAAGATTCTGTTCCTATTCGACGAGTTCCTGGCACCGGAGATTGTCGACCTCAATCGCTTCCGTTTGCCCTCGATTTTGCATCCCTTGTACTATTTCCTTCATCCACTCTCGCTTTTAGAAGGAGCCACTCAACGCAGATGGCGTGACAGATTTCGCCCTCAGTCCGATTCTTCCGCCGATTTAATTACCGACTCAATTGCCGATTCAGCCGTCGTTTCTGTAGCCGATTCAGCGGAAGATTCCGAAATTGCCTTGACGTTGTCGTCCTGAGGATAAAGCACAGACATGCCTATCAATGTTCTCATCACAGGTGGTGCCGGCTTTATCGGATCGCACTTGTGCCGGTATTTGTGGGAAGAACGTAGGAGTAACGAAATTCGGATTTTGGATAATCTGAGCTCCGGCAGCATCGATAATCTCTTATCGCAGCGCAGAATCGAATTTATCAAAGGTGACATCTGTAATCACGAAGACCTTTCAGATGTGATGATCGGTATCGACACAGTTTTTCATTTGGCTGCCCAAACCTCAGTGCGCCAGAGTTGGCAGACCCCTGAAGAAACAATGCGGATAAATGTTTCTGGAACTGCCAACGTCTTGCTTGCGGCAAGGCGATACGGTGTCCGCCGCGTCGTAATTGCTTCCAGCGCCGCAGTGTACGGACCGCAACCTTCTTTTCCCATAGCAGAGACTGCGCTGTTGCAGCCGTGCTCTCCATATGGGGCAAGCAAAATGATTGCAGAAAGACAAGCGCAAGAGAGCTACCAGTCTGGCGGCCCTGATTATGTCTGTTTGCGGCTCTTCAACATCTACGGACCCTCTGCCGCGGGCAACAGATCGCCACTATCTTTGATACCGCACGCAATCGAGGCTTGCGCAACGAACCGAGTTTTGCCGGTGGACGGCTCCGGTTTGCAAACTCGCGATTTTGTTCACGTTGCGGACGTTGTTAGAGCTCTATGGAATGCCGCTCTGGCGATTCGCAAGCCTCAATCTCAGAGCCCTGTGAACATCGGTTCAGGAGTGGAGACCAGCGTTCTCGAAATAATTAAAATGGTTGAGCAAATCTCTGGCGCAACAATCGACAGGCATTTTCGACACACAAACGACGGCGGCTTACTGCGTTCAGTGGCTGATCTGAGAAACTGCCAAGCCTCGTTCGATTGGCAACCGAAGATCAGCCTGGAGGAAGGATTGAAAGAGATGTGGGCAGTAGCAGCAGAAGCAGTGAAAGTTCGTTAGCCCTCATGGAAGTGCCTCCGCAATCGCCGCGCAATGTCAAATCACCAATACAGAACCCAAAAGAGGGAGAAGCTTATGAAATCTTGGCCTTGGATTGTGTCCGTTTGCTCAATCGTGCTTATGGTGTCAGCGATTACTGTTGATGCTCAACATCTCTACATTGCGAAAAAGGACGCACCACCAACCGCAAAAACCCCTCACTCTCTGAAGTGCCCAAAATGCCAGGGCGACATGGAGGAAGGATACATATTAGATGTTCAAGACATGATCAATAACGGACAGAATTCTGCTGCCTGGGTGCAAGGCACTCTCCAACGAGGTTTCATTCAAGGAATAAAGGTGAAGCTCAAGCGCGACATGGTCGCGGATCGCTGCCCAAACTGCGGTTACGTAGAGCTGTACGCCCCGTGATCGAATTATCTACCGGATTCAGCCGTCGACCGATCCGCAGTTGGCTTTCAGCTCGCTCAACTTGAGCGACGCATTGACTCTGGTTGATATAATGTGTACCACCAAAAGGTATGATAAATTGATGGTATAAATTGGGAGGCAAAACTATGCGTGCACCAAAACCGAGAACAGCGAAGTCTGCTTCGGCATTGCCTGCCACGCCGGCGACGTCCGCTCGCTCCGGCTCGTACTTTGGGCAACCTCAGCCGGCGCAAGAAAAGAGAGAAAAGGTGACAGTATCCGTAAATGCTTCATTGCTAGCTACTGTCGATGATTTCGTCGGGCGACATGCGAAAACCAATCGAAGCGCCGTCATAGACCAGGCGTTGAACATGTGGTGCCTATGGCTGCAAGAGCAAGAAGACAAAGCGTATTACACAAACCTCACCGCCGCTGAGCGCGCCGAAAGAAAAGGATGGACTGACGCAGCCGCCCAGTCTGCAACAGAAAGCTGGGACAAATGACTGCACAGTTTCCCCGAAAAGGAGAGGTTTGGTGGGTCAAGCTCCCGAACCAGCCCAATGATCCTCATCAGCCCCGGACGGCAATAATCGTATCTCGTGATAGCCGCAACGCCCACGCAGAAGACTACATGGTCGTTCCAACGTTCTCTACCCTTACCGCTGGTATCAACACGCATGTCATCATTTCAAAGGGACAAGGCGGTCTTCCTCATGACTCAGTAGCGAAATGCGATTTGATCACGACCTTGCACAAGTCGCTGTTCACAAAAGGTCCGCTGGGCAGCCCCATCAATGAGGCTCTTATGTGGCGCATTCACTATGCTGTCAGACGCGCCCTCGGAGAAACCCAAGTACCCTAAGGCCGCCTGAATCGATCATGTAATCACGCAGCTCCAATGTTCGGACTCCTTGTATGGAGTTAGTGATTCCACCTACGGCTTGCTTGACACCCTCTTGGGTGTTGGAATGGACTTCTATGGAGTTGAAACCGATGAATAAATACATCCGTACGAATCTTGCATATCTACGGTTCAATCAGGGGCAGCTCAGCCAAAAAGCAGTTTCGAAAGCCACGGGCATCGGCCAAAAAACGCTCAGCGCGCTTGAAACCGGTGCCAGCAAAGGAATCGAATTCAATACGCTACTGAAGCTGTGCACATTTTTCAACTGTGGTCCAAGCGAGCTTTTAGTTATCGAAGAAGAGCCTCAGGAGATGCCCGTCTCCGATGAGTCGCGCCAGAAAGCAAAGTTACTGGTGGCACGTGGGTTACAGGCGGCCGTGCAAGCACCGCCCGCGACACCGCAGCAAGTGTGGGCTGAGTTCGATGCAGTCAGGATGCGGATGCAGGCAGCTGCCGAGCGTGCCCAGCCGACGAAGACATCTAGCGACAGCACCGGTTAACCGAACGTGCTAAAGGTAGTGGTCGATACGTCAGTGTTTGTCGCTGGGTACTTGCCTCGGACAGGAGCAAGCTACTCGGCACAAGTCATTTACAGATGGCGCGCTGGCGACTTCCAACTCGTCATGTCCAACCAGATTTTGGAAGAAATTGCTGCAAAATTCATTGACAAAGGAATTGATGAGGAGCGGATTCTTGAGTTCGTTAGAACGGTGGGTAGGTTGGCTTTAAATGTGCCCGGCAACTATGTGGTTTATCGTTTGGACGACATCGATCCCGATGATAACATGCTTCTAGCCGCAGCCCAAGAGGGTTCTGCTGACTATCTGGTATCACTTGACGCGCGACATCTTGCTCAAGCCTAGATGTAGTAGTACTATATAATACTAGATGATCGCAGAACTAAGATTTGATCAAAGCAACCTGGAAAAACACAGCGTCACAACTGATGAAGTTGAAGACTGCTTTCTTGACTCCGCAAGGCTTGACAGACGAATCGCCAAAGACATTTATTGGCTTATTGCACGTACACAAGCCGGCCGCCTACTGCAAATCGGCTACAAGAAAGAACCAGACAATGTTCTGTTCGTCTTCCACGCGATGAACGCAAAGACACATGAGCAGAAGCAATACAAGCGCCGAGGTAAATAGCAATTATGGCATCCAAAAGAACTGGCAAGCAACAAAAGAAGATTGAGCCGCCACCTGAGAATGCTTCTTATGAAGAACTGGATGACTATTTCAGTAAACACTCCCTTGAAGACTTGGAGAAAGCTGGAATAGCGAAGGAGCTTTCGTCCGAAGAGCAAGAATGGCTTGATCAGGTAGCTAGCTCTGTGAGGAAAAAGGTTGATGCTCGCACAAGTCGCGCTCAATTGAATCTAGCCTTTCCAGAGCCCGACCTTTTCCGCTTCGTTCAGTATGCTGAGCGCAAACATATACCACCTTCTACGTTAGCTCGCGCTTGGATTTTAGAACGGCTTGATCAGGAGTTGGGCGGGAACAAATAGCGTCCCTTTCGCATGTCGAGCTCAGACGTCTATCAAGAAGGAGAACAGCGGCGGTGGCAGAGTTAAGATCTGGTATTTCTGGTTCCAAAATGCTCCTTTTTGCTCTATGATGGTGATACAAATCGAGTGTCGTAAGCCTTGGCCCGCCGCGTCGCGGTATTAGCGAGGCCACCCGTAATGGGGAAGAGCCGGCAGAGCAGACACAAAACATTTGGGAGGGGTGAAACATTGCTGTTGCACCCCTCTTTTGCTTTTATTGGCATTCTATAAGTCTCACAACAGACAACCTGGTGCTTAATGTAGTCATGCGCGCCAGTCAATCCGCGATGGTGATCGCGCACCGCACCAACATAGAAATCAGCTATCTGAATGCCGGCCTTGGCGGCTGAAAGCAAGTAAAATTCACCCTTGCGATAGTCGCCATTTTTCGTAAAGTCACCCGGTATTTGTTTTAGTTCCATCAAGAATCTACGCTTGTAGCCCTGCCAGCCGCCTTGTTTTGCAACGCCCACCTCAAGCTCTTTGTGCATCTCAAATGCTTTTCGAATTGACAGCTTCACAAGCTCCGTATAAATGCCAAAACGGGCCTCATGGCTCATCGATGGCGTTTCATACCAGTAACTCGCCGCAAAAACAGAAACCTTTGCATTCGCTAGGCGCTTGCCCACAGTAGCTCTGTGCTCATTGGTCATATCAGTAAAATGAAGTCGTGGCAATTTGCTGCCCTTGCGGTCCTTTTTGAGTTGCTTTTGCAGCTGAGCATATCTCGGATTCAGGTCGCGCATGACGTGATCATGCAACTTCACTATAGAATGCTCACCCTCAAAGACGATCGCAGCAACAGTCATGACGTCCTGATGGTCCATCGTTCCTGATTCATCTATAAAAGCATAGTGGGGCATTTGAGTTGTTTCCTCAGTCATTATCGATGACCACTCAGGTGTGCATTTCCCAAACTCTAGGACTTCGATTCCTCAGACAGATCCTTTCCCAGAATCTGCAAAGCGCGCTCGGAGGCGCGTGAGTAGATTGGAGCCAAGGTAGCGAAGAGATTTTCCTCGCTTCGCCAAAACGGCAGCGGTCCCAGTCTCTTCAGCAAAGTAGCAGGATGAGCAGGAACTGAAACGGAACCTACAAAGTCATCCTTGAAAGTTTCAACTTTCCAAAACTGCTGCGCATCCGAAGGCAGGTGTTCGGCTTCTCCGTCGGCAGGCTTTTGTTCGCTAGCTGTACTTGCTGCCCCGCCGCGGCCATCAGCCCCGCCCTTAGCGTCGCCACCATCACCGGTACCACTTTCTTTCGTCGTTCCCGCTCTGACTATCTCAGCGCCCGCAGTTTTCTTCGTCGGCTTCTTGACCGCTTTCTTCGCCTTGGCCTGGGAAGAGGGTGCGGACTCGTTTGCCTCTGACTCGTTTGCCTCTGACTCGTCTGCCCCAGGCTCGTTTGCCGGTGACTCGTCTGCCCCAGGCTCGTTTGCCGGTGACTCGCTTGCCGCAGGCTTTTTATCAACAAGGATCAAATCCAAAAGCTTCTCTTTTGTCATCCCCCGCAATTGAAATAACAAGAATGGATCGCGATCGAACTCCTCGCCGATCAAGTAATAAACTGCGGCGATGTGTTTGCAAGGGTTGGAGTCATCGGGGCAGGAGCATTGCGTTTTCAAATCATCAGCTCTGCCGGGAAAGAGCGATGCGCCCGCTTGCGAAATCAGTTGTTCGATGTTCTCCGGCATTTGCCCGGCCAACAATTTGCTGGCGATGACGATTTGCCTGAGCGATGTTTTTGAGAGCTCAATCCACTTCTGCGCCGGAATTGTCTTTACTTGCACTTCAACCGAATAAGGTCGGCGCTGTGAGCCTTGAACCGATGCCTGCACTAATCCTTCACTGATTTCGAGCGAGAGCACCTGTCCCTGGCGGGCATAAGAGCGACCGCGGGCCAGGCGACCGCCAATGTGGAAGCTTTCCAAAACGGCTATCCAACGAGTGGCCCACCAGTTGTTACCAAAAGCACCGCGGGTGGTTCTAGCCCGAATGCCTCCTTTGACCCGGCGAGTGGTGCCATATCGATAATTGAATTGATCATCATAATAATCAGTCATCGACAAGTGCCTCCTTGCTCAAGCAAAGAACGTCGCGCAGCTCATCGTTGGATAGTTTAGTCAGCCACCCTTCGCCTGATCCCACAACTGCTTCTGCCACCGCGGCTTTGCCTTCGATCATATTGTCGATTTTTTCTTCCAGCGTGCCCACGCAAATGAATTTTCGCACCTGCACCATTTTCGTTTGCCCGATCCGGAAGGCGCGATCGCTGGCTTGATTTTCCACGGCTGGATTCCACCAGCGATCGTAATGAATTACGTGATTTGCTGTTGTCAGGTTGAGCCCCGTGCCGCCTGCTTTCAGCGAGAGCATGAAAACCGACGGCCCGTCTGTGCTCTGAAATCTTTCTACCATCTGATCGCGCTCTTTTTTGCTGACACCACCATGCAAAAATAACACCTGCTCGCCAAATTTTTCTTCCAGATCTTGTTTGATCAAACTGCCCATTTCTTTGAATTGGCTGAAAATCAAGAGCTTTTCTCCGGCGGTCAGTATCTCCTCTGTTATCTCTTGGGCGCGGATGAGTTTGCCCGATCTGCCCGATAAGCTTGACTGGTCGCCGAGAAAATGAGCCGGGTGGTTGCATACCTGTTTCAAGCGAGACAAAGTGGAGAGCACCAGACCGCTTCGCTCAATGCCTTGCGCCGTTTGCAGTTTCTTCTCAAGGTCTTTTGTCACTGCCGAATACAGCGTGACCTGCTCTTTGGTCATGGAGCAGTACACTTTCATCTCCTGCTTCTCCGGCAAGTCGTCGATGATTGTTTTGTCGGTTTTGAGGCGGCGAAGAATGAAGGGTTGCGTAATTTTCAGCAGCTTTTCAGTTGTTTCTGAATCGTGACCAATTTCAATGGGGTTGAAGAAATTTTTGCGGAAGTGCTTGTTGTCGCCAAGCAGTCCAGGGTTGAGGAAGTCCATGATCGACCATAAATCGGCGACGCTGTTTTCCACCGGCGTTCCTGTTAAGGCCACCCGGTAAGGGCTAGAGATGTCTCGCACGGCCACAGACTGTTTTGTGAACGCGTTTTTGATATTTTGCGCCTCATCGAGAATCACTCCTGCCCATTTTACGCAGCGCAGATCGCCGACATCGCGATGGATGAGAGCATAACTGCTGATCACAATGGCGTGATCGGCAGCTGCCTGCAAGAACTTTGCCCCTTTGTTTCTGTTGGGACCATGATGAATGAGCACTTTTAGCTCAGGCGTGAATCTGTCTGACTCCTTCAGCCAGTTATTGATTACCGAAGTTGGACAGACAAGCAAAACTGGAGCGGTATTGCCTGCGGTGCGATGGTTCTGAATCAGGGCCAGCGTCTGGATGGTTTTGCCCAGTCCCATATCATCAGCAAGACAGGCACCCAGACCCCATTGGCTGAGGAAGGCGAGCCAGGAGTAACCCCGTTGCTGATAGTGGCGCAATTGCCCCCGAAACCCTGCGGGCGCGCAAAGTTCTTCCAGACTGGCAGGCTCTTCCAACTTCTCTAAAAGATCCCCTACCCAACCATCAGCAATGACCTCGACATTATCGAGAGAGCCCAGGGCAGACATGGCTCCGATTCTCAGTTTGAGAACATCACCCAGGCGCGCTTTGCTGTTTGCTTTCTTCTTCAACAGCTCGATCGCCATTTTTATATCTTCCTGACTGACATGAATCCACTGCCCGCGAATATTGATCAGGGGTGTCTTAAGTGCTGCCAGAGCGTTCAATTCCTGGATGGTGAGCGGCTGATCGCCTAACGCTACTTGCCACTCAAATTGCACAAGCGTATCAAGCGAGAGCTCGCTTTTCTTTCGCGGAGCGCTGGTCACCTTGGCCGATACTCTTAGTTTGCGACGACCTTTTTTCCACCAGGAAGGCAGCATGACGCCGAAATCCGCTTCTTGCAGGGCTTGCGCTTTGTCTGAGAGAAATTCAAAGGCGCCGACGTTATCCAACTCATATCCATCTAAATCGTTTTTGATCAAACCCGTGTTGATTTCGTCGCACAACCTGGATGCTTGCCCCAGTGACTGCAGCAAGAATTGGCGGGGATTGAACTTGTATGAGGCGAAGGTGCTCTTTACGTTCCTGGCGTTATGCCACGCTTGCGCTGCCGGAATAAGCAGACTCTTATCGTTCAAGCTCTGAAGCAAATATGTCACTTTCCATTCAGCTGAGACTTCGGCACCAAGCGCCGAGATCAACCCCTGCCCGGTCTGGTCGTCTTCATGCGGCGTTGCCTCAGGCTCTTCCAGTCTGAAACACAATTTAAAGGGTGCCGCTTGCCCGGAGGTGACTGGCTGCTGCCACTGATGCAGCTGATCGGCAAATTGGCTTAATCCGGCCAGCGCAGTTCCCGAGAGCGCAGTTCCCGGGAGCGCAGGCGTCCCGCCTGCTTTTGAGGCAGGGCTCTTCAAGGCCGCCAACCAGCCATCGTGAACACTGGCATACTCTTTCGCTGGCTTGCTTGGCTGTTTCTCTTTGACAATCGAGTCAGTGAGCGCGCCCACAAGAGCCCTCGTTGCCGCTTGCCGCGAGTGTGCCGGAGGTTCATTTTGCTGCGTATGAGAACTTATCGCCCGCACCACCGGCGGCATCACCTGAGAGAGGCGCGCCAATTGGCAGTGATCCTCGCCCATGAGAACAGGTTCCCAGAGGGCATGATAAGACTGAGAACCCCCGGGAGCGCAGGCGTCCTGCCTGCTCTGATTACCCCCGGGAGCGCAGGCGTCCCGCCTGCTCTGATTAACCTGTGACATGGAGGGAAGATATTGTTGCCGCACCACAAGCGATGCCGTCAAGCGAATGGCATTCTCAAAATAAGCAAACTCTTGACCGATAAAAACTCCAGGAGCCAAAATATGACCCCGCTGGCAGCTGGCAATGAGATCGATAAGTTCGGCAGGTGTTAGCCTGATGGCGTCGACAATCCAGGCTGTAAGCTTTGTTGACTGTGCCTCCTGGACCGCCTCGCCTGCCAGAAGAGGATTTGATGGCAATGGTGCACCGCCGTAGGAAGGCAGCCATACCGCCACCGATGCTACCAGCTTCTGCGCCGGGCGAACGAAATGTGTGGCACCAGTTATGGTGTCAAGCAAGATTTTGCCTGGCGCCGCAAAGGGATGTTTTGCCGGCGCCCCATCCTCATCAGGCACATTAGCCACTATCGACTTCTCCCGGCTCACCGGCGTTTCCGCCCAGAGCAGGATTTCGTCATCTATGAGACTGATGTGAAGAAGGATCATGACCTTGGACCAAACGAAACTTCGATCTAGCGCTTAACTATATAAACGTATTCAGCCCCCAAAAGGTTCAACCGGGGATTGGTTGTCATTATGCGGGGCGGCTATGGTATGAACGACATTTTGTTAGGCAGTTTCTGGCAATCCAGAGAGTGTCCACCAGCCAGGTCTGAGAATTGGTCGCCGATGTTCTCTACGATCTTGAACCCCATGTCCTCAATTTTTGTTCGCATGCGCACTTTGTAAACCTCAGCCGGCTCTTGGTTTTTGTTGTGTTCGCGGCAATACATTCCGTCATAGGGAATCTGACGGCGCACAAGATTGATGATTGTCGGTGCTCTTTGCGGTTCTGGTCGCCCGGTGACGAAGAACACGGCAAATCCATTTTTGCGTGCCCATCTGAGAAAATCTGCCGACGACTTCAATTCAGGCGCTTCGGATTTTTTGAGCCATTCTTCAAACTTCCCCCAATCTTTGTCATCACCGACGCGTTGGACATGGGGGCGATTATCCAGAACTGTCTCGTCAATATCAGAGACCACGCACAGATTCTTCTCTGTCGGGTGCTTAGCTTTGTAATCGGCGCAGAACTTTCTGGCTGCGGTTATGGCGGCATGAAACTCTTTCTTGTATTGGGAAGTGTGGCTGTATTGAATTCCCATCACTCCACCATTTTCTGGAGCAGTGGCAGGCACAGTCACCTGGTCGGGTGGGGTCGACATTGCCGGATTGGCGGCAATTAGCAATGCCATCATGGTCAGCGTGGCGCTTGAGATTGGAAATTTCATCATCTGGAAATGATACCAGCACAAGGTGCAGCGCAAAGGTTGAGAATTTTCGAAACTTCTTGAATTATTTGCCAGACATGTTGACACCGCGACCGGCGGCGTAAGTGGCACTACCGGCGGTGTAAATGTGTTTTCTGGCAGGCTTGCGCACTTCCACACCTGGCACTTCGAGGTCTTTGGTTGAGGCGCCGTCATAGATGCCCCAGTAGGTGGAGCCCACTTTCTTGGCTTTGCCCTCAAAGTCCGGCAGAAATCGATACGGTTCAAGGACGAACATAATCAAGCCGAAAGCGACCACCCCGACGAATAAGAAAATGCCTATCTCCATGCTCGCTCCCTCTAGCCAGGCTTGGACAAGCCCTGCTCCAGAGCAGATAACTTCCAAGGTAAGCGCATCTTATGATCTTTTCAGAGAGGGGTCCATGGGAATTACCGCACTTGAGCCGCCTTTTAGGAGATCTCCTGTCCAGCTTAGCCAATACTTCTTTTCATTTCGTCACTCAGCGAATCAATTTCGGCCCGGTTCGCGTCACGTCACTGCACCAGAGCATTACTACGATTAACCTGGAGGTTAACATGAAACGACTCAAACTCCTGCTGGCGAGCACTTTTCTAGTTTGTAGCGCGCAAGCCTACGCGCAATCATCATCAACAACAACCACGATCGAGGCGCATTCTTCACCTCCTGTAGTGGTCCATGACGTCGAACAAGTGCCGGTGCCAGTGGAAGTTCCAGTGCCGGTGGAAGTTCCTGCGCCTGAGACGCATAGCAACAGCTCCTCCAGCAGTTCTTCTTCCACTGTCCTTAAGAAGTCCGCAGCCCCAGTCAGCCACACGACCACAAAACGGGTCGCCTACCGCGCCCCCTCCCGCGCCCCCAGAAAACATGTGACTTGCGCCAAGACCACCTCAAGCTCAACTAAACCGGCTACTGAAGAAGTGATCGAGCAGCACAATAGTCACAGCGAAAGCCACGATTCGAACAGCACTCAATAAGGCATGCTTGCTGATCCACCTACGTCGTTTAAACACATTCGTTTAAAACCTTGCATAGCCAAAATTTGGCGCAAAGCTGTTATGGCAAAGCTTTTAGCGTCTTTCAGGTCCGATTTGGAGCATCAAAAGACCTGAACATATTCGTTTAAATCGTGTAGGGGGAAATCACGTGGATGCAATCAAGTTAAACCTGAATGCGATCAGTTAAACGTTCGCAAACTGACTCTGGTAGTGATGGCCAAAAAAAATGAGGCCCTGGTAGGGCCTCAGTAAGATTGGACACCACTTGGTGGCGCCCTGCTTAGCTTCGTTTGCTAATGGCGCATGATCTCGATCAAGTCCGAATAGAGCCCTGCCAGCTGCACTGTTACTGGAGCAGTTGCTGGATGTTCTTCCGAGTGTTTTGTGAACTCGGCGGCTTTGATTTCGAAGATTCCGATCAGGCGTTGGTTGAAGGCTTTAGCGTGTTCGTTCATTTCGTTGATTAGCTTTCTAGGCTTGGCGTGAACTGAGCATGTGCCCATCTCGCCGTGGGGATTGGTTGGGAAGGTGAATTAATTCTGTCTCAATCAGTTGCCAAGCTCAATAGGTAAATCGAAAAAACTTTTAGCTTTTGATCATTTTTTATCAAAAAACATCGCCAGTGTTCCGATTGTATAGTTGACCGATATCCCACAGCTCGCAGCCGGCTTACCATGCACCCACTCAGCCCATAAAAAGCAAGCGGCGAAACGGGGCTCCTCGTATACTGAAACCTGCATCCACAAGCACCACCTTGAGCAATGACCAGAAAACAGTACATTCTCCGGCAAACATGCTCAGCACTTTTGCTCACCCTTGCGTTCTTTACGTACTGGCAAACAGTCAGCGCAGCGACTCCAGCGTCAGATAAGGGCATAGCTGCCGGAAAGAATGCACCGTCGGATAATGAAGTAGCTGGGATTGTTCTGGACAAGATCGGTGAATGGTCAATTACCAAGGGCAAAGACACTCGCTCTATTGTTGAAGGCGACTCCATTGCCGATGGTTGGACGTTGAAGCAGAAAACATCAGATGGCACCATATCGGTGCTGTTAAATAACGGCAAAGTGATGAAATGTCCAGATATCAACGGCGCTTGTCTTAGCCCCATTCGCACTGCCAAGCCAACCAGCTGGTACGACAACCTGGTCCGCACGGCAATGCGACTGGTGACCAATGACCCTGATCGATTCGTAGCTGCGATCAGCAGAGATGTAGACGGACTGGTCTTAAGTGACGGAGTCGTTCAGCAGGAAGGCAGCAAAATTGATCTGAGCTCAATTACAAAAGATTTGCCGGCCGGTAAATATGCTGTTGAGCTGATCAAGCAAAATTCTGACAGCGGAAAAAACGTTGCCAACCTCTCTTGCGCTTTTGAAGTGAAAGCGCATAAATTAAACAAACTCTCGCTTCCTGGCTTGGAGTCTGATGTTTATCGACTGCAAATCACAAGCCAACAAGAACCGAATAAATCCGCTTCTGCTTACATTTATGTGGCGCAGCCTGGTCAATACCCTGTGGTGCAGCAAAAATTTTCTGCCTTTGTTTCTTCGGTGATGGGTGCGCAACAAGAGTTGAACGGGGCGGGACATTCTATTGTGCGCGCTTTTATTTTTGCCTTTGCTGAGAAAGATTCTTCAGCTGCTACCGATTGACTAGTGACAGGTTAGCCAGTGAACTCAATCGGCATCGTTCGCAGGTTTATCACCAACTATACGAGCACTGTGCTCAAATCTCATCCTGTCTGCGAATGCATGGTCTACTCGCTATTGATGATCATAACCATGAGTTTAGGCACAAATTTCGCGCGTATAGCCGGCTGCATTAAACCGCTAGAGAACACCCAACTGGATATCATGTTGGGGCTCAATCCGCTGAATATGAACAACGTTAAGATTGTTGGTATCACGAACTATGACTATCGTGCTGAATTTGGCAGCCAGAGTCCTCTGGCACCAAATAAGGTATCAGAGTTGATTGATCTTATTGGCCAGGGCAAGCCTGAGCTAATAGTCGTTGATCTGGACACATCGGATCCTCGCTTCAAACAAATGACCATGCCGAAAGTTTCGTGTCCAATTATTTGGGGACGCACTGCCAGGGATGAAGATTCTTTCACCAATTCAAAACATTTTGGACTGGCCAATGGGGTGAAGACAGCGAACAAAACTGTTCCGATTTTTACTCTTGACCCGGTCCTCGGGCAATCCAACCCCCCGCCTGATATCAAATCTGGTGTCGCTCAAATCCCCGTCGACGCCGATGGAGTGGTGCGTAATTATTACCGCCGATTCAGCGTCAGAGGCAGCGATGGTGACACTGTTGTCGGGAGTCTTCCCTGGATCGCCGCCACTGAAGTGAATCCCGAACTGATAAACAAACATACCAGGGCTGATACGGTGCCGCTTTTGTATGTTTCTGATCCTGATCAGCTATCTCGAATTTCTTGCGCCGACTTGAGAAGAGTGGCGAGCAAACCAGCCTGGAAAGAAGTAGCGCAGGCAAAGGTAGTTGTACTTGGTGGCTATTATGGGGCTGCCCGAGACGATTTCGCCACACCGGTAGGGCGAATGTGGGGAGCCGATCTTGTCGCTCAGGCGATAGATGGTGAATTGCAAAAACGGATGAAACAGGACGCGCCCTTGTGGTTGATCATCCTTTGCCAGGTAGGCACTGGCATGTTTTTGGCTTTTCTCAACTGCAGGTTTCCCAGTGGCATTGTTGCCTGTGGCGGCTTTTTGCTGATCCCCGTTCTTTCTCTTGGTGTCGGCGCGATGCTGTTGCAGACATGTTCTCTCTGGGCAGACTTTATGCCGGTTCTGTTGGTGATTCAAGGGCAAGCTTTCTGGAATCATCTGAAGACCTATCAGAAAATGGAGATAGAGTTGAAAAAATTAAATGCCGAAAAAGTTGGCGAAAAAGTTGGCGAAAAAATCGCAAAAGCCGATGTAGCGGCGGATAAACAAGCAGAGCCAAAAACAGATGCCGATGCCGGCGAGCCAAAAAATTAAATAAGTCAAACCAAGATGCGGCAGATATGAGCGCCATGCCAGGCTGGCAGCAAAGCCCTGATGGCATAATTCAGGCATGCCAAGGAGCCATAAATCCGATCAAGAATCCAACGCACCTGTCTGGTCTGGTACGGACTCTGCCGCTCGGGCCAGACAAGCTTCTGCCCGCAGCGCGACCATGGTTCTAGAGCTGGACGTTCGTTCTGAGCGGGTTGCCGATTCTGAGCGGGTTGCCGATTCTGGACGGGTTGCCGATTCTGGACGGGTTGCCGAACCTGTGACCATCCTTCCGGCTGATCCGGCTGAAAGTGCCACTGCTGCCACAGGGAAGTTTGCCCACGTTCCCTTTCTTGACGGATTGAGAGCCTGGGCTATTTTTTCAGTGATGACTTTTCACAATTATGGACCGATTGGTGTGTTTCTGTGCAAACGAGGCGGCTGGGTAGGCGTTGATGCGTTTTTTGTGCTTAGCGGATTTTTGATTACCAGCATTTTGTTAAAGGAACAACGCCGCACCAGCACCATAAGCTTGAAGCATTTTTACATGCGTCGCGCACTACGCCTGGTGCCCGCTTTCATGTTATTCATGGCTGCCATCTATATTTTAAAACCGGCGCATGGCCCGAATATATTGCCGGCTCTGGCTATCGCAGCAGTTTACATGGTCGACTACGATCTGGCTCTGTCGTGGGGCATCGTTAACGGCAGCGGATTGGAAATTGCCTGGTCTTTATCGGTTGAAGAAAAGTTTTACATGCTCTGGCCTGCGCTCATGAAAAACTTCCGTAAGCATCTGCCGCAGATCAGCATTGCCACCATATGTGGTTGTTTGATTTGGAAGACATTCTTGATTCTTACAATGCAGAGTATGACGGCACTAAGATTAAGCGCAGCATTCGATACCAAGGTAGACGCTGTGATGATTGGTTGTCTTGCCGCTCTGGCACTGGCGCACGAAGGAACCAGGGCCTGGTTGCAGAAGCACTTTAGCCACGGGCTGATTCCCTTTGCCATCGTCGTGGTGCTCGGCTATTACATGCGCGGAATGGGCATGCCCGATGGTCCCACTACTGTTGTGCAAAGGTTGATGTATTGGGACGTGCGTTTGCCAATTTTTACGGCTCTGTTTGCCATGCTCATTTTGACTTTGAGTGTGCAACCTCGGTGTCTGGTAGCACGCTTTTTCAGTCTGCCCCCGTTGGCCTGGATTGGGCGCATCTCTTACAGTCTGTATCTCTGGCACGGTCTGGCTTTTAACTTCACTATCCTTTACGTCTTCAACTATACGATGCCCTCTTCAAGAGCTTTTCTTGAGCTGACGGATTATGCTGTCGCTATTTTGTTTGCTGCCTGTTCCTATTACATTATCGAGAGACCCTTCTTGAATCTGAAGGAGCGTTTCGGCAACAAGCGCTAATGAGAAGCGACACAATTTGAGGGCGATTTTGAGGATATGATTACCATAGGAGGTGCTGACGTTGAATGGTAGAGAATTTTCAGCCGAAGCTACGGACGAGTACCGTAAATTGATCGCGCTTATGTTTGAAAAGAACACGAGTGTCGAACAGTACCGAGCCGCAATGTTCGAGCTGGGACAGGGTCTGGCTGCCCTCGTTTCAGATAGGCTGCCATTGTCTTCTTCGAAGTTGGATGTTTGCTTAGCTTGTACTGTGGAGGATGCGGACTTTCTTGCGAACGGATTATTGGACTCGCTCGAGAAGTCACGCCCGGATTTATCTTTGAAGCTGGCTTGCTTCTGGAATCGAGAAAGTATCGATCCGCAAGGATTCGAAGACTGCGATATTGCTCCTGTGATCAAAACGTACAAGGAAGAGCCTCTTGCCAAAGACTGCGTCATAGTCATCGTAAAATCTATTATTTCTGGAGCTTGTGTTGTTGCCACCAACATCACCCATTTGGTATCAGACTTAGATCCAACGAAAATTTTTGTCGTAACTCCTATCATGCTCACCGATTCAGCAGACCGCCTTCGCAAGCATTTTAGCGAAGAGCTCATGAAACGATTCACCTTTATAAGTTTCGCTACCGAGACAGAGACGGACCGGTCCATTAGTGTTTACCAACATTATGGTTGGAAGGATTCATCCGACAAGAACAAGATAACTCCTGAGATTGTGAGAATGCGCCGAAAAAAGCTCGCTCTCGTATAAGCTGATGAGCATGCTTCTGGCGCGCTTGCGGAATTCCCGTACTCATTGTTCGCCTAAGGGCTCACGCTTGCTCGGTGGGTCTGATCAGTATTTCGTTGACGTTCACGTGCTCGCCTTGAGTGACTGCATAAATGATTGCCGCGGCGATATCTTCGCTTTGAAGCGGTGTCATTTGATCGACCCAGGACCTGACCGCATCTTTGGTCGCTGCATGGGTAATGTGATCGGTCAGCTCGGTTGCCACCGCTCCTGGTTCTATCACCGTGACGCGGATTTTGTCTTTATGCACTTCCTGGCGTAATCCATCTGAAAACGCTCCCACAGCAAACTTGGTGGCGCTATAGGCGCTCGATCGCGCTGTTACCTGCTTGCCCGATACAGACGAGATGTTGATAATATGACCTCTCTTGCGCTCCTTCATACCTGGCAGTACATAGCGAGTGCAGCACATAAGTCCAAGCACATTCACATCGAACATTTTCTTCCAATCTTCCACATTTGCATCGGCTACAGGACCAAGAAACATTACTCCGGCATTGTTGACTAGAATGTCGACGGCGCCGCATTTCTCAAGTGCCTCATTGATCGCTTTTTGGCACTGCGCAATATCACTGACGTCTGCCACTACATTCAGTGCTTCGCCACCAGCGTCGGAAATCTTTTTAGCTAATTGTTCGAGCCGATCGGCCCGACGGGCGATCAGTACAACCTTAGCTCCTTCAGCGGCGAGTGCCAGGGCTGTCGCCTCGCCAATACCTGACGATGCACCTGTAACAACAGCAATCTTGCCGGCAAGTCGTTTGGCCATGATCTACCTCTTTTAGAATGGATATTGCGAACAGTTTAGCGACTGGCGATCGAGTTTGTAAGTGCCTACGCATGTCGTTTCGTTCTTCTCGTATGAGCGCGGCTGGCACCTGTGGTCACTTCATCCTGGCGACAAAATTCGCATGCTCGTCCGACTTCAAACCTTGCTTAAGCAGCTTGATTGCCGATCTATAGTAGCCCTCTTGAAGTATTGACGTAGCACTAAGCCATAGCCCCGGAAAAATCCTAGACTTAATGACGTCGCCATCCTTGGCGGCGAATTCCGTGTCGTTTGCAAGATCAAACCAGCGAATCTGTGCTGGTTGCAAGCAGACGACGAGGTATTCTGCCACTCCGCCTTTTGCGTAGCGCTTGCGCTTGGTGCCCAGGTCAATTGAACGACTGGTCAAGGCGATTTCTATGACCAGCTCAGGCGGACCACTTATATAGCCATCGCCTCTGTCTCCGGATAGCCCGCCAAATTGGGGTTGCACACGCAGCAATAGATCCGGTTGCACCTCATCTTTATCGCCAAGAATCACAGTTGTGTTATCCAACAATTCGATGCCAGGCGTTTCGTCTTCATATGCGCCGAGAATTTTCGTCATCAGCACATGAGTCTTACCGTGACTGTAGCTGACGGGCGATGGCTCGTGCACGACGCCTCCAATCAATTCAGCGCGATAGTCAGCAGGCATCCGCTCATACAGTCGATGGAACTGCTCTTGATCAAGGCGCGCGCCCGATTTCAATTCGATAGGCGCGACTTTGGTTTGGTGTGGGCCGCGTTTACTCGTCATGATTGCTCTCCTGCGCCCTGATTCAGCCCAGTTTAACACTCTCCTTCAGCACCGGGGAGCCTTTTCTTTACCAACCCTTGCCGGCTAAGACCCAGGCTGCCCAATACTTGGGCGCCTTCCACTGATCGTGAGAGCGCACGTCTTTTTGAGCAAGCGATAAAGCCTCAGACTTTCCTTTATGCTCTTCCCAGACATAATGGTAGAAACGGTTCATCAACTCGCGTGTCGATGCATCGGGAACCGACCATAATGACATTAACAGACTTTTGGCTCCAGCAGCCATTATTGCTGCTCTCAGACCGAGCACGCCTTGACCGGTGAACTCTTTGCCGAGCCCCGTTTGGCAGGCAGACAGGGTAACCAGATCGCATTTTCTCAAGTCCATTCCGATCAGCTCTTCGCCTGTTATGGCACCATTTCCGGTATCACTAAGATCTGCCTTTTCGGAATCGGGAAGCGACAAGTAAATGCCCGAATCAGTCAACGGATTTCTCGCTGCAATCAGGCTTTCAGTCTTGCCTTTGCCACTTTGCATTGGCACTGTGATGCCTCGCATTTCCTGCTCGCTCGATGAATCATCGCCGTGATGCGAAAATCCGTGAGTGGCAAAGTGGGCATATGACACCGTCGGTAGTGTCTTCCGAATACGCTCTTTTGTGGCCGCCCTGGACGTCAAGAGAATTGAATCTATGCCCATCTCCTTGGCTTCATAGTCTATCTCTTTCACTTCGTTGAGACTGGCTCCAAGCGGGTTGAGGTTTCGTCCGGTAAAATCGATGCCCCCGGCTAACAGAACTTGAGGCTTTTGCGGTACTGTAGCTGGTGCGCAGCGAAAGGCGACGAATTCACGAGGGCTGTCGACTTCACTAACCAGGACTTGCCTGTGGAGAAGTTCAGGCAGCACGGCATTCCAGGGTAAGCGAGAAAGGTGAGAATCGGAGCAGATAATCACTTTTGTGGCGCTCGCCGGCAAATTGTCCAAGAGCGCTCGCAGGCATGTTTTCAAATGAGCGGTCTGCTCGGCACTGGTTTCATTGACACCATCGCTGCACGCTGCGGCGCGCCAATCAGCCACTGCCGAATCGATCTCACTCTTATTTCCCAGGTCTACAAATTTTTGGGTTTGTCCTCGGGCAGACAAAATGGCCGCATACTTTTCGGTTCTTTGTCCGGAAGATTCATAGGCATAGATGTCTACGAAGAGTTCTTCGTTGTTCAAAATCTTGGCAAAACCGGTAGCATCCATGTGTGCTAGCGGATCTTCGAACTGTGCTAGCGGAAAGTCAAGAATGCCTTCAGCTTGTGCATTCAATTCTCTCTCTAACGATTCTTTGTCCTTAACCAAAGCTTTGATTCGTTCCTGCGTTGTTTTTGCTTGTGCGCTTTCCTGACTCAGAGATAACTGGGAAATTTGTTTTCGCACAAGTTGCAGCTGAGCGATTTTGTCCTTTAGATTGGGATAATTTTCCTTCGCTGTGGACAAATAAGCCTCTCGACGCAGCCCTTCAATAAGAGCACCTTTCCATTGAAGCAGGTAGTTATAGGCAGTCGTCAGTGAATCATCCAGATTGCAATACGAAAGAAGAAAACTTTTTTGTTGCTGCAATCTTTGGATGAACGCACATTGTTCAGCAAATGAGAGTTGCGGCAAAATTAAATTGACGTATTCATTGGTTGCGGTTGCTGTTTCCAATAGAACCATCCGCCCTTCTGTGGCATCTTTCAGCATGATTTGTGCAACTCCAAAGCCGTCTCTGGCCAGGAGATAATTCATTCTAGACTGCGGCGAACTGCAAGGATCCAAATAATCGATGGCACTAGCGTAATTTGATTTTGCTCTCTCGAACTGTTCAAGCTTCAATGCCAGATTGCCTGAGGCTAGGAATGCTTTGCCTACCTCCTCTTTGGTTTCCAGTCCCGGCAGTTTGGCGTAAGTATGAATAACTTCGGACAGAATCGAGTCGGCTTGGTCATCTTTGTTCAGGACGGATAAGAGTGCTGCATATGAAGTCTTAAGTGCTATCAGATGTGGTGCATCAAAGCCCTTCCTCTTTTCTGCTAGCTTGGTTGCCAGTCGCAAGCTCTGAGCCGCTTCGTCATCGGCATGCATTCCTGCTCTGGCGCCGGCCAGAAGCTCTAGAGATGATATCTTCTCATCAGTCGTCTTAGCCAACTTGCGAGCGCGGGTTGCGTCTTCCAGTGCTTGCCCGAAATCAGTCTGGGCAATATCCAGCTGCGCCAGCTTGGTTTGAATGGCTTGAAGTTGGGGCTGCAGAGCCGACATTTTCGCCAGCTCAAGAGCCAGACCTAAGGCGCGCCTGGCAGTTGCATAGTCTCTGATTAAGAGGGTGCACATGGCTATATCTTGCAATCGTTTCAAATCATCCCTGACGTTGGCACGAACTTTCGCTCTGGTTTTTTCAGGCGTGTCGGAGGAGTGTTTGTTTCGGCTTGTGGTCAGTTGTGAGCGAATTGTATTCTCTGACTGCAACAGACTCCTGGCGGCCAGTCTGGCCTGCTGCGGGGCGTTAAAGCACGCCAACAACATAACCTCATCCAAAAGATCTAGCCGACAACTATTAGCTGCGGCCTCTCCTTCCCGCCGCACAATTTGCTGATCAAGATTGTTTTTTGGAAGAGCGAGGACAGTTACAGGCACCCCGGCTATATATGTGTTATGGGCGCCCAAGCCTTGAAGATATCGACCGAGATGGATTTCTGTCGCGGCAACCTCCGCATTCATTATCTCGAATCTTTGCCTGATATGTAGTGCTTTCTCGTAGCCGGCTGCGATACCGCCAATAGTGCCTGAGCTTTCTGCCAAAATAGCTTCCAAATCGAGCACGTCGGCGAATTGAGTCGACGTCGTACCATATTTAGTGGCAGTCAAATCCTTGACCTGCTTGCATATGTCAGATGCACGAGCCAGCTGCTTTGCTTTGGGTCGGGCGAAAGCATGTTGCAGCGCCTCCATTTTGGCTGCCAATTTCTCTGAGCCGGGATCTTGAAACTCAGCTTGCATGTGGCGAATCAGGATCTGAGCTTCCATAGCCCGTGATTTCTCGGACAATCTTTGAATTTCATTGTGACCTTGATCGTCTGCCAGGCCAGTGCCGGCAATTTTGCGCCTGCGAATGAGAATTTCTTCCGCTTTGGCGTATTGACCGCGGAAAAGGTACATATCGGTCATCTCTGCCAGAAGCTTGGCGGTGAGCGGATTATTTTCGCCAAGGCTCTTTTCTCGAATTGTCAGTGCTCTTTTGTAAAACGCCTCAGAGTCGTTATTCTTTGCCGACGTGAAGTGATAGAGAAAGCTTGCATAGTTCGCCAACGTGTTCGCAACTTCCGGATTGTCGGGTCCTAAGGTCTTTTCCAATAAGGCTAAACCCTGTAGGAAAAATGACTCCGCTTGCTCCGGTTTTCCTTCCTTCGTAAAGACTGTGCCCAGGTTGCACAATGTTCGGGCCACTTCAGGATGCTCATCACCAAACACCTTTTTCTTAATTGAAAGGCTCTTGTCGAACATTTGTTCTGCTTCTTTGTGGCGACCAATAAGAGCGTAGAGAAGCCCCAGGTTATTCATCGAGAGTGCCACGTCAGGATGATTTTCACCTTTCACCTTTTGCTTGAGCTCTATGTCGCGTTTATAGATTTCTTCGGCTTGCGCAAAGCGATTGCTGTCGAAGTACAGATTGGCAAGATTATCGAGCGTGTTGGCAACTTCACTGTCATTGGCAATGGCGGTGCTGATCTCCAGGCTCTCCTTGTAAGCAGCTTCGGCTTGTTCATAGCGTCCCCGTCGGTAGGCGATTAAACCCAGATTGTTCAGCGCCGAGCTCAACAAAATATCGCCAGAGGGTTTTACGCTCCTCATGATGCCGACTGCTTCTTGTGAAAGAGCTTCTGCTTGAGAAAGGTTGCCGCGCTCAAGTTGCAGTAAGGAGTAGGAACTTAGTGCCATGACAAGCGGTCTAGAGGCATCAGTGCTGCCCCGGCAAATGGCAATGCTTCTGCGCAAAAACACTTCCGCTTCATCTAGTTTTGCCAATTTGCGCAGTGTGGTGCCGAGAATGCGAAGGCTATATGCGAGTTGTATATCGTTGGGGCTGAGGATCTTCTCCTTAATCTCCAGGCTTCTTTGATAAATTGGCGCCGCCTGAGCGTACTTGCCTTGCCCATAATAAAGGTCGGCCAGCGCTTCCAACTCTTTAGCAAGCTGGGTTTGATCTGTGGCTTTGCCCCAGATCTCTATATTTCGTTGATACTGAATCTGCGCTTTATCAAATTGCTTCTGGTTTGCGTAAAACTGCGCCAGATCGTGGATAAAGAAAGCCAGGTCGGTACTTTTCGGTCCATAATATTGTGAAAAAAGAGCAATACTCTCAATCTTTCGGGCTTCCGCTTCGACGTCTTTGTGCTCTTGTGCCAGCACCATGCCAAGATAGTTGGTGCTCAGGGCTCGTTGCAAAAGACCGATCTTGTCTTTGCCTGTGGCCCGGGAAAGGGCGGCCCGGAAGCAGGCTTCAGCCTCGTCGTAATCTTCCTCTTTCTGCGCGGCCACTCCTTTATCGAGGGCCGTTTTATAGTCGTTGAAGTCGGCAAAAACTGGTAGCCCAATCGTTTGCGTCAACAAAAGGAAGACTAGCGGTAATGATTTCGCTGATTTACCCATGTTGGACGATCGTATAACGTATAACGATTTGCAAACCCCACCCCACGCCATCTACCTGTGCGCCGGGACAATAAGAAGGGGCTCCGCGAAGAGCCCCTCTCTATCAATCGTCGATTGCTATTAGCGCTTTTTGGCCTTGCCGGCTTTGAGCGCACTCTTCTTGGCAGAAGAGGACTTCGTGCCAGGAAGAGAATAGCTCTTTTGTCTGGCGCGTCCATCAACAACATCTTTTAGTTCCTGACCAGCGCGGAATGCAGGCACTCGGCTGGAAGGAATACGCAATGGTGCCAACGTTCTAGGATTGCGGCCGGTTCTCGCCTGGCGATTGCGCCGTTCGAAAGTGCCGAATCCTACCAAGGTTACCTTGTCACCTTTGCTCAAGGCACCGGTGATCGAGTGAAGAATGCCTGTTAACGTCGTTGCCACTTCGGTTTTCGGCAATCCTGTCAGTTCTGCGATTTCGCTGATTAGCTCAGCTCGGTTCATCTTGTTTCCTCCTTAAGACGAAATACGGGCTATAGCGGCTTCCATCGCGGGATGTTAGCATCCAGTTACCATGTTCTTCAAGAGTTAGGCGGCAAAATTCCTGCATATTTTAGAGAAATCCTCCCCCAATTTCGTCAAAAGACTGGGCGTGAATGCCGGATAATAATAGAACTGATGGCGAGTTGATATGTCTGACCCCCAAATCTTTCACCAGCCAACCTTGCGGCAACTTCTCAATTCTGAGGCTCTGACCGAGACGCAAGTTATTTACGGAGAGGATCTTTTGGATCGCGCGGTTGTGCAGGTGGTCGCTACGGTGACACCTCCGATGCGCCCTGGAAGTCTTGTAATCTGCCGAACAGAGGCACTTTCCAGCGTTGTCGCTTCGTCTTTGTACAACCTGGCGGCGCTGGTTTTGATCAAACAAACAACCACAGAGGCAACCAATATGTTGGCTGGGCCTTCACAGCCAACCGGTGCTGCACTTCCAAATGCGGCTGCGGTTCCCTTGACATCCTTGGCCTTTGATGTTTCCGTCAAACGGGTGGCGTCAATGTGCAAGGAAGCGCAGATTCCATTATTGATAATTCCCTCTTTCGGCGACCCCAGCATCGTAGCTGACGACATACGGCTGGCTTTTTTGCGCGAATTGAAGGCTACTAACGTGCGTCTGCATTCCGATTTGCTTTCACTGGTGCTTGAAGACGGGCTCGACGGCTTGGTTGAGGAGATTAGCAACCGCTTGAACAGACCGACTGTAATCGAGTCTGCCGATTTCAAAGTGCTGGCATCGCGCAACATGGGAGCGACGCCTAACAGCCAGCAGAGAGCGATGAGCGAAGAAACGCACAACGCCATGAAACGCCGGCAATCGCACAGCGACAAAAATCAAACCAGTCATATGCGCATGGCGCCGATGAAGATTGGTCGCCGCCTCGTTTTGCCGATTGTCTTCGGCGAAAATTTGGCCGGCTATGTCGCTATTATGGTGCGCCCGTCTGATGATATGGAGGTGTTTGGCGACTATTTGCAAGCCGCATCACTGGCGGCCATGGTTGATTTCAGCCAGCAACGGCGTGAAGGCTCGGTCTTTGCTGTTACGCAGAAGAGTCTGCTCAAAGATTTACTTTCCGGAAACAGCCTGTCGGCCTCTGATCAAGAGCGACTGGAGCGCCATTACGGCTTTGATCTGTGCGACGGCTTGCTTGTCTTTGCTCTGGAAGCCACCACCTCTGGTGGCGGTGCGACAAGGCATTTGCCGGAGGATGGCTTTGCCTCAACTGACATTGAAGGCACTCGAGTTTTCGTGCTGCCCTATGTGGAGAAAAATGCCACCACCTGGCAGCAAGAAGCCGAAACTCTAATCAAGAAATTGAAAGAGGCGTGCCCAACGGAAGTTTTGCGGGTTCAGCTAGGCGCCGGCCGCAAGGCCGAGACCATCCTCGATCTTCCCGACGCCTATCGGGAAGCCAGGCAGGCCTTGATTGTCGGCTCAATGGTGCACGGCGATAATGAATTTGCCATCGGATATGGTGAGCTTGGCATAAAACGACTGTTGTACCTGATCATCGATCATCCGGAGTTGGAAAGATTTTACGAAGACAATCTGGCTCCTCTGGAAGCTTACGACACTGAGTGGGAAAGCGAGCTGGTGCCCAGTTTGCGTGTCTATCTGGAGCAGGGCGCCAATCTCAACTCCACCGCCCGCGCTTTGTTTATTCACCGCCATACCTTGAGATATCGCCTGGAACAGATCGCTGATATCCTGAAAGTTGATATAGACTCTCAGGAAGTGCTGCTCAATTTGCAGATAGCATTCTTGATAAAAGACATGATCAACACCAGAGGCAAGGGCAGAGCTTGAGCGACCCGGCAGTCAAAATAATTGATGTTTGCAAGCGCTTTGGCTCTAACTACGCGGCCAGAAACATCAACATGGAAATTGGCAGGGGCGAATTTTTCTGCTTTCTCGGACCTTCAGGGTGCGGCAAGACGACGTTGTTGCGCATGGTGGCAGGCTTTGAGACTCCGACTTCGGGGCAGATCTTGATCGGCGGCACAGACATGGTCAAAGTGCCACCACACAAACGTCCTGTGAACATGGTTTTTCAAAATTACGCTCTCTTTCCGCATTTGACCGTGGCCCAAAATATCGCTTTTGGGCTGATATCGGCAAAAAAATATAGCAAGAGCGAGATCGACCAGCGTGTCAAAGAGGCACTGGATTTGGTGCGCTTGAGCGAGTTGGCGCTGCGATTCCCGGCCCAACTGTCAGGCGGCCAGCAACAGCGCATTGCACTTGCCCGGGCAGCTATAAATAGCCCGGCTGTGCTGCTTTTGGACGAACCGCTTTCAGCGCTGGATCCTCAGATCAGGGAAGAAATGCAAGTTGAGTTGGCCAGTTTGCAAAAACGTTTGAACATGACTTTTGTTATGGTCACTCACGATCAAGATGAAGCTCTGGCCTTGTCAGATCGGGTGGCCGTATTTTGCCAGGGCAATCTGGAACAGGTCGGTTCGCCGCAAGAAATTTATGACAATCCGAAAACCGCATTCGTGGCCAAATTTATTGGCCGCACCAATTTGCTCACAGGCAGCGTGCTGGAATGCGGCTCAGGGTTCTGCAAAATTTCAGTCAGTGCAAAAACGGTACTGACCGTGCAAAATGCTGCCGGTCTTGCCCCAGGACAAGAGCTGACCTTGTGGACAAAACCGCACTCGGTAGTTTTATCGGAGCCAGACAATGGCGCCGTGGGGCAAGAGGGGCAAGACAACTGTCTGCATGGCTTAGTAATCAATAAGAGTTATCAGGGAACAACAACGGAATATTTAGTGGGCTGCGATGGTTTGGAGTTGCGCACCTCGTCTCTGAACAGCTCGTCTCAGGCTGCACGGTTTGCTGTTGGGGAAGCGGTGAAAATCCACATACCGCGAAACTCGCTCTCAATTTTGCAAAATGCGCACACTCAAGAGACGGTCGCCGTCTCCTGAACAAAAAGCCCGCTAGGCGGGCTTTTCGTTGGACTGGCTTGCAGTCTCGTTCGCTCTTTTCAAATTATGCAGGCCAGACGCCTGCGCTCCCGGATCCTGCGCTCCCTCCAGCGCCGGCGGATCCAAGACCATTACTTGCTGATATGCTTGCCGCCGGCTTCGCCACCTTTGCGTCCGATGGTTGACATATGTTCGCGATTTTGGCTGACGGATTCGCCGCCTTTGCGTCCAATCGAGGACATATGCTCGCGATTCTGGCTTACCGCTTGACCGCCCTTGCTGGCTATCTCCTTCTGTTGAGCTGGGTCCATAGCTGCGAATCCTCGATCCACACGCTTGCCTCCATGGCTGGCTTTGGCGGACCTGCTAATATTATTGCTCTCTAGTTCATGTTCCATGGACGATCCATGCTCAAGATTCGGCATACCTTATCCTCCTCACTCTCGCTCAATACCTTGTTGCTCAACTCTGCACTGCGCAGGCTTTTCGCTCTGTTCCTTTCATTGGGAACCCCCGGTGAGTCAAAAAACTATCCTTTTCTCTGCAACGGTTCATTTGATGGATAAAGGAGGCACATTGTTCCCAAACCATCGGAAAAAAGACATAGAAGCGTTGGAAAAATCACCAGCCGGGAGTCAATCGTGAATCGTCGAGAGTTTCTAAAACTTGCCT